>Ga0315289_10003071_pt1 | contig 25373 bp, 17 predicted proteins | sample YL17G11_40_MG_FD_203452 | JGI IMG/M metagenome (GOLD analysis project Ga0315289, IMG submission 203452) | Sediment microbial communities from Yellowstone Lake, YNP, Wyoming, USA - YL17G11_40 | ecosystem: Environmental > Aquatic > Freshwater > Lake > Sediment | place: USA: Wyoming | collected...
GCTCATATCCATCTTCGTAATAATTACCATCCATCCGGTAAGGATTAGGATAAACTACCACCTTAGAACTCTTCTCCTTTACCATCCCCGGGTTATCCAAAGGATAAACTAAAGTGGCATTCACCAGCTTAGATGCCTCCAGAGGAGAAAGCCCAGTCTGGGGATCTCCTACATCAACAGCGGTCACCGTAAAATATGAAGGCTGTCCAGGAAATACTTCAATCTCATATTCATAATCATAATAACTACTGTCAATCTCCCCCGTGATCAATCCTCGATCCACACTGTCCCGATAAGCTTTATTCACCGCGATCCCATCAAATCCCTCATTCCAATCCTGAGCCTCAAAATATAAAGAATCACCACCAACCACCGTAATGGAATCATATACCACCGGAACTTCCTTCTCGTTTAAAGAGTCAGAAAGACGAATGAAAAAGGTGTCCTGCTGAAGATCGATCTCAAGGGGATTAGATTTACTCCAAAATAGAGGATCATCTCCTATCGGTTTTGTCCCCTTTCCATCTAACCAGGACTTCAAAGAGTCCCAGCTGACTGAAGCCACCTTCCAATCCCAAACCCGAGGGACCTTATCTCGATTTAACTTGTAAAGTTTATAATCTACCTTATCATACGAGCCTAATAGAGCATAATTATATGTCTCCTTTGTTCGACTCATATAGATCCTATACCCCTCAAAATCCAAACGCCCGTTGAAGAAATCCCGGGTCCTCTCCGTAACCCTCCCGTTCCATTTTATCTTCACCTTCCCCCTCTCGGTATGAAAACTTAGACTCGGAGGGGGTGGCGGAGGCGGTCCAGTAAAATCGGGAACTCCATCCCCACAAGGATACTCTGGAGTGGGGTTATCATATACCTTAGCCGCCCAGGTGGCGTTGGTCTCAAAATCAGAAAAATCTAAATTGGCATAAAATCTGTCCGGATTAGCCATGTTGGGATCTTTAGAGAAATTAAGAGGGTCCACATGGAAATTGTCTCCGGCAATATAGCCGATGGTGATCAAAAGCGACTCCCCAGGACCAACCTCATCAAAGGGACCAAAAGACAAAAGATAACGAGTATCAAACCCCTTGGCCAAATAAGCACACAACTGGTCATTCGGGGCGAGCCAGCCATCATACGAAACGCAGGAATATATCTGGTCATAATCAAATTCTTGATTAGACATGATGAAATATTTGGATACATCTCCTCCCGGGGTGCCTAATACGTTATCCGGAAAATTGTTGCCAGTCCCATATGGGTTCATCTTCTCCCATTTCTTCTGATTCTCCACCTTCCAAGGACCCCAATCTCTCTCCGAGACATCCCCATTAGAGACCCACCAATTGAATGAATATTTAAGTCCTGCTTTGGGAGACCTCACCACCCTGGTCCCGGTCACCGCGATGGGGCTCTTACTTGAGAAGACTGTAGCTGTTGCTCCTCCATCCTCCGACCCATGACCATCATTGTCCGAAATCCAGGCTAAGTTAACCGTATCGTAGCAATCTGCCTTGGGAGCAGTAACCAGATGCCTGAAGCCACAGATGTCATCCCATGCTCCCACCCCACCCCGAATGGACGGCTCGTTGATATGCATAACATCAGCATCAATATAAAGACCCATATACATCTCTTTTATCTTTTTAATCCCTATGTTTTTTATGGTAAAGTCGATCAACACAAAATCCTCAGCATATTCATAACTCCAACTATAGCTTTTCTGGGTAATCTGAATATTCAAAGGATGGTGTTTTCGATTGTCAAAATCGTATGTCGCCGGATTCCATGGAGACAAAGGTATATCAGCCGAGGTGTCGGTGTACACTGCGATTACATCTTGCTCTGAGGCAGCATCAGGCGAATAACAGGAAGCGGTGCGGCGGGTGCTTCTTTCCTTTATGGCACCCTCAGGTTCCTTATCCGGCCACATCTCATTAATCCATTGCCACCCGTCACCCCCTACCGTGGTATAGGCGGTGTCATCCACTATCGCTCCTATCCAGAGTCCACCTTGAAAAAGATATTCCAAATTCGATCCTGCAGGATACTCAGCTGAGGGAGCTTCCATCTCTTCGTTGGGGTTGGTCATGATGCAACCACCTCTCGACTCCTTATAAGCAGGATCCCTCATCTGGCTTCCAAAAATCCCCCAGTTAGTCACGGTAAGCTGTAAAAGTCCAACCCGATGCACCCTTTGCTGTGGAAAAGGTAAAACTGCAGAAAGTTTAAAATTTTGAGTAGCTTTTATCTCTTGGTCGCTTTTCAATTTCATTCTCGCCTCAACTCCCCCAATTTCAAGACTAAACAGAATGAAAAGAACCAAAAGAAGAATCCACCCGATCTTTATTCTTTTCATATCATTGCCTCTACCAAAAAATTAACTTGATCTTGATTACCATAAAGAGAATTTGGAGTGTTCACCTTTAGGTGAACCATATAAAAGCTCTTTGTCTTCTCCCTACCAAAGGCGGGGATCCTCTGTGCAAGAGACTTCAGGTCAAGCTAAAGCTTGACACCCCATAGATAGAAACCTTTCCCTTCAGGATGAACACAATTTGGGTTTTTCGGGGCTCTCTTAAAAGTTTATTGACAGACCCAACTTAATGTTCCTCCCTTGTCCATAATTAAGCGGATTTCTTTCGATTTCCTGCCCCAGATAGACCACATTTTCTCCCCACACCTCATCAAAATAATCCTGTTCAGTATCAGGTCTCCCGGTGGCAGAGTTGTTTTGGGTCCCTACATTCATTACATTTATTTTGTTGAACAGATTCTCCACCCAGACAAAGAAGGAGTAATTGACCTTCCATATCTGGAAATCTTTGTTAAATCTCAGATCTACATTGCTGTTGGGAGGTAAACGTTTGGAATTGGGCAAGGGGCTCTCTCTTAGGCGCAACACCAATCCTGCGTACTTCGCATCGGGGGTGAAAGGCAAGCCACTGCTATATTGCCAAATCACATTTATTCCCCATTTGTCCGGCAGTTTATATCCGAACAGCCGGGGATGCTCACCCTGGGAGACCCTTAGATCCAGATTCAAAGTTATATCATGCCGAACATCCCAATCCAAGGGAAACTCCTGTATAGGAATATCGCCTGCCTGCGCTCTGGCATAATAGTTGGACACCTCCGCTGAACTTTTGCCATAGGCGAAAGCATATGCATAATTCATGGATCCGGAGATATATCCTCCATAACTTTTTCTCAGCTCCACCTCCAAACCCCTGGCTCGACCATAATCGGTGTTTGCATAGTACTCGAAGGTTGACGGTCCGATTTTAAGTTTCTCGGTGTTGAGCTGACTATAGTAATCCTTGTAGTGGCCAGATACGGTTAGTTTGTAATTGGGAGAGATGGCGTAGTCCACTCCCATCTCATAAGACACTTGTTTCATATAATCCAGGTTGTAGTTACCATACAACTTAAGAGCACTCCCTCCCTGGGTTTTCTGGGCATACATCCAATGTAGCTCGGGCAATTGATAGAAGTGTCCATAGTTAAAATAAATCTTGGCTTTGTCCGTGATGGGATAGGAGACGCCCATTCGGGGAGAAAGCTTTCCCCGCGTATCCACAGCTTCCTGCTCTGTGGGAGTCTCTTCTGATTTCATTCCTCTTATGTCTCCAGATTGGATGAACCAATCATAGCGGAGCCCTAACTTAGCCACCATGGCCCCATATTCTATCTTGTTTTGAATATAGTAAGCTCCCCTTATGGGTCTGCGAGTGAAAAAGTCTCTGAAAATCCCCTTGGTGGGCCAAGGACCGTTATCTGGAATTCCATCGTAAATGTAATAAGGATAACGAATATCCCCCATCTGCAACTTATCTCTTTCCGCTGAGAATCCAGTTCTAATCTGATGTTCCTTGTTTATCTGGCTGGTGAAATCAAGCTTCAGGGTCACATAGGTCACTTTTCGGTCCTGGTGGTAGCAACGCCGTTCATGTCCACGATCGTAGAAGCCATCTGCATCGTCCCATTTGCCATTGCCATTCAAGTCCGTATAAAACTCTCCTGGATCCCAGGTGCTGTTGGGAGAATCATATCTTCCGTTCTTATTCCTATCCTCAAAAGGAATTCCTAGACTCCAATCAGCATCAGGACCATCGTAATCCCCATTGCCATTTAGATCCATGGTAGCATTAAAGACATCTACTGCTGGATCGTAAACCCCATCTCCATTCTTGTCTTCGAAGGGTTCCCCCAAGTTTATGTCTCCATCTATATAGGGCTCCGCATTATCTACACCTATAGCGCCGAAGGCCTGATATTGCTTTGCGGGATCGAACCGCCCGTTTCCCTTATCGTTGGGGTCATCCGAATCTGGAGTATCGTTGAACCGTTCGGCATTATTCCATCTTCCGTCACCCGGTAAATCTGTGAAAGCATACGGTGAACCTGGCTCACCCGGATCCCACACTCCATTCTTATCTTTGTTTACGTCTTCAAAGGGCTCTCCCTGATCGTATTGGCCGTTTTGGTTTACATCCAAGTAGGGCTCAGCTGGTTCCCACTTTCCATTCTTGTTAGCATCTGTAAAAAACTCCCATCGCGTATAGTCCCAGAAATCTCCAGGGGTTAGTGATCCCCCTGCTTTATTGGGATCCCCCGGCCTTTGCAGAAACTTATGAAAATATCGGCTCACCTGGATCTCGTAAAAGGAGCTTCTGCTCACGTTGTGAGTGAAAAGCAAACTCAGAGAATTAGTATTATCTTCAACTTGGGGAATGGTGGAAGGAGTATATCTGTACTTCCAAATATTTACATCTCCTCTGGTCTCGCTGGAGGGATTATAGAAAAGGGAATATCTATCCCAGGTCCCTTTAGCAGAGAAGACCAACTTTTTATCGGGAGCAGCTTTGTAAGTTAATTTAAACAAAGAAGAATACTCATTATTCATCCTCTCTGGAACACCGAAGCCCAAAATCTTATCCACTCTGAATTTCTTGGCAGTTAAGGGGGTAGCATACTTGTTTACCTGATAGTAAGTATCCGTTTTATTAACAGTTCCACTGAAATAATAGGCTACCTTCTCACCTAAGAATTTGATGCCCAAAGCAGGAAGTAAACGAGTGGTAAAGAAGGGATCGGGTCCACTCAAACCGAATTCCGCCCGATCGGTGTTAAGCGAATATTCATTCAATTTATGGGCACCAAAATCATCGGTTTGAAACTCGAAGTGCCCGGAGGTGGCTTTGCTTGAGCCTTCCCGGGTGACCAGATTGATCACCGCAGACTGGGCATTACCATACTCTGCATCGAATCCTCCCTTCAAAACGGAGATCTCCTCGATGTTAGCAGAGGAGACATTCATTCCCCCGGTCACTTTCCCCAATCCACCCAAAATATCGCGAGTTTCCACTCCATCCACGATATATAAAGCCTCTCCGGCTCGCCCTCCCCGAATGTGAAGCTCATAGTTTTTAGTCACAAAGCCAACCTGGGTGGCAAGTATTTGGGAGATTTCCTTGACCGGCATGTTTCTGATCTCTGAAGTGGAGATGGTCCTAACGCTGGAGGTGATGTCCTTCTCAATTGCCTTTCTCTCCGCAGTCACAGTAATCCCTTCCAATTCCAAAGCAGATGCTTTCAATTTGAAGCTCTGCTCGGTGGTGCGATCGGAGACCACTTGCACTCCCTTAACCGTGACGGATTGGTATCCAATAAGGGAAGCGGTCACCGAGTATTCACCGGGTGGAATACTTATTATGAAGTAGGAACCATCCGGTCCAGCCATGTTTCCCAAGGTGGTTCCCATGATTTGGATGGAGGCGCCTGGGAGTTCTTCGCCACTTTCAACATCGACCACCTTCCCGGATACCTTTCCAGTGACCCCCGCAAAAAGCGGACCACTCCAGAAAATCAAAATCGCCAGCCCCATGATAGCGATTGCCACTTCTTTCTTTAAAAAGCGTTTCATGAGAAGACTCCCTTCTTTTTAGGTTTGAAAATAACTTTAGGTTTTTATCTTTACTTTCTCAAAAAATTTGACGTTTCATTAACCACATTCATACAAACATAATATTAAACACAATTCCCCCGTTTTTGTCAAGACCTTTTTTGTTCTTCTCCTTAAAAAATTCAAAAACCAAATCACCTCCTTATAAAAACCCAAAATCAATTTAGCCCAGGTCCTAAACGAAATGATCTCCAAAATTAACCTAATCTTTTTCCTTTAACACAACTCTCTTTTCCACTTCTCCCTAACCACCACTTCCGATCCACAAACGAGATGGTGGTCAGAAAGAAGAATTAGCCAAACATGTAAAAAACACAGCACATTAGAAAAGCCAACAAAAACCATGCCAAAGTTTCAAGTAGTAGCATAAATTTCATTACCTTCGTAAGTCAAAGAAAATCAAATAATTATAATGTAGATGTCTACTGACAAAACGGTCATTTTATCCCAAAAAACTAAATCTCGTAGGAATCTGCGATCAAACATGAGGTAAACTAATCTAAGTCATTATGCATCAAAAAATTGGTGAATTCGTAGAATTTGACGAACATGGCTCTCTAAACTGCGAAATTTTTCGAAAAATTGAAGCCGATTCTCTTAGGTTCGAAGAGAGCTTTTTCTAAAATTCCACTCTTCAGTCAAGTATTTCTTTTTTTTTAGCACTTGTGCGACTTTAAATTCCGTCTGAGTCAGTTCTTCCTCATTCATCTCCACGTCGAAGAACTGACTAAAACCTCTTTTTAGTGCGGAAATTACCTCCTCATGCTCAACTTTTCTTTTTAAAATTTTCTCTAAGTGGGTCGACTTCTCTTCCGATTTTTTCTTCCGCATCTGTGAGTTTTCATTTTCTGAGGTGAAAAATTTTTCTGACAAAAGATCAGCTAAATCAAATTTACCATTGCCTAAAGGTAAGGAACCATGTTGCAAAAAGCTATTTTGAAAGCGTCTTTGGGCGCTCCCGATCAGCTTTTTTCCTTCTACGGTGATCTCGTATCTCGAATTGCTCATAAAACAAGGTTTGGAGAAATCGGAATCTTCCGTAAATTGAATACTTTCTCTTTTAGGCTTCACCCATTCCCCAAAAACTTTTAGTGATTTCAGTGATTCCAAAAGGGCGAAACTTATCTTTTGATAGGTTTCACTGATGTTTTTGCCTAACTCCGGATATTCTTTAATGGAAGCGCAAAGGCTGTAAGTTATTTCGGTCTCATGTAGCACCGCTCTTCCACCTGTAATTCTCCTCACTACATCGATATCGTTTTCCTTACACTTATTTAAATCCACCGCCTTTTCCAAGGATTGGAAATACCCTATCGAAACTCCGGGCGGTTCCCAGAGGAAAAGTCGTAAAGTGGGTAGAGATTGTCCACTCTGACAGGATAAAAGAATCGCCTCATCCAAAGCCATGTTAAAGAAGGCATCACTTGAACCAGTAAAAACAAATCTCCATTGTTTCATATCAGTGGTCAGTCTCTTTCTGAAGTTCTTCCAAAAACTTATCTATATTTTCTAAGGCCATCTTAGCCGCCCTCTGCTCTGCCGCCTTTTTGGTAAGTCCCTCACCTTTTCCCAGCTTTTTGCCTTTGGCAAAGACCGCGATGGTGAACTTTTTTTGATGATCAGGACCCTCCTCAATTAAAACCTCATATTTGGGCATGCCCATTCCTAAAGCCTGCATATACTCCAAAAGCTCTCCTTTGTAGTTATAGAAATCTTTATCGGAAGCAAGCTCCAAACATCTTCTTAAGATTTGGTTTCTGATTACTCTCTCTGTGGAGGCTAACCCCCCATCTATATAAATGGCTCCAATCACCGCTTCAAATGCGTCTGCGATTATAGAGATCCTTTCTCTTCCGCCGGACTTGTCCTCCTCTTCACTTAGATTGAGATACTTACCTAATGGAATGGATTTAGCGATCCTACCCAAGGTGGCTTCGCTCACTAAAGTAGCTTTGAGTTTGGTCAGGTCCCCTTCACTTTTGTCGGGAAAATTTTCGTAGAGGAACTGACTGGTCACCATCCCCAAAACAGAATCTCCCAGAAACTCCAATCTCTCGTTTGCCGCCAAATTCGCATCTTGCGGTGACTCTGTGCTTGGAGTTTGTCCTCCGGCTTCATTCAGGACGGCGAGCTTGCCGAACCGCTCAGCACCATTCTCTGGTGCATAGACGTAGGATCTATGGGTCAAGGCTCGGTCCAAAAGTAGTAAATCCTTGAACCGATAACCTAACCTATGCTCAAGCTCGGAGTATCGTTTAAATCTCTCTTTTTGAGGAAGTAATCTTTTAAGGAAACTTATTAAGCTAAATGACATGCAACTCTACTGAAGATATGAAAGCCAAAATCTCTGGTGTTTCAGGAACAGTTTTAAGATCCCGCCAACGGGGGAGAAAGGCATGGTACCAAATCATTTTTCTTCCTTCGTTATTCTGACCCCGACTGGCGAAGAATCTCAAAAGTTAGTTGAAAATTCTCCAGAGGCGGGGATGTTTCGCTTCGCTCAACATGACAACTGTGTTTCTGCTATTTCAGCAATTGTTTGAGAAACAGCCTCTTCTAATGTTGTGCATCTAAAGATCTAAATCCAAATTTTTCAATCATACCTAAAAGTTATATTTTTTATGAACTCATGGAACGAATTTCTTTACTACGAGGGTGATGTTGTGTCCTCCAAACCCGAAGGAGTTAGAGATCGCCGTTTTTATCTCAGCTTTTCTTTTTTGATTGGGCACAAAGTCTAAATCGCATTCCGGGTCAGGGAATTCATAATTAATGGTTGGATGCAATATCCCCTCTTCCAAAGATTTGATGGTGGCAATTAGCTCTACCGCACCAGCGGCTCCCAAAAGATGCCCGATCATCGATTTGGTCGAGTTCACGGGAATCTTGTAAGCATGTTCCCCGAAAACCGCCTTGATGGCTTGACACTCAGTCACATCCCCTAAATCGGTAGAGGTCCCATGGGTATTGATGTAATCGACAGACTCTGGGAAAAAGTCGGCATCCTTCAAAGCCAATCGCATGGCTCGGATTGCTCCTTCCCCCCCTGGGGCTGGTGCCGTAATGTGGTAAGCGTCTGCGCTCATCCCCACTCCAAGGATCTCCACATAGATTTTTGCCCCTCTTTTCTGGGCATGCTCTAAGCTTTCCAAAATCATCATTCCCGCTCCTTCCCCCATCACAAACCCATCCCTTTGTTTATCAAAGGGTCGGGAAGCCTTTTGGGGTTCATCATTTCTGGTGGACATGGCTCGGGCTGAGCAGAATCCGGCCATGGAGGCTGGGGTGATGGTAGCCTCGCTCCCTCCGGTGATCATCACCTCCGCATCGCCTCGCTGAATGATCCTGAATGCGTCTGCAATAGCATGAGAACCTGAGGCACAGGCGGAGACGGTGGCATAGTTGGGTCCCTTAAAGTTGAAGCGTATGGAGATCAAACCTGCAGACATGTCGATGATCATCATCGGAATGAAAAAGGGACTGACCCGATTAGGACCCTGATTCAAAAGGATGGCATGTTGTTTTTCAAAGGTATCTATCCCTCCTATTCCACTTCCCACTACCACTCCCGCCTTTTCAGGGTCCAAAGAATCCGCACTTAAGTGAGCATCATCAAAAGCCTGTTGGGCAGATACGATGGCATATTGCTCGGTTAGATCCAGGCGTCGAGATTCTTTTTTATCAATGTATTTTAATGGGTCAAAATTTTTCACCTCCGCCGCGATCTTGGTAGAAAACTCGGAGGCATCAAACCTGGTCAGTTTGTCGATACCGGACACCCCCTCTTTTAAGTTACTCCAGAACTCCTCCACCGAATTTCCGATCGGCGAAATGACCCCCAAGCCGGTCACCACTACCCTTCTTTTTATGGTGAGCGACTTGTCCTGAGCGAAGTCGAAGGAAGTCGAACCATTCATTTAACACCCCTTTAGCTTTCTTTTCCGCCAGAGGCGGATCCTTCGGAAGGCAGATTTTTTTCTATATATTCAACCGCCTGTCCCACTGTGGAGATCTTCTCCGCCTCTTCATCCGGAATCTCCAGCTTGAACTCCTCTTCCAAAGCCATCACCAATTCCACCGTGTCCAAGGAATCCGCTCCCAGATCGTCCACAAAGGAAGCCTCTTTGGTCACCTGACTCTCTTCTACCCCCAACTGCTCTATAACGATCTTTTTCACCCTTTCTTCTACTGACATGCTATTACCTCCTATTTATTTTTTAAACTTATGTTCCATGAACTTCTTTAAAGCAATCGAATTAAGTAATACAAAAAGCTTAAAAAGTCTTAGTATAACGTTCCCCGGAAATCCAACTTTGGCGAAGGGGAATATTCTGCCGGTCAAGGGCCTAAAGCCCTCATATATCCTGGGTTAAGTGAAGTTTACGTTACCTTTTGTAAGGCTCTTACAGAAACCATATCCCTTGGTTCCACAGGACGAATATCTTTTTCATTAAGGGAAATTAATGCCACAGTCCGTCCACCAGCAGTGAGAAACTCGACTTCATAATCATGGTCTCCATAAATTTCAACTACAGTTCCCAAGTCGCCCTTTTTAAGATTGTGCTCCTCAATATCTTTAGTTAAAACAACCGTCTCAATCAAATTAAATTTCATTTATCTCACCTCTGGAATAAGTGTTATCAATCTTGGAACCTCTTCTCCTTTCAAAATAATCCACACTGACGTTACCATAATAACCGATTTTGGACCCTTCAAGGGAGCTTTTATCTCGTATTTCTTTCCGAAGGGTGATGGTTTTCCTTCCATTTCATCTTTTGAAAGGTGTTGTTCCCTAATATCTCTCTCCAATTTCCCCCAATACTCATGAGTGTAACCAGCCTGTTCAAAAAATTTAGCCTTAAATTTTCCAATTGGATGGGTTGGTGACAATATGTAATCCCGCAATTTCACAGATTCTATTATCGCATGTTCATAATTGGGTAACAAAGCCATCTCAATTTTTCTTTCATATCCCCTTAGTGGTTCAAGACTAAAAGGAGTGCAAGATTTCTGATGTTAATCTCTTACCCCGTGTCAATAGAATTTCGGCTACCTGAATTTTATGAGATTCAGCCTCTCCTCAAACGATACATCTCACATTAATAGCCCTCCATCCACCTGAATGACCTGACCAGTGATGTAGCCGGCTTGGTCGGAGACTAAGAAAGACACAAGATTTGCCACCTCCTCCGGAGTTCCTGCTCTTTTCAAAGGGATCTGATTCAAAAAAGCATCCTTGGCGCTTTGGGGAAGATTCTCTGTCATTGGAGTTAGGATATAGCCCGGAGCCACTGCATTCACGGTAATCCCTCGACTGGCGAGTTCCTTAGCGGTGGACTTGGTCAAGCCGATCAGTCCAGCCTTGGAGGCGGAATAGCTTGTCTGACCAACATTCCCCATCATCCCAATCACCGAGGTGATATTGACAATTCTTCCTGATCTTTGTTTCATCATCACCTTTGCCACACTTTTGGTGAGGTTGAAAGCGCCCTTCAAGTTCACCGCTAAAACTCGATCCCAATCCTCTTCTGTAACTCTAACCAAAAGTGCATCTTTGCTTATTCCTGCGTTGTTGACCAAAATATCTAAAGTGGGAAATTGCTCCTCTATCTTCTTCACCAAATCATCGACCTCTTTGGAATCAGCTACATCAGCCTTTAAAACCATCCCAGAGACTCCGAAACTTTTTATTTCCTCAAGCACGGATTGAGCTAAATCAATATTGATGTCAACAATCACCACATTTGCCCCATCTTTGGCTAATCTGATTGTGATAGCTTTTCCTATGCCTTGGGCTCCTCCAGTGACTAAAGCGGCTTTGCCTTTTAAGCTCATATTTTGATTTCCCCCTCACCCTATACCCTCTCCCCCAGGGGAGAGGGACAAGCAAACAACAGAAAATGGATTTTAAATTGCTTTTACTGGGACTAACTCTCTGAACTTCTGGATGTCCGAAAGCTTATCTATTCCAAAAGCTCTAACATCTTTGAACGATTTTTTCAAAAGTCCTTGTATCACCTTTCCCGGACCGATCTCCACGAAATCCCTGACTCCCTGGTTATACATCCATTGCATGGATTGATACCACATGACCGGACTGGTAATCTGCTCGATCAGAAGCTCCCTTATTTGAGAAGGCTCAATAACAGGCTCGGCGGTGACGTTGGCAACCACCGGAAATGTGGCTTTGTTCACCATGAGCTTTCTTATGATCTTTTGAAATTTCTCCTGAGCTTCACGCATCAACTCCGAATGGAACGCTCCACCCACTTCCAAAAGAATAGCTCTTTTTGCTCCTTTTTGTTTCGCCAGTTCCACTCCCTTTTCCACTGCTCTTTTCTCTCCGGAGATGGCTATCTGTTCAGCCGAATTAAAATTCGCGGGCTGGACGATTCCATAAATTGAAGCTTCCTTGCAGATAGAAAGAACATCTTTTTCGGAAAGACCAATGATAGCGGCCATGGTTCCCTTATTTTTCTCGCAAGCTTCTTGCATCAGGATGCTCCGATTCTTCACTGCTTCCAAACCATCCTCAAAAGATAAAGCTTCTGAAGCCACCAACGCTGAATATTCTCCCAGGCTATGGCCAGCCGCAAAAGCTGGGTCAATGTTGGTGTTAGCTTTGGATAAAACTTTCAATAACGCTATGCTGTGGACAAAAATAGCCGGCTGGGTATACTTCGTCTGAACTAATAACTCTTCAGGTCCTTCAAAACAGACCTGAGCTAAATCGAATCCCAAGATTTTTTCCGCTGTAGAGTAAAGCTCTTTCACCGAAGGATCGGAATCGTATAGGTCTTTTCCCATCCCCACATATTGTGCTCCCTGTCCCGGAAATAAAAAAGCGATTTTATCCATTCAAATCCTCAATGATCTTCTTGTTTTAGTTTAGTATTGTTCTACCAAAACTATCTCGAAAGAAAATGAGTCAACAGTAACGATAAGCTCCATTCATCACCACTTTATCACTGCTGATCCCCAGGTAAATCCTGCACCGAAAGCGACCAGGAGGGAGATATTCCCCTCTTTGATTAACCCCTTCTTTCTGGCTTCATCCAAAGCAATGGGGACTGAGGCGGCGGAAGTGTTTCCATATCGATCGATGTTGACATAGACCTTATTCATGGGAAGCTTCAACCTTTTGGCTAATGCCTCTATGATTCTTATATTAGCTTGGTGAGGGATCAAAAGGTCCACATCCTCTGGGGTTAAACCTATTTTTTGGATTATGTGCTCTGCGGCATCCTCCATAGCCCTTACTGCAGACTTGAAAACCTCGCTCCCCTCCATGTGGATGAAATGCTCGTTTAAACCAATATTTTCTTTGGTTAAGGGGGTTTTGGCTCCACCGATCGGAATGTGCAAGAGATTAGCCAATGATCCGTCCCCGGAGAGAAATGTTCCCAGGATCCCTTTATCTTCGGTAGTAGCACTGACCACCGCGGCTCCGGCTCCATCCCCGAAAATAACACAGGTATTTCGGTCCTTCCAGTTGACAATCTTTGAGAGGGTCTCCACCCCAATTACTAAGATATTTTTATATTGACTAATGGAGATGAAAGCGGAGGCTATGGAAAGACCATAGATAAATCCCGAACAAGCAGCGACTATGTCCAAAACCGCGGCGTTTTTGGCTTTAAGCTTATCTTGAAGTATGCAGGCGGTTGAAGGGAGAATGTAATCGGGAGTTACCGTGCCCAATAGGATCAAATCGATTTGATCTGGGGTTAATTGGGCTTCCTCTAAAGCGATCTTGGAAGCCTCCAAAGCCAGATCCGACGCGGCGGTGCCATCCTCCGCAATCCTTCTTTCTTTTATTCCGGTCCTGGTGATGATCCATTCATCCGAGGTATCAACCATTTTTTCTAAATCGAAATTGGTTAACACCCGGGGTGGAGCGTAAGAGCCAGTCCCGGAGATGAATGTATTTATCTTTTTGGTCATTTGTTAGCTTTTCTGATTCCTTTTTACTAATCTTTTTCCGCCATAAGATGACTGGAATATATTTGTTTTTGGGCTTGTCATTGCGAACCTTAATGAATATCGGGATGAAACCATCTTTTTACAGCAAGGTTTGAGATTGCTTCGTCCCCTACGGGTCCTCGCAACGACAAAGGATAAAGATTTATCTCCCACTCACTCATAGGCGAATCTGCTTCATACCTTAGTCCTTAAGATTTTGGTGATGTGCTCATTTACCTCTTCCCTCACCATTTCCGCCGCCAGTTTCAAAGCGTTTTTAATGGCTTTGGGAGGGGATTCTCCGTGACAAATGATGCACACCCCATTTACCCCCAAAAGAGGTGCCCCGCCGTATTCGGCATAATCCAATACCTTCCTTAAATCCCTTATGGAAACTTTAACCAGAAAGGCGCCCAACCTGAAAAGAAGACTCTCTTTGACTCTTTTTTTCACCATCCAGGTTAAGAATCCATCTATGCTTTCTGCGAATTTCAAAACGATATTTCCTACGAATCCATCGCAGACCACCACATCACAGGTCCCTTTTAAAACATCCCTTCCCTCAACGTTTCCTATGAAGTTCAGTGAAGTGTCCTCGCTTAAAAGCTTATAAGTGGTCAAGGTCAACTCATTCCCTTTAGTGCTTTCTTCACCAATAGACAAAAGTCCGATTTTAGGGTTCTCTTTTCTCAATACATAACTTGTGTATATAGATCCCATGACCCCGAATTGATGAAGATTTTGGGCTTTGCACTCGGCATTAGCTCCCGCATCCAAAACCACCACGATTCCCTTCTCCGAGGGTAAAAACGAAGCGATGGCGGGGCGGTTTACCCCTTCTAATCTACCTAAAGTCATAAGGGCATGGGTCATAACCGCACCGGTGTTTCCTCCAGACACAAAAGCATCAACTCTCCCCTCCTTTTGCAACCTCATCCCCACCGCAATGGAGGAATCTTTTTTTCTCAAGCTCTCCACCGCATGATCATTCATGGTGATCAGCTCAGAGGCATTTTGCACCTCCAAGGGCAGATGGGTAGCTTTCAAGCGAAACAGCTCCCTATCGATCTTTTCCCTTTCTCCCACCAGGATCAACTCAAGATCTCGGTGATTTTCATTTTGAGCCATAACAGCCCCCTCCACCACCACCGCCGGGGCATAATCACCCCCCATGGCATCTACCGCTATCCTTATTTTTTCATTCACTTCTCTCACCTCTGTCACTCTATCATATCGAGACCTCTGAAAAAGTCAAATTAGGAAAGGATTTTCTGGAGTGTCAAGTCTCAAGATCCTGCGGAAAACTTCTCAAGACACAAAAAACTTAAACCTGGTTCACCTAAAGGTGAACACTCCAGTTTGCTTCTTTAAAGTAGTTTTTCAGAGACCTCATATCCTCACTTCTTCTCCCATGACCTTTGACCCTTTTTAAGTCTTCTTCGGAGGGGTGATGACCTCTTTGCCGTCATAATATCCACAATTGGGACAAATCCGGTGCGGCAGTTTAGGCTGATGGCAATGAGAGCATTCAACTAATGTGGGCACGCTGAGTTTCCAATGGGTACGTCTTTTGGCGCCCCGAGCTTTAGAATGTCTTCTCTTGGGTAATGGCATATTGTCTCCTTATTTCATGCTCACAACTATGGTAAGAAAATATCCTCATCATGTTTTGTGATGACAACTTTTTGGTTTCGCTTAAAAGGGTTACGGTTCAGATTCGCTACGCTCACTGCAAGTCGGTTACGTATCGTTTAAAAAGTTATCGTCAGTCGTTTTTCGTCTAAAATGCAACAAGCGAAATCGAGAAACGATACATGGCCGAAACCGAAACCAATTACACCGAAGTTTAACTTAAGATTTATTGCCCAGCAAGTTTTTTAGCTTTTCCCATCTGGGATCGATCTCCTTTTTGACACAACCGCATTGGGACTTATTTAAATCTGCCCCACAGATAGGACACAAACCTCTGCAATTTTCCGAACATAAAGGTTTTAGGGGCAGTGATAGGATTATGGTCTCTCTGACCAGATTGTCGATTTGAAAAGAGCCTGAGGAGGAATCAGCCACAAAATAGTTGTCCTCCCCCGATCTATCCTGATTCATCGGGATTGGACTTTCTCCAAAATCTACCACAAAATCCAGATTTGAAATTATAGGCTCACCATAAACCAAAAGACACCGAGAACATTCTAATCTGACCGAAGTTTTCACCTTACCTCGACAGATTAATTGATTGCCGCTCTTTGAGACCGAAAGGTCGACCTTCACCGGCTGTTCAAAAGAGGCGCCCTGGGCACAAAGCTCCAACGCCTCTGGACCTTCCTCCAGTTCTATGATTTTGCTCCAATCTTCCGAACCTTTTTTAAACTCTATCTTCATTGGCTTTAAATATTAAGTAAAACCGAAAAATTGTCAAGACAAAAAAATCCGAACAAAATCATTTATACCACACCTAAATTATAATGCCCATACGTTTGAAACAAATTAAAGTTAGAGAAAAGATTCATCCTATAGGTGGCAGAACGGGGTTCTGCCACCTCATTAAGTTTCTGTCAATTTTTGTTTGACAAACCAAAAGCGATTTCTTTTATTGCATTTCTTAAAGGATTACATGTTTTGGAAGACTATTATATATTTTGGGTTTCGTTTTAAAAGGTCTCGGTTGCGGTTAGGTATCGTCTGAAAAGTCATCGTAAGTTGGTCATCATCAAAATACCATAGACGAGACCGAAACACAACCCCCGATACGTAACCGCCACCCAAACCGATATACGAGAACACAATAACAGGAGGTAATACCGATGAAAAAAGGACGTTTTTTTAATCTCGTTAAGAGAAGTTATGATGGAGTTAGTGGGTATGCTCTCCTCTTTTTGGTAATGCTCTATTTACTCTGTTCTACTTCTTTTGCCCCCAAAGGCTTTGCTTTTTCAGAAGGCTCATCAATTCCAGGAATGATGGAATCGTATACCGAGCCATTTTTTCCAGAAGGAACTTACGATTCCAACATCCCCACGCCTGAGGGCGTTGTTGGCTTTCCAATTGGTTCGAAGCCCTGCCATTATGAGGAGATGGTTTCTTATTTTAAGGCTCTGGCAGAATCAACTCCTCGCGCAAAGCTTTTGGAATATGGCAAAACTCACGAGGGACGAACTCTCTATTACTTGATCATCACCTCCGAAGAAAATATAAAAAGACTGGAGGAGATAAGGAATTCGATTGCCAGACTGGCTGATCCACGGAAAATTCGCCAAGAGACCGAGGTTTTGTCTTCAATCCAAAACACTCCTGCTATTGCCTGGCTGGCTTATTCTGTTCATGGAGATGAGCTCTCTTCCACCGATGCGGCAATTCAGCTTGCATATCAGCTTGCGGCAGGGAATGATTCTTTGACAAAAAAGATAAGAGATGCGGTGGTAACTATCATCGATCCTCTTCAAAATCCTGATGGCAGAGAGCGTTTTTTGAAGCAGATGGAAATGTGGTCTGGGGTGCTTCCTAACTTTGATGATCAGAGTCTTCAGCATGGAGGATCTTGGCCCTGGGGACGCGGAAATCACTATCTTTTTGATCTAAATAGAGACTGGTTTTCGTTGGTTCAACCTGAGACTCAGGGAAAGGTCAAAGCTATACTCCAATGGAATCCTCAGCTTTTGGTGGATGCACATGAGATGGGACCTTTAGAGACTTATCTGTTTTTCCCACCTGGAGAACCTTTCCATCCGGTTTTGAGTAACACTATCAAGAAATGGTGGAAGGTCTTCTCCCGCGACCAGGCACAAGCCTTTAACAGATACGGATGGAGTTATTATACCCGTGAATGGGTGGAGATGTGGTATCCGGGATATGCAAACTCATGGATACTTTACACCGGGGGAGTTGGGATTCTCTATGAACAGGCCGGCGTGCAGGGTTCTTCGGTAAGGCAGAAAGATGGAAAGCTCCTCACCTATCGTGAATCAGTGCATCACCAGTTCGTAAGCTCCATAGCAAACCTGAAAACTGTGGTGGAAAATCGAAGAGAGCTTTTGCAGGATTTCTATAAGGAAAAGAAAAAGGCGATTGAAGGAGAAAATAATCCTTTTAAAACTTTTCTTCTTGTGCCCGGGAAAAATGAGTCTCGTGCTGATAAATTAGTGGAGACCTTGCTTATTCAGGGAATTGAGGTGGAGAAGGCAGAAGATGATTTTGTAGCTTCCAATGTTCATGATTTTTGGGGCAGGTCTTCTTCGCAAAAAAAGTTCCCAAAAGGAACTTACATCGTAAATACGGATCAACCCTTAAGTCCGCTTATTCAAGCAATTTTGGAATTTGATCCCCGAATATCCCAGTCCTTTTTGGAGGAGGAGAGACGTGAATTGGAAAAAAAGAAACAAACCCGAATGTATGACGTCTCAGCCTGGTCGATTCCTATGGCTTACGATGTAGAGACTTATGCGACTAAAAACATAGTAAAAACAGGGACGGAGAAGGTGACGCAGATAAACCGGCCTTTTGGGAAAGTCGAAAATCCGCATTCTAAATACGGATACATATTCGGTTGCTCTGATGATAAGGCAATAGACGCCCTTGCTTCTCTGCTCCAAGAAGATTTCAAGGTTAGGAGAGCGGAGAAGCCATTCAAGATAGAAGGAAAAGAATTTTCGCGGGGGAGTATTCTATTGAGAAATGAAGAAAACCCGGAAACACTCCATGATTTCTTAAATAAGATAACACAAGAGACTGGTGTTACCATCTATGGAGTCAACACCGCATTATGTGAGGATGGACCGGACTTGGGTGGAAACTATTTCAGGCTATTGGAACTTCCCCGCATCGGTCTTTTCGCTGGTCCACCCATGGATTTTACAAGCTACGGGAACATCTGGCATCTTTTGGATCAAAGATTGGGTTTGCGCTTCTCCTCTTTAGATATCAATGCTCTCAATTGGGTCGATCTGGATAAGTATAATCTTTTAATTTTACCTGCGGTCTGGGACGCACCTGAAGCATACATGCAGATTATTGGCAAAAATGGAATTGAAAAGCTCAGGAAATGGATTGAGAATGGGGGAACTTTTATTGCCATCGGAACAGGTGCCGCTTTTGCCGCCGACACTACTGTAAACCTTAGCCAAGTGAGGCTTCGACACCAGGTGCTGGGAAAATTGGCTGAATATGAGGAGGCGGTGAAATTAGAAGAACAAGCCGAAAGTCCCCATGTGGATAGTTCAATGGTTTGGAATCCTCCTCCGAAAGAATCGGAGAAAGCTGAAGAAAAACAAAAAGAGAGCAAAGATTTGTCTGCAGGATCTCAGTTGAGTCAAATGACCATAGGAGAGGAACTCCAAAGAAAGGATGAACGACTTCGGGTTTTCATGCCACGTGGAGCTATTTTGCGGGCAGATCTGGATCAGGAGCATTGGCTCTCTTCAGGGATAGAGGATAAAGTTCCGGTCATCCTTTATACCGATTTCGCTTTCATGTCCAAAAGCCCGGTTGAGACGGTGGCGCGGTTGGCTTGCGCGGATAGTCTCAGGCTTAGTGGGCTTTTGTGGCCCGAAGCCAGGGAGAGGTGGGCAAAGACAGCTTATTTAACCAGAGAGAGTTTGGGAAAAGGTCAGGTCATTCTCTTTGCCTTCGAACCAAATTTCAGGGGCTACTTCTACGGTTCCGAAAGACTTCTTATCAACGCCATTCTGTTTGGACCAGGGCTAGGCACAACCAGACCAGCTCCTTGGTAAGAGTAAACGCCCGACACCCTTCGACTATGCTCAGGGTAAACAAAGGTCGGGCGCTATGGTGAAAGAGGGGGATAAAGGGAGAGGTCTTCAAATGTCAACTTCATTGGACCAAAAAGAATCTTTTGCATATCAAAAATCATAGTAACTAAATGATAGAAGCCCCTCATTTATACAATAAATGTTGACTGAAGAATCTGAACAATCTGAACAATCTGGACTTTGTTTTTGATTTTTTTTTTCTTCAGTAAAAACCATATAGCCACTTCTTGACTCTCTTTTTGCCCAGATGGTGAGTGCTCTCACATGAAATAAAAGAAAAGTGAACAAGGGCATTGATTTTAGAAAATGGGCTTTTTGCTTTCCCATAAATATCCTCCTCCACTAACATGCACCCTATCCGCATCACCATCGAAGTTCTATTCTTTTTGCAATGTCATTCGGGCGGTCAGATGACCACCCTTACCCTGGTCCCGCTAAAGCGGGACACTCCAATTGACTTCGGGCGGACATGAAGTCCGCCCCTACGCGGATTTCACCCCTTCGCTGGTAATGGATGCCCTTGTCCGTGTCTGTTGAAAAACTCCTCCCCCTTGACGGGGGAGGATAAAGGTGAGGGTGAAGATGTTGATAAATCATCACTTTTCACCTCGAAGAGTCATACGACCTCCCTTAATCCCTCCCATCGAGGGAGGGAAGCAATTCGACAAACTCGTCCGTTATCATCCATCTTCGTCACGGACGAGGCGTCCATGACGAACAAGGCAGAAAACCACAATGAAGGAAATGGATTAAAGTAACACCTATGGAAAACCGAAAATATAAGAAAGCTGTCAAAACCTCAAAAAGGAGGAACTTATGAGAAAGATTGTTTTATTCTTTTGAGAGGTGCCAGATCCTCTGATCTGACATGATTCGACTTCGCTCATCATAAACCGATATAGTGGCAGAACGGGGGTTCACCCTGAAGGGATTCACCCTGAAGGGTTCTGCCACCTCATTAGTAGAAGGGGGAACTTATGAGAAAGATTGTTTTATTCGTTTGTGTTCTGTCGGTAGCCTTTGTATTTCTCTTTAGATGTGCGGCTACCGTTTATGTTCCTGGGCCGCCACCACCAGTTAAGGTAGAGGCGAAGCCAGCCCCTCCTCATCCTCATGCCGTTTGGATCGATGGTTACTGGAAGTGGTCACATGGCGGACATGTATGGGTTCCGGGACACTGGGTCAAGAGAGCACACGGCACATGGGTGGCCGGACATTGGGATAAACGACCACGAGGTTGGGTCTTTATTGGGGGTCGCTGGGCTCGATAGGTATAAGAGGGAGACCCATATGGAATTAGACTGGGAGCGTTGATTGGAGTACCCGTAGGCTTCAGGGCTGTTGAAAAAGTGGTTTTTCGGAGTGCGAAAGCTTGTCCGAAGGATCCTGCTTCGCGGAGCTTTCGCGATTTTTGAAACCTGAATGCCCTTATGTCTCAACTACCTATATTTTTGAAAAAACCGCACCAGCAAGCTGGTGCACTCCGGTTTTTTGGTTTTTCAACACGCCCTTCACCCTGCGAAAGCTTTATCCACACGTCGATATTAGGATTCCTCCTGAAGAAAATCCCAATCGGGCAAGTTCCACCATTGAATTTTTGTATCGTCTAACTTAGGGAGAGTTAAATTTCTAACTCGATTTGTGGTCCAATTCATTTCAGATAAGTATCACTTCGACTGAGGGCTTATCCTGAAGAAATCATTTGGAGGGAAGGCTTCTTTTCGGGAATTGACGCCTGTTTCTTTACGGGGAGTTTAATAGTAAACAGGGTATACGCCCCTTCTACGCTTTGAATTTCAATAGTTCCACCGTGATTTTCTACTGCTCTTTTTACAGAGAATAACCCAAATCCGAATCCTTCACCCTTGGTGGTAAAGTGTTCTTTGAAAACTTTGGGCAAATCATCTTCGCTTATACCCACCCCATTGTCTAATATCAAAATATCTACTTCTGAATCTTTGGGCAAGTATCTTACTTCTATGGTAATTGTTTTCTCCCGATCAGAAACCGCTTTCAGAGCAAAAGCGGCGTTGTTCAAAAGCTCGGTCAAAAGTTGCCTCAGCTGTTGTGGGTCAACATCTATGAGAGGTAACTTATCATCATATTTAGTAATGAAGTCAATACCCTCGAACCTTTTTTGTCGTCTCAGAAAAAGCAACTCTTTTTCAATAAAATTTGCAAGATCTACGGGTTCTTTGACACTTTTCGGTGCACTGAAATTAGTAAGACTAAAAATAATTCCTTTGAGGCTATCCAGGGCATCTTTCATGCTTTCTATTCCCGCTCGTGATTGCGGTATATCGGATTTATTTACCTGGTAGGCTAAAAGATCCAAATTTTCAGAGAGGAGTTGAACCTGATCACTAAATTTAGTAGCAACCTCCCTGATTTTCTCTTCCGCATTGAGCAATCTTTTCTTCTCCGATGCCTCTCGGGTGAGAGCACCTCCTACCGTAACATCCATCCCTAACCATATAATAGCAGGCTTAGTGCTTTCACCGTAAGCCATTGGGTAAGCTATAATTTCGGATACAAAACGCTCGCCATTTTTTCTTTTCGCTATTATTTCACCTTTCCATACACCTTTATCCTTAAGCGCGTAGTTAATCGCCTCGTCAAGATTTGGCGGATTTCCTTCTCCCCTGAGCAAGTCTACGTCCTTTCCCACAGCCTCCTCTGAGGAGTAACCATACTCTTTTTCTGCGGTCTTGTTGAAGAGAAAAATAGTGCCATCCTTCTTTGTGCCAAGAATCGAAAAGGGAGAAGCAGAGATTATTTCATCAGAAAAGGAGACTGTCTTTTCTGAGTAATGGGTCTCCTTCGCTTGTGCGCCTCCAGAGGATTCCAGTTGGGCAAAAGCTTTCTGCAACTCATCATCTTTCTCTCCAAGTTCCTCTATCAGCCCCAGATAAGACTGCCTTAGACGCGAGGTCAGAGCTTTCATAATTTGGAAAGCAATGAAGGGATGAGTGCTCAATATTGTTAGAAAATCCGATCGGGAGAGCTGCAAGACTTTAGTTTTCTTTATGGCTTGAGCTGTCTCCAGCGGTGACATTTCTTCAATTAGAGCTGTTTCACCGAAGAAGTCGCCTTCTCTTCTTAGCATCAAACTCAACTTTCCTTCACCACCCTTGCCTGTTTTAGTGATCTTTACCGCACCCTGCTTGATTATATAAAGTATATCATTGACGGTATTATCTCTAAAAAAGACATGCCCAAGAGCATATGTCTCTTCTTTGAAGAACTCCGATATTTTAGTCAAGCTGTTCGGATCCAGAAATGAGAAGATAAATGTTTTCCGGAGCAGTTTAACAACTTCTCTTGACATATTCTATCCTCTCTCCAATTTAAAAGGGTCGACCTTGTTATTTATATCGTCAGATTACGAAATCAGTTAATTACTTCCGGGCATTTTATTTTTAGTTTAGGAGAGAACCCTGCCAAAAAGGAGTTATTGTAGCCGTAAGGCTGGGAGTGAAATCTACCCCATCTTCCTTTGGTCTTCGACCCTGAGGGGTCAAGCGAACACTTGCCCATTCACGGTGAACATGTTCAGGGTGAACCCGTCTGGGCAGACCCAAAGGCGGTGAGGTTTTGCAAAAAGAGAGTGATTAGGAAGGTCTTTATGGAGTGGAAGAATCTGGGTTCTGCCACTCCATTAAATACTGTTTCCGCATAGCTCATGAGATTTCTATGCGAAACATTATTCTGATTCGCCAAGCATGAAAAGAAGCGAACTTACATGATCAAACCAATTTCTTTAACTTAAGCTTTATATTTTTCTCTTTCCCTTCGGAATTAATTATTAAGCTGATCTTTTTGCCTTGATCTGCTTGCAACATTTTTCGAATATCACGCAAAAGAAGGTCCTTAGTCGATTGTCCGTTTATCTTAACAACCAGATTACCCTCCTTAATTCCTGCCTTATCCGCCGGTGAATCTTTGATCACAAAATCGACTCTGGTTGTGTCGCCTTCTTTGGTCAACCATAAACCTGCCATGTCAAAATCATCTTCATAAGAAAAATTCGCATTGGGCTCAAGAAACATCTGCTTGTTAGGATAATCGAAGATGACCGTAAACCTTTTCAGAATTCCCCCACCGATATTTCCATCGATCTTTTCTGAGGCAAATGCACCCTTTTCGGATGAAGAAAGAGTAGTCACGGGAGCGGGTATATTGAAATTGCCAATCTCAATGTTTTTTACCCTGGTAACTTTGCCCATTGCCCTTCCCCCTACGCCTATGCCGGAGAAGACATCGATTTTTTTGCCGGTTCTTGACAAAAGATCATGTTTTTGAACAAAAGGTGTGTGAAGGACCAAACTGCTCCTGGCTCCTGTGTCGAGTATAAATGTCCCCTCGTATTGCCCATCGATTTTCGCCTTTACATGGGGATGACTCTCTTCAAGCGTAATGGGAAGAATCTCACCCCTACCCTCATATTTAAAACTTGACGGCTCATACAAGGTTAATTTTTGATTTTCATAATCGACCTTGACCACAAATTTGCTAAATATGTCATATCCCAAGATCCCATCATCCGGCATCCCTTCGTATTTGCTTAAGGGCTTCAGACTAATAGTCCCCGCAGAGACACTATCTATGAACAGGTCACCCAGTCTGACGCTTTCCAGCGTCACAAAATTAACCTCCTGGGTCCCCTCCCCTACACCTCGACCCTCAAATTTACCGACCGTCTTTAAACCTAAGTCTTTGGCGGTTTCCATATCCAAAACCGGCATGCCTGCGCCAGTATCCAAGATAAAACTCAATGGTCTTGAACCACCTATACTAACCGGGATATAAATGTGATTGCTATTTAGCACAAAGGGAATCTCGACAAAGTTTTTGCCGGGTGGAAACTTGTAGTTTTTTTCTTCAGGCGAAGGAATCTTAAAGAGAGTATCAGATAGTTCAGGATTCAATTCGATATTGGTTAAAGTGGTTCTTATGTTATAGGCGGTATCGCCGGTATTGATAACCATAGAGGTAGCCACCTTTACTCCCCCGAAATCCTTGTAATCGGAAAAATAATTGGTAGCCACAACTATGTCATACTTGCTGACAGTTTTATCCATCAGATATGTTTCGGGATTGATGAACATTTTTACCGGGTCGCACCCTTCGGGGGTAGCTTGAACCACATAATAGTTTATACCATTTGCTTCTTCTCGCCCCAAATATTCCACCTTTCCTTTAGCCCTTTCCGGAAACAGATATCCATAAACACTGAAATAGACCTCACTTCTGGTCTGTTCCATCTCCATGCCGGCTAATTCGCGAACCTGACCATTGGCGTCCTGAATCCATCCTTTCTCGCCATCATAGATGGTTAACTCCTTCATGACTTTCAAATCCATTTCGGTTCTAAGCTTGCACGAATTCTGTGTCTTGAGATCCGGGAATTTGAAATAGTTCTTTACTTTTCCGGTTAGCCCACCGGGAACGATTATGTCAACCTCCGCTATAGAGCTTCTCTCGGCTTTGAGCGCTTCCCCTCCTCCCAGAGCTTGTATATGCTTGCTCAAAATCTCATCCAAAGTTTGAGCCTTTGAACTCTGCAAGCCGAAAACAAGGACAAGCATGCCCATAGCTAAAGTTAAGAGTTTTTTGGAAAACATATTAAACCTCCCCTCTCTTAGGTTTCATAACTTCTTACGCAATACTTCTACATGGGT
>Ga0315289_10003072_pt1 | contig 25366 bp, 19 predicted proteins | sample YL17G11_40_MG_FD_203452 | JGI IMG/M metagenome (GOLD analysis project Ga0315289, IMG submission 203452) | Sediment microbial communities from Yellowstone Lake, YNP, Wyoming, USA - YL17G11_40 | ecosystem: Environmental > Aquatic > Freshwater > Lake > Sediment | place: USA: Wyoming | collected...
CCAAACAAATCACCCTCTCCCCCCTCTCCTTCGGCGCCGGCGTGAATTTCTATTTTTAGCCCATGACGCTGTATGACGAATTCTATGCCGTCATCGGCGTTCTGAACCGCCGCCGCATCCCCTATGCGGTGGTGGGCGGGCTGGCGGTCGCTCTTCTCGCAAAACCTAGATTCACGGATGACATTGATATCCTTATTAACTCCGCGGATATTGCAAAAGTCGCTGCCGCTCTTGATTCTATTGGGTATATGCCATCAAATAAGCCATTCACTTTTGCCAACACGGCCCTTACCCTTCATCGTTTCACGAATATCGAGAACAAAGAATTTATTATGCTTGATGTTCTTGCGTGCAATGATGATCAGCATCAACACATGATCAAGCGCGCTCTGAGGAAAAAAATTGCCGGCGGTTTTGTTCGTGTTATCCGAAAAGAAGATCTTATCTGGATGAAAAGCAAAAGAAATTCCGATATTGATTTGGTCGACATTAAAAGGCTGTCTTATGACAAACGCAGATCTGGCGCTTAAACGCGTCAGCGACATGCACGACTTCTACCGCCGCATCCGCGCGGACATGGGAATGCCGCTCAAGCCGCCGTCTGTCCCGCGGCGGAAAAGGCGGCGCCGTGCGCGCGTCAAGGCTTCGCGAAAATCATAGTGGATCAGCGCCGCGTGGTTTGTCCGCGCATTCGTCTTCTTCGTGCGGCTTCGTGTGTCTTCGTGGATAAAAGCATGTTTTCCTTCGCTTCTTCGTTTCTTCGTGGTGAAAACGCCGTCTTCCCTCCCTACGCCGCAAAAACCTTGATTCCGCGCCGCTTCCTCTTCTGCGACCTTTCAAGCGCGCGCGATACTTCATAAAACAGTTCCCGCTCCGCCGGATACCGCTTGAAAATGCGCTCCCAGGTCTTTATGGACTGCCGGACATACGCTTTCGTGGGCAGGATGTCGGGATTGTCAATCAGCGGGCAGTCCTTTGCCGCGCGATACATATAGGTAATGCCCACGAACACGCCGTCCTCCGCGATATAGGGCTCAAACGGAAAAAAGCGGCAGGTGAGCGACCGTTTGGCGCGGCGGCATTTTTCCGCGCCGATGCAGAGGCAATACTCCAGATAGTTCGCGCACTCAGCGGCCTGCTTTTTGTCAAGTTTGGTCCGCGCTGTGCGTTTGCGCCACATCCCGCCGTTGTGGCGGATATGCCAGCGCAACTCATCGCGAAAAAGGAGCGGAATGTGCCGGCGGTTGTTGCAGCAGACGGGAACGGCCTTGTTGCGTTTCGCGCAAAGCGCGCCGCAGTCGATGCGGGTCACGGCCGCGGAAAACCCGCGATACAAAGAGCCCCAGTCAATCGGTTTAGGCATGATAGGAGAAGCCGCCATTGGGAAACGTGGATGCGCCGCGGTATGCATGCGATCATCGCGTGATATTGGATAAAATAGGAGTTCCTGAAGAGGGGCCGCAACCGGGGGTTTTCGCCGGGATCGTGTGGACCGATCTAAAACTTTTCCATACTTGCGCGGCTATTCCTCAAGATGTATTGTTTTAAGCAAAGGCGTTTCTATGGAAGAATCATTCGTATTTAAAAAGGTCACCTATACTCTCAAAGCCCGCGATAAGGTTTACATTATCGAGAACGTGCCTGCAAGAGTTTGTCGGGAAACCAACGAAGAATTCTTCGCTCCTGAGACGGTTGAGCATCTGCAGGACCTGATTCTAGGAAAAACCCGGCCTAAACGCATTATTGAAACACCGGTATTCGATTATGCAGGATAATTGTTCCTTGTCTTTAAATGTTCCTGTTTTCTATTAAAAGGCGCCCATGCGAATCAAGGACCGAAATGAATTCATCCCTGCGGAACGGCATGCTGTATTGAGCAGTGGAGAAGTAATCAAGATGCTTCGGGAACTCAAAGGCGGGACCCAAGTGGAGCTATCGAAGCGCTTAGGAATCAACGCCGCGAACATCAGCATGCTTGAGCATGATCGATTAGACATCGGAAAAAAAAGAGCAGAGCAGCTCGCTCGCGCTTTTAAAATTCATCCCGCGATAATAATGTTTCCGGAATATGAAGCGGAGTTTTTCCGCAAAGCCGCATAGCGGCTCGGAATATCCGACCTTCCACAGGCCGGTCCTCCCGGCCGGCCTTTTCATTCCCGAAACTTCCATGCGCTATTTCCCGGCTGCTTTGGCGATCTCCTGCGCCGTCAATGCGCGGTTGTATAGCTTCGCTTCGTCAATGGCGCCCTTGAACACATAATCATTCGCATCGCGGTACGCATGATGACCGATCCCCAACCCCGGCCCGTCGGCCGCGCTCAGCGCTGCGATGGGGCGGATGCTGGTGGTGGTATCGGCAACAAGCGCGCCGTCGATATAGAGACGCATGGCGCCGGTTGCATCGTCCAGGGTCGCGGCAACATGGAAAAAACGCCCCGTTGGCGGAGGAACGGCAAGGGTGACGCCGGTCTTTTCATCGCTGATCAGGAACATGAGCGTGCCGTCGGGCTCGGCGGAGAGGTAAAAGGCGTCCAGGCCGGGCCTGCTGTCGCCGCGGAACATGATCAGGCCATGGCACCAGGTAAATCCGTCAATGCGGACCTGCGTTTCTAAGGTGAATGAGCGCAGGTTTTCAAATGCCGCGCAGTCCGGAACATCAACGCCGCTGTTCCAATCGCCGGGGAAGACCAGCGCGGAACCGGAAACACCGGGCGTCCAGGTTGCGTTGGTGATGGCGCCAGCGTGACCGTTGCCGGACGCATCGGCGGCTGTGTTTCCTGATCCCTCGTCAAAAGGCCAATTGGCGACCAACCCGCTTTGGGCCGGCCCGCAATCGTTCCCGGGACCGATTGGCTGGAAATGCAGAACATCATCAATCCCTTGTATTCCGCAGCCCGACAGCAGCAGCGCTGCAAGGCCGATCGTTCCCGCGATTGCTCTGGCGCGCATAGCGTATTCCTTCCGTTAAATGGGTGGTCGCATTAGGTATATTTATATGCCGGTTGCGACGTTTCGCGAACCGTCCGTGCTATTATTGCTATTATTGCGCGCAACGTCTCAGCAACAATAATATATCAACTATGGCCAATTCACAAGCGGCATTTTCATTTTCCGTATTCTTGCGGAAAACAGCGGTCATTCTGCTCCTGGGCGCAGGTATCACCGCGCTCTCCGCCTATAACCATCCCGATCTGCAATGGCGCACCGTCTCCACGCGGCATTTCCTTATCCACTATTACGATCGCACCGAGCCGGCGGTGTATGCGACCTCCAAAATCGCCGAAGAGTCGTATGATGCGCTGGCAAAACTGTACACCTACACCTTCAAGGATCGCATCAACCTGTCGCTTTCGGATGTTGACGATTACACCAACGGCTTTGCCGAATGGACCGCGCGCAATATCGAGATCTTCATTCCCGATATTCGTTTCGACCTGCGCGGCAACAATACCTGGTTGCGCAATGTCATCACCCACGAGCTCGCGCATATCATTTCCCTCGAAAAAACCGGCGCGCAGTTTCTGGACTGGACCGTGGGCGTCGACTACGAAGCGAAAGACGCGTCCCTTGCCGCGCTGTGTCCCGTGCCGCTGACGACGTTTTTTCCCGACTGGTTTACCGAAGGCATGGCGCAGCACGAATCACAGCGCGCGGGAAACGACTGCTGGGACGCCCGGCGCGACATGCTGCTGCGCTGCGCCGTACTTGACGGACGGGCGCTTTCCCTCGACGAAATGGGCCAGCTGCGGCACGACTCTCAGGGCGACGAACTGGTGTACAACCAGGGATTTTCCCTCGTGGGATATATCGAACGGCGCTTCGGCCAAAAAGCGCTGGCCGGCATGGTCGCGGACGCGCGCTCGTTCCGCTTCGGCGGATCCTCCTTCGGCGCTTTCTTCCAACGCCACACCGGCGCGGACCTCCATGGCGTCTATCGAAGCTGGGTCGACAGTCTGCGCGCCGCCTTTGCGCGGCAGGTTCCGGCCACCCCCACCAACGCCGCGATCGTCTGGAGCGACGGCACGTACAACATGATGCCGCGGGTCTCGCCCAACGGCGCGTACTGGGGGTTCGCCACCAGCCAGCACGACGACTTCGGCCGCACGGACCTGATTATCGCTCGTAAAGGCTCAACCGTACCGGTCGTGCGGCTCCCGTACGTTGCCACCGACTGGCGCTTTTCGGCCGACGGCAAAAGCGCGTATTATATCAAGCTGCGCGACCCGGACGTCAACGGCTCCTATCTCAACGACCTTTTCGTGTGCGACCTGGACACGCGCGCGGTGCGGCGCATCACCCGGGGCGCGCGGCTCTACGACATCGCTCCGCTGCCCGGCGGCAAACAGCTGGTCGCAACGCGGTATTCAAAGGGCGCGTTCTCTATTGTCAAATGCGATCTGGCCAGCGGCTTCGTCTCCACCGTCATCGCGGGCGCCGTGGGAGAGCCGTTTGCCGGGCTTTCGGTCTGCCCCGCCAATGCCGACCGGCTGGTGACAACGCGCACCGTCAACGGCCAGTCCGACCTGTATATCGTTGACCTTGCGGCAAAAGCCATCGCGCCGCTCATGCCCACGCCGTTCCAGGAGGAGCAGCCCTGCTGGGGCCAAAACGGCCGCATCTATTTCAGCGCCGATTACAGCGGCATCTGCGATGTCTATTCGGTGGATTCGGCCGGTGCGGACCTGCGGCGCCATTCCCATGCGCGCGGCGGGTTCTTTTCCCCGAGTCCCGACAACGCGGGATCGCTGATGTGCTCGGAATACACGTTTGCGGGATTCCGCCTCATGACCATCCCGGACAGCGGCGCGCCGGATTCCCTTGCGTCAACACCCCGATGCGTTTTCCAGGCCCTGCCGCGGCCCAAAGGCAGGGTCACCATCAACAGCATGCCCTATCGTCCGGCCATGCTGCGCAGGCTTTTTGAGCTGGGCGCCAACGTGGCCCTGATCGGCAACCAGCCGCTTCTGGCAAAAGCCGATACGGTCCCGGATTCCCTGCAGACCGTGGTGAGCGCTTCGTTTTCATTGCAGCGATCGGACGCGCTGCACAAAATGGTGCGCTATGTGGAATTTGCCGTCCATGCCGGCAATGGCGTCGTTGCGCCGCCTATCACCGGCTTTTTGCCCTCCGAAAAGCAATCAGCCCTTCCGCAACGCGTCCGCTATCTCCCGGACCTTTCAATGCCGGCCCGCGGCCCCGCATTGCAGGAGCGCGGCATGGGCGCACCGCGTCGTGCGGCAGCAGGCGACACCTTTGTGTCCGGCACATCGCCCTGGTTCGCGCCCACGCTGTATTATGAAAACCATATGGGCGCGCCCACCTTTGGCGGCCAGATCAAATTCGCCCTGGGAGAGCTCTATTTTTCAACCGATTCCATCCGCAACATCAACGGCCTTCCCTATCTCGAATACATCGCCAGGCCCTTCATCGACTGGCAGGTGTGGCGTGATCTTTACATAGGAATACAGCCGCTGGCGGACATCTTCTATATTTACCCCATGGCCGGCCATATCCCCCTGTATGTCGACTGGTCGCATGTGGGCTATATGGATAAAGACATTCTGTATACGCAGCGCGACGCCGCCCGGCTGACGGGGATGATAGGCATGCTGTTTCTCCCTTTCAAGCAGCTCAAAGACACCGGCGCAGGCCGTATCGATACCATCGGCGGCAAATACCCCTCGACTCTGGAGGCGGGGATTGCTGGTTCATACGGCATTCCGGTTTTCAGCCACTCCTCGGTGATCCTGGACGCCGACGTTTCCGGCATGTGGATGCAGGGCCGGTATCTTGACTTTGGTGAGCAGCTCGCCGGCGCGTCCGATTTTTACGGCGGGCTTGGTTACGGGGTGCGGATCGTGTTTCCCGTGGCGCGGCGGATCCATCGCGGCGGCGGCATGTATGCCGACGCCCTGTACGGCAATCTGTTCCATTCGCTGTCGCTTTTCGGCAACCGCCGGCTTTTAGGCATGTCGCCCGCAAAGTATTTTTCCGATACGGAATTTGATAGTCTTAATGTCAATCGAACGGCGGTCGTGGGCGCGGGTGTGGAGCTGGGGCTATCGCAGTCGTATCTTTTCACCCAGACGCTCTCGATCAGCGGCAGCTGGGACCTGTGGAAAAAGCGGGCGTTTCTGAGCGTTGGCCTGGGGTTCTGACCGGCCGCGCAGAAAACCCGATACACCGGAGCGATCATCATGCCGAAATACAGATATTCCATCGGCGTCATCGGCAGCGGAGACCCGCTGTCGCAGGAAGCCGCGGAGGCGGCCTATACTGTGGGGCGGCACATCGCCTTAAACGACGCGGTGCTCGTATGCGGCGGCTTGGGCGGGGTCATGGAGGCGGCCAGCAAAGGGGCATTTGACAACAAGGGAATCATCGTCGGCATCGTCCCGTCGGAGAACAAGGCCGACGCCAATCCCTTTACAACGGCGATCATTCCCTCGGGCATGGGCGTGGGCCGCAACGTGCTGGTGGTGCGGGCCGCCGACGCGCTCATCGCGTTCCCCGGGTCGTTCGGCACGCTTTCCGAAATCGCCCTGGCGCTGACCATGGGAAAAACCGTCATCCATATGCCCGGCTCATGGGAGCTGGGAAAAATAGCGGCCATTGACGTTTCACGCTTCAAGCCCGCGTTCGAGCCCGGACAGGCCGTGGGGTTGGCGCTGGATGCGGCGGCTTTAAGAAATAAAGAAAATTCGAAATTCTAAATCCGAAATCCGAAACAAATCCGAAATTCAAAACGGAAAACAAAATCCGAAACGAAGAATAAAACCGAAAGCAAACTCCGCATTCCAAAAGGGGATCCCGATGCCAGAAGCCGATGCCTCCAAAAAAGAGAAGAATTTCCATACCGACATTCCCCAGAAAAGCGAGGCGTTTTTCCTTAAGGGCTCCAATGCCTATGACTGGGGCATGAAGAACCGGCTGTCGCGCATTTTCAATCCCGTCTCCGGCAAGGCCGTGATGCTCGCGTTCGATCACGGCTATTTCCAGGGGCCCACCACCGGGCTTGAGCGCGTTGACGTGAACATCCTGCCGCTCGAACCCTATGCCGACGCGCTCATGCTCACGCGCGGCATCCTGCGCTCCATCATCCCTCCGTCAACGGGCAAGGCGGTGGTGATGCGCGCCAGCGGCGGCCCCAGCATCCTCAAGGAGCTGTCCAACGAAGAGATCGCGGTTGACATGGAAGATGCGCTGCGCATGAACGTGAGCGCCGTTGCCGTGCAGGTATTCATCGGCGGCGAACACGAGACCCGATCGGTGCACAACATGACGCGCCTGGTGGACGCGGGCATGCGCTACGGCCTGCCCGTGCTGGGCGTGACCGCCGTGGGCAAGGAGCTCACGCGCGACGTCAAATATATCCGCCTGGCCACCCGCATCTGCGCGGAACTCGGTGCCGCATTTGTCAAGACCTATTATATCGAAGAGGAATTCGAGACCGTCACCGCCGCCTGCCCCGTGCCCATCGTGATCGCCGGCGGCAAAAAGCTGCCCGAACTCGACGCCCTGCAGATGGCGCGCAACGCCATCGACCGCGGCGCCGGCGGCGTGGACATGGGCCGCAACATCTTCCAGTCCGACGCGCCGGTCGCCATGATCCAGGCCGTGCGCAAGGTGGTGCACGAAGGTCTGTCGGCCAAACAGGCGTTCGATTACTATCAGACCATGAAGAACCGGAACTAGCGCCATCATGACGATCATGGACCTGCTGCGCCCGTGCGTTCCCGCGCTCAGCGTGGGCGCGATCAGCGCCGAGCTGGGATGCCTGGCCGCCGATTACGCACTGCTGGAATCCTGCGGCGTGCGCCTGCTCCACTTCGACGTCATGGACGGCGTCTTTGCGCCGCAACTCACCTTTGGTCCTGCATTCGTCAAGGCCGCGCGCACGGCCATGCTCAAGGACGTGCACCTGATGGTCGACAATCCGCTCCCGGCGCTTGACGCGTACGCGGCCGCGGGCGCCGACATCATTACCGTGCAGGCGGAATCGGGACGTCATGTGCACCGTGTGCTGCAACGCATCGGCGAACTTAACAACGCCAACGGTCCGGGCCGCGGCATTGCCCGCGGCATCGCGCTCAATCCCGGCACGCCAATGGAGGCGCTCGCCCCGCTGATTGACGAAGCGGATATCGTGACGATTCTGGCGGTCAATCCCGGGTTCGCGGGCCAGAAATTCATCCCCGCCGCCGCCGGCCGCGTCGCACAGGCGCGCGAGCTCATGCGTTGCGCGGGCCGAAGCCTGCTTCTGTGCATCGACGGCGGGGTCACGCGCGCCACCATGCCGCGGGTCGCGGCCTGCGCGCCCGACATCGTGGTCACCGGCAGCGCGGCGTTTGAAAACCGCGCCATTGCCGACAACATCAAAGCCCTCGGCGAACTGCTCGAAAAAGGACGGCCGCACCCATGACTTCCCCCTGGTCCGATGCCGAAGCTGTCAACCTCGGAAAATCCACCGGGATTACCGAACCGGAATTCGGCCCCCTGCTCCATGCCTCCCGCCTTTTGGGCGCGGACCCGGACATGGCCATGCACGGCGGCGGCAACACGTCGCTTAAAGCATCGATGTCGCTGCTCTCGGGGGAACGGCGCGATGTTCTGTATGTAAAGGCCTCCGGCGCGGACATGGCGTCCGCCGCTGCCGATACGTTCGTGGCGCTGGACCTCGAATACCTCCGCAGGCTTGCCGCGCTTAAAGGCCTCTCCGACGAACAGATGGATGATGAATTCCGATTGCATATGCTGGCGCGTTCGGAGTTGCGGCCGTCCATCGAGGCCCTGATGCACGCATTCGTGCCCGCACGCGTGGTGCTGCATGCGCATCCCGCCGCGACACTCGCGTTGACAAACCGAACTGACGGCGCGGTGTTCGCGGCGCGTGCAATTCCCAAAGCAACGATCATCCCCTACGCGCGCGTGGGGTTTGATCTGGCGACGGCCGTTGCAGCGGCCTATGCGAAAAACCCCGGAAGCGCCGGCATTATCATCGCCAACCATGGCGCGGTCACCTGGGGCGATTCCGCCAAATCCGCCTATGAAAAGATGATCGTGCTGGTGCGCGCCGCCGACGCGTTTCTCGCTGCGGCGAAAAAGCGCCCGATCACCGGAGTATCGGTCTCCATTGACGAAGCGAACTCGCGCTACGCCCGGCTCGCGCCGCTATTTCGGGGACTGCTCTCGCCGCGCACCGAAAACCCGGACCGGCCGTTTGCGCCGGCCATCTGCGCGCCGCTCATCGATCCGGAAGTTCTGCGCATCATCCATTCGCCGCAGGGCCGCGAATGCGCGCTGTCGCAGCCGCTCACGCCCGATTACCTGATCCGTACGCGCCGGCTGCCCGTGTGGATCGATGCGCCGAAGTTTGATGACGAAGCGGCGTTGCGCGAACAACTGGTGCGCGCCATCGCGGAGTACGGCGCGGAATACCGGGCTTTCACGCGCCGTTTCAGTCCCGATGCGCAACCCGACCCGATGCCGCGCGCGCTGGCGCTTCCGGGACTGGGCGTGGTGTGCGCGGGCCCCGATGCGCATGCCGCGGCCATGGTCCGCGATATCATGCGTCAATCACTCCTTGCCAAGGCGCGCATTTTCGAAACCGGCGACGCCTTTTGCGGCATCGGCGACGAACACCTTTTTGATATGGAGTTCCGCGGCTTTCAGCGCGCCAAACTCGGCGGGCCGTCCCGCGAACCGCTACGGGGGACCATCGCGCTGGTGACCGGCGCTGCCGGCGCCATCGGTTCGGGCGTGTGCCGCGCGCTGTGCGCGGCCGGATGCCACCTTGCCGTCACCGACCTTGCGGGCCCCACGCTCGATGCGGCCGCACAGGAGCTCTCGGCGTTGTATCCCGGCCGTATCGTTGGCGTACCGCTGGATGTCACCGACCCCGCGTCCGTGGCCGCCGGTTTTTCACGATGCGCGCAGGCCTTTGGCGGTCTTGATCTGCTGATTGTCAATGCCGGCATCGCCCATGTATCGCCGCTTGCCGATCTTTCGCTTGAAGATTTCCGCAAACTCGAGCGCGTCAATATCGACGGCACGCTGCTTTTGCTTGCCGGGGCCGGACGCCTGTTCCGTCGCCAGAACACCGGCGGCGACATCGTGCTGATCTCCACGAAAAACGTCTTTGCCCCGGGCGCGGGCTTTGGCGCCTACAGCGCCACCAAGGCCGCCGCGCACCAGCTTGCGCGCATCGCAAGCCTCGAAATGGCCGCCATGGATGTGCGCGTGAACATGGTGTCGCCTGACGCCGTTTTTTCGGACGGGTCCAAAAAGTCGGGCCTGTGGGCCACCGTGGGGCCCGACCGCATGCGCGCGCGCGGGCTTGACGAAAAGGGATTAGAAGAGTATTACCGCTCGCGCAATCTGCTCAAGATGCGCGTGACCGCGGACCACGTGGCCAATGCCGTTCTCTTCTTTGCCGCCCGGCAAACGCCCACCACCGGCGCTACGATTCCCGTGGACGGCGGCCTGCCCGACGCCACGCCTCGATGATTCCGCGCGCCGTTGCCCCATTTGGCCGTCCGGAATTTATATGCTGCATCGGTATTAATATAAAGGTATTATGCGCTGCCGCACACAGGGGCGTCCAGAATTATGCTTGACAAAATCAGCGCCCTGATATAGTTTTCATATCTCTGCGGTACATTTTCCATCCGAAACCCTTAATTTCAGGAGAGATATCTTGAAAAACATCAAGAACCTGCTTCAAAAGCCTTCCCGCAAATCTAAGCCTTGGGCCATTTGGATCTGGAACTTTTCCATTACAATGAAAGAGCTGGAATTTCAGCTTAACTCTATAATCGACAAAGGCTTTGGTGGCGTCGCCATTCGGCCGGGACGCGTGATGACGCCCGCGTTTCTTTCAGATGAATTTTGTGCCCTTTTTATGCGGGTGCTGCAGATCGCGAAGGAAAAAGACATCGGCGTCCGGCTGGCCGAAGACTTTTCCCTGCCATACTCGGGCCAGATGCAGACGCTGATTTCCCAGAACTCCTCCTTCAGGGCGCAGAAACTGTCCCTGGTACACAGCGAAATACTTACCACGAACGCCGGCTTCGAAAAAGTTATTGACGATCCGGAAAACACCCTGGTTTTTTATGCGCGCCAGAAAGACGGCAAAATCGAGGCGGGCAAAGGCATAAAGGCATTGCCCTTTATGCCGGGTAAAAACAGTATTTCCTGGAAGGCGCCGTCCGGCGAATGGCGCATCATGATTTTTAAAAAATCATACGCGCAGTCCGTGACCGGAGAAGGATTTCTGCCGAATGTATATAATCCCAAAGTCAGCCTCGCGTGGATCTCCAATGTCTGCGAAACGATCAAGTCAAGGTTCGGCAGATATTTTCCGACCACCTTTGAAGGGTTCATCACGGAGATGCCCCCGCTGTTTCCCGCGGACGGGAGCGTCCCGTGGGACGATGACCTTGTTGTCAAGTACCGTTCGAAATACAAACGGGACCTGATCGCGCACCTGCCCTCGCTGTTCTTTGACGTTGATCCCCGTGAGGTAAAAAACCGGTCCCACATCTATCGCTTCATGGTCCAGCAGGGCTACGACCAGTTTGCCTCGTCCATCGAGGAGTGGTGCAAGAAAAGCCGGCTGTCGCATTGGCTGCTGTGCCCTGAACGCACGGTGCAGAGCACGCCCGGCGTGTTCCGCGATCTCTTTATGGCTCCCGAAGGCAGGTTCGGGGCCACGGGCGCGCAAAACCTCGACTGGGTCGAAGAAAACCTGGTTCCGCTCAAGGCCATGGCCGACGCCAACGCCAATGTCTACCGCCGCCAGACCATCGCCATCCTGGGCCGCAACCGCCAGGGCTATGGCGCAAGCCTCCAGGACCTGAAAAGCGAGGCCGATCACCATGTCTTCATCGGCCAATCGGCCATGGTTGTCGATGGACTCTTCTTCAATATCGACCATCGCAGCGCGGTCAAGAGCTCCTTCAACCCGTTCTGGTATTCGCGCGAATGGGAGTTCATGCAGTGCTTCTGCCTCTATGCCGGACGGCTCCATGAGCTTTCGGCCGACCTCTATACGGATCGCCAGGTGGCGGTCCTGATGCCGTCGGCGTCACTTGCCGCCGACTTTCTCCCCGGCAGCAGCGAACAGTTCCAGAAGGGTATCGGCAATCTCCAGAAAACGCTGGACGAACTCAAACGGCATAATCTCAATTTCGATGTTATCAGCGATGAGTTCCTGCTCTCCTGTTCGGTGCGCACCACCGGCGATTTCGGCACGGCCGACCGCCTGCGCAAAGGCAATTACCAGACGCTTATTCTCCCCTATGCGCGCCTGCTCGATAAAAACGTCTTCGTTTTCCTTGAAAAGCTCGCTGTCCGGGGCGGCACGGTCGTCTTTATCGACGAACTTCCCCAGGGTTGTCTTGACGAAGGAATATCCTCCGCAATTACCGCGCGCGCCGAAAAGCTTCTTAAAACCAAACGCGGCAAGGTGCATGCGGTGCCGCTGGCAAGCCTTTCCAACATTCTCGACGGCATAGCGCCGCCGGCCGTGGCCTATGCGCAGGGGCGCCGCTGCCCGGATATCCAGATCTCCCATCGCTCGGACGGCCCGCTTAATCTCTATCAGGTGTACAACGCCTCGGATTCGCAGGAATACGCGGCGCAGCTCGAGCTGCCGGCGGGAAAATATTTCTACGCTGTCGATTGTAAATCCGGCTCTATCCACGAAATCCCCGATGCCGCCATCAAGGACGGCAAGGGCGTTTTTTCAATCGCGCTGCAGCCGCGCCTTTCCTGCGTCATCATCGGCGTTTCCCAGAAGCTCGCCGGCATTCCCGCGCATAAGGAAAAGCCGCACCCTATGAACGAGCTTTCCACCATGAAGAAAAGCTACCGCCTGGTGCTGCGCAACCAGTGGAAATTTTCCTCCGAATCGCTCAATGTGCTTCCGCTGGCCAGCTGGAACACGCGCATCGGGCTTTCGCGCGAATCCGGCGGCTATTCGCATTATTACGAAACCTACTTTGAGGTCAAAGAGGCCCCGCCCGCCTGCGTGTTGATCCTTCAGAACAATCTTAACCTCAGCGGCACGCCCGACGATTCCATGGAGATCACCTGCAACGGCAATAAAATCGAGCCGGTCGTTGCAGATCCCGCACCTCCGCCGCCGGTGGCGCCCGGCGTTGAGGTCGTGGTTCCGCCCGATCTGCGCCAGCTTGCGGCCCGCTCCCCGATGCTGCGCACGGTCCGCTGCTATAATCTGCGGCCCTTTGTGGCCAAAGGGTTCAACCGTATCGCGCTGCGCACGGCAAGCCCGTATAACGACCCGCCGGTCATCCTGTATCCGCCGCTGGTCGCCGGCGATTTCTCTATCGAAAAGGGCTCAAAAGGATGGATCATTTCCAGTGTCAGCCCGCTTGCCGGCACCGACTCCTGGACCGAATACGGCTACCCGTATCTGAGCGGCGTGGGCGTGTATAACCAGGTTTTTGAAGTACCCAGCGAATACAAGCACCTGATCCTTAAATTCGGACGCCTTTCCGGATCAGCGGAGGTGTTTGTCAACGGCAACCGCCTGGTAACGCTCCATTGCCCGCCCTTTGAGGTCGACATTACCGCCGCCTGCACGGTCAAGCGCAACGAGCTGACGGTCAAGGTGATGAACTCGCTGGACAATGTGGTAAAAATGAGCCGCCGCGCATCGGGGTTGACGGGCGAAGTGTACGTGGACGTATATTAACGCGGGCGCATCCGCGCTCGCTCCGGGACATCCGCATGAACCAACGCCCCCAACCGCTCTTTGTCGCAGCCGGCGAAAAGATATTCATCGGCAATGCCGATAACCTTGCGGCGCTTGCCGGCCCGCATCTTGAACCCGCGCACCCCACAACGGTCGTGATCGTTGACATGTCGGGTGTCATTGAGTGCGATTCCTACGGCCTGCGCGTGCTCCTTGCCCTGCTTAAAAAGGCCAATCTGGCAAAAAAACGATTCCTGCTGTATCGACCGGGCGCGGTTTTCACCGAGATGATGAACCTTCTGCATCTGCAGCAGATATTCAGCACCACCAATAGCGCCGACGGCGATTAATCCGCCGCTCCTTGGGCGCCGCGACTGCGATGCACTATTTTGATCCGCATGCGTCCGTACCACCGACTTGATGCGGCGGCCGTTGCGCCGCTTCTTTCCCGCACGCCGCCGGTTGTTCTGCTCGATTCGGCCACCCCGGACCGCGAAAACCGCTTTTCCTATCTCTTTTCCTCCCCGCGAACGGTGCTTGCCGCGCACACGATAGATGACGTCGGGCCGTTGCTTGACGAAATAGACCGCCATGCGCGGCTGCGACGATACTGGATCGCCGGATTCATCGCCTATGAGGCGGGGTATGCCCTGGAACCGCGGCTTTTGCCGCTGCACAGCCGCCGCGCGCCGGAATGTCCACTCCTCTGGTTCGGCGTATTTGACGCTCCGCATATTTTCGATCACGTCAAAGGTCAATGGGACCAACCCGCTTTGCACGGGAACCGGCCGCGCGCCGCGACCGGGGACGCCGTCCGCCTTCGCCCCGGCATGACCGCCGGCCGCTACGCGCGGGCCGTGGCCGCCATCCGGCGCCAGATCGCCCGCGGCCACACCTATCAGGTCAACTTCACTTTCGATTCGCTGGTGTCAACAGACCTGCCGCCGGCCGCGCTCTATTGCCTCCTGCGCGACCGGCAGCCGGCGGCCCACTGCGCCTTCATCGATACCGGCGGCCTGCAGGCCGCCTCGTTTTCGCCGGAGCTTTTTTTCAGGGTTGACGGACGGAAAATCTGCGTGCGGCCCATGAAAGGCACGGCGCACCGGGGCCGTTTTTTTGCCGAGGACCGGGCCTTCGCCCGTCGTTTGTCGCGCGACCCCAAAAACCGCGCGGAAAACGTGATGATCGTGGACCTCGAGCGCAATGATCTGGGCAGGATATGCAGAACCGGCACGGTCCGCGTTGATTCGCTCTTTGACGTCCAGACCCTTGCCACCGTACACCAGATGACCTCGACCGTCACCGGCATGCTTTCGCCCGGCATCGGCTTCGGCGATATCATCCGCTCGCTTTTCCCCTGCGGCTCCGTGACCGGAGCGCCTAAAATCCGCACCATGGAGATCATCCGCCGCCTCGAGCCTCGGCCGCGGGGCGTCTATTGCGGGGCCATCGGGTGCATCTCACCCGACGGCGATATGCGCTTTTCCGTTCCCATACGCACACTGCAAAAACGCTCACGCGAACAGGCCTGGCATTTCGGCGTTGGCAGCGGCATCGTTTGGGATTCCCGCGCCGCCGATGAATGGCGGGAGTGCCGCGCGAAAGGCACGTTTGTCACACGCAGCGCATTGCGCTTTGAACTGCTGGAATCGCTGCTATGGAGCGGCCGGTTCGTCTACCTGCGCGAACATCTCGGCCGCCTGCGCGGTTCGGCCCGGTTTTTCGGGATCCCGCTGGACGCGGCGTCCCTGCGCGCGCTCTGCTCCCGCATCAGCGGCGCCTGCAGGCGCCGCGGTCTGTGCAAAGTGCGCGTGCTTCTTGACAAATCGGGAAGGCTGCGCTGGGACGCCGATCCTATAGATACGCGCCCTCCCGCGCGGGCCTGCGCCGTGCTGTCGAAAACGCCGATCGACGAACGAAACCCGCTGCTCTATCATAAAACCGCGCACCGGCCATGGTACGATGGCGCCATGGCGCGCATTGCGCGCGGTGAATGCTTCGACGTCATCCATGTCAACCGGCGCGGGGAAATCACCGAAGGCGCACGCAGCAATGTGTTCATCCGGCTCGGCGCCACTCTCTATACGCCGCCAATCACCAGCGGATGTCTGCCCGGCGTGCTCCGCGGCCGGATGCTTGCGCGCGGCGCCTGCCGCGAACGCGTGCTGCATGTCGCCGCCCTTTTGCGCGCCGATGCCGTGTATTGCGGCAATTCGGTACGCGGGCTGGTGCGTGTCGACGTCCGCATTGGGAAAGCGCCATGAACGCATCCTCCCCGGTCGCCGGAAGCCTTCTGGCCGTGGGCGCGTCGTTGCTCTGGACGCTAGCGCCGTTTCTTTTTGCCAGCGCCGTGCGCAACCTTGGCGCTTTTCGCGTCAATCCGCTGCGCCTGGCCGGTGCCTCCATCGTGCTTTCGGGCATGGCCGCTGTTTACGCGCTGTTTCGGCCGGATATTCTGCACTCGCTGACCGCTCCCTCGGCCGTATGGCTTGGCATGTCCGGCATTGCAGGGCTGGTCATCGGCGACGCATTCTATCTGACATCGCTGGGGCTCCTCGGCCCGCGCCGCACGCTCATGATCCTTGTCTTGGCGCCGGTTGTTTCGGCGCTTGTCGCCCGGGGCTGGCTTGGCGAAACGATCTCCCTTCGCGGCGTCGTGGGAATGACACTCACGCTTACGGCCCTTGCAGCGGCAACAATGCAGGAACACCGGACCGGACCATCCGGCGAACCCGGCGCCTTTTCTCTAAAAGGCCTGGGCATTGCGCTTCTTGCCGTGCTGTTTCACGGCAGCGCGGCGGTACTGACGCGCAAGGCCTTTCTTTCCAACGCGTCGCTCGATCCGGCGCTGGCGACCGCGGTGCGCGTCTGCGCATCGGCTCTGGCCATCTGGATCGTGGCCGCGGCGCGCGGCCAAATTCCTTCGATTGTTTCCGGGTTGACCGATCGGCATGCCCTGGCGCGCCTGGGCCAGGCGACCCTTTTGGGGCCGGTGCTGGGCATGATCTGCTATGTGAGCGCCTTCAAGACCGCGCCGGCGGGAATTGTATCGCTTCTGTCAAGTCTTTCGCCCGTATTGATCATCCCCATCACCGCGTGGCGCTATCACGAGCGGCTTAAGGTGTACGCGCTGGTATGCATGGCACTTGCGGTAGCGGGTGTGTGCCTGGTAATGCTCCGATAAAAAAGCCGCCCGCGTTTCCGCGGACGGCTTCATCGGGCCATGTGCGGCCAGGATCAGAATTTTTTGGTCTGCTTGAAATCGATCTTCAGGTCGGTATACGCGATATAGCGGTCCTGGCTGCCGTCGGTGATGGTCGAATCGTAGGTGGGATGCGCCGTCCGCTTCCAGCTTTCCTTGCCGTTTTCAACGAATTTTTCGTCGAAATTCTCGCGGGCGACCTTGAACCGGTTGATAAAAAAGTAAATCGTGTCGCCCAGCATGTCCCACGTTCCCGTGGAGATGAATTCCCAGTCTTCCTTGAGCCGCGGACCGCTCTGTCCCTTTTTCCGCTCTATGTACTGGATCTTTTTATCGGGATAAATGGTGAAAATCTTGTCTTCAACGGCATTGATGTTTTTATCGGCCGCGCTCTTGGCCTGCTGCGTGCAAAGCCATTCGCCGGGAAGTTCAGGCAAAAGCTGCTGCGAAAGCTTGATTTTGTCTTTCAGCACAGGAATAAGATTGGCGGCTTCGCGCAGCGTTCCCTCCTGCTGCAGTATCCAGCCCGCGCCGGCAAAAGAGTCGGCTTTACGCACCAGACTGTCGAGCCGGTTAAGCGCCATGCCCGACAACTCCTGCCTTCCGGCCTGAACCGCCAGATTAAGTTCGTCGATTGCGGGTTTGAGCGCTTTGGCCTTTTCGGCGTACATGGCCTCGGCCTGGGCAACCAGCCTGAGCGTCGCATCAAAGGATTGCGCCGCCTTCGCATGCTCGTTGCGCTTATTGCATCCCCTTGTCTGATCGAGCATGACCACCGCATCCGACAAGGAGCTGTCCGGAACGCCTTTCGCTTTGAGCGCTTCGATCCGCTTTCCCGCCTTTTCAATGCCTTTGGACGAGGGCCCGCATGCGACACCAAGCGCTATAGCGGTTAATGCAATACCGGCAAATACTCGCGTTTTCATACCGTCATCTCCCGGTGATGATGAATAGGGTGCGACATATGCTGAATTAGTATAGAAGATACGTCGTACAATCGAAAGAATCAAGAAGATAATGAATCCACGCCTTCCGCAAGGCCGTGATCGGGTTTCGCCCCCGCTCCCCCAAACGACAAAGGCCGGAGGCTCTGATCCGGCCTTTGCTTTTTGTCTTCGGCCTTTTGCTGGCTTCCGACTTCCGACCTCTGAGGCTCTGCTTGTATGCGCCCGCTACTTCCTCACCTTGAATGCAACGAAAAACGTCTGCCCTTGCCGGTTGACAAGGAACATGATGGATTCGCCCTCCTTGACCCCTTTGGCGATGCGTTTGAATTCATCCACCGTGTTCACGGCCGTCTGGTCCGCGCCGCGAACTTTGACGCCGGTGATCACGTCGCCGGGCTGCAGGCCTTCCTGCGCGGCGTCCGATACGCGGTCCACGTCGGTGATCACCACACCGGCCACGCCGCTTTCAATGCCGTACTCTTTGCGGCTGGCGTCGGTGATGTTGCCGACCTTGATGCCAAAACGCTCGTAGGTATCGGTGGACGCCTTTCCCTCGTCGGCAGCGGCGCCGCCGGCCTTGTCCATTTTGGCGACCTTGTCCTCTTCGCGCAGCACCAGCTGGACGTTCAGGGTCAGTGATTTACCGTTGCGAAGAACGCCAAGGGGGACCTTTTTCCCGGGGTTGATTCCCGCAACGGCAAGCGCCAGTTCATTGGGCTCCTTGACAGGATGGCCGTCGATGGAAACGATGATATCGCCGCTTTTCATACCCGCTTTTTCGGCCGGCTGTCCTTTGAGCACCGCGGCGACGAGAACGCCCTGCACCTGGGCTTCAAGCCCCATGGCATCGCGGGTTTCCTGGTCCAGGGGCTGCATCTTGATGCCCAGCCACCCGCGCTTGACTTGCCCTTCGTAAATCAGGTCCTCCATGATCCACTTGGCCATGTTGATGGGAATGGCCAGGCCGATGCCGGCGAACGCGCCCGAGGGCGTGATGATCATGGTGTTGATGCCGATGAGTTCGCCGTCGATATTGACCAGCGCGCCGCCCGAATTGCCCGGATTGATGGCCGCGTCGGTCTGGATGTAGTTCTGATACGTGGCCTGGTCGTTGCGCACGCCGGTGCGGCCCAGGGCCGACACGATGCCCACGGTGACGGTTGACGTAAGAGAAAACGGGTTGCCCACGGCCATGGCCCAGTCGCCGGGCCGCAGCTTGTCGGAGTCGCCAAGGTAGGCCACCGACAGGTTGTTGACTTTATCTTTTATCTTGATGACCGCCACGTCCGTAAGCGAATCAGTACCCATGATCTCGGCGTCAAAGGTGCGGCCGTCGGATGTCTTGACCTGGATTTCGTCCGCGCCGGCAACCACGTGGTTGTTGGTGAGAATGTAGCCGTCTTTGGAAACAATAACGCCCGAGCCCAGCCCGCCGGAGCGCCGCAGCTCCTTCTTTTCCATTTGCTGCTGTTGCGGGTTGCGCTGCCGCCCCCGCGGCTGCTGCTGTTGTTGCGGACCGAAGAAGAAATCGAACGGACTTCCGTCACCGCCAAACGGGTCTTCATCAAAATACCGGTAGAACGGATTATTATAGAATACGACAGTGTCAATTTTGGTGGGGATGACGGAGACGACGGTCGGAATGACCTTGGCCGCGATGTCGGCGAACACCGTTTTGAACCCCTGCATTTCGGCGGGCATCTTGACATCCGGCCTTTCCGCGGCGCCAAAGGTCACCGAGCCCTTGTCCGGTCTTTTTCCTTCTGCAAATGAGAACCTGCAGGCAAACCCGATGATGCCGAGGACCACGACCGCGATGACCGAAATGGGAATCAGCGGTTTTCGAAATCTACTCATGGCTGCTCCTTGCTTTTGTTCCGGGGACGGCGCAACGAAATGCTCCGGCCGCTCCGCAGTCGAGGCGTGCCGAATCACCATGATTTCGATCCAGAAGGCCGGATATTGCGGGCGCCTTCGCGGCGCTACACGTCCAGCGTCACCTCTTTATCAAGCCGCACGACATTGGGTGTGCCGCCCTCGACGAAGGTCTGCTCCGAAATGCGCGTCAGAACCGCGTTTTCGCGGAATTCCTTAAGGCTGCGCGCCCCGGCGTTTGCCATGGTGGCCTTGAGTTTGGTGATGGTCACCTCCAATGCGTCGCGCACAGACCCGACAATGGGCACGTATCCGTCGATGCCTTCTTCAAATTTAAGGTGGGTTTCGTCGTCGCCATGGGCATACCGCTGCCAGTTGCGCGCCCGGTTGGAGCCTTCGCCCCAATAGGGCTTATACATGCGGCCATTGATGGAGACCCTTGGCGTGGGGCTCTCATACGTCATGGCAAAATAGCGGCCCATCATGGCGAAATCCGCGCCCATGGCCATGGCAATGATGATCTGCGTGTCGCTGGCCAATCCGCCGTCGGAGCACACCGGCACATATACGCCTGTTTCGGCATACAGGCGGTCGCGTTCCTGCGCCACATCCATAAGGGCCGATGCCTGGCCGCGGCCGATGCCTTTCTGTTCCCGGGTAATGCAGATGGAGCCGCCGCCGATGCCGACCTTTACAAAATCAAGTTGCGCATCCGTGGCCAGATAGCGGAACCCTTCAGCCGAAACCACGTTTCCGCCGCCCAGAACAACGGCATTGCCGTACCGCTCGCGGATCCAGCGCGCGGTCTCCTTCTGAAACTCGGTATAGCCGTCCGAAGAATCGATGGCCAGCACATCAACGCCGGCGTCAACGAGCGCGGGCACACGGTCTTTATAGTCATGGGTATTGATACCCGCGCCCACAACCAGCCGCTTTTTCTCATCCAGCAGCTCGTGGGGGTTGCGGCGGTGGTCCACATAGTCCTTTTTAAACACCAGCGCCTGAAGACAACCGGCTGCGTCCAGAATGGGAAGGCATTCTTTTTTGTGCTGCCGCAACAGGCGGTTGGCCTCATGAAGTGAAATGCCCACAGGGCCGAACACCACTTTTTCAATCGGGGTCATATACCGCGATACCGGCGCGTCCAGATCGTCCTCGAATTCCCAGTAATCCTTGTCGGTGAGTATACCGAGCAGCTTTCCGTTTTTGCCGCCGTCGTGGGTGACAGGCATGGTCGAATGGCCCGTCTTTTTCGAGAGCGCGACGGCCGCGCGCAGTTTGTCGCCGGGTTTCAGGTTGCTGTCGCTCTCTACAAAACCCGCCTTGTGCGACTTGACTTTTGCAACCATAACCGCCTGGACGTCTATGGGCTGGCTGCAGAAAATAAAGGCCAGGCCCCCATGCCGCGCCAGGGCAACGGCCATCTCCACGCCCGATACGGCCTGCATGCTGGCCGAAACAAAGGGAAGATTGAGCGAGAACCGCGGGTTGCCTCCCTGGGCAAACCGGGTGATGGGCGTTTCCAGCGTAATGGCGGACGGTACGCAGTCTTTTGGCGTCAAGCGCGGCAGCAATAGATATTCGGAGAAGGTGCGGGATACGTCGGGTATGATGGTCGGCATACGTCCCTCCCACGATTATTGCGGGTGGTCTGATAAAAGTGCTTCAAAATACATTCCAGAACGCTCCCCGCGCCTGCAATCAATGCCCTATCATGATGGTCCGGCTTGTTTCCTGATCATCAAGCAGCGCCCGGACCTCATAGGTACCTGACGGCAGACTATCGGGCAGTTGGCATCGCGCCGCGCCTTTGCCCGCCCACCGGCACACGGTCTTGCCCTGCGCGTTCTGGACCGTCACCCGGTAGGCAACACCGCGATTGATGCGGATGGTTGATCCGGATATCGTGAGCCGGTCTGATGGCGCCAAGGGCTGTGCGCTGCTCTGCGCGGAAGCCGCGGGATTATTCGCCGGGCTTATAACGAGGGTCCCCCAGGCAGACATGATTTCCTTGTTTCCGGAAACCCAGTTGCCTATGTGACGAAAATTCATCCAGCAGCCGGAGCCTTCTGCCAGTACATCAAGATCTTCGATTTCAATATTGAGACCCATGCTCTTCTGCCCGGCGGACGCGCTCCAGAAGGTGCCCTGCGCGATCTGCAGGCATGGATTGCCGCGGATTTTCCATTCAATGACATAGCCGCTGCCTTCGTTTTGCGGCTTAATGCGCACGGCCGTTTTCATGGCGCCCGCGGTGATCCAGTTCTGATAGGTGGTAAAGGCGGTTGACGGCGCACCTTCTAAAAGCCCGCCGGTGGTGAAACCTCCGAGGCGCGATTTATGCGTAGAACAGACCATTTTCCAGCTTGTCCCGTTTCCAACGGGCCCGCTGCCGGATGATGCGTTCTGCGCATCCACCATGAGTTCCACCCCATCACCATACCAGGGCCAGCCCGTGGCGCTCAGGCTGTGCACCGTGGCGCTGTCGGAGCCCGCACCCACCCAGCGCGGCGTGTCGATTCCGTAGATAACGTTATCGGTTACATCAAAGGCGAAATACAGGCAGGTATCGTCGTGCTTTACATAGCAGATAAGCGAAAGGTCGGAGGGTTCGTTTGGAACGGTGCACTCCTCTTTCCAGCCCGCAAGGCCCGCGGCAAAGGCCGCGTCGGCCCATTCCCCCGGCGAGAAAGTACCGTCGATTGCGGGTGTCGTGCCTTTATAGGCCGTCAAGGTTTGCGGCGCAGTGCCTGAAAAAAGCGGCGCCGCCGCAAGCGCCATGACGGCGATCGCCCGATGCCACCGTATCGTTCCGCCGATTAAAACCGCCCCGATTCCCATGGGTTCTCCTTTTTCTACGGCCAACAGGGTATGCCTTGCATGCCGGCGATCCTCAATCCCCGCGCGCGAGCTTTTTAAGTTCCGCGAGTTTTGAAAGCGCCTCGATCGGCGTCAGGTTGTTTTCGTCGGTTTTTGCCAGTTCGTCAATTAGTTCCCGGGCCAGCAGCTCCTCCGGCGAGGGGTCGCGGGGCGCGGCAAAGAGATCGGTCTGCAGCACGGCGGCCCGCCGCCGGCGTTTTTCGTGCCTGGCCAGCGCCGGCTCCTGATCGGGCGTCAGTTCCATTTTTTCCAGATTGGAAAGGATCTCCCTGGCGCGGATGAGCACCGCCTTGGGTACGCCCGCCAGCCGCGCCACCTGGATGCCGTAGGAATGGTCGCAGCTCCCCTCGTCGATTTTGCGCAGGAAAATGATCTTGTCGTTCCACTCCTTTACTTTGATGTGCAGATTTTTGATCCGGCCGAAGAGAAGGGGCAGCTCCGTGAGTTCATGGTAGTGCGTGGCAAAAAAGGTGCGGGGCCTTCGGCCCGGCGCTTCGTGCAGGTGTTCGGCCACGGCCCAGGCGATGCTGATGCCGTCGAACGTGGAGGTGCCGCGACCCACTTCGTCAAGTAGCACCAGACTTTGGTCCGTGGCATTGTTCAGGATGTTGGCCACTTCGATCATTTCAACCAGAAACGTGCTCTGGCCGCGCGCCAGGCGGTCGGAGGCGCCCACACGGGTGAAAAATTTGTCCACCACGCCGATCTCGGCCGATACCGCGGGCACGAACGAGCCGATCTGCGCCATGATGGCAATAAGCGCGTTCTGTCGCAGGTAGGTGGATTTGCCGGCCATGTTGGGCCCGGTGATTAAAAGAATCTGCGATTCGCCCTGGCAAAGCTGCGTATCGTTGGGCACAAAACGCTCGTCCTCGTTCATGCGTTCCACCACCGGGTGGCGGCCGTCCTTGACCAGCAGATCACACCCGTCGCGCAGCACGGGCCGGCAATAGCCATGCTCGGACGCGACCCGGCCGAGTGTCGCGAACACGTCGAGCGAGGCAACGGCCTCGGCGGCCTTCTGGATGTCGGCGCAGCGCCGGGCAATGTCTTTGCGCAACGCGCAGAAGATCTCGTATTCCAGGTCGTTCAGCCGTTCTTCGGCCTTAAGGATCTTCTCCTCCATCTCCTTGAGCTGGGGGGTGACGAAGCGCTCGCCGTTTGTCAATGTCTGCTTGCGGATATAGTCGGCGGGCGCGGCGGCGAGATTGGCCTTGGAAATCTCGATGTAATAGCCGAACACCTTGTTGTAGCCAACCTTTAGGGACCCGATGCCTGTGCGGGCGCGCTCGCTCTCCTGCAGCGCCGCGATCCACTTTTTTCCATTGACCGCCGCGTCGCGCAATTCGTCAAGTTCCGCCGACACGCCGCCGCGGATGATGCCGCCTTCGCGCACCGAAAGCGGCGGATTGTCGGCAAGGGTGCGGCCTATGGCCGCGGCCAGTTCGTCGAATCCGGCCAGCCGCGCGCGGATCTCGGCGATCAGTCCGCCGGACGACGCGGCAAGCAGCCGCACCAGACGCGGAAACGCTTCCAGCGAATTTTTAAGCCCCTGGCAGTCGCGGCCGTTGGCTCGGTCGAACATGACGCGGCCGATCAGCCGTTCCAGGTCGGCCACCTGTTTGAGAATGACCTCCGTTTCGCCGCGCGTAAAGATATCGCGCTTGAGCCATTCCACGCAATCAAGCCGCTCGTTGATGCGGCCGATGTCTTTGAGCGGCCGCGTGATCCAGCGTTTGAGCATGCGCGCGCCCATGGCCGTGCTGGTCCGGTCCAGCGCCCAGATCAGCGTGCCGTCGCTTTCGTCGGTATGCAGCGGCTGTAAAAGCTCAAGGTTGCGGATCGTGGCCGGATCAAGTTCGGCGTATTCCGATACGCGCCGCGGCAAGAGTTTCGTGATGTGCTGCAGGTCGTTTTTTTTGCGGTCTTTGAGATAGAGCAGCAGGCCGCCGGCCGCCCCGATGCCGGCCGTAAAGCCTTCAAGTCCCATTCCGTCAAGAGACACCGTGTCAAAATGACGCACCAAGGCGTCCCGGGCCATGTCGCTGTCGAAGGTATAGGCGCTAAACTGCGTCAGCACGATTTTTTTCTGCAGGCGCAGCACAAGGCCGCAGAGAGGATTGCCGGCGGCGTCCGCCACCACCACCTCGCTGGGGTCCATGCGCGCCAGCTCTTCCTCCACCTGCGCGGCCGGCACCTCCTCCACCCAGAATTCGCCGGTGGAGAGGTCGCACTGGGCAATGCCCGTCACCGCACCGCTCTGCGCAAGCGCCGCTATGTAGTTGTTGCTTTTTTCATCGATGAACTTGTCTTCGGTGGCCGTGCCCGCGGAAATGATCTCCACGATGTCGCGTTTGACAACGCCCTTGGCGAGTTTCGGGTCCTCGGTCTGCTCGCAGATGGCTATGGTGTGCCCCGCTTTGACCAGCTTGTTCGCATACCGGTCCAGGGCGTGATGGGGAAAACCGGCCAGGGGCGTTGCCTCGGCCGAGCCGTTGTTGCGGGTGGTCAGCGTAATGCCCAGGATGCGCGCAGCAATGCGGGCGTCGTCGTTGAACATCTCATAAAAATCACCCATGCGGTAGAGCAGCACCGCCTGGGGATACTGCTGCTTGATGGCAAGATACTGCCGCATGAGCGGCGTGGGCGCGGCTGGCGCAGTGTCAGGCGCTTCGGGCTGGTCGGTTTCGGGGATAACGGGATTGTCGGCCATAAAAACCATCCGGCGCCGGCCGAGGGGCCGCG
>Ga0315289_10003073_pt1 | contig 25350 bp, 17 predicted proteins | sample YL17G11_40_MG_FD_203452 | JGI IMG/M metagenome (GOLD analysis project Ga0315289, IMG submission 203452) | Sediment microbial communities from Yellowstone Lake, YNP, Wyoming, USA - YL17G11_40 | ecosystem: Environmental > Aquatic > Freshwater > Lake > Sediment | place: USA: Wyoming | collected...
CTTTAAATAACCGAATGCCATCTTCTCCATTTTCCGCTACAGTGACCCGATGTTTGCCCTGCGAGAGGATTTGGGAGAGCACCCCTCTCACCGTCTCCTCATCATCGATCACCAAGATCCGAGCCTCCCTCCCCTTTTTAATGATGGAGGATATAGCCCCCTCTTCTTTTCCTTCTAACCCTATGGGCAAAATGATCGTGAAGGTCGTTCCATGTCCAATTTTGCTTTCAACCTCAAACTCTCCTCCAAACCTCTTGATGATGCCATAAGACATACTCAACCCAAGGCCGGTATTGGAGAAAGGCTTCGTCGTAAAAAAGGGCTCAAAAACCTTCTTTCTCACCTCTTCGGTCATGCCAATGCCCGTATCAGAAATCCGAATATAGACATTCTTTTCCTTCTGAAAGGTACGAATTTTAATCTTTCCTCCTTCTGGCATTGCCTCAATAGCGTTGAAGATCATATTGGTGATAACTTCTCTTAATTCAGAGGCATTCCCAACCACAGGAGGGACTTCTTCAAAATTTGAAACCATTTCAATGAGGATTCCTCTCCCCTGGACATCATCCTTCCATTTCGGTTTGGTAATCTCAATCGAATCTTTAACGACCAAGTTAATATCCAGTTTATAGAGTTCCTGATAAACCCTCTTCCTTGTGAAGTCTTGGAGCCGCCTCACAGTCTGCGCACTATCCCGCGCCACTTTCTCAATGACCTTTAGACTTTCTTTTAGACCCTCGTCTTTAGCTGTGTAAAGGAGTAATTGCGTATTCCCCAGGATGACTGCCAGAGCATTGTTGAAATCGTGTGCCACACCGCTGGCCATCTCGCCAATAGCGCGAAGTTTCTCAGTTTGAATGAGTTGTTCCTCCATCTTCTTCTTTTCGGTGATGTCTTTCACAAAAACGATATAATTGATCTCACCTTGTGAATCCTTCATCACCTTTGCGTTGATTTCGATATTTCGAATATCGCCGTCTTTCCGGACAGCATTTAATTCAAAGCCGGAGGATGACTTCTCTCCTCTTTCCAGACGGGTAAAACGATATGCCATCAAGCGCTGGCTCTCTTCGTCCACGATATCTCTAAAATCCATCCCGATCAATTCCTCATCAAGATAACCAAAGATCTCTGCCAACCTGTGGTTGACATATTTAAATCGGTTATCCTTTCCGATCACACAGATTCCGTCATGGGCTCCCTCCACCACCGTCCTGTATCTCTCTTCGGATTGCTTCATCTCTTCAAGCAAAAGAGAATTCTGGATGGAGATGGCCAATCCAGGTACAATCTGTTGAAGTATATTGAGGTGTCTCTCTGAAAAATGGCTGGTCGCCTTACACCCGAAATTGAACGTGCCGAAGATCTTTTCTTTATACTCCAATGGAAAAACCAGTATAGAATGAATTCCCTCTTTCAGTAATTTTTGACTGGTCCAGTAATCACTTTCTTCCGTATTTGAGATGATGACCGGAAGACCCGTTTGCGCCGCTTTTTCGGAAGGGGTCCCTTTCAGAGGGTAGGTGACACCTTCCATCAATTCTTTAATTTCATAGTCTTTATCTAATGCAAAAAATCGAAAGCCTTCCCCAGCCCCATCGAAAATGACAATGGTCATCCTTTCTGAATCCAGGACTTTCTTCAATTCAGAATGGACTGCCCTGAATACCTCTCTGACATCGAGGCTGGAGGCCAATATTTTGTAAACATTATTGATCACCTCTTTCTCAATCCCCAGCCTTTTCTCTTCGGTGATCTCCCTGGCCATGTCGAACACGGCGATGACCTCTCCTGCTTCATCAAAGATTGGAAAAGTAAAATAGTGAAATACACCGTTTAAGTATTTACTTTCCCTCTCTCCCGATGCTGGCCTTTTTGTCTTTAAGGCCTCAGAGACATAGCACCCCTCACAGGGCACCTCTTTATGATATAAAATCTCATAACATTTCTGACCAACCATCTCTCTGGGTTCCATCCCAAATCGTTCAATGGTTGCTTTGTTCACCCTAAGAATGCGATAATCTTTATCTCGAATCGTGATCAAATCTGTTACAGCATCGAACGTTGTCTCCCATTCCGATTTGGCTTTGGCCACAGCAGAAAAGAGTCTGGCATTCTCAATAGCGATACCGATTTGATTTCCAATGCTCTCCAATAAATTGACCTCTCTTTGATTAAGGGTATGGACGGAACGGCTCAAAAGAGTAATAGCACCTATCGCTTCCCCTTTTGCCAGGAGAGGAATGCCAACCAATGACTGAATCTCTCCTTCTCTTAAAAATGGAATGACCTGAGGGGTTGGATATTCATCAATTGAGAGTATAATGGCCTGTTTCAATTTAACAGCTTTCCCGCAAACTCCTTCACCAAATTTAACATTCTTTATATTTTCAGCCAAAATGGGCGGTTGCCCCTCACTACATTTTAATTCTAATATCTCCCCGTCTTCGTTCAGGAGGTGAATAGATCCCATTTCGAAACCTGTAAGATCTAATGTCATCTCTAATGCAATAGGTAAAACCTTTTCCAGATCTAATGTTTGGTTGATTAAAAGGCCCAGTTCATAAAGGACCTGAAGTCCCTCTGTCCTTCGAACCAGTTCATCTTCCATCCTTTTACGGTCAGAGATGTCTTTGATGGTTCCTTCATAACTGATGATATTACCCGAATCGTCTCTTCTGGCATTGGCTGTAATTAAGACATCTATTGGAGCCCCATCTTTTCTTTTTAGTTTGACCTCAAAATCTTTAACAAACCACTCTTTTCTAATTTCATTCCGAAATCTCTTTCGGTCCTCGGGGTTAAGAAAAGTATCTCTTACATAAACTTGCATCATTTCTTCCTTGGTTCCATAACCAAATAAATCCAACCCCGCTTGATTGACATCGAGGACCTCTCCATCAACGGTAGTAATATAAACCATGTCTTTCGAGTCTTCGAAAATCGTCCGATATTTTGCTTCAGCCTCTTTTAATGCTTCATGAGATTGTTTGAGATCCCGGATCATTTGATTGAAGGATTCTGTAAGAAGCCCCAATTCATCCCTCGTGGTGGTCGCGATATGGACATCCAAATTTCCTTTGGATACCTTGGCCATCTCACCAGATAATTGCTTTATGGGGTGGATCAATCTCCTTGTTAAGAAAAGACTGAGGATGACTGCTACTGCCAAGGCAATTAAAATATATTTCAATGCAGTGTTGGCAACCTTCCGGACAGGTTCGTATGCCTCTTCTATCGGGACCTGAACAAAGACCGTCCAACCTAAATTCTTGATTCGTTTACGCACATTCAAAAACCTCTCACCTGAAGGCCATCCCCACTCGAATACCGACTCTTTTTGAATGTGACAACGGGCGCCGCAGAGATAACTCACGTTTTCCTTCATCCAGACCAGTCTCGTGTCATGATGAGCGATCAGATTTCCTTCTCGATCGACAACGTAGGCAAATCCCTTCTCTCCTATTTTGGTCTTTGAGACTATATCCCACAAACATTGAAGATGAATTTGTGCAGTCAATACGCCGATAGTTTTTCCTTTATGTTCTTCAATGGGGATAGCGATCATCATTGAAGGTTCCTCACTTATAGTCACACGGACATCTCCATAATAAACCTGACTCTTAGATGTCACTCGAAACATTTCACTCTTCGATTGGTCTTTCAGATCAGATGGACCTACCACTTTATATTTTGAAACCTTGACGGTCTCCCGTCCTTTATCATTCAATAAGGTCAATTCCGAAATATAATCATTTTGATAAAGAACATTTTCCAAATACTCTTTTGTATGGAATAAGCTAACCTCTCTTAAATTCTCATGTTTTGCAAGAAAAAAGAGGTTGCTGGTGACCTTTTCAAGAAAAGCCTGCATTGTTTCCACAACCAAACTGGCTTTCGTTTCTTCAATCTCTATAACCGATTTCTTCAAATCTTTTTGATAGATTTGAATGATACTGAACCCTGCAATGGCCAGTGGGATTGTAGCTAAGAGAATGGAGAAAACCATCCATTTTAATTGCAGGCTATTTTTAATTCTACCCAGCATTACTCTCTCCTCTCCGAATTTCACATACCGCTAAACCCACATTACTCTTTTTAAATGTAGGAGAGCCCCTCTGTGGGCTCCCGAATTGGGCGGCCACAGAGGACCGCCCCTACTCAATCACCCGGTGGGCTAAACTTAAAAAATGAGGATTTAAATTAATACCTAATTGTCTGGCTGTCTTTAAATTTACAGTTAACCGGTGGCTCAATGGCATCTGAGAGGGAATGTCCATGGGCTTCATTCCATTAAGAATCTTTACTACCATTGGTGCAGCCTGCTTTCCTATCTCTCTAAAATCACAATGAAGGGCCATTAAAGCCCCTAACTTCACCGAGTCATCGTTTACCACAATAATTGGGACTTTAAATCTCAAGGAAACTTCGATAATTTTAAGTAGATTCTCTTTTGCGGACAGAATTGGGTCTATCGGGATATAAATCGCATCGACTCCCTTGGCCAGGTTCTCAGTGACTGAATGCAATCGATCTAAATGATCAGAATGTAAGGAACGGGGATGGGGTGTCATCCCCATTTTTTTCGCTGTCTGGTTTGCTTCTTCGGCCGTCACAATAGCCTGGGGTGTCGAGATACAATAGAGTATTCCCAATCGTTTCACCTTCGTTATTGCCTTTTGAATCATTTCAAATTGTTTCTCCACCGGAATCTTCATCGAAACTCCTGTAATATTCTTCCCTGAAGATACCCAGGATTCGATGATTCCAGTGGTTTTTGGCTCTCCGACAATTGAATAGACGATTGGAATTTCTTTTGTGGCTTCAAGGGCAACCAGAGAAGGGATAGTGCCCAGGGCACAGATGAGGTCAACTTTTTTCTCAACAAATCCTTTTGCAATCTCTTTCGCCTTTTCTTTTATCCCTCCTGCGATTTTAATATCAAACTGAACATTCCTACCTTCTTCATACCCTAATCCCTTCATACCCTCTATAAATCCCTCCCGAGTCCAGGTATAGACTATGGGAGATTCTGTCCATTGAAGGATTCCAATCTGAATCTTACTTTTTAAATCCTTCGCATCGGCGGTTATGGGGAATGTGGATAGGATGAAGAGGAGGAAGAAAATTCTTAACTGACTACGGATTAATAAATTCTTAAACTTCATTGGCTCACCTCTCCCTTTAAAAACCGATTCAATTCAGAATGGAGGACCCTCCAACCTTTTCCTGCTTTGATGGCCTTGATCCTTCCAAGACGAATATATTTAAGGAATGTCGGTTTGGATATTTTCAAGTATTGAATTGCCTCTTCAGTGGTAAATACCTCATCCTTTTCCATTAAGTACATTGAATTACCCCCATTTTTTTTGATTTTACCATTATTTAAAGCAAAATATATGCCAATAGAACAAATTGAAGAGTACCTTCCTATAACCCTTTGAGTTTTAAGCATTATCTAAATTTTCTTAATAAAATCCAAAGTTAAAATTTGCCCTAACAGAAATGAAAAATTGTCAAAAATAAAAAAATGTGAACAAATATTTTTCCAAAGTGTGGCGTCAAGGGGGATCGTTTAGGTTGGTTCAATTGTTGATTTTAGAAATGAGAAAATTGAAGGTGTGGCTTGTTTAATTGGGTAAGTTAGATAGATTTGTTTTGGGAGAGCATTTACATTTTAAATTTTCCAAAGTCTTCTGGCTTCATACTCTCAATGATGGATTTCAGCTCATCCTGTTCCTCCAAAAGATTGGAAGCAAAAAGCCCCGATTGCTTGGTCGCCTCAACCACTGATTCGGCGACAAAGATAGGGGCCTTCACCCTTACGGCTAAGGCGATGGCATCACTGGGGCGGCTATCGACAATGACCTCTTCTCCTTCAATGTTAAGATAAAGATTAGCGTAAAAGGTATTTCCCTTTATATCATTGATGACGACTCGAGTGAGGGATACCTGAAATGTATCTAAAATCTGCTTCATTAGATCATGGGTCATGGGCCGAAGCGTCACCACATCTTCGAGACCCCTTGAAATGGCTTCTGCCTCAAAGACTCCAATCCAGATTGGCAAGGCCTTCTGCCCGGTGAGATCCACCAAGACGACCACAGGGTTTGATGCCTTTGGATCCACCACAATGCCCATCACTTTAACTTCCATTAATTCCTTTCCCATAAAACCCCTCTAAAAAAATTATAGTCTGTTAAATCCCTTGATTTCGAGATTCATTTCTATTGTAACCTTTATGAAATGGATGTCAACCCCACAAGGAAAACTATAGTGAACGGTTTAATAAAGTAGTCATTGCGAGGAGCGAAGCCCTGCACCGCATGGTGTACAGGGCGAAGCGACGTGGCAATCTCATGAGATTGCTTCACGGAGTTTACCCTGAGCAAAATAATGAGATTCTTCCCCCGTACTTGATACGGGGTCAGAATGACAAAAAGCGAAGGGTTCGCAATGACACCACGCGAACGTCAACTTATTTATGGCGTTCACTATAAAAAGGTCATCGTGTCATTTTAATTATATTACTAAAAAGGGGAGTGGGGGGATTTGAATTTCATTTTCTATGTAATCTTTCATGACGATTACGTCACACTCGAACCATGAAAATGGTCTTTGGGTTAGGGTTAGGAAGCTCGTTTGCCTGCCTGCCCTGCCTACCGGCAGGCAGGCGACAGGCAGGCGCAGACAGGGTTTAGGATAAAAAGCCTTTAAACAGTGCGTTCGGGGAACGCACCCTACATTTTATATCAATTTATTTATTGTGTTTGTATTAATACGAATTATGGAGATGCAAGGGAAGGTATGAAATAAGGATGGGTGTATCACTTTCTATTGATCTCTTATCGCTTCTGGTGAGATCAATTCTCGGCGTACTTTTCGACGCCTATCCTTTGGAAAGATGAGGGTGACCGTCGTCCCTTTCTTCAACCGGCTCTCCACTTGGATTTCTCCCCTGTGTTCCTCCATGACTTTTTTGGCAAATGTTAATCCCAATCCCATCCGATCGGGTCGGGTTGAAAAAAAAGGCTCGAAAATGCGGTCGAGATTCTTTTTTGCAATTCCCTCTCCTCTATCGGAGATTGAAATACCAATGCTTTCCTCACCCTGGAAGAGAGTCACCCTCACAGCCATTCTCTTTTTCTCTGTGGGTATCCTTGTAATACTCTCCATGCTGTTTCTCAAAATGTGACAAAGGGCCTTGATCACCAAACCCTTATCGATGAAAAGATGGCCATCCCCTTCTAAAGCCCTTGTTTCTAAATTGAAGGAGATCCTCTTCTCAGCTGCCTCACGAGAAAAGGTTCGGAGCGCTGTCTCAACCACCTTCTGAACTTTCTCCCCCTGGAAAGTGGGCCTTGAAATCAGAACATATTCCTCCACCCGTTGAATGAGGGTCTCCAGTCTCTGGGTTTCCTTAAAAATTCGGTCAAGATAAGAGCTACGGATGGATGTGGATGGAGGTGTCTTAAAAAGACGCTTCACATATCCTCCGATGGAGGTAATCGGATTTCGAATCTGATGGGCAATCTCCTCTACCATCATTCCGAGGCTTGCCCAACGCTCCATTTCCAATCTTTCCTTCTCCAGTTTCTTTAATCGCTGAATTTCTTGAAAGGAAAAGGTTAAAAAAACTTCTCCTTCTTCCTTGAAAGAGGAAGTGGAGATGTGGACGAAGATTTTTCTCCCATCCTTCTGTCTTAAAAGGGCTTCCCCTTCAAAGCCATTTTTGTAAAGGGTGAGGTAGACAATGTTGGGGAGGAAATAGATGAGATCCTCTTCTAAGAAGAGGGTCCTAAGCCGCTGCCCCTCGATCTCATCTCTCGTATAACCAAAGAGACGTTCAGTGTATCGGTTGGTGAAGAGTATTTTTGAGTGGACATCGGTGAGAATAAAGGCGACTTGAATAAAATCGAGGAGTTGGTGTCTGCTTTTCAGAATCTCGACCATCGTTGACTCCGATTCAATTCCTTAAAGATTCCCTTCATCATGAAGGGGAAACATTTTAGACAAAATAGTCTGGCAGAAAAAAGATTTGAAAATAACTCCTATTTTATTCCATCATTAGAAAAAGTCAAGGGTTTAGATCGGAGATTTCTGAAAAAGCTTTAAAATCTCTGAGGGCTCTAATTATTTTTCCAGAGCTCTCAATCGTTCGTTTATCTTGACAAATTCATGGGATCTCGCTAAACAAATAGGCAATTTCCCTTTCAGACAAGACGCGTATTTTTAAAGAGAGAAGAGGCGTTGAGTTTAAAAGACCGGATCTTTCCAAAGGAGAAGAATTTTTATAAGATGCTTTCCGATCAGGCCTCCAAAACCCTCGAAGGAATCGAGGCCTTGGGAGAATTCGTAGAGAACCAAAATCAGAAGAATGCAAATCGAGTCAAGGAGATCGAGAAAGAAGCAGATGAACTTCGTAGGCTATTGGTGGAAGAACTCCACAAAACATTCTTCGCTCCTATAGACCGGGAGGATATATATGCCCTCTCCAGAGCGATTGATGATATCGTCGACTATGCCAATTCGACTGTGGATGAAATGGAGATTTATGAAGTGGCTTCGGATGCACATCTCTGGGCGATGGTGGGTATTCTTATAAAAGCAGCCCGTGAAATAAGTAACGCTGTCAAGATCTTAGAAGCTTACCCCAACATCGCTATGGAACATGCTGTCAAAGCCAAATTTTATGAGAATACCATGGAGAAAGCCTATCATTCTGCCCTCGCTGATCTCTTCAAGAAAACCGATACGGTATACATGCTGAAGATGAGGGAGATCTACCGACATCTCAGTAATGCTGCGGATCGAAGTGACGAAGCGGCAAACATCATCTGCAATATTGTGATGAAGGCTACTTAAACAATAAATCCCAATAACCAAATTCCAATTTCCAAATAAATTAGTCATGGCCAATTGGCCACCCACGAACTATGAAAATTGATAATTTCCCCTCACCCCCCTCCCTCTCCCCAGCGGGGAGAGGGAGGGGGGTGAGGGGAAATCTCAAATATTTTTGGCTAGGATTTTGGTCATTGAAACTTTGGTTATTGTTTGGTGTTTGGTGCTTGCCCTGCACCACGCTAGGTACAGGGCTTGGTTATTGGTTATTTATCGATTTATTTAGTGTGTCTGTTATAATTAGGACTGGGAGCCTTAAATGGATATTCAAACCGAGGTGTTGATTGTCGGTGGCGGTGCGACGGGTGTCGGCATTGCGAGGGATCTGTCGTTGAGAGGGATTCCCGCCGTCTTAATTGAAAAGGGAGATTTCACCTCGGGTGCCTCTGGTCGAAATCATGGGCTCTTTCACAGTGGTGGCAGATATGCTGTATCCGATCCGGAAGCTGCCCGGGAATGCATTTCTGAAAACAGAATTCTTAGGCGGATTGCGTCTCACTGTATTGAAGAAACGGACGGTCTTTTCATCTCCCTTCCAGAGGATAGTCTCGATTTTAGGGATCAGTTTCTTCGGGCCTGTGAAGAAACAGGAATTCCGACCACCCTTTTGTCTCGAGAAGAAGCTCTGGCATTGGAGCCAGAACTTAATCCCGATCTCCTCAGTGCAGTGAAGGTACCAGATGGAGCCATTAATCCCTTTGCATTGGTTTTAGAGAATGCCAAAGAGGCAGAGAAGCATGGAACGAAATTCATTCTCCATACAGAAGTCACCTCCCTCTTGATGGATAGGGATAAAATTAATGGTGTTCGGGCAAAAGACCTCATCAACGGTGAGGAATATCTGATTCATGCCTCCTATTTCATCAATGCCACCGGGGCCTGGGCAAATCAATTTTTGAAACTTGCCGGTCTCCACATCGATCTGGCCCTCTCCAAAGGAACCTTGCTCATCACCAATCAGAGGCTCAATCAAAGGGTCATCAATCGCTGCCGACTCCCTTCAGATGGGGATATCATTGTACCCAGCGATACCGTATCCATTCTCGGAACCACCTCCATTCGTTCGGAAGAGGTTGAAAATTTTGAAGTCACCCCTCCAGAGGTTTCCCTTTTGATCAAAGAGACTTCAAAGATGATCCCTGCTATCCAAGAAACCAGGCTCATCCGGGCTTATGCAGGTATACGGCCCCTCTTCCAATCCGAAGAAAAAGGACAGGACCGTGAAATCAGTCGGGGCTTCACCCTGATCGATCATGGGAAGAGAGATGGCCTGAAAAATTTCATCACCATCACCGGAGGGAAATTAGTCACTTATCGGTTGATGGCAGAAAAAACTTCTGACCTCATCTGTCAAAAGATGGGAATCGATACTCCCTGTTCGACTCATCTTAAACCCCTTCCTGGTGTAAGTGAGCCCTCTAAACTAAACGATCGACTCAAAAAGATCGGTCAGTCTATTACTGCTGATGGAGGGGAGATCTTATGTGATTGTGAATTGATTCGAAGGGAAGAAGTAGAGGGACTTTTAAAGGAAGGGAAATTAAAAGACCTCCAGGATATCCTCCATCGAACACGTCTCGCTAAAGGGACATGTCAGGGAGGTTTTTGCGTCTATCGCCTTCTTGGGATGCTACATGATTTAAGAATGGCGGAGAGAGACTCCAATAAAATGTTGAAGGGGTTTCTTGAGGAGAGATGGAAAGGGATTCGTCCCATCCTCTGGGGAACATCTCTCAAAGAAGAAGAATTGATCGAAAACATTTACAAGGGAATCTTTAACCTTTAACCACAGGGGCCAAGGGACATAGTATTGCGGAATGCAGAATGCGGAATGTGGAATAAAAATTCCGAAATCCGCAATCCGAAATCCGCATTTGGAATAAACCATGCACTTCGATCTCATTATTATTGGAATGGGACTCTCAGGGCTTATGGCTGCCAAAACGGCATCTGAGGCTGGGCAGAAGATTCTCATCGTTGGGAAAGGAATGGGCTCCCTATCTCTCTTCTCAAACACGATCGACCTTCTGGGAACAACGTCCCAGAATGGAAAGATGTGGGATGTTATTTCACGATGGATCGAAGATCATCCGAAACATCCTTATGCAAAAGTGGGGATGGGGACGAGTAAGGAAGCCCTCTCCTCGTTCACCTCTCTCTTCCCACCCCCTTACTCCTTTGAAGCCTTTGGGGACGGAAATTGTCTTATTCCGACAGGTGCAGGAACGCTCAGACCCACCTATCTCGTCCCCAGTACGATGTTCGCAGGAACAAATCTCAGAGAAGGAGACCGTCTTATCGTTGGTTTTAAAGGCTTCAAAGATTTTTATGCCGATTATGTGGCCGACCAGTTAAGCTGTCGAGGGATCACCCTTTCTCTTCCTGAGGCCCTCCATCAGGAAGTCACTGCCTCTGCCCTTGCGAGGTTCATGGAAAGGGAATCATTCAGAGAGACTATCGGCAGGGAGATAAAGGAAAAACTCCATGGCGAAACCCGGGTTGGTCTTCCCGCTCTCTTGGGAGTACGGGAATCCTGGAAGGTGAAAAAAGATCTCGAGGCTATCGTGGGTGCTGAGGTTTTTGAAATTCCAATTCTACCACCCTCGATCCCCGGCTTAAGGATCTTTAATCGTTTTAAAGAATGGTTGATCCAGAGGGGGATTACTTTCCTTTTAGGCCATTTCATTTCAAAAGCTATTCTGAAAGGAAAGAGATGCGAAGGGGTCCATGTTCTCAATCCTCCGGTTTCAAACTTCTATTCTGCGGATCGCTATATCCTTGCCACGGGCCGTTTTGTCGGAGGGGGATTGGTGGCTGATGAGAAGAAGATTTTTGAACCCATCTTCAATCTACCCGTCGCTCAACCTAAGTCACGGGAGGACTGGTTTGGGAAATCTTTCTTTGATGATCTCTCCCACCCAGTGCATCAAGCAGGCATCTCGACAGACTCATCATTTCGAGCCATCGATGAAAAGGGAGAGGTTTTATTGGAAAACGTTTGGGTTGCAGGCTCGATTTTGGCCGACCATCATTCTGTTGATGAAAAGTCGAGAGAAGGTATCGAGATTGCCACAGGTTATGCTACAGCGAAACAGGCTATAGAGCATGGGGCATAGGGCATGGCGCATGGGATTTTGTATCTCAGGGCTTTAGCCCTGATTCATCAGCCCTAAAGGGCTGAGTTACACGCTATGTGCTATGCGCTTTGCGCTTTTATATCCTTACAGGAACCGAATAGATGATGGAGAAGAAAGTTTGGCTAAAAAGCAACGCTGATATTTGCATTCGCTGTGCCACCTGCATGGCTGTCTGTCCTGTTTCTCGGGTCACACCACTCTTTCCGGGTCCAAAGCAGGCAGGCCCTGGAGCTGAGCGATTTCGAAGGCCGAATGAACCCTCTGTGGATGATTGGATTGACCTTTGCATCGGCTGCCATCTCTGCGACATGGTATGCTCATCCGGAGTAAATATCTCCGAACTGAATCTCATCGCCAAGGCAAAATATCTGGATGAAAAGGGAAGACCCTTTCGGGATTGGCTTCTCACCCATATCTATCTTTTGGGTCCACTGGGAAGCTTCTTCTCATCTATCGTAAATCGCCTCTTAAAAAATTCTACAGTTAGAGGATTACTGGATGCCTTTCTAAAAATTGACAGAAGAAGGGAACTTCCGGGCTATCAATTCCCCACTTTCAGGCAGTGGTTCAGAAAGCATCAGTCTCAAGGTAATCACCAAGGAGCGATTCACGGCCGCCAAACAGTAGAAGTCGATAATCCCCCCTCACCCCCCTTTACTAAAGGGGGGATGGGGGGATTTGAACCTCATTCCAAAGATAGAAAAAAGGTTGGTTACTTTTATGGCTGCTATACCAATACAAATGAAGTGGATGTAGGAAAAGCCACGGTTCAAGTCCTCGAGGCAAACGGCTTTGAAGTTACCCTTCCACCCCAACGATGCTGCGGTATCCCAATGCTCGGCAATGGAGACTTCAAAGGGGCAAGAAAGATGGGATTATACAATGTCCCTTCACTTCATAACACGATTCGTTCAGGTTTAGATATCGTTTTTTCATCAACCAGTTGCGGCCACATGATCAAACATGAATATAGTCGTCTTTTAAACATTCCACATTCAGATGAAGTAGCTAAACATACTTTCGACATCTTTGAGTTTTTAAGGAATTTAAAAGAATCAGGGAATCTAAATATCAATTTTAAGGAAGTTCCTCTGAAGGCGGTCTATTTTGCCCCGTGCCATTTAAGGTCTCTGGGGATCGGTCTCCCTGCCCTTGAGATCCTCCGACTCATTCCAGGTCTTCAAATGGATAACATCGAAGCAGATTGTTGCGGCTTGGCCGGGACTTTCGGTTTCAAAAAAGAGAAATATGAAATCTCTCAGGAGATTGGAAGAGATCTGACAGAGGCCATTGATCGTCTAAAACCTGAGATCGTCCTCTCCGACTGCGAAGGCTGCCGTCTGCAAATCCGCCATTTGACCGGCCTGAAGGTTTTGCATCCCGTTCAACTCTTAAGAGATGCCATTTCGTAAAAAAATTGATGAGGCGATGGGGAGGTGGGGAGATAGGGTTGAAAAGGTTCCCCCATCACCCTATCCCCCTAACTCCCTATCAGAAGGTTCTGGACGTCGGCGATGCTTTGAAAGATGAAGTCAGGAGGAATGGAAGTTTCTTTGAGCGTCTTTTCGTCCGTAACACCGGTCAGGACAATGCCTGTGGCAATCCCGGATTCCTTACCCATCTTAATATCCGTCTCCAAGCGGTCTCCGATGAGGATACAATCTTCGGGCTTTAATCCCATCACCTCTAAGGCCGCTTGAATCATGAGGGGAAAAGGCTTCCCTACAATGATTTCAACCTTCTTTCCTGCCACTGCTTCAATGGCCGCAATCATCCCTGCACAGTCCGGGATCTCTCCTCCCTCCACTGGACAGGTCCGGTCGGGATTTGTGGCGACAAAATGGGCTCCCAGTTTGATGGCCTGGAAGGCGATGTTAAGTTTTCGGTAATCAAAAGTCCGATCAAATGCCACAACTACATACTCAATCTCTGTTGGTTCCTCCGTGATTGTAAAGCCTGCTCTTTTCAACTCCTCAATGAATGGAGCCTCTCCAACCACAAAGAGTCTAGCATGGGGCGCATTCTTTTTGAGATAATGGGTCATCACAAAAGTGGAGTTGATCACTTCATCGGGTTGGGTTGGAATGCCAAGACGTGTCAATTTGGAGGCATAATCTTCCCGGGTTTGGATGGGTTTATTGGAAAGAAAGACGACCTTCCTTCCACTTCTCCGGAGAAGTCGAATGATCTCATCTGCCTTAGGAATGAGGCCATCGCCTCGATAGACCGTCCCATCTAAATCGAAGATAAAACCTTTGAACATCTTTTTCAAAAAGAGAACGTGTCCGTGACCGTGTCCGTTTCTACCGCAAGCAGGCGTCGTGCAATCTACTGCTTACTGCTTTCTGCCAGCTGCTTTCTGATCACCGATCACTGATTACTGGTTATTGTCTATCCAAACACTCCCCCCATTTTGGTCCCGGCAACCTTGTTGATGACAAAGAGACAGACCGCTCCGAGGATGATCAGAATGAGGCCCAAGGCAGCGGCCTCGTTCGCCGAACCTCCGATGTAGAAATTAAAAATTCCAACGGTCATCATCTCATGTCCCGGGACTACCAAGAGAAGTGTGGCCGAGGCCTCCTGGAGAGCAAGTATGAAGGAATAGAGGGAGCCAACCAAGACCCCTTTCCAGATCAGTGGAAGTGTAACATCTTTAAAGGTCTTCATTTTCGGAGCCCCTACACTTTCAGCAGCTTCTTCAAAAGACCTATGAACGATCAAAAGGGAAGCAAAAGTTCCCCGCACGGTATAGGGAAGCCTTCTCACCCCGAGTACAATAGGAATTACAATCCAAATGCCGAGCAAGGCTGTGTTCATGAATGGCAGAGGATCTCTGAAGGCCCGAAGATAAGCAATACCGATCCCAGTTCCTGGAAGGGCAAGTATCAGAGTGGTGAGTGAGTCCAAGAGATCCCTCCCCGGGACTTTGGTCCGGGCCATCACCCAAGCCACAGGGACCCCAATGATAATACAGATGAGTACCGAGATGCCTGAGTAGAGCAAGCTGTTGATGATGAACTTAGGCGTCTCAATAGAAACACGCTCGAAATACTGCAAGGTATATTTCACAGGAATAGGCGTGAGGGCCCAGCCTTTACCAAAGGAATCGAGGCCGATGCCCAGGTAAGGGATGAAGGCAAAGATCAGAACCAATATCAGGAAAATAATTACCCCTGCTCGACCCCAGGGTGAGATTTTCTTTCTCTCGATCTTTGAATAAGAAAGGGAACTATAATCCTTGATGGCCACATACTGTTTAGCAATGATCAGAAAGATAATAGCCAGTATAACCATAATGGCCGAGATGACGATCCCCATCTTGAAGAGCCTTCGATCAACAAATTGGACGATGTTGAGATACGCTTGGGAGGCGAGCAAATTATCAACCCCAACTACCAAGGGAGTGGCAAAGTCGGCAAAAGTCCAGATGAAGACCAGAAGTGCCCCCGAGACATAACCCGGAGTGGTAAGTGGAAAGGTAATGTCCCAGAATTTCCGCAAGCCACGGGACCCCACGCTCTCTGCTGCTTCATCGAGAGAGGGAGAGATCTTCCCCAGAGCATCAACGATGCTCAGGGTCATGAGTGGAAAGAGATGAAGCGTCTCTACAAGCAGGACGCCCTGAATCCCGTACATGAAATTGATGGGTTTGGATAACCCAAAATAATCCATTAGGATCACGTTCACTGTCCCAGCCCGGCCCATGATGAACACGAATCCCATCACTCCAACAAGAGGAGGCATGATCATGGGAATGATAGTAAGGTATGAGAAAAGATTCCTCCCCGGAAACTCATAGCGTAGAAGGAGGAACGCAATAGTGATGCCAATGATCGAAGTGGTAATGACGGTAGCCACTCCGAGGAGGAGGGAATTTACCAAGGTTTTCAGGTAAAAGGAGTCGGTAAAAAAGTCGTAGAAGTTCATCAGGGTAAAGACACCTTGATCGGTTGTAAAAGTATCGTAGAAGAGGCGGATGAGGGGATAGATCAGAAATATACCAAAGAAGGCCCAGATTCCGGCATAGCCAAGCAATCCGCCAATTCTCACCTGCGGCCAAGTACGGGGTTGACTAAGGGCAATAGTTGATTCGTCTGGAGGACTCATATCAAGGTCTTTTCATGTCCCCCCTCACCCCGCCTTCTCCCCTGTGGGGAGAGGGGAAGGGTGAGGGGCTAAGAAGCTGGAACCCCTAAAGTGGTCTTTATTGGAAAACTGACATATACCTTTTCCCCTATGGAAAAAGGTTGGTAACCCCAGGGGTTCTGAATGTCCACTTTGAAGATGATCTCACTATTGATTTCCACATCATAGCGGATCGTATTCCCGATATAAGAGGCAAAACTAACGGTTCCGGCAATACAATTAAATTCTTTTTGAGTATCTTCTGACTGGCTAATCGATGCGGTCTCTGGTCGAACACTGATCATGCATCGGTCTCCAGGTTTATACTGCTCATCGCTGGTGCAGAGTAAAAGCCCTACCTTGGTTTGCACTCTCACCCACTTTTCAGTGGTATTGATTTCCTGGACATCTCCTGGGATCAAGTTATTAATCCCAATAAAGTCAGCAACAAAGGGATTATGGGGCCTTTCATAGAGATCCCTGGGTGAACCAATCTGCAGTAATTTACCCAGATTGATCACTGCGATCCGGTCCGAAAGGGTGAGGGCCTCCTCCTGGTCATGAGTGACGTAAATAGTCGTTATCCCAAGCTCCTTCTGAAGCTTTCGTATCTCAGCACGCACTTGGACACGAATCTTGGCATCCAGGTTACTTAGAGGTTCATCCAACAGAAGCACATCTGGGTTCAAGACAAGCGCCCGGGCCAGAGCCACGCGCTGCTGTTGTCCTCCAGATAATTGTCCGGGATACCGTTTTTCAAGACCCACCAGGTTGACCAGTTTCAGAACGTGGGAGGCTTTATCGGCAATCTCAGCTTTGGGAAGTTTTTTGAGCTTGAGGCCGTATGTGATATTGTTAGAAATGGTCATGTGGGGCCAGAGGGCATAATTCTGGAAAACCATCCCTATGTTTCGCTCATAGGGCGGTATAGGGGTTACAGGTTTTCCATCAAAATAAATCTCCCCATTATCAGGCTTGTGAAACCCTCCTATCAATCGAAGGATGGTCGTCTTCCCGCAACCCGAAGGACCAAGGAGTGTGAAAAGCTCTCCGTCATGGATCTCCAGTGAAATGTGGCTCACTGCTTCCAGTGTACCAAACCTCTTGACAATGTCCTGGAGCCTAATATTCATAGCCTACCCGATTGATTCAACGTCCCAGGAACTCTCTGAGATGTTGAAACCATAATTTGGCTGGTCATGGAATGATGGAATGTTGGAATAATGGATAAAGAAGATTAAAGAGTGGTCTTCCATTAGCCCATCATTCCATTATTCCAATGTTCCAATGTTCCAATCAGGATGAAACCCTCAGGATCAAATTGAAAAATATCTATATTTCAACGACGGGGAAAGCTGTCAAGTCTCACTTTTATTTGATAAGCTCCTTATGTTTTTCTGCAATCTCCTTCCGGAAATAGGCATTCACTTCCTCGATCCTCTTCTTTGGCCCGGCGATCTTGTCGTCGTAGATATTTCCTACTGGGATGTCGAAGAAAGACCTCATTCCTCCCGTGAATTGGACAGCCTTCTCCTGGTTCGACCCTGGTGGGCCCTGAACTTTATATTTTGGGGTAATGGGGTAAAGACCCAGTCCTGCGAAAAGCTTCTGCCCCTCTTCAGTTAAGAGAAACTCAATGAAGGCATGAGCTGCTTTCGGATGGGGAGCACCTTTGAGAACAGCCATTGGCTCAGGCGTAACATAGGCGTTCTTGGGGTAGACAAACATGACATCATACCCCCCTAAAACCTCAGCAAATGCCATGTAGCTCGGTACAGCATACCCGACGGCAAACTCCCCTTTTGACACCACGTTGGGGACGTCACGGGAGCGGGCTGTGAAAATGCCGGTATTGACTGCCAATTTTTTCAACCACTCCCATCCTTTCTCCCATCCGTACATTGCAAGGATCACCTCATAGCTTGCATGGCTACTACTCGAACGGTCTGGGGTACACTGAGCAATCTGTCCCTTCAGCTTTGGGTTGAGCAGGTCATCCCAGTCTTTGATAGTGACACCTAAACGCTGTAATAACTTCGGCTGGTAGATTAGTCCATAAGGCTCCAAGGTCGTTCCAACCCAGAATTTCTTTGGGTCTTTCAATGGTAAGCCAATAGGTTTCCCTATGGTTGCTGGAATCTCGTCCCACATCTTTTGAGGAACCGTTACTTGCTCCAGAAGACCTTCTGCTGCCAAGTTATCGAAGAGTGTTCCTTCGCCACCCCAGAAGACATCTGCCCTGGGTTTGCCTCGCCACTCTAAGATCTGCCCGTAAGCCACCGGAGTTCCTTGAGGCATGGCACTGGTCTTAAGGTCGATGTTCCATTTTTTCTTCACATAGTCGGCAAATGCCTTCAATGCCGGGTCGTGGACATCTTTGGAGACAGGGGTAATGAGGTAAAACTCATTTTCGATCGCCTGTCCAAATGACATCCCTCCAAAACAGAAAAATCCCATTAATAAAATAGTGAGCACAATGATCATTCGTTTCATTCTAATTCCTCCTTTCTCAAAATCCCTCCTAACCTCTCTTTGTCAAAGAGAGGGATAAAAATTCCCCCTTTTCTAAAGAGGGATGGAGGGGGATTACAAAATTCTTACCTCCATAAATAACTACCTAAGGGGAAATTACTTAAATGTCACTTTCCCCTTTAATGTTGTCGGACTTTCATAGAACTCTAAATAATTCTGGTTCCCTTCGGGCGTATCTGTATGATCTGGTCCCCTCCACCATTTGTCAGCCAGGAAGTTCTTTTTGGCCAGTTCCCATACCTCTGCTGAAGCAGGAACATCCTTCACCTCCCAGTTTAACTCCTTGGGGGTCATTTCATAAACCGTATATCTCATTGGGTAGGTGGAAAGGGCAGGATGGACAAAATGATAGAGGCCATCCACTTCCTGATAACGGGTTGAAATGTGCCGGTGTCCGGAAAAGACCACCTTTACCCCGTATTTCTTGAGTAAAGCCCTCACCTCCTCGGCATTGTCCAACCAGAACCATCGCCAAGCATTATGGTTTATTTTATCCCCCTCACACCAGGGAACAGCACTGTGATGGGTCAAGATGATGGGGGTCTTTTTTTGATTTGCTTTAAGCGTAGCCTCTAACCATCTCAATTGACCCGGGTCAATTTTTCCGCCGAAATCATTGAGACCGGCTTCGGGCACAAATACTTGAGCTCGCGATGCATCGAGGGTGATCAAAACAAGATCTTTGGCCACTTCATGAGAATAGTAGGTCATTCCTGGAAGCATTCCCCCGGATTTCCCAATAAAGGCACCTGCAACCGTGTACTTGGATAAGGTGATGGGTTGATCCTTCTTTTCATGGGGAACGCGGCTGAGATCATGGTTTCCCAACGTAACAAAATATGGAACTTTCAACCCATCCAGAATCTTTCTCAGGTCATCGATATTCCATGGCTCCGCATCCTGGGTCAAATCCCCAGCAACGAGCACAAATTTTAAACCAGGAATCTTATTGATTTCTGCAACAGTATTCTCCGTGAGCATCTGTGTCTTTAAGCCAAGTTTATACCCGTCGACCACCCCTTTCTGTTGTGGTATGGAAATGTGTGGGTCAGAAATAACCACAAATTTAATTTTATCAAACGCAAAACCCTGGCTGAAGAATGAAAGGACCAACAAAATAATACCAACGATGCTTAAAAACCTTAAACTTTTCATCAGACTCCCTCCTCTCTTTTCATCCTCTATAAATTCTTTTCGCCCTATCACCCATTCCTTCTATCTCAAACTCTCTCTTCACCACCTCCTCTTCAATTAGAATTTGATAAATCTTTTTCAAATATATATTACTGTAGCAAAAGATGTCAAGGCAAATCGAATCCAGTCCTTTCAGTTCATCACAGTTCATCACTTGACTTTTCCCAAAAAATCAATTAGAAATAAATTAAATTGAATCTCCGAGCCTTCTCCCTAAGTCCCGTTTCCCAGGATATGGAAGATGGCCGTTAGGGCGTGGCTGGAAATGGCCATACCTCCCGTGTTTGGAAAGGAGACGGAAGTGGTCAAAAGGCCGATATCTCAAACACGGGTATCGGCTATTTTATTGATATTTATAAAAAACTGGGAAAAGGAACTCTGAGCGCGAATGAAGATTTTTTCGGGAACCATTCTTAGCGAAGTAGATTTCTGTAACTCAACCCTTTAGGGTTGATGACTCAAGGCTGAAGCCTTGAGTTACAGATTTGCAGTGAAGCGAGCTTTAGAATGGTCGAAAAAAAATTTTGAGCAGCGAAGAGTGACCTTTTCATAGTTCTTTTTTAACGATAGAGGAAAATAATGAAGGGATTTTTCAAGGTTCAGACGCCTGATGAACTTTATAAAAAACTGGATCGTTTCAAACCCCTCTCTTTTGAGAAAGTTCACATCGAGGATTCTCTCCACAGAGTTCTTGATGAGGATGTTATTTCTCCTATTAATCTTCCTGAGTTCCGACGTTCTACAGTCGACGGCTTTGCCTTAAAAGCAAAAGACACTTACGGAGTCTCCGAAAAGAATCCCGCTATTCTTCGGCTGGTTGGGGAGATCCCGATGGGACAGATTTCTAATATCGAGGTGAACGAAGGAGAGGCTGTGAAAGTGGCAACCGGAGGAATGGTCCCAACGGGCGCGGATTCCGTCCAAATGATCGAGTTTACTGAAAGTATCGACTCCCATACGCTTCATGTCTTTAAAACCCTCTCCCCATTGGAGAATGTGATTCAGATAGGTGAAGACGTCAAAGCAGGAGAGACAGTTCTTCATAAAGGTCATTTGATCCGACCTCAAGATATAGGTTTGATGGCCGGAATTGGGAAGACTGACGTTTTTGTATTTCTCCGGCCTCGGGTTGCCATCATCTCCTCGGGGGATGAAATCGTCCCCATTGAAAACGTTCCTTCCCCTGGAGAGATCAGAGATATTAATCGCTACACCATCGTTTCAATGGTTAAAGAGATTGGTGGCATTCCCATTTTTCTTGGCATTGCCAAAGACCGTTTCAACGACCTCAAAGAGAAGATTGAATTGGGATTGAGAGAATCGGATATGGTGGTGATCACAGGAGGGAGTTCTGTCGGATCGTTGGACCTGACAGGAGAAGTCCTGCAAGTCTTTCCAGGGACGGAAATCCTTGCCCACGGCGTTTCAATCAGACCCGGGAAACCAACCCTCCTTGCGGACATCGATGGAAAACCCTTCCTTGGATTACCCGGACACCCTGTTTCTGCTATGGTCATCTTCCATTTCTTTGGGAAACCCATCCTTAAAATCTTATCGGGTCTATCCAGAGAAGTCATCTGGCACCAGATAAAGGTAAAGGCCAGAGCCAGCCGCAATATTCCTTCTGTGCCAGGAAGGGAGGACTATGTGAGGGTAAAGTTAGAAGAAAAGGATGGGACGCTCTGGGCTCATCCCATCTTTGGAAAGTCTGGAGCGATCTCGAACTTGGTCCATGCAAATGGATTAATCCGGATTGGTATTAACGAAGAAGGTTTAGAAGGGGGAGAAGAAGCAGAGGTCATTCTTTTATAATTCCAAATGTTAAAATCCAAATGTCAAGGTTCGTAACTCAAGGCTTTAGCCTTGATTTACATCAACCCTAAAGGGTTGAGTTACATTTTGGATTTAGTTTAACATTTGAACTTTGGATTTCATTTAAAATTTGAGCTTTGGCATTTGACATTGAAGCCTTGCTAACATGAAGCGAACCATTTACCTGAAGAAGAAGACGTTGGCTGAAGCGAAAACTATCGTCTCAACCGAACTGTTGAAACTCATCCATCTCGGAACCGAGATGATCCCGGCGATTCATGCTTTAAATCGGGTGACGGCAGAACCTTTATACGCAAAGATCTCCTCCCCTCCCTTTCACTGCGCAGCCATGGACGGAATTGCTGTCAAAGCAGATGGTACCTATGGAGCGACAGAGGAATCCCCAAAGTCTCTCCTAATCAATAAAGAAGCTCTCTTTATCAATACTGGGAATCCTATTCCACCGGAAATGGATGCGGTCATTATGATCGAGGATGTTCATCTCATCGATTCTGAAAGGCTGGAAATCAGGGAAGCAGCCTATCCCTGGCAACATGTCAGGGCAATCGGCGAGGATGTGATTGCTACAGAGATGGTTTTCCCTGAAAATCATAAAATCACGTCTTATGATCTGGGTGCCCTGCTGGCATGCGGTCATCAAGAGATTAAAGTGAAGAAAAAGCCAAGAGTACTGATCATCCCAACCGGCTCTGAATTATTGGAAACGGAGCAAACCGATTTGAATCAAAACGTCCCTGCTGGCATCATCGAATCCAATTCCTATGTTCTCAGTGGATTGATCATCGAAGATGGAGGAGACCCTGTCCGCCATCCCATTGTCAAGGACGACCCTCTCAAAATCAAGGAGGCCCTCCTTTCCAACTACGAAGGGATTGACCTCATTCTTATAATTGCAGGCTCATCCGCAGGTTCAGAAGATTATACCCGCTCGATTATTGAGGAGTCCGGTGAAGTTTTTGTTCATGGTATCTCCATGATGCCTGGAAAACCGACCCTAATGGGTCGATTTAAAGATCGACCCATTATTGGAATACCCGGTTACCCTGTCTCTGCCATCATCGCTTATGAAGAATTGGTCAGGTCCCTTCTCTATCAGTCACTTCATTTAATGAAACCGGATAGACCTAAGATAAAGGTCTTTCCAACAAGAAAGATCCCCTCTAAATTGGGAACGGAAGAGTTTTTAAGGGTGAAGGTAGGAAAATTGGGAGAAAAATTTTTTGCAACACCATTACCAAGAGGTTCTGGGGTGATCACCTCATTGACCAAGGCTGATGGAATTATCCGGATTCCTATGCTTTCAGAAGGTCTGGATGAGAATGAAGCAACTGAGGTTGAACTCTTAAGGCCTGTTGAGGAAATCCTAAATACGGTGGTAATGGTGGGGAGCCATGACCTCACTCTCGATATCTTGGCAAACCTATTGGGAAAATTCTACCCCCCTATCTTTTTCTCCTCTCATCCTGTGGGGAGTTTGGGAGGAATCATTGCAATAAAGAATGGGATCTGCCATATGGCCGGTCTTCACCTCCTCGATCCCGAGACAGGAGAGTATAATTTCCCATATCTCCGCCACTATTTAAAAGGAATCGCGGTCAGAGTTATTCACCTCGTCTATAGAGAACAGGGTTTGATTGTTCAACGGGGAAATCCAAAAGGGATTAAAGGATTGGAGGATCTCCTCCGAAAAGATATCACCTTCATCAACCGCCAAAAAGGGTCAGGGACCCGAATCCTCCTCGATCACACATTGAAGACTCTTTTGCTTGAGCCAAGTCAGATTCAGGGATATGAAAAGGAAGAATACACCCACATGGCAGTGGCCTCTACAGTTGCAAGTGGCATAGCCGATGCCGGGTTGGGAATTCTCCCCGCAGCCAGAGCGATGGATTTGGATTTTATTCCCATCGCAAAGGAACGCTATGATCTCGTCATCCCCTCCATTCACTTTGAAGACGAAAAGATTCAAAGGGTGATCGAGACCATTCGTTCGAATGAGTTTAAGAAGATGGTTTCCCAGATGGGTGGATACGATGTTTCAAGAACAGGAGAAGAATTGTTCGAATGCTGAATGCGTCCCCCTCACCCTTCCCCTCTCCCCACGGGGGAGAGGGTGGGGGTGAGGGGGAGTAAGGAAAGTATGCTACTCGATCCATACAGAAGAAAAATTAATTACCTTCGAATATCGGTGACAGACCGGTGCAACCTCCGATGTTGCTATTGCATGCCGGAGGAGGGAATTCCATTCATCCCCCATGAAGAAATTTTAACCTACGAAGAGATATCGAGAATTGTCCGTGTCTTCGCAGAGGAAGGAATCTCCAAGGTCAGATTGACCGGAGGAGAACCTTTGGTTAGAAAAAGAATCGCCGATTTCATCTTTCGGCTATCCCAAATTGAAGGGATTGAAGATTTAAGTCTCACCACCAATGGAATCCTTTTAAAGGAGTTTGCTCAAGACCTCAAACGGGCTGGTTTAAAAAGGATCAATATCAGCCTCGATTCCCTCCGACGAGAAAGGTTTTATCAGATCACTCGAAAAGATGAGTATGAACGGGTTTGGGGAGGGATAGAGGAGGCATTAAGAGTGGGGCTTTCTCCCGTCAAAATTAATATGGTCGCCATCAAGGGACTAAATGATGATGAGATCGAATCTTTTGCTCAACTGACCCTCCAACTCCCTTTGACGATTCGATATATCGAATATATGCCTTCTGGCAATGGAGAGGAATGGAAAGAAAGCAGTATTTTAACCATTCCTCAAATCAAAAGCCGTCTGGAAAACATTGGTAAACTGATCCCCATTCCCTCGGATCGATGGGATGGGCCAGCTAAGAGATTTCGAATCGAAAGGGCCGTTGGAGAAATTGGATTGATTGGTCCGGTCAGCAGTCACTTCTGTGACGATTGCAATAGACTTCGACTGACCCCTGATGGTAAGATTAGGACTTGCCTTTTTTCGGATGAGGAGATTGACGTGAAGGAACTCCTCAGAAAGGGCGGCAGTGATCGTGATTTGAAGGAACGGCTTCTCGTGGCTCTCAGAACAAAGCCGGAAAGACATCATATCAATACATACCAATTTAAAAAATGCCAGAGGAATATGTCAGCCATCGGGGGATAAAGAAGGAACGTTTCACTTGAGGAGCACTTCGTTTGAGGATCGCTGCGCTTGAGGCAACATAAGAACAGTTTAGATCTTTGCCTCAATCCTCAAGGCCAAAGGCCGCTCCTCGAGCGAAGCACTCCTACCGCATTATTGGAGGGTAATCCATGCCAAAACTTACGCACTTTGATAAGAAGGGTCGGGCGAAGATGGTCGATGTTAGCAAAAAGGCAGAAACCTTGCGTGAGGCTGTGGTTCGAGGCTCTGTCTTCATGAATACAAAAACTTTAAAAAAGATTATGTCAGGTGATGTCGCAAAAGGAGATGTTTTTGCTGTGGCCAGGGTGGCAGGGATCATGGCAGCAAAAAAGACTTCAGAGATCATTCCCATGTGCCATCCCCTTAATCTCTCCCATGTGGAGATCAATTTCTTTCCTTTTGAAAAAGAAAGCCGAATCGATATCGAGGCCAAAGTTAAGATTAAAGCCCAAACGGGAGTAGAGATGGAGGGATTCG
>Ga0315289_10003075_pt1 | contig 25342 bp, 15 predicted proteins | sample YL17G11_40_MG_FD_203452 | JGI IMG/M metagenome (GOLD analysis project Ga0315289, IMG submission 203452) | Sediment microbial communities from Yellowstone Lake, YNP, Wyoming, USA - YL17G11_40 | ecosystem: Environmental > Aquatic > Freshwater > Lake > Sediment | place: USA: Wyoming | collected...
ACATCTCTTGTAAGCATAGGTTATTCTAACTGACTTTAGTCAGGTGTAGGTGCTAACGCCACTAAAGTGGCTAAGAACTAGACTTTGATCTTATGTGGAAGCAGAGTATGTTAACTTATTTGGTTGATGACCATAGGGTGGACACTCCAATTTCTCCGTTCAAACCGTTTTTCTAAGATCGCATTTGGGATTTTTAAAAGTCCAAATGGGAAACGGGAAAAAGAGAATAATTTTGAAACGAAAAAGTTACAAACGTTGATTCAGAAGGAAACCTGAGGAATTTTTGCGCAAGCGGTTGAAGTTAAAAATGATATGTGGTGGTCAAAAAGATCTGATTGGTGCTATATTTGGAAGCCAAATCTGTGGAAAAATCATTGAATTCCCAGGAGCCATGAACCAAAGCCAAATCCACAGTCATCACTTGATCAATCAGGAATCCGATCCCACCGGTGAAGTAGTGCCGGTCAGATTTTGTCCATTTAGACTTGTAAGGGAAGGGATTTTGATAATAACCTAATCTGAAGCTGGTGCCAATTTTGGGAATCAAATATTCTGCTCCCAGGTGCCACCTCAACACTGCCTTACAGGTGTCTTTGACTACTCGATTAGCCTCAGTTTTAACGTCTAATTTTTTGTATTCCATCTGAGTCCAATCTGCATAATTTAAGTCCCCGGCTAAGAGAAGGTTATTAAAATTTAAACCTACGCCGAAGCCGAAAGAGAAAGGGAGGGTGAATTTGTATTCAGAACTGCGGGGATCTGGCGACCAGCTCACCGAATAAGAATCTGGCCGGTAAAACACCGTATCCGAAAGGAAAAGCCAATCTTCCTCAATAGTATAGGTCACCGGTGTCTCTATGGTTCCTCCCAGCACCAAAAATTTATTAGGTTGTATCTGAACTCCAAATTTCAAATTGAAACCAGTGTATTTATCTTTAATATCATCGTCCCAGCGATAGCTCCAGGAAGAATATCCATCGTCGTAGGTACTATCCGCCCGCATCGAGCGATCGTATGTGCCACTCCAATAGTTCAGTGCTGTCCCGACCGAGATTTCCGGAGAAATATCTATCGCTCCCGCTAAGGACCATAAATATAATCCTCCGGACTCCAATGTGGTAACTCTATCGTGTTTCTGCGGATTGTTAGATTCCACAGCCTTGTCAAAGCTATCTACTCTGTTTACTCCCAAGGCAAACACCAAACTCCCTCGATAAGTCGGGACTGGTAAGGCGATGGCACCAGAGCTAAAACGAGTGTTAGATAGGAGGAAGCTATTATTGTAATGAGGTTTGGTAAACTCCAAAGAACCAGTTCGATTTGTCAATCTTTGGTGGGTAAGACCCCCTGATAATTCTATCCTTTTCACACGTGCTAAACCTGCCGGATTATAAACCAAGGCCGTGGCATCATTTGCTACAGCGATGTAGGTTCCACCCATTCCCATGGCTCTTGCCCCTACGCCGAAAAAGTTTCCAGCTGAGGGTTCATAAACATCTGGTTCTGCCCACTTCTGTGCGTAAAGATCTGAAAACAAAAAACAAATCAACACTGTTATGGTGGCTCCTATCTTCTTAAGCATAAACGTAACCTCACATTGACCAACGGCGTGAACAATTAGATTCACACCTTAGGGAAATAATCACATCAAATAATAACCTAATTATTCTTTATCTTCGCCTTGGAGCTTTCGTGTCTTTGGGTTTTTCCTCTTTTTTTTGCTCCGTAGTGGTTGCGGGTTTTCCCTCATTTCCTATCTGGGCCGGTTGCTCTCCATTTGGTGAAGGGGGCACAACGATGAAGGGTGCTGCTTGAGTTCCGCTCTGTGGAATATAAGGGGGCTCCATACCTCTCCGTCTTTCCACTTTCTGGTCGCTTGTAGGAACAGACTCCACACCATTATTATTATTATTATTCCCCCACGAATATCTGTCCCACCACCAGGGATAAGCATAATAATGTCCCCAGCGAGGGGAGCTCCAGTAGTAGTCCGGATAATACCCATAATAGTACCCATATGGGTAGTTGTGGTAATCCGTATGACAGTCGGTGCAGTGCTCACGATAATACTGACCTGTATTTTCTACCTGTTGCTCTCCTTCCCCCTGCACCTGCGGATGCATCAGCATGGTGTAACAACCGATCGCAAATACCCCCACCAGGATGAGCAAGATACCCAGCCATATAAATCTATTTTTCATCTTCAGCACCTCCTCGACAAACGGTGACTATTTAATCAGGGTTATCGTCTTCCTTTCTTTTTAACCCTCCATCTATTTGTATGACACGGTTTTTTCCAAAAACTTGTGGTCAAGAATCATTTTTATTTTCACTAACTACGCAGTTTTTTCTGTAAATTCAATTTTGCTCGATAAAAAAAATTACGCCAACGAAAGATAATGCTTCAAAGCTTTCACACTATCCTAAAATATTTACGTCAAATTCACCAAAAATATTGCCTAATAGATATTTTCGACCTTTTTTTCCTGAGCTAAAGAATTCAACTTAAAACATCTCAAAATAGGTGATCCTAAACTCCCTTCCCCAGGTGGAGATATCCTTTCGGTTCAACAGCATATTTTTGAACACAAACTCCAATTGAAGCTGATTGGAGAAGATCCATTGGACTCCCGTATTCAGAAATCCATATCCCTGTCCGTAGAGATCTTTGTCCTCATCGTCGTTGGTGCCCAAGTCGTATTCTGCTACAAAGCCTAAATTCTCATTTAGTCTTATGTCGCCTCCAAAAAACAAGGGCATATCTTTGTCTTTATCTTTACTCTCCAGGCTGTAATTTGTGCCCACGTGGAAACCCACCGGAACTTCCGCCACCAGATAATTTTTGCTCATCACCGCATAGAAACCTTTCGATTTATACACATATCTATCCAGGCTGTCATTGAAGGCTCCGATTCCCTGTGAATCAAAACCTATTGCCAAAGCGGGAAGGACATAGCTTTCATTGATCAATCTAAATTTGGCTAAAAACTCTATTCTGGGATTCCAATCCGGATCTCCGTCTCCGATGACATTTTCTCCTCCGTAAGACATTCCGATCATAAATCTCTTCATCAAGCCCACATCGATGCCAAAGATAACGCCACCTTGAGGATAGATTCTTATGTCGAAATCGAAGCTTCCTCTGGGCAAAAGACCGGCGGTGGGGCAATCAATCAGTTTACGTGGCTGTAAGGCTGAAAACTCTGACACCGACCTAACCTTCCCCTTTTCTATTTCTTGAGCAAAAACGGATGGATTCGCTACGCTCACCACAAGTGAGCTTGTGATCAAAAAGATCAGCACTATCCCATACAAGGATTCTGCCCATCCGCTTATTCTTTTAACCATCTCTCCCTCCTCTCTTTAAAAGAGTGGTCTTCTTTATTTTTGGCTAATTTAACATATTCCAGAAAATTAGTCAATGAAAAAGAGAGGTGGAGTTTCCGCATTTTTTTCGATCCCTATCCCGTTCATATGGACGGCTACTAACTACCATTTTTCGGAAAGTTAGTCAATCAAAAAGAGAAGGTGAAAGATGGCTTTTAACTTTCGGTGGGATAGAGTAAATTCCTTCTTTTGATTTTTATTCTTTTCCTCCAAAAGTCAGATGGTTTGGACTGATCAATAGCCAAAGCTTCTGGCAAATAATTTTTCATCGGTTTTTTACTTTGCAGAGCCATGATACGCGATTCTTGAGTTTGGTATTTCAAAATAAACTACTCAAAACTTCAACCAAATTTATACCTTTCAGCTTTCATTACAGCAACCAACATGCCACAACAAAAAAGCCACTTACCATCAAGATAAGTGGCTTGAAAATAATAAGATAAGCACGGTTATCTAAACCTTTAGATTGGAAGTGATTTGAAATGGATGCACAAATATTGGTCGGAGGTAATGGATTCTTGTGCACCTCACCCCCTTTCCCCCTCTCCATAAAATGGAGAGGGGGAAACAAAGGGGGAGAGGTTTTATTGCCAGCGGTCATAAAAGACGATTTCATCTAATCTTTTTCTGGGCTTGGGTTCAGGATGGAATTTGGGATAACCTAAGGGCATGAGTTCGACCACCCTCATATCTTCCGGGATATTCAAAATCCTTTTTACCTCATCTTCTTTAAAAGCTCCGATCCAGCAAGTTCCCAATCCTTCCTCTACCGCCTGGAGGGTCATATGATCCATGGAAATAGATACATCAATGGTATAAGCTGGCTGACCGCAGGATAAAACATAGTTGACCAAAGTGGCACACCCTACGATTATCACCGGAGCTTCGGCCATGAAATATTGATTATTTGCCGCCACCGCCAATTTTTTCTTCAATTCTTCGTCTTTCACCACCACGTATCTCCATTCCTGGCGGTTTTTGGCAGAGGGAGCAAGTCTTCCTGCTTCCAGAACCCGTAAAAGCTTTTCTTCTTCAATTGGTCTATCATCGAAACTTCTAATACTTCTTCTGGCTTTGATTGCTTCAAAGACGTTCATGTTTACTCTCCTATTCCTATCAGATCTGGGTATCAGACAGTTCTGTAAGAGGACAAATTGGAGTATTCGCCTTTAGGCGAATCTGGTGAAAACTTGTTTTGTTTCCAAAGCTTCAGGTCAAGCTAAAGCTTGACACTCCAAAAAAACCTTTCCCCGTTTGATTTTTTCCCAGAAACATCCTTTGGTAACGTCATCAAAGAATAGTAGTATATCACAAAGTTTCTTGACGTAAGACAAGTCTTGCTACTCCAACTTTCCCCACTTTTGAAAAATTTCTAAAATATCATCCTTTACTTTTTTGACCACCTTATCCATGTAGCTTATCGCTTTTTTCTCATCGAAATCTGGATACCCTTCGCCTTCTTTGTAGATTATAATTGAACCGGGTCCCGGAAGAGAATATGCTCCGCTCTTTTGGAGATAAACTAAGTCCCTTTTGTATCTTCTCTTCTTAACCAGGTCTTTATTGATAGCTAAAACTGCGGCATTTTCATCCAAGCCCGCATGTCCACCACTTTCCCCGAAAAATTTCTTGGTCAGCTCTTCACATAAAATCCACCAGTGAATCACCGCCACCTTTGCCTTTTTCTCCCGGTGAACCTTCATGGCCGCATTTTTTAATTCGTCTATATGTCCTCCATGACCATTCATCACCACAAGCTTTGTGAAACCTTTGTCTGCCAAAGAAAGCATTATTTCGGTTAAATAGCTTTCAAAAATCGGTGAGCTTACGGTAAGAGAACCGGGATAGGAATACAAGGTTCTGGTTATTCCATAATAGATGGGTGGAGCAACAATGGCATTCAGATCGTCTGCAATCTTTTCGGCAATGAAGACCGGGATGGTGACGTCGGTGCCTAAATTAGTCACTCCATGAGCTTCAATGGTTCCGACAGGAAGGATTACGGTATCGATCTTAGCGGGCACTAATTCTTCAAACTCCATCCAGTTCATATTTTCTAATTTAAGGGGCATGATTTCTCCTGATTAGGTGTTAGGTAAAAGGTTTGTGGTTAAAAAGAGAGCTGGTAGCGAAAACTAAAGCAAGAGTAAGTTTCCTTCCCCCTCACCCTAACCCTCTCCCCCACGGGGAGAGGGAACTTTATTTTTTATTTATATTCCAGGACATAGATGGTCGTCTTCTGGGGCAAGGTCTCCTTTTTGAAGGTGATGGAACTCTTACCTACCTTTACCACATTTTCCTTCCCTTTTAGAAATTCCTCTACTCCTGCAATCGGGAAGTTCGGTCCCATAACCGAAGTCTTGTAATGCATGGGGATGACTACCTTGGGATTTAAACTGGAGACGACTTTGTCCGCAGCCTTTGCATCGATAGTGTAATATCCACCCGTAGGAATGAAAAGAACATCGATTGCTTTCATCTCTTTTATCTGATCTCCTGAAAGCTCGGTTCCTAAATCTCCCACATGGGCAAATTTGATTCCACCCAACTCCCAACAGAAAATGGTATCCTTTCCCCTTAAGCTTCCTTTTTTTTCATCATGAAATGCGTCCACCCCTTTGAAATTAACACCCTTTGCTTTCTTCTCTCCACTCCCTTTAACAACCTCAGGTTTTCCCTTAACCACAGAGACGCAGTTATGATCAAAGTGATCGTGTGAGACCAAGCATATATCTGCGGAAACATCGGGCTTGGGATAACCGATGCTTTCGTCAAATGGATCGGTGACTATCCTTAATTTGTCATCCAACGAAATCAGAAAACAACTATGTCCTAACCATTTGATGGTAACTTCGTTCTTATCCGCCATTCTTTACTCCTTTCTTAAAGTTTTGATACGAGCGCATTAGAATTTTTAACATTCTACTTGTTTCCCCCTCACCCTACCCTCTCCCCCAAGAGACTGTGTCATAATTGTGTTTTGAGGTTGTAGCCGTCCATATGGACGTAAGTCATTGGGATTCAACATCTCGATTTCGCCCCGCTTAGCGGGGCGGCTACAAAAAACCGAATTATGACACAGTCTCCAAGGGTAGAGGGAACATCTTCGCGTTACTCTCAAAAGATTGCTTCGTCGTCCATATGGACTCCTCGCAATGACAGCTAATAGATACGTCTGCTTTGGTTTTGAACTCCTTTTAAGGCAAGCTCTCCTTCTCCATTAAGAGTTTATCAACTAAGACTATTTGGGAAGAATAATAGACCAATCTCCAAAAAGCTCTGAAAAGGCTTAAAATCTGTTGGACCATAAAGACAAGTAAAACGTAAAAACCTGTTTTGGGTATCCCTTCCATGACTTTATCCATACCAAAATATAGCAAAATCGCCAAGACCAAAACGAAGCTCAAAAGATAATATAAACTTAAAGTCTTGAAAAAATTTGTCAATAAAAATCTAAAAGCTTTCCTCACTAATCCCCAAAACCGTTCTTCGAAATTTTGAATATAAAATATTTTAAGGTAATCTCCAATCATATTAACTAAGAAAAACAAAAATGCAAGAATTGAAATCTTTGCGATAACTCGCCAAGATGTTATCTCAAAAAGGCTTCCCTTTCCAGCCACCGAATTGAAAATTGCCAGAAAGAATAAAAACAAAAAGAAGGCAACTAAATAAAAACCGACCGAAAGCAAAGCTATTTTAAACATTCCCCAAAAATATTTTGGGCAATAGCCGAAAAATCTTTCGATCTTTAAACCCCTTTCTTTTTGCTTGGTTTCATCTCTCAAGATTCCCCAAAATCCACCGGAAAGAAAGATAAAAACTACGATGACCAAAAAGGAAACCAAAATAAACATAAGAAAGTAGATGGATAATGTCTGTCTCCAATGATAGATAAAATCAATAAGCAAAGAAAAATCTAACCCCCGCAGTAAATTTGAGGCTTTCACATTCGCACCGAAACTTGCGGAGAACATAAGATAAAGTGGGGCAAGCAGGATCACGGAGAAAAGGAGTTTAAAAAGAAACATCATCCCGATCAAAAATTTATTTGACCAAACGTTTTTTATTCCGGTGATAAAAGAATTGAGGATGAACATGGTTATCTTTTTCAGCGAAGTATGGTTTTTAATCCCCCTTTATCCCCCTTTGCGAAAGGGGGAATTTTAGATAATCCCCCTTTATAAAAGGGGGATTTAGGGGGATTATAAATCTCCCTAGATCTCGTTTTTTAGAATGCCGTTACCCATTGGATAAGAGTTTCCATCCAGAAAAGATATTGACTGCAAAGTTTGAAAATCACCGAATCCTGGGGCTTTGTGGTCAAGCTGTTATTGTTCACATCCACGTCTAAAATTATTTTGTTTTCAGGATCAATTGTGGCTGATTTTATCTTCGATTTGGTTTCTAATTCTATTTTGTGCCACCTCTCTTGCCCGTCCCAAATTTCTTTTATCTTTTCTCCAGTCTCCAGCTCAATTAAAACCTCCACCGGGATTTTTATCTCTTTTAATCTTTTCAGCAGAACTTCGGTTTTGTAGATTTGCAGTTTATCTTCTTTTCTCAAAGGTGTGCTTTTCATACTTGCCACTTGGTAATCACAAACCCCGGTTCCAAAAAGAAATTGAGAGAAAAATGGATTTAAATCTTCTCCGCTGATTTCGTTCGCAAGCTGGATAAAATCTTCCGTTTTGGGATGTTTGAATTTGTATCTTTGAAAATACTCTTTAAGAAGTTTTTGCATTTTTTCTTCGCCTAAAAGATTTTCTAAAGTCTGAAGAAGAAGCGAGGCTTTATAATAGACGTTCGCTTGATAGCTTAAAAAATCCTGAAACTCCCAGGAATTTTTGACGGGCATGTCGCTTTGCGGATCCAAAAGATACCCAGCTTTAGCCAAATCTTTATCTCCGATTTTTATTCCCCAAAGATTCACCAGATTAGCGGTGTTGCCGAATTTTTCCTCCAAGGCTTTTCTTTCTGAATATACTGAAAACCCTTCATCCAGCCAGGCTTCCTCAAATTCGTTGGAAGCTACCATTCCATACCACCATTGATGAGCGATCTCATGAAACAGGATCAGCTCATCTAATTTTATTTTATCAGTGGAAAGCATTGAGGGTGAAATAGTAATGAACATGGGGTATTCCATAGCTCCAGCCCCCAAGCCCATTTCAGCTTCTGCTATTGCAAATTTCTTATAATGATATTTTCCAAAAGTGGAACTGTAATACTTCAAAGCAAACTCAGCCGCATCCATGATTCTTTCCACTTTTTTCCTGTGCACGGGTTTGTGGAAAAATTCCAATTCTATTCCGTCCACCACTCTTTTGGAGATAAGATAATCCGGATCTGCCACCCACACAAAATCATGCACATCCTCGGCATGGTAAACCAAAGTTTTTGTGGAATCCGAGTTTATTTTTTCCTCCTTTAAATATCCGGTGGCACCAACTACATATTCCAAAGGAAGGGTAATGGAAATATCATAGGTTCCAAAATCTGAAAAGAATTCGGAGTTGGCATGGTATTGATGGGCGCTCCAAAATCCATCCTCTTCCAAGACCGCCATCTTGGGAAACCATTGCCCCATTATAAAATTTTTTCCCGAGTAACCCATGCGAACCAGGATTTGAGGCAGTTTCACCACAAACTCAACTTCCAATCTGATTGTATCTTTCGGAGGTAGGGGCTTAGGAAGAGGTAACTTCATGATGGTTTCATCAATGATCTTTTCTTCGGTTAAATCATATCCTGAACTTAGGTTGATTTTCTTGATTTCCATATAACTTCTATATTCTTCTTTTTTCTTAACTCTCTCGGGAAAGAGAGATTCTTTCATGAAGGTGGTAGAGTCATTTTGGAAGGCGTTGGGGTAAAGATGAAGAAAAAGTGTGTCTACACTTTTTTTAGAAGTATTTGTGAATGTTAAAATCTCTTTCCCTAAAAGTTTTTTATTCTGTGCGTCCAATTTAACTTCTATGTTATAAGAAGCAATGGAAGGGGCGTGCTCTTCGAAAGCAAGGGAGAAAGAAAATGAGGGAAAGAACAAAAGAATAAATATGAACTGCCAAAAACAGCTTTGTAATTTTTGTGGGGAACTAAACTGGATTGACCCGAAGGCATTCATAAATAGAGAGCGCTGAAAGCTATTTGAAGAGACAAACTTGGAGTGTTCACCTTTAGGTGAACCCTGTTAGAACTCGTTGTCTTTCAAGAAATTTCAGGTCAAGCTAAAGGGCGTGTTGAAGAAGTGATTTTATGGGGAAATTCTATGTAGGGACAGGGCTTGTCCCTGTCCTAACTTTAAGGCGGACAGCCATCCCGCCAACGGCGGGATCCCTACATTAATGCCTCCTCACTCTGTTACGCCACTTCCAAGGGTTTTTCAACAGTCCCTAAAGCTTGACACTCAGGAAAACCTTTCCATTTGACTTTTTCGGAAACCTCTAAGAAAATAATTACGTTTGTATTAGATCAAGCTTTCTTCACGTAATTTCTCAGAGTCCCAATATTTTCTATGAATATCTCCACCGTATCGCCTGGCTGCATAGGTCCCACTCCGGCAGGAGTTCCAGTGGAGATCACGTCTCCGGGGAGTAGAGTCATAGCCTGGGATACAAAGCTGACAATCTTTTCCGGGCTGAAAATCATCTGGTTGGTATTGGAGGATTGGCACAACTTGCCGTTTAGGTAAGACTCAATTTTTGAATTCCCCACATCTATTTTGTCGACTATAAAAGGTCCCAATGGGCAGAAGGTATCAAAAGATTTAGCCCTGGTCCATTGCCCGTCCTTCTTCTGAAGATTTCGGGCCGTGACATCGTTTAAGCAAGTAAATCCTAAGATATAGTCTGGAACCAAAGAGGGTGTGAGATTTTTGCATCTATCCTTGATCACCACGGCCAGCTCTGCTTCGAAATCCAACCTTTCCACCCCCTCAGGATAGAAGATGGTTTCATCTGGTCCAATAACCGAAGTGGAAGGCTTCATGAAAAGAACTGGCTCCTCCGGAACCACGTTAGAGGACTGGCTCTCTTTAACATGATCCGAATAATTTAGTCCCACTAAGATTATTTTGGATGGCTGGCAAGGGGGCAGAAGTTTTACGTCTTCAGGTTTGAAACCCTCTGGACTAATTTGAAACTCACCAAAGATGTCACCTGTAATTGGATAGATCTGTTGGTCCACAATTCCATAAAAAGCTTTTCCATGATGAAGGAAGCGGGCAAATTTCATGCTATTTCAAATCCTTTGGTAGTATCCTTGATCACTCCTCACCCTTGCCCTCTCCCCACAAACAGGAGAGGAGGAATAGCTTCATATCAAAAATTCGTGAACTTGTATTAATACAAAAGCATTAATTCTAAGTTCAAAAAAATGCGTATGCATTTCCGGCATAGGCGCCCACCTGCCATCCGTCGGGCAGGGATCTGCCTATGGCAGACATACAAATCTCCCCTAACCCCTCTTTTCCAAAGAGGGGAAAAAGGAATCTCCCCCTTTGAAAAAGGGGGAGTAAGGGGGATTTTAAAATTAATTGCACTTTACTCTAATATGTAACAACCATTGACACGTTTGCTATAGTTTATTTTGGTTTGGGGTTCATTAAGACCAAAAGATGCTCTTCCACTGAAGAAGCCAAGGATTTAGAATTATAGCCTCCCTCCAAGACCGAAACCAATCGGTTGTCGCAACACTCAGCCGCCAGTCGGGTCACCACCTCGGTCATCCTCTTATATCCTGCATCAGATAGATTGATCTGGGCTAAAGGATCATCCTGGTGTCCATCGAAACCAGCAGAGATGAAGATAAAGTCAGGGGAGAATTTGGAAGCTAAAGGATAAAGTATGCTCTCAAAAGCCTCGATATACTCCACGTCGCCGCTCCCGGCAAACATGGGCAGGTTGAAGGTGAACCCCTCCCCCTCTTTTTCGCCGATCTCATTTTCGCTGCCGGTGCCGGGATAGAAAGGAGATTGATGGATGCTGAAATAAAAAACCGAAGGATCCATCCAGAAGGCATCTTGAGTGCCATTGCCGTGATGCACGTCCCAATCTATGATTAAAACTTTTTCTATTCCAAATTTTTTCTGCGCATATTTACAAGCCACGGCCACATTATTGAAGATACAAAAGCCCATGGCTCTGTCTTTTTCTGCGTGATGCCCCGGAGGTCTTACCGCGCAGAAGGCATTTTTAATTTTTTTGCCCATCACGGAATCCACTGCCGCCATCACACCTCCTATGGCTAATAAGGCTATGCGATAGGATTCCGGCCCCACCGAAGTATCCGGATCCAACATGGCTCCCCCCTTTTGACATAACTTCTCCACCATCTTAATATAATGAGGCTCGTGTACCATCTCCAGCCATTCAATGGATGGGATATAAGGCTCCACCCTTTTCATTTCCGATAAAAGTCCCTTACTCTCTAAATGCTCTACCAGACTTAAAAGCCGCTCTTTGTTTTCAGGATGATTCAGGCCCGAGTTATGCTTAAGATAATCCGTATGGTAGACGAAGCCGGAGGGCAAGCTTTTCCTGTTTTTGTCATCTTCTTTTTTCTTGTTGCCTTGCATTTCCTCTTTTCCTTTTCCAGTTTTTTCCCCTTGGTTATACTAATACAAACCTAACTATTTCTAAGACGATGCGTCCCCCTCACCCTACCCTCCTACGGATTTCACTTCGTTCAATCTCCCCCATGGGGAGAGGGAAAGAAAGACTCATAAAGAAGTCGATTAGTTTTTTCTTTCGACCTCCATTTTCATTTAAAACGACATCACAATTCCTGCTCTAAAATTTCCATTCTTGTTAATTATTCTTAATTGGAGAGCTCTTTTCCCTTGAAGAATTTCTTTATTTCGTTTCATTACTGCAAACGGACTTGCCACTACATCATAAACCCATGAACCTACGAATAAAACAAATCCAGCTTCTAATTCGATTACCCATCCCTCGCGGGGTTCTCCGGTTATTGTTTCTATGCCGCCTACCAGACCAACGAGGATAAGACCGGTGCCGACCAATTCGCTGCCTAATAGAACAAATCCAGTGCCAATCCTACCCGCATAAAAATGCCCCGCTCCGTGAATAATGGCGCCTGGAACCAAAGCAATTCCAAAGGCTACCCAGGGATTTTTCAACTTCCTTGACTCGAAGTTAGCTACTTTAGCCGAATCGTTTGTCTGTTGAACAAACAATAGAGTCAAATGCTCACTTTGTGATAAGTTTGATTTCGGTGAGCTCAGCTGAGTCAACGAACTACCTCTGGAAACATAAGTTTGCAATTTGGATGTTGAAGAATAAGCTTTGGCGGATAGAAAACAGATTAAAAGTATTGTTAATCCGATTGTCTTTCTAAATTTTTTCATTTTAGCATTTTTGTTTTTCTGGTTCTTCTCCAAATCAGTGGCTTAAATTTTTAGTAAGAGAATGACCTCTAATGACTTGACGAAAGTCTTATTTTAAAAGCTTCAGCCTCCCCCTCACCTTTTCCTCTCCCCGGAGGGGAGAGGGTCAGGGTGAGGGGAAATTAAATTCATCGAAGCAGGATCCACATTTTTCCCATCGTTTTAGCAACTCTTTTGGAGAAGACCCATTTTTCTAAACTGATTTACGGTTTGCCTCTGACTACTCCTACCGCCAGACTTTCTGCATTGAAATACTTTTTAGCTACGTCTCTTATTTGCTCTTTTGTCACCCGATTTATTTTTTGGGGATATTTCTCTACTTCCTCCATTCCTCTCCCCAGAAGCTGGGCTTTGGCGTATTGCCTGACCAAAGCGAAATTAGTTTCTAAAAGTATCTGATACATTCCGGTGATGTATCTTTTAGCGATCTCAATCTCATTATTATCCACTAAAGCTGTTTTGAATTTAAAAAATTCATTTAAAAGCCCTTGTTTGGACTCCTCTTCTTTTTCAGGAGAGGTGGCGATATAAGCATAAAAGACCCCCGCTTTGCCCCAGGAATCATTATTGCCATATACGGTATATGCCAGACTTCTCTTCTCTCTGAGCTCATTGAAAAATCTCCCTCCGCCTCCCGAAGCAATTGCCTGAAGCACTTTGAGCGGGTAAAGATCGTCGTCCCGATATGAACAGGTAACAAAACCCAAAGCCTGAGCAGTCTGAGACTTGGCTCGCTCTTCTGCCACTATATTTTCGTTTTCCCTTTGTTTGACCTCAGATATTTCAGGAGTTGAAATCTCCCTTTTATTAAAATCACTAAAGCTTTTATTTAGCTCTTCTTTTAACTCTTCCGAATCAAAATCACCTACTGCCACAATTAACATATTGTTGGCGCCAAAAAATCTATTATACCACTCTACCACCTCTTCCCCGGTTAGCCTGTTTATGGCTTTGGATTCGCCCAAGCTGTTCAAACCATAAGGGTAATGGGGAAAGATGGACCGGTAAAAAAGATCGATAGGATAATCTGCCATACTGTCTTTATTTTTCTGAATCTCCGCCAAAAGGATATTTTTCTCCTTTTCCAGCTCCCCCTCTTCAAAGACCGGATTTTTGACCACTTCAGAAATTATGTCCAAAGTTTTTGTTAAATTCTCCGACAAAACCTTCACTTCATATCCGAAATAATCAGCATTTACCTCCGGCTCAATGGCGCCTCCCAACATTTCTATAAGGTTGGCGATCTCAAAAGCGCTTTTGCTTTGGGTCCCTTTCAAACTGGTTCTTAAGGTAAGCTGGGTTATTCCACAATTATCCAGAGATTCATATATCCGCCCTCCTTTAAAATAGATACCCAAAGACGACAGGGGCAAAGAGTGATTTTCCCGGGTGATCAAAGTTGCCCCACCAGCAAGTTTTTCTTTTTTTGCTTCTTTTACAAAATCCGACGACGAAATACCCACTTTCTTTTCCTCACCCCCCGTCCCCCTCTCCATAAAATGGAGAGGGGGAGATAGGGGGTGAGGTTTCATTGATTCAACCAATACTAATTTTTCTTCCTCCACCTCTTCCACTTTTTCCTTGAGGCTTTCCTCGATCGCATCTTTTATCGTAGTGGCGGTTATCTTCTCATCGAAGCTCTGGTTAGGTCTGTATTCCAATAGGCTTGCGTTTTCCAAGTTCAGGTATGAAGAAGCCACTTTCTTTATATCCGCTTTGGTCACCTTCTCCACATTTTCCAGATACTTATCCGCCAGACGAAAATCACCATACGACTCGAAAAAAGTCAAATTCTCTGCACACCCTATGGCGCTTTCGATTGAAGAAAGATAGGAAAATTTCATCACATTTTTGGCTTTGGTTAGTTCAAAGTCGGAAACATCTGAAGTTTTCAGCTTTTCGATTTCTTTGAAAATTTGGGTCTCGGCGGGTAAAAGGTTTTTGGCTTCAAGCTCGGCTTCGATTATGAAGACACCAATGTCTTTTAGACCGAAAGCTTCAGATTTTATGGAGCTAACCAATTTCTCCCTTTCCTTTATAACCTGGCTGAGCCGAGAGCTTCGTCTGTGTCCCAAAATGTGCGCTAAAACATCCAAGGCGAAAAAATCTCGATCCAATTTTGCAGGAATATGAAATCCGATCTTAAGATAAGTCTGGGTGATGTCCCCTTTCCATTGGGCATATTTAAATTCCTTCTGTTTCAGTTCACGGGGAATAGGTTTCTTTTCTATCTCTTCTTTCTTGAAATCGCCGTAATAATCCTTCACCGTTTTCAAAATCTCGTCGGTTTTTACATCCCCTACGATGGAGAGGATGATGTTATCGGGTCGATAGAAACCCAGGTAATGGTTTTCCAAATCTTTCCTGTTGAAATTTGCAATTTGCGTCTCAGTTCCTATTCTCCATCTTCGGATGGGATGCTTATCGAAGGCAAGCTCCATCAACTTCTCCCAGGCCCAAGCATCAGGATTATCCAGCTTTCTTTTGATCTCCTGGATTACCACCCTCTTCTCTTTCTCCAACTCCACTGAATCGATAACCGAGTTGAGCAGGGCATCAGACTGAAGCTCCAACCCCTCTTGGGCAAATCTTTGGGGAAGCACGGTGTAGTAATTAGTGTTTTCGTAAATGGTTCCTCCGTTGAGATACCCTCCTAAACTTCTGGTCTCATCCCTTAGCTGTCCGACTTTTCTTTTTTTAGTCCCTTTGAAAAACACATGTTCCACAAGATGCGATATTCCGGTCAAGCTATCTGCCTCATCAAAATATCCAACTTTCACCAAGGTGTTGATGGCCACCACCGGAGCGGAATGGATTTCTTTGACCAACACGGTCATTTTATTATCCAACACCACCTTGGTTACATCTTCTCCGCCATAGGCGGATCTGATTTCAGAATTCATCCTCTGACATCCTAATAAAAGAGCAGAAATCAAAATCGGAAAAATTATTTTTATTCTCAAAGCAAACACATTTTCGATTCTTAACAGACCCATAGCTGACTTTCATACTTAATTAAACAATTCTTATTTGACTGTCAAGCGAATTAGGAGGAGGGTAATCCCAAAATTTGTGTGAAAATTTTTTGAAAGAGCAAAATGATTCTTGCTATTTTAAAATATTTCTTTATTATGAATGTGGAGGTGGGCTTATGAGAAGAGTCTTCGTCTTTTTGATTTTGATAGTTGTTTTGAAGATGGGGAGCGGTTTGGCTGACACCCACTATGTCTCCAAAACCGGCTCGATTGAATATCCTTACGCCTCCTGGGCTACGGCGGCGGATTCTATTCAAAAGGGGATAAATGCCGCCTCCTACGGTGATACAGTCAGGGTAGGTCCTGGAACCTATCGCGAATACGGCATTGCTATGACTTCAGGGGTAACTTTGATTGGGGCCGGCATAGACGCCTGTCTCATTGATGCCAGTCATGTAGGACAAAGCGTAGTGGTAAATGTAATTGATGGTGCAGATAGTTCATCAGTGGAAGGATTTCAAATAATTGGAAATGGACCTTATAACAACATTGAAGGCATTGTAGACCATTACGGAATACCAATGAAATTCATAAAAGGGAATAAGGTCACCAAGTGCTGGGCAGGGATATTCATCCGAAAATGCCCGGAGATCGTTAACAACCTGATAGATAGCTGTGACGGGGGGATTTCTGCAAGTACTGAGGCTACGTCTTTGATACAAAATAACACTATAACGCGTTGCAGTGAAGGCATTTATGGAGCGTTTTCACCACACTATCCCAGAATAGTAAAAAACGTAATTCATACAGTGCACCGCGCCATTTCAATTATGCTTAATGATTCGCTTTTGATGTGTAACAATCTGATTTATGATGTTACTTGGTTAAACAGTGTGGGCGTGGGTGACGCAACTTTTACGAAAAAACAAATAATCAAAAACAATACTATCTCCGGCAACAAGTCTTATCAGGTGTTACATGGTTCTGGAGATTCGGATATTAGGAATAACATTGTGTTTGGAGGTTCTACCGGAATTTTAGCGTATGGTTCAGGGGTGGTATTAACACTCGGTTATAATGATTTGTGGGATAATACACAAAATTACAATACGCAAAATGGCGGGAGCGTGGATACCTCGCTGGGTGGGAACATTTATTTGGATCCGATGTTTGTAGGGGGTAATGATTATCATCTGCAATATGCTTCTCCCTGCATTGATGCCGGCGATCCGAATATCAAAGACCCGGATTCGTCCAGGTCCGATATTGGCTGTTACGGTGGACCCTGGGGAGAAACCTATATCTATCAGGATTATCCGCCCAAAGCACCGGACAGCTTGAAAGCCACATCTTTGAATGACATGATTGTTTTATCTTGGAAACCCAATACTGAATCGGATCTTTCGCATTATTTAGTTTATAGAGACACTTTGACTGGATTCCTTCCTGACACTTTTAAGATTGTAGGAGAAATTCCCAGGGATAGCTCGGTTTTCAGGGATTATGATTTTATTTTAGGAAGAACCTATTATTATCGGCTTTCTGCCTGGGACTTAACCGGACATGAGAGTGATTATTCAAATGAGCTTGCCGTTTTGGCAACTGAGGTGGGCGAGTCCACAGAGGAGGAAAACCGCCCACCAGTATTTCAGCTATTTCAAAACTATCCCAATCCTTTCAATTCCTCAACCGTGATCTGGTATCGTCTGCCGGATGTGGGTTACCAGCCCGCAGAGGTGGAGATAACCATTTATAATCTTTTGGGCAAGGTGGTTCGCACTTTGGTTAAGACCAGGCAGTATCCTGGGGAGCACAAGGTTTTGTGGGATGGAAGGGATGATTCAGGAAAGGAGGTGGCATCGGGAATCTATTTTTATCGAATGAAGGTAAGTGGCTTGGAATTGGTCAAGCCGAAAAAGATGGTGCTTTTAAGATAGTTTAGAGTGGAGAGTATAGAGTTTAGAGAAAAGGCTTTAAATCTTGAACCTTGAATCTTGAATTTTTCTGCCAGAGACAGATCCCTGCCCGACGGATGGCAGGCGGGCGCCTTTGGCGGAGAACCTTAAACCTTTCACCTTTAACCCAATAAGGAGAACAAAATGAAATCCAAAAATATTTTCCCGATTATGGCTGTAATAACAATCTTATTGATTTTTTCGACCAGCCAGGGGGCGGATAGGTTTTACTTTGGCTCTTATGGTGGTGAGGAGCATGCCTCGGTGTTAAAAGATAGCCTTAGGTTCAACATAGTTCGTGCTATGACTCCCAGTATTTATATCGACAGCCTTGCCTCCCATGGCATGAGGGCGATAGTGCTTGACGGGGATACTACAAGCCCAAGTCACTGGTCCTGGATCAGCCATTATACCTTGTGGGAGGCAGAGGGTCTTCAAGGATCATATGTAAATTTGCTGTATAACGGAGGGACCCTGGTGAATGATCCTTCCGCCTCTGGAGGAAAAGCCATGAAATTCAGTGGGCCTGGCACGCCTGGACTCATTCAGTCGGGACCTAACTATTATCAAGAACCTAAAGATGTATCAGGACAATTCATTTCCTACACGGCTGAGTTCCTCTTGAAATATTCGCTTTACCAACCACGTGGAGCCATGGCTCCCGGTCCCCCAACGCCTGTGCCTGTTTGCTCCATCATGGTGGTGGACAGAGGAACCATCTTGAAAAAGCAGACTATCTACTTAAGCAACTTTGCCGGAGTAGCAGGTTATAAACCATTTCCACTTGAATATACAGTGCCAGACAGTAATGAGATTCAATTCCAAATCTACTGGTTTGGAATAGCTGGTGGTTTGTCTATTGACTATGTCAAGGTCTATGACAATAATGGTAAGGAATTATTGAGGGGTGATCATGATGCACAAATCATAGCCTATGTCAGCCAGTCTTGGGTGACCAGACCGATTCAGGGGACGGGAGAGCCGGTGGTTTACCGCTGGTATATGAGGGATGAGCCACCAACAATAGACTTTTATGCGCCGACCAGACATATCGACAGCTTGTTAGACTCAGTTAGCCATGAAAGACGTGGATTTCAGGCTTTTAATAAGATCGCGGAGCCTGTGCAAGTGCATGAATATATGCTAAGACAGAATTCTACGGATTTTTGCGTTGATATCCTTCCCATGGATACGCTCAAACATGATACCACTGGGCACTATTACCAAGAGCGATGGAGCGAGCAAATTGAGCTTCTAAATTTTGCAAAAACGGAAGCTGAAAGCCTGAATAAGGATTTCTGGCTTGTCCCGCAGGCATACACGGTTGCGTCCAGATATACGGGCGGAAACTGCGATTATCCCCTAATCCAATGGCGTGACTCGTCTTGGTGCCCCTATCACAGAGACCCCAGTCGGTATGAACTGCGATTGCAGACCTTCTTGGGCTTGTGCTACGGGGCTGATGCGATTCTGTATTTTTCATATTTGTGGTTTAGAGATGACGGGAATTTGTTAACGGGCTTATACGACCCCGAGGGTGATTCTACGACCTATAAGTGGCGAGAGATAAAGGAATTCACAGGTCCCCGAGTGGAGAAGCTGGGTCCCATACTCAATCAGTTAACCTGGCAGGGTGCCTGCTCCAGTGATTCGGTTGGTTCTTTTATATTCCGCAATGGAACAGACACAAGCTACATCAATAATATAGTTCCCAAGAATCATTACCCTCCCTACGTGGAAGTAGGCTTTTTCACTCATGGAGACACGAATTATTTCATGCTGGTAAATCGACGATGCTTGCCTGATGAAGGAGATACGTTCAGGGTGTTCCTCGAACAAGATACAACACCTAGGAACTTTACCGTGTGGGATATGTATGCTGATGGGGATGTTGCTGATCTCCCCGAGTGTGGATATAAGTATGACTTCCCCGTCTATCTGGGACCGGGAGAAGGAAGACTTTTTAGATTAATCAGAGGGGCTTCTCTTCCTCCATATGTCCGTGTGGGACCTGGACAAACGTACGCTACCATTCAAGCTGGCATCAATGCGGCTTCGCCTGGACAAGTTGTTTTAGTCGACACCGGGACATATTATGAGAATATTGATTTCAGGGGAAAAAACATAATGGTAACCAGCAAATTCCACATTACTGGGGATACCTATTACATAAACCGAACAATAATTGATGGATCTAATCCGACCCCTCCGGAGTCAGCCAGTGTGGCAAGATTTGTTTCCGGAGAAGACTCCTGTGCCTGCATAAAAGGATTTACACTGAGAAAGGGCGCGGGCACCATGTATGGTAGTATTGACTTACGTCTGGGTGGAGGAATTTTGTGTTGGAATAATTCATCTCCTACTATATCTAACAACATCATAATCTCAAATACTGCTTTGGACGGCGGCTCCGGCGGCGGAATCTATTGTGATTATAACTATTCTTCAAAAATTATAAACAACATCATTAAAGGAAATAGGGCTGGATCCGGAGGGGGTATCTCCGGTGGTGGTCCTCAAACAATAATAGCAAACAATCTTATCGCCCAAAATGTCTCGTGGAGCGGCGGGGGAATTGGTGACCCCTGTGGGATCATAACTAATAATACTATATATGGAAATTATGGTGATTTTGGGGGTGGAATATACGTGGGAGCTGCAACCTGCTGGATAATGAATAACATAATTGTCAATTCTGGACGGGGAGGAGGGATATACTTCTTCTCTAAGTGTCCCAAGCCCACTATCTCTTGCAATAACGTCTGGAACAATAACGGTGGCAATTTTGTTACATGCCCTTCTGGAGTGGGAGACACGACTTGGGGAACGAACCGTAATGGCACCCCTTGTGATAGTTTTTACAATATTATACGGGACCCGAAGTTCGTCGACGGTTATCATCTGGATGATTCGTCTGCCTGCATTGATGCGGGGGACAATAGTGCACCAGCTTTGCCATCATTTGATTTTGAGGGAAACACAAGGGTAATGGGTGAACCCCAAGAAGATACATTTTTCGTCGATATGGGTGCCTACGAGTATCAACTTGCGGGTTTTGGTGGTTTTGCCAAGATTGCTGTTGGGGATAGAAAGGATTCAGAAAGCAAGTCCTATGGCGAGATTCCGGATAAGTTTTCTCTTTTGCAAAACTATCCCAACCCCTTTAATCCTACGACGATTGTGCAATTTAAGATTCCCCAGCCTGCCAAGGTGAGCCTGACAATCTACAATATTCTTGGTCAGCTGGTTAGGATCTTAGTGGATGAGGAAAAACCTACGGGAATCTACCAGTCAGTCTGGGATGGAAAAGATGCTGAAGGGAAGGATGTAGCAAGCGGCATCTATTTTTATCGTCTTCAAACAGGTGAGTATGATGAAGTGAGAAAGATGACATTGGTGAAGTAGATAATACCACTTTGTGAATATGCCCCGGTTTTTTTGAAGGCCGGGGCATATTGAAAATGATCCTTATGCTCTGGCTGGATGTTATCCCCGATGGGTCTTTGTCATCCAGCCAAACCGAAGACGGATGATAACATCTGTCTTGAAGCAAGCAACCACACATCTCGTTACGGCTCAAATTAAAAAACTTACGAAAACGTTGTTGATGAAGCACTAGGAGCACGGTGCTGGTCCTCCGACAAACAGATAGTTGAGAAGATAGACGGTATCGGAAACATCAACCACCCCATCACAGGTAACATCTCCGACCGACAAAGGCACAGGCGCAGGTCCGTGTATGAAGAGGTAATTTATCAGGCAGACAATGTCAGAGATATCGACTACCCCGTCGCCGGTGCAATCGCCGCATTTTCCTCCTGATGAACATATGCGAACTTCATCGATAGTGCCTAAGAACGGCATATATCCACCCCAGCCGCTCAGTCGCTTACCAATCCCCAGATTATTGGTGGTAGAAGCTGGTGGGCAGGTCCATGCTACTTCCCCTTCCATCTGACAGTCAACATAGACTCGCATATAACCGCCATCCCATGTTCCAGCGACATGATGCCAGGTGGTGTCCCTCAGATCCGAGGTTCCACTGCAGTTTCCCGATCCGTGAGAACCAGAGTAGATTCCAAATCTGAGTCTTCCAGTGGTGAGATACAGTGTAAACCCTCTGGAAAGTGGATTTTGATATTGATATTTATCCACGATTACAAGGTAATTATCTGACCCTGTCGCTTTTATCCAGGCTTCGACAGTGAACTCACCGTTGATATCCAGACTGGAGGAATTGGGCACAGTGACAACGTCACCGTCAAACCATTGTCCTCCTCCGTGGAAGTATAAAGCTGATCCTGAGAACCCAGTTGTCCATGTCGCTCCGGAGATTGTCCCATCATTATTGTTGTCAGTTTCATCATAGGCAGTGCTTCCACTTCCCTCATCGAAACGCCAATAACCAACTGGGGGAGGACCAAACGCAATTTTCGCCACAAAAACATCGCTGCCACCGTTGTAGGTACTATCGAAAACTCCATGGGTGGTTGGAAAGTTGTTGGAGCTGGTAGATCCGGTCACGTAGGGGTTGTAGTAGTCGTCCAGGGCGATGTTGTTTGCAACGTCGTGACCATTTCCTCCCAGGAAGGTGGAGTAAAGAAGGGTGGTTCCGGTCGGATTGAGCTTGGTCACAAAGGCGTCGTAATCACCGCCGTTGTGGGTGGTATCGAAAGCCTCGGGGGTGGTAGGAAAGTTGGTTGAAGTGGTCCCCCCTGTCACGTAAGCGTTGCAGTAGTCGTCCAGAACGATGCCAAAGCCTTCGTCGTAACCACTTCCTCCCAGGAAAGTGGAGTAAACAAGAACGCTTCCTGTCGGGTTGAGCTTGGTCACAAAGACGTCCTCACCGCCGTTGTGTGACTGATCATATGCCCCGGGTGTCGTGGGAAAGTTGGAGGAGTTGGTAAAACCGGTCACACAGGCGTTGCCGTCGTAATCCAAAGCGATGCCTTCGCCACCGTCATGAGCGCTTCCTCCCAGAAAAGTGGAGTAAATAAGAGCGCTTCCTGTCGGATTGAGCTTGGTGACAAAGACATCGCCAGAGCCGTTGTGTGACTGATCGTATGCCCCGGGTGTGGTGGGAAAGTTGGACGAGCTTGTCCCGCCCACCACATGGGCGTTGCGTGAGTTGTCCAGGGCGATGCCTGAGCCTTCGTCGTAATCAGTTCCTCCCAGGAAAGTGGAGTAAACCAGAGCGCTTCCTGTTGGATTGAGCTTGGTTACAAAGACGTCGTAGTTGCCATTGTAAGACTGATCGTATGCCCCGGCTGTGGTGGGAAAGCTGGACGATTGGGTCTCTCCCGTCACGTAGGCGTTACCGTCCTCGTCCAGAGCGATGCCATAGCCTTCGTCGTAATCGGTTCCTCCCAGGAAAGTGGAGTAAACCAGAGCACTGCCTGTGGGGTTGAGCTTGGTCACAAAGACATCGTGAGTGCCGTTGTGGATTCGATCGTATGCCCCAACTGTAGTGGGAAAGTTAGACGAGACAGTCTGGCCCGTCACATAGGCGTTGCCCAAGTCATCCAGAGCGATGGCCCAGCCGTCGTCGCGATCGTCTCCTCCCAGGAATGTGGAATAGACAAGGGCACTTCCTGTCGGATTAAGCTTGGTCACAAAGACGTCGCTCAAGCCGCCATTGTATGTGATATCGAAAACGCCGGCGGTGGTGGGAAAATTGGATGAGCTGGTTGTCCCGGTCACGTAAGCGTTGCCGTCGTCGTCCACGACGATGCCAAAGCCTATCTCGTCAGAGCTTCCCCCTAAGAAAGTACTGTAAGATAATTCTGGGTCGATGCATAACGGTTTGTTCTTATCGTAATCACCCTCTAAAACAAAACCAAACCTGCCTCTATCCCGGATTACATAACGGCAGGGTATTTCCCGTTTATCACCGCCGATCTCTTGGTAGGCATAGGGTACTCTTTCAATTACATCACCAAATGGGGTAGATACCATAAGCTCACCATTAGCATTAACCGAAAGGGAATTCACTCCATCATACTCTATCTCTATCCGGGAAGGGTCCGCACCAGATTTGACGATGAAGTCATACTTCAAGGATCGACCATTGCCGTAATACCTCAAGTCTATCCCCGCGTAGATACCCAGATATCTCACCGCGGAATAATTAGGGACATCCGTGCGCCACTTGGTGGGATCGTTGCCGATAAAGTAATTGCATTTATAATCCATTAACTCCTCGCCCACGATTTCGGGCTTAGGATTAGCCCCGATGAATTTGGCTTTCACACAGAGACGCTCAACTTTACTTGCCAAACGGGAATTCTCTCTAGTTTCAAATGGTGATTGCAACGGATCAATATACCATTTACCTAACTGTGAAAAATAATCACTTTCATCGTGATACCTCCGAGTAAACTGGTAAATCACCTCACCAGGTAAGAAAAAAAACGACGATTGGGGAGTATTTGCCCGAAAACAAACCTTCTCCCCAAACTGCCCTTGGTTTTCGGTAAATGCAAGTGGCATTTGGTTCAAATTCCGAATCACCATTTGTCTTTGCGCCTGATCCGCGCCATCGAGATAGTCTGCGCGGGTAGGCAGTGATGGTAAAGCCACCCAGCCGAAAACAAAGAGCACAAAGACCAAAATCTTTTTGTGCATCTTACACCTCCGGAAAATAAGGTTAAAGATTAAGCGTTTAGAGTTAAAAAGCGTTAAAACTCAAAAGTAGAAATTTTAAAATCAAGATTCTAAACCCAAGATTGCCTTTGAACTTAATTAAAATATAATTCAAAAATGCCCAAAAAGCAAGCAAAATCTTTCAGAAGAGAGGAAAAAATTGGGGGGCATTCAACTAACAGTTATTAGCCTCTTGTCATGTAATTGAAGTATCCATACACTTGTCATTGCGGGCCTGAAAGGCGTGGCAATCTCATCAATTAAGGAATGGCTTATGAGATTACTTCGTTTCACTCGCAATGATATGGTAAACTCATTTACGTTACAAGAGAATAGGGATAAAAATATGCCCCAAGCTTTTTGCTTAGGGCATATTGAAACTACTTTAGTTTTTTCTATTTAAAATGAAACGTTTTTCTTACAAATCCAGACTGGAGATTTTCTTATCCCTTTCCTACGGATCCAGAATAGGACAAAATTTTCTTATACTCATTCTTATTGGTCAAAATCTCTAAGGCTTTCAGGATAGCAGGATCGGTCTTTAAGATGATCTCCTCATACCAGGCTTTTTCACCATAAACATTGTTTAAAATGTCCCTTTTAATCGCCCTTTTGATGTAGTCGAGGCTTTGATCAAACTCTTTTTCCTTCTCCTTTTGGATCAGCTCTTCCATATTTTTCAAGGTTTGTGCAAATAGTTCAGACTTTTCTTGGTCCTGGATATGCTTTTTTAGGGTATCCAAGTCCAGTTCCAAAGCCGATTTATAGGTGAAATTTTTCTCCTTTAGAAATTGTTTAAACAGAGCGATAATTTGATCATTGACCTCGAGATTCCTGGGGATATCAGGGTGTTTGGCTATATAGGAGACAGCAAAGTCAAAGAACAATGACTTTCCTTCTAAATTATACTCAATGGGTGTATACTTCTCCCTGGGTATCTCTATATCTGGAACTATCCCTCCGCCACCATAAAC
>Ga0315289_10003076_pt1 | contig 25341 bp, 25 predicted proteins | sample YL17G11_40_MG_FD_203452 | JGI IMG/M metagenome (GOLD analysis project Ga0315289, IMG submission 203452) | Sediment microbial communities from Yellowstone Lake, YNP, Wyoming, USA - YL17G11_40 | ecosystem: Environmental > Aquatic > Freshwater > Lake > Sediment | place: USA: Wyoming | collected...
TGGACCGCATCTTTACCCGCATCGGCGCGCAAGACGAAGTGGCTGCGGGCCAGTCCACCTTCATGGTCGAGATGGTCGAGACGGCCAACATCCTCAACCACGCCACGCCGCGCAGCCTGCTCATCCTGGACGAAGTCGGGCGGGGGACCAGCACCTACGACGGCCTCTCCATCGCCTGGGCGGTGGTCGAGTACCTGCACAACCACCCCGAGCGGCGGGCACGCACGCTGTTCGCCACCCACTACCACGAATTGACCGAGATTGCCCAGCGGCTGCCGGCGGTGCGCAACTACAGCCTGGCGGTGGTGGAGGAAGGGAACCAGGTCGTTTTTCTGCACAAGGTGGTGTCGGGTGGGGCGGATCGCTCCTATGGCATCCACGTGGCGCAGTTGGCGGGCGTGCCGCGCCCGGTCATCCACCGGGCCGAGGAACTGCTGGCGCAATTGGAGAGCGGCCAGTTCCGTCCTGGCACTCCTGCTCCCGAGCCGTACCAGCCGGTGCTGTTCGCTCAAGAACACCCACTGGTGGAGGCGGTACGGGCGTTGGACGTCTCGGCGATGACGCCGCTGGAGGCGATCAACACGCTGTATGAGTTGCAGCGACAGGCAGGGGGAGAGCAAGGCGGCGATCAGGTCTAACATCACGAGGTTGCCCGGCGGCTGGACGCGGCCAACATCTTTGTGTGGGACGGCCACTTTTACGCACTGGCCGTCACCGAACGGCTGGGATTGGAGGGTCGGGGGGACTGGTGCGCATCGGCCTGGCCCATTGCAGCACCGCCGAGGAGGTGGATACGTTGAGCGGGGTGCTGGGGTATATGCCGGGGACGTCGGGCGGCAGACGCGATTGCGCAGGATTGCGCGGGGGCACGGCAACGCCGTGCCCCCGCGGTGTGTGCGCGTCAGGCGCAGAGCGCACATGATGCTCGCAGTCCCTATCCCTCCAGCCCCCGTTTTGCCTCTTCGATAAATCGCGCGGCACGCACCTCTGAGACACGGAGCACTTTAGCCAAACGGACTGGCTCCATTGAGGCCAATTCGGTCCGATCGGTGATGCCATGCTCTGCCAACCGTTTCGCATACGCCGGCCCGATGCCACGAATGTCGGGTATAGTGTCGGGTATATGCAAGCCGAAGGTGACAGTGAAGGCATCATCCGGGCTGGTGGCCGTTCCGCCGAGCGTGGTGACCGAGAAGGTACAGGGGCCGGGCGCAGCCCTGCGGGTGATTCCGATTTGGATGGGCAGCGTCTCGAGCGTTTGTTCATGGAGCGGGCCGATCGTCGCCGTCACGCCCTCGCTGCTGAACTCGACAAGAGTCGCGCCGAGCAGGTTCTCGCCAGCGATGGTGGCAGAGACCTCGGAGTCTATCGAGCCCTCGTTAGGGGTGATCCCATGGATTGCGGGCGGGGGAACGGTGACGGTGAAGGGCACACCCTCCGGGCTGCTGGCCGTTCCGCCGGGCGTGGTGACCGAGAAGGTACGGGGGCCGGGCGCAGCCCTGAGGGCGATTTTGATTTTGATGGGCAGGCTCTCGGCCGTTCTACTGGGCCTGCGTACGATCGTTGCCGTCACGCCCTCGCCGCTGAACTCGACAAGAGTCGCGCCGAGCAGGTTCTCGCCAGCGATGGTGGCAGAGACCTCGGAGGCTATCCGGCCCTCGTTAGGGGTGATCCCACGGATTGCGGGCGGGGGAACGGTGACGGTGAAGGGCACACCCTCCGGGCTGCTGGCCGTTCCGCCGAGCGTGGTGACCGAGAAGGTACGGGGGCCGGGCGCAGCCCTGAGGGCGATTTTGATTTTGATGGGCAGGCTCCTGGCCGTTCCACCGGGCTCGATCGTCGCCGTCACGCCCTCGCCGCTGAACTCGACAAGAGTCGCGCCGAGCAGCTTCTCGCCAGCGATGGCGGCAGGGACCTCGGAGCCTTGCGTGCCCCTATCAGGGTTGATACTCTCGATCAGAGGCTCCGGGACCAATACGGTGATGACCACTGTGTCGGGAGTGCTCACCTGGCCGGCGCTGTCCACCACCACCAGTTCCAGAACATGCCTGCCGAGCTTCAAGCTCGCCTCAATCTTTGGTTCGCTTGTCTCCACACCATCTCTCAGCTGATCTTCTGTATATGGCATCATGCACACTCCTTTCCAGCCATCGTGGTTTGGACCTGGCGCGTGTCCTCATACACGCCACCTGTATTGGGGTTTGCCCACGAAACGGCTACTCCTTTTTCGTCCAACGGTAGAACACGATCTGTAACCCGCCATCGGCCGTGGAATTGCTCGCGTCCAGTGCCACGGTGGCCTCATCGTCCGAGGCCTCAACCTGGCTGAGGTCTCCCTTATCCGCGATCCTGGCAGTGGGGGGCTGAAGGACCACCTCAGACAACGCCCGGGCAGCCGTGGCTACCTGGCTCTGCCGGGCGAGGAGGGTCTCAAATTCCCCCTCGTTCTCCAAAGCAGCCTGAAGCGCATTGACAGCACTCCGGTAGGCCTCGTATTGGGCTAGTGCCGCCAAATCCGGATACTTTAGCCCAATCTCCTCTCCCACGTCTTCCTCCATAGCGGCGATAGAACGCAGCACGTCCGGCAACTGCCCCGGGCGCAGGCGGCCAATGCAGCCCAGGATCTCTACGGTCACCGCTGCGTGGCACACATGGCTCACCGAGGGGACCGGGCACCGGCTGGCCAGGGCAGCGAAATCTTGCCGCTTTTGCTGCATTGTGGCGACGAGCTGCTGCTGTTGCTCGCGTGGCAGCCACTCCTCTGCTGACCCGGCCCACACCGCGTAGCGGCGGTCAATCTGATTGTCCCCAGGGTTGTCCGGGTTGTCAGGATCGGTGACCTGGGTTACGTCGGGCTGAAGGCGTATCCGAGCCAACTCTACCGAGGTGCGGTTGTCGGGCACAGTGGTTGTTATCTTCACTGTCGGGGTCTCGGTCACCCGGGTGTAGTCGCTGTACTCTGGAGACTCCACGTTCACGACGTAGTCGGTGGGTTTCTCGGAATATTCGATGGCGATGTAGACCAGTCCAGGCAGTGGGTAGTCACCAGGCTCAATGCTCAGGGGACGCCTTTGGCCCAGATAGATCTCATTTCCCAGGCCATCCAGGGCGGCCCCAGGCAGCACCCTCACGTCGAGATCGCCGTCTGCAACCACCGCCAGTTCGTCCTTTTCACCCCGTATAATGCCTGGCGTGTGCAGGCCCCGGTTGTGAAGCCGGCGCTTTTCCAGGTGGTATTGCTGCCCCTCGTCCCAGTCCTTGGCCGTGGTAAAAAACCCTGTGAAAAAGTTCATGCGCTTGAATTCGACCCAATCAGCCATAGTGACCCCTTTGCAAAACATGTTCGCTCACCACCGGCGTGAGCTTGAGGTAATACCAGGTGTGGGCCGGCTTCTCCAGCTCAACGATGGCCCGCACCTTACCCAGCTCCACGTTCTCCACATCTTCCGCCGGCACGCGCACGTCCACGATGAAACGGTAGGGTAGTTCCACTTCGCCTACGAGGACCGTACTGCCGCGATATTCGATGGTTGTTTCGGTTCCGTCCTCGAGTTTGCGGCGCAGGATATAACAGCCGTGAATCAGCCCGTCGCGGCGGGTGATGGTAGCCGGCTCGTGCACTTTTCTTTCTAACTGGGCAGACCCCGGCGGGAAATAGTCAACGGCGACACGTCCAGCGCCAACTCCGACGCTCGCGACCCTGTCGGCGCGGTAGTACCACTGCCCGGGCTGCCCAGTGGAGTCCTCGCTGTCTACAACGTAGTAATCGTGGGGGACGGAGGCTGGGCAGCCATCTGCGGAGACGCCAGGGACGAGGTACTCGCCCCCGATTTGAGAAGAGATGCCGATCTGCATCCCGCCCGGCCACCGGCACTCCCGGATGCCAGGCTCCAGGCCGGTGTAAATCTGCAGGTAGCGCTTCAGGCCCTGTACGGTGCCACGCTCGCGGTAGAGGTTGACCGCCTCGCGGATGAGACCTCGCTGTTTAGCCTCGTCCCACCCTTCATCCAGTGTCAGGGCGACCCAGGTGGCCAGCCAGGGCAGGAAGCCTGGCTCCGTGTCGGCAGGAGCGAAGTAACGGTCAATGGCAGACAGAAGGGCCTCAAAGCCGCGCAGCACCGCTTCGAAGGGCAGCAGGAATCGGTCCAGGACAGGCATTTCCTGGTAGATGGCAGGCAGATACTCGAGATAGCGGCTCCTGGTCTGTTCGGTCATACTCTTTCCATTCCCTGCACGCTAATGGTCAACCCGCGTGCTGATACTACTCGACCCGGCATCAAAACGTACCAGATGGTTGGGAGGGAGCGGGACTCGATCGCCAGCCTCTCCATAATTGTCATCCTGCGGGCGGGTGTAGAGGGTTAGAGACTCGACGTGATCAACTCCCGGCGTGCCTTCAATGACCTGGTACACTTCCGCAGCGTAGACATCCCGCCCGAATGGCCAGCCTTTCTTATCTGGATACGGGCCGCCCCGCAACGGATGAAAGAATGCTGCCAGGTTGGTTTTGATCCGATCTTCCACCCCTTTGGGCGCCGCCTGAGGGAAGCACACCACCTCCGCCTTGATGCAGACGTGGGTGTAACTCGGGCCTACCACGTGGTGCTGGCAGGTGATCAGCCGCCGCGGGTCCAGGAATCCTAAAACCTTTTCTATCGCGCCTTCAGGTAGTTTCACGGGCTCCTGGTTCTCACCCTCACCTTCGGAACAGGGAACCACGATGACGCTCACGTGACCCGGGCGGGTCTTGTCAGGGTCCTTGGCCGTCTGATCCCGCTCCGGCAGGCACTTGGCGCGGGCGAGTTTGACACCCGTCTCTCTTTCACACTCCTCCCCCAGGACCAGTTCCTCAAAATCCTCTGGGGTGATGGCCCGCCAGCTCCTTTTAAGGGCGCCGATCGCCTGATCCCGCGCTTCTTCGAGCCCCGTGGGACCGGGCTCGACGGTAGCTCCCAGCAACTCCAGGAAACGGGCCTCGCTGGCCTGGGGGATGCGGTTCAGGCGGTAGATGAGCCCCTCGACCAGCCAGGCGAAAAGTTCGATGAGCGTAATTCCCGGGTCCGACGCATTGTGGTCGGTCCAGGCGGGCGCATAGCGGGGGATGAGCGCCCGCATTTCTTCCACCAGGTCGGCAAAGGTGCGATCGTCCAGGTCTGGCAATGGAATGGGCATGGCTTCACTCCAGAATCATCTCGATGTCGTGGTCGCCGGCACAGACCAGGTGACCCTGAGGGACGAAGATGCGCTCCTCGCAGGGTTCGACTTTCTCAACGGGCAAGAACTCCAGGACGGGATCGCGCCGTGTGCCGACGACGACGCTCACCTTGTCACCGGGCTGAAAGCCCCGCACGGTCACCCTGGTAACTTTGCCGTCCCCGCCCCCGGCGATACCGCCCTCGGCCAACGGCAGGCGCAGACGTCCGTCCGGCGACAGCAAGGCATCAGGTTCGCCCGCGCCTGCTGGGAGGGCAAAGGGCCAGTCAAAGGTGACCGCCCAGTCAAAGGTGACCGCGTCGTAGGAGAGAGCAGCGATCGTCAGGTTGTCCCTGATGACCCTGTTATCCTTTTTCACGATGGCCGCCTGATCGCCAACCTTGAACCCACGCACAGCAAGGCTGCTCAGTTTCCGGGCCCCGGCCTCACCCTCCCTCTCGGGGAGTGGTTCGGCCAGGAGCAGTCTGGTCCGTTCATCGAAGGTGCTCACCTGGCTGCCGGCCGGCAGGTCGAAGGGCACCTTGCGATAGTTCTGCTCCGCCTGCCCCGTCTTCTGCTCCGCCGCAAGGCGCAGACAGACCTGTTGCAGGGACCCAAGCAGGCGCAGCCCCGCCACGTGATCCACGCCCGGCACCGCTTCGATCTCGGCGTAGACCTCGGAGAGGTAGACGTTGCGCCCCAGTCCCCACCCTCTCCGCTCCGGGCCACCCAGCAGAGGGTGCAGGAAGGTTGTGAGCCGCTCCAGGACGGCGCGCTCCACCTCGCCGGACCTGGCTGGCTCAAGGGGCACGACTCGGGCCAGCACCGTGACCTCGATGTACTCCGGCCCCCTGACGTGGATCTGGTTGGCCGTTTTCAAGTTCGCCAGGGCATGGTCCTCCACATAGGCCTGCACCTGCTGCACCAGAGCCGGGCTGGGCGTGGGCCTGGCATCCGTGCTCTCGGGCGTGATCACCACCGTGACCCAGCCTGGTTCTGGCAAGCCCAGCGGGTTGCATGCGGGGAGACAGTGGGCCTCGACTACTTCGCCGCTGGCCTCACGGGCCAGCCAGGCGAAATCTTCGATGGTGACCGCTCGCCCGCGGTGCTTGAGACTCTGCGGGCCACGCTGCTCGACTTCTTCCACCGTCTCGGCACTGGAGCCACCCGCTGCCGCTTCGGGGTTGGTCGCGCCCTTGATGTAGGCCAGATCACCGCTGGGGTTGCGCAGCACGGTGACGGTCCCGGGCTTTGCATTGCCCCTGGCTCCGTCGTGGGTACGGTACAGCACGGCCTTGATGTTGTCGCGGCCTGGCGGCGGGACCTTGCCCCGCTTCCCATCGCCAAAGCGCACCTGGCCGGTGGTGGCGTCGAGCGTGAAGTGGCGGCTGGCGGGAGTAGAAGCGTGAAAGTCGGACACCTGATGCCAACGCACCCACACTCCTTCGCCGGGGGCGGCCTGCGCTGCCGGTGGCAACGCCTGAGCCGTTTCGTCGGCCTGCCGCAACTCCTTCTGGAGTTGCTCCAACTCGCCGTCGGGAGGCCGGTCGGGCTCCCGCACGGCGATCTGGGCACCAGGGAGTACCGGAGGGCGCAGAAGGGTGAAAGGCTGGCCGGGTTTGCCGTTGCTAGAGCCCAGCGTTTCCTCCCGCATGGTTACGGCGTTGAGGGCGGGAACCGTGTTGAGACGCACAGCCCTCAGGTAAGGGGTCGCGCTAGGCGTTACCTCTTCTTGCGCCTCCGCTTCTACCTTGCGCCAGGTATACCTGGCGATGGGCTCCCCTGTCAGGTTTTTCGAGCCGGAGGCGTCGAGTTGCACGACCGCCTCTTCGTCCGTAGTGTAGGCCGTCTGGTCCGGCCCCGCATCGGCCACCAGCCGGGTGGAAGAAAGCAGGCGCCAGGTGTACGTGGCGATGCCATGACGGCGGAGAGCCTGGGAGCCGGAGGCGTCGAGTTGCACGACCGCCTCTTCGTCCGTAGTGTAGGCCGTCTGGTCCGGTCCCGCATCGGCCACCAGCCTGGGGGGAAGGGCACACAGCCAGTATGCCTGCTGGCCGAACTCGACGCTGGGTTGGTGGTCGCCGGGGCCGAAGAAGCCCAGGTAGCCCCGCTCGGCCAGGCCCTGGCTGCCGTCGGAGGCACGCAGCGTGCCCCATTGATTGCCGTCCCAGTACTCCCAGAACACGACGGGACGTGCAGCCCAGGGTTCTTTCTCTTCGTCAACGTCCAGGAGCAGTTGGATCCACGCCCCGGCCGGGAAAGCTTGCTGGAGGAGGCCCAGGTAGAGGTGCTGGAAGCCCAGGTAGAGGGCCGGGCCCTCCTCGGTGGCGCGGAAGGGGGAGAAGGACCCGCTCTCGTCGCCAGGCTCACGCCACGCTCCATCCACCCGACTGCCGTACCTGCCGATGGGGCCGTCAGGTTTCTCTTCAGTATAGTCGTCATAGCTGACCTTGAAATTGCCGACCAGTGGAGCATGGGTCTTGAGTGGTAGCCACTCTCCATCCAGTTTGCCTGGCTCGTCGTAGCTTCCTGCCAGTACGCGCGCCCGCACCCAGTAACCTTCCTGGCCGTTGACAGAGGTCTTTTTGAAGGGCTTGGACACCTTGATTTCGACACTTTTCTCCCCGCTGGCGGTGAACGCGTTCGTGTCGTCGCGGAACCCTGGCGCCGTAGCACCCACCTGGTACTTGCTGGTTCCCAGGGAAGCCCAGCCATCTGCGCAGTGGTACTCCCACGTAACTTGCAGCTTTTTCAATTCACTCTCATTCTGTGGTGCCGACACGCCCTGCAGTCTCATGTCGAGCCTGACGGCAGCACCCTGTTTCGAGAACGCCTCGTCGGCCCGCAGGTAAAAAGTGTCCAGCCGGCCTGGGTGCTGGCCCAGCGGGAAGAATTCGCCCGCCGGGTCGAGCGGCACGAAGGCAGTGCCGGCCTGAAGGGCACTGAAAACCGCGTCGGCAGCGGCCGAGCCCGAGAGGGCCTCGATTTTGCGTTTTCCCGTGACGCTGCGCAGCACGGGCAGGTTGCTCCGCGCGCTGCCACCCGTCAGCTTGCAGGCGATCCACCGGCCCGTCACGCCGCCCACCTCGGTTTGGGTCATCTCTGGCAACTTTACGAACTGTACAGTGCCATCCTGGCTGAAGTGCCTGGTGCCGTCCATCACCACCGTGTCACCAGCCTCGAGCCCTGCCCACTTGCGTTCGCTACTATCCCAGTAAAGCCATTCCAGCTTCCACCCGTCGGCGCCTGGATTGCCAGGGGAGGCAAATTTGAAACACAGGGTAACGACGGCCGCCTGGCGGCTGGCTGCATCGGGGAAGGCATAGAGTTCGTCATCGCCCAGGTAGAGAATGCGCTCTCGTTCCTGCTCGCCCTGGAAGGCGGCGAAGCTTCTTCCACGCGCCGCCGAAGGCGAAGGACTGGCCGCTTGCCCCGTGGCCTGGGCGGTCTGATCGCTATAGTTGACCGGGTCGAAGGCGATACACTTGACCAGGAAGTTGGGAGCGACGGCGACGTCCTCCTGAGTCTCAAAGATCACCTCCGGTCGGGTTGCCGTCTGCACCGTGGCCACCTGGGTGCCAGCCGGCACCTGGATAAAGGCCGGGCCGTCCCTGGCCGGGGTAAAGGTGAGGTCAGTGCCCGCCGGCCGGGGCGGCAGCAGATCCACCCCAGCCTCGTTCAGGAAGGCCAGCAAGTGTTTCTCCGGCACCTGGTTGAGGCGGTGGATGACGAGGTCGGCCAGGCGACCGAAGAGGCGCACCAGCGCCCAGCCAGCCCCTCCTTCCCGGACGTTCCAGCCGTCAGGCTGAGTCTGCAGGCCCTCCTCCACGTACGCGATGGCATCGTCGGCAGTCTGGATCGTTTTGTCACCGGCAACCGGAATTTTGAACTGGGGCGCTTTGACCGTCATCCCGTTCTCCCTCGCTCCAGGTAAAATGGATAAACCAGGTTGAAGCGGCTATCGGTGGCCCGCACTCGATACTCGATGCTGATGAGCAGCAAGGCTGGATCGCCGGGGTCGGGCTCGACCCGCACCTCCTGCAACAGGATGCGGGGTTCCCAGCGGGTGAGCGCCTCCTCGACGTGCAGGCGCACCAACCCCGCCGTGCGCATATCGTTCAGGGCAAAGACGTAGTCGTGGATGCCGCAGCCAAAGTCGGGACGCATCAGCCGCTCGCCAGGCGCAGTGCTCAGGATGATCCAGAGCGCCTCCTGAATGTCCTCCTCGTAGCGAGAGAGGGCAATCTCACCCTGACTGTCGCGCTGCACCGGGGATTTCCAGCCGACTCCGAGGAATTCCTGACTCATCGTTTCGCTCCGTTACGAACGCTATGGATCTGAAGCCATCTCAACCGCCGATCAAGACCGTGGGGCAGCCGGATAGGATCGTGTCGGGCGGACCGGTGCAGGTCGCCATGTCGCCCATGCGCGCGGCGGGCATGTTGCCGATCAGCACGGTGGCGCTCCCCAACGTGATCGGGCCGCCCACGTGGGGCACAGGAGGTGTACTGGGAGTCACCATTGGGCACACGTGCATGTCGCCCATGCGGGCAGCCGGTTGGCCTCCAATCATCACCGTCGGCAACCCGACGGTGATGGTGCCGCCGTGAGCCGTCGGGTCGCCCATGCGGGCAGCGGGTTTGCTCATACCGTCTCGTCCCTCCGATGCCGCTCGTACCCTTCAGTTGATCTTGACCAGCGCCCCTTTGACCTCGGTCATGGCGCTGCCGTTGACGGTGACGGTCGCCGCTTTGATTTCCGTTTGCCCGGTGCCGTCTGCCGTCAGTTTTGCACTCGATTTGAGATCGAGTGGTCCGCTTGACTCGAGTTTGCCGCTGCCGGTGACCTTGACTTCGAGGTTGGCCTTGGTCTGTGCGGCGACGTCCTGGACGGCGTCCAGCGTTACCTTCCCCTGCACCGTGATGCTCAGGTTCCCTCCCACGTCAATGGTGAGGTCTCCCGAGACGCCGATCTCCATGGCGTTGTTGGCCGAGTCAACAAAGATACGGTTCTCTCCTGTCTTGTCCACGATGGTGATGGAGGGCTTGTCGTCCGAGTCGTCCAGAACAATGCGGTGGCCGCTGCGGGAGGTGATGGAACGCACCTGGTTTTTCCCTGCGGCGTCCATGCGTTCTGGCGGGGTGTCCTCTGCATTCCACAGCGCGCCGAGGACAAATGGGCGATCCAGGTCACCGTGCTCAAAGGCCACCAGCACCTCGTCGCCGACCTCCGGGACGAAATAGGCGCCCCGGGCTTTGCCGCCCATAAACGTGGCCACGCGCGCCCAGTAGCTGTGGGCACGCTCGTCGTTCGAAGCGAAGGAGACCGCGTCAGTCGCCTCGGCCAGCCAGGGAAAGTCCACCTTGACCCGCCCCAGGTTGGCCGGGTCTTTGATGTCACGCACGATGCCGACGACCACGCCGTAGGCCTGCCTCTGCGCCGGCCGGCTGGTCGCGCTCAAGAGTCGGGCAAGGCTCATCGGCCGTTCCTCCTGACCTCGAAATCGGTGCGGTAACCACCGGCGTCAATGGTGTGCGTGGCAGAGGTTACGTAATAAGGTCCGCTGAAACGCTGGCCCAGCCCCTTTAGCTCAATGACCGTGCGGGCCACGAGTTGCGGGGTGCCAATGCAGGAGCCATGCCCGGAGATAAAGTTCATGCCCTGCGCCTCCAGTCGAGCCAGGGCCACTGCGTTGGCCTCCTGTTGGTCGGCGATGTTGTGATCCTCGGCGAGGAGGTGGTTGTTGACCCCGTGCTGCCTGGCGATCTGGGCGCCAGTTTGTGCCCCGAGCTTGGTCTGTTCCTGGCCCGCACTCGCCTTGCCCACCAGCGGGGTCTTGTTGCCGCCCGTCGAAGTCTGCGCGCCGCGTACCTCGACCTCGGTGACGACGTCGTACATGGAGAGGCTGGGGGTAAAGCTGCGCAGGTCCCTGCCCCATTCCAACGTCAGCGCCGGGCCGGGCCGGGTGAGGTAGAGCGGTCTCTGGAAGTAAAGTGTTTCCCCTTTGACGACCAGTTCGTAGCCGATGCGCTGTGCTCGCTGGGTCAGGATGGAAGCGTAGGTGGCGTTCTTGGGCGAGAGGAGAGGGTGCTGAGCGGTGGTCTCATCTACCTGAGCCTTCAACTTCAAAGCCTCGGCGCTCTCCCTGGCGATGCCGCTGTCCGTGGCGGCCTTGAAGGGCTTGGTGCGGCGCTCGTGCTGCAATCTCCAATAGAGGCTGAACCCGCGCACAGTCAGGGTGGGCACGCCACTTTCAGGAAAACTGGGAGAGATCGCCGAGACCAGGCCCTTGAACTTGATGCCCAGATTGTCCACGTAGCCCATCTGAATCTCAATCTCGATCAGTTCGTCGAACAGGTTGCTGTCCATCCACTCCAGTCGCGTCCCGCCCGCAAATCGCCCCGGCTGTGAGGTGCGGTCCCGCAGCGTGAGCGTGAAGGAATCAGGCCGGTCGCACGTGTCGGTGACGCCGACCGAGAGAACATCTACTGTGACGCCGTGTCTCAGTTCCGTGTTCTTGATCTTGATCACAAAACTGGGAGCGTATTGCATGGCTGGATCCATCGCCGGCTCCACCTCTCACCTGACAGCGGGAATGACCAGCACCTGCCCCGGTTGCAGGGCGAGCGGGTCATCTAGACCGTTCTCCTCGGCGATCAGCCGCCACAGCGCATGGTCGCCATACTCCACGCCGGCAATGCTACTCAAGGTGTCGCCCCGCTGCACCGTGTAGCGCTTGGCAAAGTCGGCCGACTCCAAGAGCCCGGCCTGCTTCTTGCCATCAAAGAACTCCTTGAAGCTGACATCCAGTGCGGCCCGCACTGGAATGCCATTCGGCAGAAACAGGGTAAAACTCTGGTCGGCACGCTCCAGAACTCCGACGAACTCGAGCTTGCCCCACACGAACATGCACACGGGGGGCGCGTGGAGGCTGGGGTCTATTGTCATCAGCTTGATGACCTTGCCGGTGTACAGGCGAACGTCAGTACGCTGCTCGTACGTGTCAAAGAAAAGCCGCATCGAGAGCGTGCTGGCATTGCCGCGGCCGAATTGAACCAGCGGCGCAGCCAGGCCCGGTATGGCCACCTCGGCAAACTGGTTGGAGACGTTCAGCCGGTATTCGTTCGGGTTAAAGAGTACTTCGATGGTCTCGCCGGGTGGAATGTGACGCTTGATCGCGGCCTTTTCCAATGCCATACAGCCCCCCTTTACAGCCCCAGACTCTCCCGCTCGATGGTCAGCCGCCGCTCGATGATGGCGTACACCTCGTCAGCCAGGCGCTCCACATCCAGGCTCGCCGGGCCGGGCACCGGCGCGGTGGGTGGATACGGCGCACCCACTGGCCGGGGCGGCATCGAAGGCGGCGCGGCAGAAGATGCATCGGCAGCGGCTCGCTGCAAGGGCACCACCGTCGCAGTGCCATGGCGAACCGCTGGCGCGGGCGCTGGGCCGGTGTCTCCAGCCCATTCTGTCACGCTTGCCAGCGGCATTTCCGCGCCCGGCAAGGCACGGGACGTCCCTGGCTCAGTCCGCACGGCTCTCGATAGAAGCAGCAGGGGCTGTGGTTGGGATGTGCTCATGTTGCTGACGTCTGAAAGCGCGCGCTCGGACGCTGTCGCCCAACGTTGTACGGCACGCGTTGCCGGGCCACGCAGATAACGATGCCAGATCGCCTGGCCCCAGTCGCCGCTGCCGGGTGCGTCTCCAGGCGCGGCCTGCTCCCCGCGTGGGGGTGGGGCCTCACCGGCGACGGGCCGCAGGGGCGGTACCCACCCTTCCGGCAGAGCCGGAGAGATGGCGGCCAGCGGAGCCCCGGCCGGGCTGCGAGCCTCGGGCTGCGCCGGCGCGGGCATGGCCGCGTCGCTCTGCGCGGCGCGCGCGGCCGGGCCGCCCAGGTGGCGTTGCAGGATGGCCATCCCCAGGTCGCCGGTACGGACCGCGACGGGCCGGGCGGCCCCAGCCTTAGCCACAGGCTCTCTTGCTCGGGTTGGTGATAGCGGCCGGGCACCTTCCGCAGAGGCGACCCGATCACGCTGCACGATGGTGGCTCCCAGGTCCGTGACGCGGGTCGTAAACGTGGCTGGAGGCCCGGCTTCAGCCGGGAAATCCCCGCTGAAGCGGGGCGTCCGCTGCATTCCGCCCCGCACACTGGCCTCAGTCGCCGCCGCATGTCGCTCCGCTTCGATGGCCGGCGGGAACAAAGTCCCAGTTGCGACGGACGGCCCGGTGTACGGCAGCACAGGCCAGCCTGGCGGGAAGCCGGCGCCGGCAGGCGCCCAGCGCCGCTGCACCTGGGCCAGAAGCGGCAGGTGATGGCTGGCAAAGCGAGCGATACGCCGGACAGACCCAGGCACAGCCGGCAGGGAGACGACGCCCGGCGACCCACCGTAACGCCCCCAGACGCGGCGCGCCAATTCTGAATCCACTGCCGGGGCCCATGCTGCGCCCGGCAAGGGTGCGGAAGAAGCCCAAGCGTGCGGATGCTCCTCACGATCCATAGTTCATCCCGACTAAACTGCCGTGCCAGCCACGCCCCGCGTGGCCTATGGCGTGCTGCCGGGCCTCTGCCTGGAGATGCCCCGGTGTACCAGTTCCACCGTCTCCACGGCCACGGTGTTGGAATCGGCCCGCAGGTCCGGCCCCACCCACTTGACCGGGTAGGCCTGCGTAAAGTCCCACCGCATGGCCGGCTGCCGCTGCTGGTCCAACAGGTAGATGGTGCCGTTCTTGCGCACGATCTTGCCCTGGAGCACGTCCTGATACCAGCTCCACAGGGTCTCGGCGTCGGTCAGGCCATGCTTCAGGATCAGGTTGGACGGGTAGCGGGTCGGTCCGGCGAGCTTGTGCTCATACTCGTTCAGCCCACCCTCGCGGTAGGTCTCGACCATCGTCTCGATCTGGAGGCCGGTGACCTCGCTGAAACCGCCCACGACCAGCCCCTCGACTTCGACCAGGAAACTGAAGGCCAGGTAGGGGTCGTGGCGGGTGCCCAAGGTTGTCATAGACTGCACCTCCTCCGTTTCGCCGATGGCAATAGTGCATAGCTGCCATCAGCCATTCAGCAGCCGCTGGTTGATCCTGGCGATCTCGGCTACCCACCGCTGCCGCTCGCGGTGGTCAAGGCTCAGGATCTGGTCGTACGGCCAGTGGAAGTGATAGGCGACGTAGGCTACCTCCTCGAACAGCCGGTCCGAGGGGTAGCCGATCACCCCCCCAGGCTGTCGAACTCCACCGCAAATTCCGCCTCGCAGTGAGGGCAGGTGACCTGTACCCGGTTGTCGCCGTATTCGTTGACGCGGCGGTACAGGTCCTGCAGGTAGGCCAGGTCACCCGCAAACAGGCCCTCGATGACTTTGGGGTTGATGTGCTCCAGGCTGCCGAGCCTGGTGATGACCCGCGAGAGCAGGATGATCACCAGGTAGCCGGGATTGGCCTGCACGCGGGGGTCCTTCATCGGCGCGATTTCGTCGTAGGCCGTGGCCAGCCGCATCACGCCCTCACGGTGAAGGGTGCCCTCCGCATCCACGTAGCCACGGGGCAGCGCGAACGGGAACTCGGTCTGGAGCATCATGCCCGCGTGACCCCTTCGTGGACGATCTCGAGCGTCTCGATGGCCACCTCATTGCCCGTGGCGTTGAAGCCAGGCCCGCTCCACTTGGTCGGCCACCCCTCCCGAAAGTTCCAGCGGATCTTTTCCTCGCCGGCGTCGCTCATCAGGACGATCGAGCCGTTCTTGCGTTCGACCTTGCCTTCGATGGCCTTCTTGCGCCACTCCCAGAACTCGGCATCGTCGGTGATGCCCCACTTGAGGGTGATGTTGGAATGTTTGACCAGGCCGGGCAGCTTGCGCGCGGTGATGGGATCGGTGCCCTCCCGGTAGTCAATCGAGTCCGTGCTGGAATCCAGGCCCGAGCACTCCCGGAAGCCGGCGCGCGTCATGCCGTCAATCTCCACCCGGAAGTTATAGACGCGATATGGATCTTGGCGATCTCCGACTGGCATATTGAATACCTCCTCTCAAGGCATTAGCCGGGCCGCGCAGGCCCGGTGATGGTAGTGCTAACGGCGCCGTGCACGATGCGCACGACGATGAACTCGTTGGGCAGCGATGGCGCCAGGCCAATCTCGGTGACGACCATCCCCGCGTCGCGCACCTCGGGCGGGTTGGTCTCGGCATCGCACTTGACGTAGAACGATTCTTGCGGCGTGCCGCCCCGGAGCGCGCCGCGCTGGTGCAGGTCGCTAAAGTAGGCGGTCAGCTCGCGGCTGATGCGCGCCCACAGCCTGGGGTCGTGGGGGTCGAAGACAGCGCCTGCCATGGTGCGCTCGATCCAACGGCCGGCGGTCAGGAACAGCCGCCGCACGTTGACGTAGGTCCAAGGGTCGCCGCTCAGCGTGCGGGCACCCCACACCCGGATGCCGCGCCCGGGGAAGGCGCGCAGGCAGTTGACGCCCTCGGGGTTCAGGCAGCCCTGCTGGGCGTCGGTCAGGCTGACCTCCAGGTCCAGCACGCCCTCCAAGACCTCGTTCGCCGGCGCCTTGTGGACACCCACGCGCTGGTCGCTGCGTGCATAGACCCCGGCCACGTGGCCGCAGGGTGGCACGAAGCCGCCGGTCGAGGTTGGGCCGTCCAGCACCCGCACCCAGGGGTAGTACAGGGCGCCGTTGGTCCCGCTCAGCCCCTGCCTTTGAGTCAGCACGCTGTCCGGGTCGGCGCCGGACAGCGAGTCCAGGATGGCGAAGCGGTCACCGGCCTTCTCGCAGTGCTCCAGCACCTTTTGCTGGAGCGCGGCGACCTGGCCCGTGCTTGCCACGGCGTCCGGCGCGCAGACCAAGTCGAGGGTGTCGAGGGGCTCCAACGCAGCCAGCCCGGCGCTCAGCGCCTTGTCCGCAGCCTCAGCGTCGTTCAGGCGGACCACGTAACACAGGAGGCCACCGTTTTCGAAAAAGCCGCGCACGGCGTGGGCCAGGTAGCGGCCGGCAGTCGGCGCGCCGAACTGCTCCTCGAACTGGGGCCAGAGCGTGAGCACCCGGGGGTCGTTGATTGGCCCTTTCCCGGCAAACCCGAGGAAGGCGGGCACGCCCGTGCGCAGCTCGGCGGCAGGCGCGGGGAACAGCTCCTCCTTATAGATGCCAGGCGTCGTGTAGGTCGGCATCCTCCACTCCTACGAATTGGCGAATGGCGAATGGCAAGCGGCCATCAGCCACAGCTATTTGCCCGGGCCTGCCCACTGGCTGATGCGGAAGATGACGAACTCGGCCGGCTTGACGACGGCCACACCGATTTCGGTCACCACCTGGCCCAGGTCGCGCTGCTCCGGCGGGTTGATCTCGGCGTCGCACTTGACGTAAAAGGCCTCCTGGGGCGTGGTGCCGAACAAGGCCCCGGCGCGCCAGACGTTGGTAAGGAATGCCGTGACGTTGCGCGTGATCTTGGCCCACAGGCTGGGATCGTTGGGCTCGAACACCACCCACTGGGTGCCTTCGTCGATCGACTCCCGCAGGAAGAGGAACAGCCGCCGGACATTGACGTACTTGAAGTCGGCGTTATCATCGCCGCCCATCGTGCGTGCGCCCCAGATCTTGATGTTGCCGTTGAAGGCGCGTATGACGTTGACGCCTTCGGGGTTAAGCCCATCCTGGTGAGCCTTGCTCAGGCGGTACTGCACGTCGAGCGCGTCCCGGATCACCTCATTGGCTGGTGCCTTATGCACGCCGCGCTCGGTGTCCATCCTGGCATACACCCCAGCGATGTGCCCGCTCGGCGCGACGGCGATGGTCCCAGCCTCCTGTGGCTTCATCAGCTTCTCGCTGGGATCAAAGACCTTGATCCAGGGAAAGTAAATGGCGGCATAGGCGCTGTCCTTCGTGCTTCCCTGGATCAGCGCTTTGGTGAAATCGGTGGGGCTCAGCGCGCCATCTAGGACGGCAAAACGGTCCTGGATGGCCTCACAGTGATCGATCACCGCTTCCTGGGCCGTTTCTGCTGTGACCCCTGGAATGGCGACGATGGCGATCTCGTCGATCGCGGCGAAAGCATCCAGGGCCTTCCTGAGCTCTGTCTCGCTGGCTACGCGCACGACGTAACAGCGGGTGCCGCCGTTTGAGAAGAAACCATAGACTGCGTGGGCCAGGCGGCGGTACCCATCGTCAATGGTCACTGGCGCGGTGGCAGGTGTGCCTGTCTCTTGCTCTGCGCCTATCAGGTCGCCGAAGGCTTTGACGTACTCCGACCAGCTCGTGACAAGCTTGACCTCCCCGGCTGTGGCGGGGGGTACCGTTACCTGGACGTACTTGCCTGGCTGACCTTTGAGCGGCGCCGGGAGGTTGACGCTGGCGGGAACGATCCCGATGAACCCCGCTGTGCTGGTGCCGACACCAGCAATCGGCTTGATTGCCGAGGGGACTTCCTCAACGTACACGCCGGGTGATAGATACTGTGGCATAGTTTTTCCTCCTTTCTCCAAAATGAGTAACGAACCACAGGCCTACGATCCATGATGCTTGCTCGCCCTGTCCGAAAGCGTATGTGAGCAACTGGATACCGTGCATACCCCCTTCCTTTCACCTCACTTTGCTAGAGCAACGTTTAAGATCAGCACTACGCCAGGCTGGTTGAGCGCAACCATGCGGGAAGCTGGCTGGTAGCCCCGGGCGGAGACCACCGCCGTGCGCGTCCCCGCCTCCAGCCCGGCCAGCAGGTAACGTCCCTGCCCATCGCTGAAAGTGCGCTCGCCGCTCCCCTTCACCCGCACCTCGGCCATGGCCACCGGCGTGCCGGTGCCCTGTTCTGTGACCTGGCCCTCGATGGCCGTCGGCGGCAGGGCGAGGTCGGCGGCGGCCATGCGGACGTCGCCCTGGGCATCATGGGCCACGGCGGCCGGGGCCTGGGCCGCACCGTAGCGGCTGCCGGTGCCGGGCAGTGCGGCCCCCAGCGTGTACGGGCCGTCGGGCAGGTCCAGGAAGTGAAAGTGGCCGTCGGCTGCCGTGCGGGTCTGATCCGGGCGCTCGACCATGCTCGCCCAGCGTGCCCTGTGCTGCACGGCCTGGAGAGCCAGCCACCGGGTGAAGGCGACCGGCCCGGCGCTGATGGTGACCACAGCGCCGCCGATGGCAGCCCCGCTCCTGGCGTCGGTCACCCGCCCGGCGATGGCGACCTGGTGGCGGACGATCTCCCAGCCGCTCACGGTGCTACCTCCTTCTCCAGGCGGAATTTGAGCAGCCTGTCCACGACGGGCGGCCCGGCCTCGACCGGTTCGCCGACCGCCACGCCGACGGTGACCGTGTAGTGCAGTGCCGCCTTGGGTTTGCCACCCAGCGCCTGCCAGAACTCGCCCACGCTCTGCAGGAGGCCGGGCTGGAGGACGCTGGCCGGCAGGGGCGGCTCCTGCCCTACCAGGTTGCCCTGGAGCGCTGCGGCGGGGAGCGTCGGGTGGCGCAGCAGTGCCTTCATCACCTCGCTCAGCATGCGGTGCTCATCCTGAGCGGGGGTCGTGGAACTCGGGCTGGCCCAGGCGGTGATCAGGTAAGAGCAGTCCACCCGCACCGGGGCGCGCTGCCTGGTCGCCGTGCCAACGCTCGTGCGCTCGACGAGCCATGCGGTGCTGCGCAGGTCGCGGTTTTCCCGCACGTCGTACAGGAACAGGTCCACAGCCGGCAGCGTGACCGAAGAGGGCGGGAACTGGTCGTCAGGGGTGGCGAAGGTGACGGCTACCTGGGCGGCCAGCGCCGGGGGCAGTTCGCGCTTGAGCAGTTGTTCCAGGGTCTTGTCCAGGTCGTCTATCATGGTGCGCTCTCCTGGCCTTCCTTGTGGGCCAGGCACTGCGGCCAATCAGCCCGGTTGATGTCGGGGTTGATGGCCATACCTGCAAAGTCCAACCAGATGCGCCGGTCGTTTCGGCAGTCGAAAGCACGGCAGGGCACAGGGCGGTGTGCCCACACGGTGCAGGCCCGCGTCTGGGGCTCCAGGTGGCCGCAGGTGCCATTCCCATTGTGCGCGACCAAGTACGGTTGCCCAAAATCCCAATACACAATGCCTTCGCGGATATCTTGCTTCGATAGCGCAAAGGGTAAGCGGCAGCAGGCCGCCCGGCACAGGTGCACCCGGCTGGCACAATCTACGATCACTTCCTCCTGAAAGTTGTACTTGTCGTATTCGGGGTCCTGGAGCATCACGCCATCCCCGTTCTTGCGGAGCTGCTCCACCAACCGTTGCCCCACGACCCGCTTGCGCTCGTCCAGCTCTTCGATGGTGAGCAGGCCCTTCTCGCTCAGTAACTCGACCAGCGCGTACAGGAACGACGCCGCCTCCAGCGTCTTGGCGGTGTTGGCGTTGAGCAGGCTGTGGGTGTAGAGCAGGCCTTCGGCTACTTCTTGGCGTAAGTCGTGCGAAAGCCTGATGGCGTCAGGCTGATCTTTCAGCTGCATAGCCCCATCCTTACACGGTCAGTCTGGTTTCTGACTACCTTAGAACACAATCTTCTCGAAGTTAATATGTACAACATGCTGACCTGCTGCACTCTCAATCTGGGTAGACCTTACCGGAAACTGACCTGTTTTCCCGAATTCAGGAATCTTGGTCTTTACGCTAATGGACAACGTAGCCAGATTACCATCCTTCACATCCATAGCCCTGCCTGCTAGATGAGGCGAGACGTTGGCTGTTCTCCCTTTCCATACGGCTTGAACCGGTGAGGCCACGAGAGGTAGAGTCCTGTCCTCGGATTTCGTACCCGGCCCGCCCCCTCCATAGAATAAAGCAAAGAAGAATGGTAACCATACCTCCTGATCCGAAAGCGAACAGGTCTTAAATGTTTCCCAGTCCAGTTCGCCCTTCAGCCAATTGGTCTTCTCCGCAAACTCGTCCAGTGCCGCTCTGTTTGATTTGCAATAATTGCGTAATATTGTAAGCTGTTTTTGCTGATCCCTTTTTGTCGACGTGACCCTGACTTCGACCCCCTTCCCGAACGTTCCTAGTTGGTTGTGACACGTTATGACTTCCACCGGATCCGTCGGAGAACACGTGGTTGCCACCGGCGCAAGCGGTGTCGGTACAGGCGTCGTCGGTGCAGATATTGTCGGGGACGGTGCCCTCTTTCCCTTACCGCCAAAAAACTCCTTCCAAAATTCCCAGGCAGTCTTGAGGGCCTCTGTGACGCCTTCCACTAGTCCTCTTGCGGGCTCTTCCTCGACTGGTTTCTCGCCGGGTAGGGCTAGTGCCGTGGACCCAGGTATTACGATTGTTTCGCCTGCTTCGAAGCCCTGGACATTCCCTCGCCGGGTAAACCAGGTTTTGAGCTTGGCGGCATTTCTGACTTTGAGAGCCTGCACGTTGACCCCAAACTTAGCCGCGATCTTGGGAAGGGAATCGCCTGGTTGAACAGTGTAGGCTGTTTCCTCAGCCTGCTGGAGCTGCACGCCAGGTGCAGCGTCCAAAGCAGGACGCACTGCATGCGCTCCGTTGGCGAGCTCCTTGGCCCGCTCGGTCAAGTCATTATCTTCTTCTTCCTCTTCTTCTGGCTGCCGCTGCACCAACTTGCTGCCCACCCCTTCGGGAGCCAAGTGGGGCTCTCGCTGCATCATCGCTCGCGCCACCCAATCTGCCGCCTGCTCGTAGCGGTCACCCGACTGGCTGAGGGTGAGCTTACGCTGGATCTCATCTCCCCTCTGCTGCACCACGTGAGTCAGTTCGTGGGCCAACAACTCCCGGCCACCCGAACTGCCCGGGCTGTACTCCCCTTGCTTGAAGAAGATGTCCTGGCCGGTCGTGAACGCACGCGCATTCAATGACCGGTTGAGGGCATCGGCCTGACCGCCAGCGTGCACCCGCACCCCGCCGAAATCGGCGCCCAAGGCCGGCTCCATCTGGGCACGCAATCCGCTGTCCAGCGCCTGCCCGCTGCCGCGCTCACGTTGAATGGCCGTTTCCACCTCAGGGGCTGCCTCCGCCTCGCCTTCGGCATGCCTGGCCAGGGCCAATACCCGCTGCACGTACCGGTTCCCGTATCCCCGCTGCAACTGGAGCACGGAACGTGCCTCGCGGGTGGGCTGGGAGGCTGTGACACGATTCAGCGTCGAGGCGTGGGCGCCCGCGCACGACGCGTCGCCCAGCCGGCAGGCCACCTGGTCCAGCGGGTCGCGCTGAAGCGAAGGGGTGCCCTGCAGCTCAGACTCTTCGCCCGGGCTCTTGGCCACTTGTCTCCACAGACTGGGTTTGATCTCCAAACCATGATCAAGCGTACGGTTCCCCATGTTGCACCTCGGCCGTAGAACGTAACGTATAGTGCACCAGGCAACGCTCTACGTTTCCCGCTTCACGTTTCACGTTTCACGCATCACGTCTTGCGCCCGGCGTACTCCCCAAACTCCCCCTCCGCCACCACCTTGCCCATCTTCTGGTATTCCCGCCGGGTGGCGCGGATGAGGTGGGGCATGTCTACTACCCTGCCATCGTCGGCGGCCAGGAAGGCGGCGGCCAGCGCGATGTTCCGAATGTTGCCCCCCGCGACCTCGAAGCGACGGGCCATATAGTCCAGGTCCAGGTCCGCGCTGCGGGGCGTGTCCTCCGGCCAGATCTTTCCCCAGATGCGGCGGCGGTCTTGCTCGGTGGGAAATGGGAACTCGACGGCGACGTGCATGCGCCGCACGAAGGCGTCGTCCATGTTCTTGCGCAGGTTCGTCGCCAGGATGACGACCCCCTCGTACTCCTCCATCTTCTGCAGCAGGTAGGCGATCTCGATGTTGGCGTAGCGGTCGTGTGCGTCGCGCACCTCGCTGCGCTTGCCAAAGAGGGCGTCGGCCTCGTCGAAAAAGAGAATCGCGTTGGAGGTCTCGGCCTCGGCAAAGATGCGCGCCAGGTTCTTTTCCGTCTCGCCGATGTACTTGCTCACGACAGTCGAAAGGTCAATCTTGTACAGGTCCAGCCCCAGCGCGTTGGCGATGATCTCGGCGGCCATCGTCTTGCCCGTGCCCGAGGGGCCGGCGAACAGGACGTTGAGGCCTTTGCCCAGCGACAGCTTGGCCTCGAAGCCCCACTCGCCGTAGACTCGAGCGCGATACCGGACGTAATTGCAGATCTCACGCAGTTGCTCCAACCGGTCGGGGGGCAGGACGATGTCGTCCCAGGTGTAATGGGGCACGATCTTGCGGGCCAGCGTGGCCAGTCTGCGGTTGGAATGCTGGCGGCTGGCCGCGTAGAGATCGGCCATCGTCACGCGCCCGTTCTCTGGATCGCGCCAGCGGGCCAGGTTGCGGGCGGTGGCGGCCGCGTCGCGGATCTGCCCGCCGCTGAAGCGGAACTTGATGGCCAGAGCGCCCAGGTCCACGTCGTTCCCACGGGGCGCATTGCCATCCAGCGAGGTGGCCCACAGCCGCGCCCGCTCGTCGTAGGTGGGACGCGGGAACTCGACCCGCATGAAGGGCACCCCGTGCAGCGCACCGGCCGGCTCCCAGGCGGCGTCGCCGGCCAGGAAGGTCAGTCCGCATCGCTCCTCTAACAACCGCACCAACGCCTCCCGCTCGGCCCGCCTGTCGTCGGCCAGCAGCGCGTCGAAGCCGGTCCAGTAGAGGGCGGCGTTCTGCAACAGGGCTTCGCGCCCGGCCAGGCGCACGGCTATGCCGAAGGCAGGCTCCCCGGCGTTCAGCAGGTGCTCCCCATCCAGGACCAACAGCCCCACCCCCAACTCGCGGCACAGCGCCTCGGCGGCCGTCTGCTTGCCCACGCCGTAGGGCCCCTGGAAGTAGAAGATCAGCCCCTGGTCCTTCGATCCGTTCTCGCGCGCCAGCAGCGTCAGGCGGCGCTTGACGTCGGCCGGCAGAAACAGCTCTTCCAGCCGGGCCTGGGGCCGGGTGCGCCGGGCGTAGGGCAGCAGGCGGGCGTCCAGTTCGTCGGAGTCAAACAGGTAGCTCACGATGCGCTCATCTACCTTGAGGTACTGGCTCAACAACGGCGGCTGTGGATGGGACGGGTCGTCAAACAGGTGCAGTAACTGCTGGGCCGGCAACGGGGCGCCTGGGGTGAAGCGCTGGCGAGCGGCCAGCTTGGCCTCGAAGGAAGGGCAGAGGAGGTTCAAGGCCAGGTCCACACTGGGCCGCTTCTTGGTCACGTCGTCCTGGAGGTAGGCGTAGAGCCGCTCGTAGCGCAGGTCGAGCTCGGGAGCCAGGCAGACCAGGAGGACGTCGGTGTCGAAGGGGGTCAAGTGAAAGAGGCGCGCCAACTCGTCCAGGCGCAGGGGGACACCACGCCGGGCGCTCTCGACCTTGCGCCGGGCGATGGCGGCCGCCATCTGGCCAAGCGCAGTGCGGACCTCGGCCAGCGAAAGCGGCGCAGGGCCGGTCGCCCAGCCGGGCAGGCCGGCCTGCTGCGCCAGCAGGACGTCAACCTCTTGTTCCGAGATGCAGAGGCCCTGGAACTCCGGGTCGGTTACCTGAATCTGCCGCGCGCGCCAGACCTGGGCCCGCACCAGCAGGTCAATCCGTTCCAGTTCGGCCAAAATGTGTTGAAGTGAGGTGGCATAATGTGCGGTGGCTGCCCTTTCAGATCCTTGCATGCATCCCTTTCGCTTCACTCAACAGCCGCTCCACCTTGTCCAGCTCCTCCAGGTCCAGCGTGACGCCTGCGCCCCCTTCAAACATCAATTTCCTCACGCCTGCCGGGCTGGTGGATGCCCCTACCAGCCGTTTCTTGAGATCGGTAAAGGCTCCCAGCGCCTCGTCTACCTTGGCACTCTGCTGGCCGGCGGCCGCCCTGGTATCCGCCGCATCCTTCTGGGCCATGGCCGCTGTGAGCCGCTCCTGCAGGGAGCGGAAGATCGCCGTGCCGGCCGAGCCAGCGACAACCGCCGTGGCCAACAAGCCAAAGGTGGTGCGGGGTGCCAGGACAAGCAGGGCAGCCACGGCGGCCAGCGCACCGATGATGATCCGGGCCCAGATGCCCAGATCGTACAGGTTCTTGACAATCGCGTGTGGGTACTTCTCAGTAGCTTCCACTTCGGTTGGCTTGTGTGGCAGTTCAAGATTCCCCTGCAAGATCAGCAGTTCGTAGACCAGGCCACCCACAGCCCCGGCGGCCAGCGTCGCCACGAGCGCGATCCAGAAAGCTGAAGTGGCGAAGCCAGCGGCGACAGGAGTGGGATTGAACTCCGTCGGTGGCAGGGGTGTGGGCTCCTGGGCCTGGGCCGTCGTACCAGTCAGGCTGACGGCAACGAGCAGTATGAAAATCGCGATCCCTTTTTGCTTCATCTTGGCTCCTCCCTGTAGGCCCATGCTACTCTATCTATGAGTTCACCGGTGCTCAGCTCCTCCCTATCCGGGACAGCCTCCACCGGCTCAGCCAGTGCTTCACCTGCCAAAGCAGCCCGAACTTGACGCCCATGTTTTCCAGATAGGGCGCAATAAAGGCCGCAATATTATCCAACTCCTCCAGATAGCGCCCCTCACCGTCCGGCACGTGGACGATGTGTCCACGCCACATAGGCCGATTGGCCTCGTCGGCAGTTTCTTCGAGCCAGATTTTGATGATAAATGGATGGATGTCGGTCTCAGACAGACCCATCATGGCCCCGTTTGTGGGGTTGATCGAGGAACAGGTGCACACGCCCCGGCCCTGGCTGGAACCGACCCGCGATCCAGCACCATACAGTATACCAGGCGCTCGTATCTCGGGGCGTCTTTTGAGCGTCTGTTGGAGCGTCTCTTACACTGGGCCAGCGCAGATGGCCCACCTTCGGCCTTCAGCTCAAGGTTCGCTCGACGTCCTGCATGTATTGCTCGATCTGGTGCTGGATATTGGCCAGGGCCAAACAGAGCTCTTTGAGGTGAACCAGGACTTCAGGCAAGAGGGCAATGGTTGCCTCAAGCGATGGGCTGGCGCCTGTCCAGGCATTGAGCTGGTCCGCTCTAATTAGCTCGTAGAGCGCCACAGTACGTTTGGCAGGTTTGACGCCCAGTTCTTCGGCCAGGGTGGCTACGCAGTACTCGTACTGGCGCAATGCGGCGGTCCGGTCGCCGGCCAGGTATTGCAGGCGCATCAGGCGCCGGTGGGTGCGCTCGCGGGCCCGGTCATAGCGCAGGATGCACGCTCCGTAAGCCTGGCCCATCTCATATTCACGACAGGCCTCACAGTATCCCAGCAATTTGTCCAACATTGCC
>Ga0315289_10003077_pt1 | contig 25339 bp, 29 predicted proteins | sample YL17G11_40_MG_FD_203452 | JGI IMG/M metagenome (GOLD analysis project Ga0315289, IMG submission 203452) | Sediment microbial communities from Yellowstone Lake, YNP, Wyoming, USA - YL17G11_40 | ecosystem: Environmental > Aquatic > Freshwater > Lake > Sediment | place: USA: Wyoming | collected...
CTTACGACATCTTAGGGGGATGGTGGTCTGACGCCGGCACCTTTGAATCTCTTCTTAGGGCAAGCAATTTGGTGGCAAAGGGTGGAGCTAACAAGATGGATCTGTAATTTTTGTCCGTGAGAGTAGAATCGCTTTATATCGACCATTGACTTTATCAGGAAATTCCTAATGATTCATGGAGTGATAACCAAAAAATTGAAAGTGATTCCGGATGAACGGGGACGTTTGATGGAGATAATCCGGAGTGATGACGAATTATTTGTCAAATTTGGGCAGGTTTATATGACCACGGCCTATCCGGGAGTGGTTAAGGGATGGCATTATCACAAAAAGCAGACTGACAATTTTGCAGTAATTAAAGGAATGATCAAATTGGTCTTATACGATAATAGAGCCGATTCCCCCACTAAGGGAGAGATAAATGAGTTTTTTTTAGGGGAACATAATCCCCTTTTGGTTCAAATCCCCGATTTGGTTCTTCACGGCTTCAAGTGCATCAGCCAGGAAGAAGCTATCTGCATAAATATACCTACTGAGGTCTACAATTACGATCAACCAGACGAGTTCAGGGTGGATCCACATAAAAACGACATTCCTTACAGCTGGGAAAGAAAAGAAGGATAGTGAAAAGTTAAGTTAGCATTTTGCTTAGCATTTCATTCCTCTTAAGAATAAGAAATCAAACTCGTATGAATGTTTTGCATCTTGGGAAAGTGACATATAAAGCGAAAATCAATGGAGGAATACTATGGAAATAGCTCCAAGAATTAGTGTACACGGGAAAATTCGTTTCGGCAAGCCTGTGATCAGTGGGACACGTGTTCCAGTTGACCTCATCATCGGCAAACTTGCAGGAGGAATGACCTATGAAGAGGTTATGGCTGAATACGAAATCACCCGTGAGGATATCCTGGCTGTCCTTGACTATGCGGCTAAGATCCTGTCTAGCGAAGAGATCAAACTGGTAGGATGAGATGCCAAAATTCGTGATCGATGAAGATATGCCTCGCTCCACTGGAAGGATTCTTAAACAACAGAGATACGATGTTAGGGATATTCGGGACTATGGGCTTCGCGGAGCAGAGGACCAAGAGATTTATGAATTTGCACAAAGAGAACAAGCCGTGATCCTTACAGGGGATAGAGGTTTCGGTAATATTTTGCGTTTTCCATTAGGAAAGCATTTTGGAATCGTCATAGCGCGCTTTTCCAATGAAATGCCGACTATCGAGATAAACCGCCATCTTCTAGAAAGGTTTGAAGATATATCGGAAGATGACTTCAAGGGAAATCTGATAATCATGGAACCAGGGAAGATACGAATCAGAAGAAAATGAGATGAGGAGCAATCGAGCAAAACTTCCCCCAAAGCTTGATTCGTTTAAAAAAGCTCAAAGATATAGACCAAAATAAGAAAATATGGAGATGTTTAGATAAGTCTACGAAAGCCACCCATTTAAGGAGTTTGGATGAAAATCTTAGTCACCGGGGGTGCGGGGTTCATCGGATCTAACTTCATCCGGTATATCCTTTCGCATTATCCTCAATATCAAATTGTAAATTTAGACAAGTTGACCTATGCCGGGAATTTGGATAATCTCTCCGACATAGAGGATAATCCGAATTATCAATTCATAAAAGGTGACATTTGCGATCAAACGGTAGTTGAAAGGATCGTTGAAGACAAAATAGACGTGATCGTCAACTTTGCGGCGGAGACCCATGTGGATAGATCCATATATGATCCTAAAATTTTTGTAAAGACAAATGTTCTGGGAACTCAGGTTTTGCTTGAATCCGCACTCAAGTTCAAGATAGGCAGGTTGATCCAGATTTCCACAGACGAGGTATATGGGAGTTTGGGGAATGTGGGTTCTTTTTTTGAGTCCTCACCTCTTTTGCCTAACAGTCCCTATTCCGCCAGCAAAGCCTCGGCTGATCTTTTGGTTCGCTCCTATTTTAAGACGTTCGGTCTGCCAGCCATAATTACCCGTTGCACCAATAACTATGGTCCCTATCAATTCCCGGAAAAATTGATTCCCCTTTTTATCACTAATGCCCTCTTGAATCAAGAACTCCCCATATATGGAGACGGTCTTTATGTCCGCGATTGGCTTTATGTGGAAGATCATTGTAAAGCTTTGGATTCGATTTTGCATAAAGGCAAATTCGGCGAAATCTACAATATCAGCGGAAGCTATGAGAAGACTAATTTAGAAATAACAGACCTGATCTTAAAGAGACTTTCCAAGCCCCAATCTTTGATAAAACACGTCAAGGACAGACCCGCACATGACCGCAGATATGCCCTTGATTCCTCGAAGATAAGAAACGAATTGGGTTGGAAGCCTGAAGCCTCTTTTGAAGAGGGGATTGCCAAAACTGTGGACTGGTATATTACCAATCAAAAATGGTGGCAAAAAATTAAGACCGGTGAATATTTGGAATATTACCAGAAACATTACGGCAAGTTAGAAAGTTAATAAGTTAGAAGGTTAGAAGGTTAGAAAGTTGGCAAGTTGGAAAGTTGGTGATAGAACTTGCTAACCTTCAAACCTGCAAACCTGTTAACTTGCTAACCTTCAAACCTGCTAACTAAAATTCGTATGAATGCCTCTGCAGTGGTCTTAATTACTGGAGCCAATGGTCTTTTAGGACAGAAACTGGTCACCGATTTCCATCCTCATTATAAAGTCATTGCTTGCGATCTTCACCCTGAAAGTTTTCTCTCTTTTCCAAATCTCTCTTACGAAAGTTTGGATATTACCAACAGACGACAGCTTGGGTTTCACCTATCTTTTTATCATCCTCAAGTCATCATCAATGCGGCGGCATATACGGATGTGGATGGATGCGAAATTCATAAAGATAAAGCTTGGGCAGTTAATGTGGGAGGGGTTAAAAATTTAGTAAGTTTCTCTAAAGAACAAAAGATCAAATTGATCCAACTTTCCACAGATTACATCTTCAATGGGGAAGATGGACCATACTCTGAAGAAGATTCTCCTGATCCTATAAATTTTTATGGAGAAACCAAGCTGGAATCAGAAAAGATCATTAAAGAAAGTGGGATCGATTTACTGATCGTCAGAACTAACGTCCTTTATGGATTTGGGAAAAATGTAAAGCCCAATTTTTTGCTATGGCTTTTGGACAAACTTTCCCAAAATGAAAAAATCCAAATAGTCACAGACCAATTTAATAATCCCACCTTGGCTGATAATTTATCTTTATGTATCCTGGAGATGGTTAGAAAAAACGTCTCTGGAACATATCACCTTGCCGGTTCTGAATATCTCTCCCGCTACGATTTTGCCATAAAGGTAGCAGACAAATTCAATTTTGACAAAGATAATATATTACCCGCCAAAACCGACCTTTTGCAACAAAAAGCCAAAAGACCCTATAAGGGTGGCCTCAAAATAGACAAAGCCAAAAGCATATTAGAAACTGAGCTTTTGAACGTAGACCAAAGTCTCGATTATCTTTTGATGCATCGGTTAGACTGAGACGGAGAGCTGAGAGTGAGAAAAAGACCTACTCGTTGTGGCAGGGGTTGAACCCCTGCCACATCCCCCAGTTAGTCGGGGTTGTTGCGGGGTATCATTGCTCAGCAACTTTTTATGGCTCGACATGCGCACTATAAGTAGTTCGGGGTGAGGGTTCATCCTGAAGAGATTCACCCTGAAGGGCACCCTGAACTAAGGTGGTATATTTCTAAATCCCCCTTTAGTCCCCCTTTAAAAAAGGGGGAATTTTAAATAATCCCCCCTTCATAAAAGGGAGAATCATAATCCTCTTTATAAAAGCGGGAACAAAAATCCCCCTTTGAAAAAGGGGGATTCAGGGGGATTATAACCTCTTTTTTATAGCTTTTCGATCACACCATTTAAATCTTCCTACCAATAAAAACTACCCCAAAAGATTTTTAAGCTCGTTCATAAATTCGTTTATATCTTTGAATTTATGATATACCGAAGCGAATCTGACATACGCCACCTCGTCCAACTCCTTCAATCTCTTCATCACCGCTTCCCCTATCTCTTTGCTGGTAATCTCAGTTTTGGAAAGATTTTGCAGTTCCTCTTCTATCTCCTCCACCAGGGAGGCTATCTTTTTGGAGCTGATGGGGCGTTTTTTACAGGCAAGCTCGATTCCCCTTTGAAGCTTCTGTCTGTCGAAAGGTTCCCTTCTGCCGTCGTTTTTTATCACGATTAAGGGGACATCTTCAATATATTCATAGGTGGTGAAGCGTTTGCCACAGGTTTCGCATTCTCTTCTTCTTCTCACTGATCTTCCATCCTGTGAGGGTCTTGAATCCACAACTCTATCTTTTTCCTGTCCACAAAACGGACATTTCATTTCTTTCCTCTCTTTTCCCCACTTGTCTTCAAACTTTTTAACTTTCAAACCTTCTAACCTTGGTTTGAAAGTTCTAACTGACTTTAGTCAGGTTTTACGCCACTAAAGTGGCTGGGAACTGGTCTCTGTCTTTCCAACTTTCTAACCTTCTAACCTTCCAACTTTTCCGCCAGAGGCGGATCTGCCTATGGCAGACAAACCTTCTAACCTTTAAAAATCTGAATTTTAACTCCTGCCTCTTTCAACATCTCCTTCGACATCTTGTCCGGATAACTATGCTTTATCACAATCTTTCTTATCCCGGCATTGATAATTAACTTTGTGCACAAAATACAAGGCTGGGTGGTGGAATATAAAACTCCATCTTTTATGCTCACCCCAAACAGAGCGGCTTGGACGATGGCATTTTGTTCGGCATGAGTAGCTCTGCATAGCTCATGTCTTTCCCCTGAAGGGATGCCTAACTTTTCTCTGAGACAACCTATCTCCAGACAATGCCTAAGTCCGGTGGGAGCACCGTTATATCCGGTCGCTAATATTTTTTTGTCTTTCACGATCACTGCCCCGACCTGCCTTCTCAAACAGGTAGAGCGGGTAGCCGCCAATTCAGCTATACTCATGAAATATTCATCCCAGGAGGGGCGGGTTCTCTTTACTTTAGTCATTTCTTTTTTCGGCTTATTCGTTTTCCGAGACGATGTCAAGTTTTCCCTTTCGAGAGCTCTGAAAAAGTCATTTTTGCGGGGCTGGGAGCCCTTCAGGGTGAATCCCTTCAGGATGAACCCCGCCTACGCGGGGTTAAGTCAGTAACCGCGTAGGGACGGGCTCTTGGCCGCCGAATCTCGGCACTTTTTCAGAGACCTCCCTTTTATTCAAAATCTATTCTTATCCGATCTCCAATCTTTGCTTTCAAAAACGTTTGTGCACTACCTTGGTTGACCGCTAACTCCAAAAAATCCGAACTCCCGATAAGCGCACCTAATCCCTGTTCTTTTATTTCAAAATATGATCGGGTTATCCCTTTTATCCGTCTTTTCCCCACCTTTATTTCTACATTTTTCTTATTCGCCAAAAGATCGGCTGAGATGTTGGTGATCAGGTTACCAAAACGATCTATATGAATGATCTCGCCCTTTGAGTTTTTTCCTTTTGATTCCGGCTCCGGGATGATAAATTTCATGCATTCTTTAGCGGGTGACCCGAATTCATCAGCTTTGATTCCCAAGGAAAGATATGCGGCCACCGGAGCGAAGACATCTCTGGCGTGAAAAGTACTGGAGGGCTCAGCTAAGAAATATTTTTCGTTAGAAATAACAATTACATCAGTTAAATCCTCTCCGTGATAAATGAAGCTGAAGATTCCATTATCCGGACCTACAAAAAAGAAATCTTTGGTTTTGATTAAAATCGGCTGACGTAAACTTCCCACTCCCGGATCCACAACCGCCAGATGAATAGTTCCTTTTGGAAAATATTTGTAAAAATTGTTCAAGGCAAAAGCGGCACCCAAAACATCATACGAATCAACCTCGTGCGTTATGTCCACAATTTCAGCTTGAGGATTGATCCTTTTGATCACCCCTTTGACCGCACCCACGTAGCCATCCTTGGTACCGAAGTCGGTAAGGAGTGTGATTATCTTTATTCTCATATATCTTTGAAAATAAATTGGAGTGTTCGCCTTCAGGCGAACCTTGGGAAAACTCGTATTTTTAAATAGGTTTCAGGTCAAGCTAAAGCTTGACACTCCAATAAGAACTTCGACTTCCAGATTAAGCGAATTTAATTTTTACAAACCTCACCAATAATTCGCCCGTTGGTTCGGGGGTACCTTACCCCGAACCATAAATGGCCAAGGGTGACGAAGACCCATATGGGAGGGCACCCTTGACCAACAACTAAATTTACACATTCACCCTTCCCCCTCATCCTAACCTTGCGAAGCATTCATACGAATCTCCCCCTGGGGAGAAGGAATCTTTTCCCCATTTCCTCTCCCCTCTGGGGAGAGGATTAAGGTGAGGGGTACATAAATCAATTTTTGCTTTTGAATTAGTGGCATCATAAATCTAAAAGATTTAATCCTGTCTCTGGATCAGGTTTCCTTTCTACTTTGCTCTCAGATGGGATGATCATAAATTCGCCGGTGGCAGAGATGGTGGCGGAGAAGAGGTGTCCTGAGAATGCTTTCATATCAGAACCTGCCGCAGTGACATGGGCGTGCACGAAAGGTTTACCCTCTACGTAAGCAATGCTTCCGGTTAGATTGCCAAATTCCAAATCATCTCCAATAAATTTCTTGATATATTCTTTTTTTGCCGAATCGAAATACCCTAAGGTCAAATCCTTAATCGCTCCTAAACCGAAAACAAAGCCACCCAAGATTTTTTGCTCCTCCACAAAAGAAGATAAAGTTTTTATTACCTCTTCTCCCTTAACCAACCTTACCAGATAACCGTGTTGAATTTTTCTGAAATACATTTGGTTACTTCTGCGATTAATTCAACTTTTTTGCTGTCAGATTAGAGATTCATCCTTAAAGAGAATTTGGAGTGTTCACCTTTAGGTGAACCGTATAAAAGCTTTTTCGCCTTGCGAGAAACTTCAGGTCAAGCTGAACTCCGCAGGATCTTGAGACTTGTCACTCCAGGGATGCGCAGTCAAATTTGACTTTCTTTTGAGTCCTCTTTACGCTGTTTCTTTTTTTAACCAATCCAAATATTTTTCGTTCCCCGCCAAGATGCCTAACGCAATGATCTCCGGAACTTCATAGCTATGGAGCTCGATCACCTTTTTTTTCAGCTTCCCCAAAAGCTCATCTTTAGTTTTTATCAAAAGCAGAACTTCTTCTGCTGTGCTGATCTTTCCCTTCCAGCGAAAGATAGATTTTAGTCCCGGAACTATATTTACACAAGCGGCTAATTTTTCTTCAACCAAAGATTGGGCGATCTTTTCCCCCTCCTTCTCAGATGCACAGGTCACAAAGACAACGATATAATCGGTCATCTTTCGATCTTCCTTTTCAATATCTGTTCAATTCTGTCTACTTTCCCTTTTAGTCTATTTCTGACTCCTTTTCGATCGTCGATAGTTATCACCATATATACCCTTTTGCATTCCTTCGTTAAGGTTTGATGGCATCTTTTAATCACTTTGAAGATACTATCCCAATTCCCCTCGATGGTAGTGCTCATAGCGGAGGTGCGATAAGAAAGACCGCTTCTATCCACAATATCAATCATTTTTGCCACATATTTTCCCACAGACTCTCCTTTGTCCAACGGGAAAATGCTAAACGATACTAACACAGCACCCTCCTTGTTTTGTAAGGATTTAGGTTGCTGGTAGCCAAGGGTTCATCCCTTGGCGCCAAGCCATGAAGGCTTGGCTACGCAGGCTTGAGATTGCTTCGTCGTCCCGTAGAATGCGGGACTCCTCGCAATGACAGTTCATCTAATGCGTTTGTATTAGTTTACTCCGTTGACCTATTCAATCCCCAACTCCGCCTTAACCTCCTTTACCGCCGCGACCATAACCTTCAATTTTTCTTCTGCCTCTTCTTTTGTTCTGGTCTTCAAACCGCAGTCTGGATCTATGTAGACTTTTTCAACCGGGAAGACCTCTAAAGCTTTTTTGATGTTCCTCTTCACTTCATCTTTTTTTTCAATGATATGGCTGTGGGAATCCAAAACGCCGACTGCGATCTCCTTGGTAAATTTTGGCTCTCTAAATATGTCCAGGTTAGCAAAATTGCTGTTGGCGAATTCCAGATCCAGCTGATCCACTGCTAAATCTAAAATTTTCGGATAGATGGTTTTGAAATCTCCATAACAGATATGGCTTATAGTTTTTGCCTTTATTTTGGAGGTTACTATCTTCATGGCTTCGATGGCTAAATCGATCTCATCTTGGCGGGTGGAGAGGGCCGGCTCATCAATTTGAATGAATTTTGCTCCCGCCTTTTCCAAATCTACCACCTCTTGACCAATCACCTCAGCTAAGGCTAAAACCAGATCTCTACGCGAGGGATAATATTCATTAAATGACCAATCGCACATAGTATAAGGACCGGTCAATATTCCCTTGACCGGCTTTGAAGTCAGGCTTTGAGCATATTTGAACGTCTCCACGGTCATGGGTTTTTCCCTTTTTATTTCACCTTTGACCACTGGTTTTCTATAATACCTATTTCCATAGGACCGCACCAGTCCACTTATGCCAAATCCTTCAAGCCTTTCGGCAAAATAGGTGGTCATGTCTCCTCTTTCCATCTCTCCATGCACCAAGATGTCCAAGCCGATTTTTTCTTGCAGGCGAATACATTCCTCAGTTGCCTTTTTCTCCAATTGCGATAATTCTTCCTGCGAGATCTTGCCGGAGGCAAATTCGTTCCGGGCTTTGACTAAATAATCAGGTTTGGGAAAGCTCCCCACTGTGGTAGTCAGCAACATTTTCAAAACAGTTTAAAGTTTAGAGTAAAGATTTAGAGCTTTTTACCTCTCCCCCTATCTCCCCCTCTCCACATTTGTGGAGAGGGGGACGGGGGGTGAGGTCTGGACTGAATGCTTAAAACATAAATCAAAATTCGGCGTGTTTTTGCTACTCACATTCTATATTCTTTTGTCCAATCCAAAGCCAGTCTTCGGCAACCTTTTTAGATTCTGGGTTATTATTTAACTCTAATTGAGAACTGGGAAATAATTTACAATATTCAAATATAAAATTAGACATTGCTATCTTTATTACTTCCATTGTTACGTCAAATAACCCCAACTGTTTATCTCTTGAATCGGCTTGACTTAGTTGCAATGTGCTTAGACTACTTGAATGGGCATAACCACATAAATGTCTATAGAAATGTTCCGCATGCAGATTAGATAATTTTGCATCTAATGCTATTTCTCGCCAAGATAAAGTTCGCCAATTGCCATCTAAAATTTTCTTTTGTTGTTTCTTAGTTAAATTCAAGAATACTTTATTATTCTTGAGAATCTGTTCATAATTTTGGATCAGTTTTTGTTCACTTGCGAGACGTTTTTTTGATTCTGGCAGAACACATGGAAAATTTTCTCTTTCTTTTAAGCCTCCCAATAACCATGAATAAAATCTGAAATCATTTTCTTCCTTGGAAACAGAAGACCCAAAGAGGTAGTGAAACGTCAAAAAGGATTCAATAATTGCCCGGGCGAGCACATTTATTGAAGATGCGTCAAAAAAATTAACTTCGAAGAAGGGCAAATCCTTTATGATTGTACCTCGAGACAGATAAAAGGTGGATGCTGAATGCTGAAAGAACTTTAGTGCTAACGGCTCAGCTTCGAACAGTTTTTCATCTGGTTGTTCGACCCCCTTATTAGCCTCTATAATCCTAGCTAATAGATCTAAAATGATTAAATATTTTCTTTCCTCTTCCATCTTACATTCAAATCTCGAGCCGCTTTGGCTTCGTCCAGGCGGGTGACCGGCGTATTGTGCGGAGCAGATTTAACTATTTCGGGATTCTCCTCTGCCTCTTTTGCGATTTGAATCATGGCTTGGATGAATTCATCCAAACTTTCCTTGCTTTCGGTCTCCGTAGGCTCTATCATTAAAGCTTCGGGGACGATAAGAGGGAAATAGACCGTAGGGGCATGTAGCCCAAAATCCAAAAGCCTCTTGGCAATGTCTACCGTCTTTACTCCTTTGGCTTTCTGATTTACTCCAGAGAACACCACCTCGTGCTGACAACAATCAGGATAGGGAAGGTGATAATAATCTTTCAACCTGGCTCTGATATAATTAGCGTTAATCACCGCATTTTCACTGACCTCCCTTAAGCCGGATGCTCCATTTTGCCGGATATAACAATAAGCTTTCACCAACACCCCAAAGTTTCCATAAAAGCTGTGCATCCTTCCGATCGAATCCGGACGCTTGAAATCGAAATAATATTCTTCAAGTCCCTTTTTATTTGTTTTCTTAGCCACCAGAGGGACGGGAAGAAAAGGAGCCAGATTTTTTTTCACCCCTACCGGTCCTGAACCCGGACCACCTCCGCCGTGGGGGGTGGAGAAAGTTTTATGTAGGTTGAAATGAACTACATCAAATCCCATATCTCCGGGTTTGGCTATGCCCATCATGGCATTCAGATTCGCCCCGTCCATATAAAGAAGCGCTCCGGCATTATGAACCACTTCGGCAATCTCCAATATTTGAGATTCAAAAAGCCCCAAGGTATTGGGATTGGTCAGCATCAAAGCAGCCCCCTCTTCATCTAATGCCCTTTTCAGCTCCTCCAGATCAACCAGTCCCTTTTCATTGGATTTGATCTGAACTGTGGTGTAACCGGCAGTAACCACAGAGGCAGGATTGGTGCCGTGAGCTGAGTCGGGAATGATCACCTTTGATCTGGGGTTCCCATTTTTCTTATGATAAGCATGGATCAAAAGCAAACCTGTCAGTTCCCCTTGCGCACCCGCAGACGGCTGCAAGGTGATCTCATCCATTCCCCCGATCTCTTTTAGATGCTCACCCAACTCGAACATTAATTTTAACGCCCCTTGGCAAGTCTCTTCGGCTTGATGCGGATGAAGACACAAAAATCCGGGAAGGCGGGAAAGGGTTTCATTTATTTTAGGATTGTATTTCATGGTGCATGAGCCCAGAGGATAGAATCCTTTATCCACATGATGGTTCATAATGGACAGCCTGACAAAATGCCTCACCACATCTATCTCGCTCACCTCCGGTAAAGGAGGCTCGTTTTTTCTCAACTTATCTTTGGGCAATAACTCTTCTATATTCTTTTCAGGCACATCTAAGGGGGGTAAAGAACACCCCATTCTTCCGGGTGAAGATAATTTAAATATCAATTTTTCGCTCATTGATTTAAAACTCCGTGATTGAAATTTTGCTTAACTCCCACAAACACAGTTTTTTGTCGGGTAGCTTACTTACGGTTCGCAACCCGACCTACATATCTGATTCCCCTCACCCTTCCCTCTCCCCCCAGGGGAGAGGGGCAATTCTCTCCGTCCGCTTAATCCGTTGGTATGAACCATACGGTTCATACTGTTGACCGCTTTATTGCGTTCGGGATGAATCTGTTGACTCTTCTTTTTTCAATTGCTTGATCTTTTCTTTTACCCAGCCGGTATCCGCAGAACTCGGGTGATCTGTCAAAAATTTTTGATAAAGCTCCAAAGCTTTGGCAGTATCACCGGCTTGAGCATAGGAGTAAGGAATATATCTTTCAGCCTCCAGAGCCATTTCTCCTTTCGGATATTTCTCTAAGAAATTCTTGAAGGCATCCACTGCTTTCAGATAGTCTTTCCTTCTTATTTCGAGCCAGGCAATGTTAATGAGAGCATCTTGTGACTTCCCTTTTTTATTTTCCGGGTCCAAAGCTACCACTTTTTGGTAACAAAGGAGAGCCTCATCATAGCTCCTGCGTGCTTCATACTTGTCCGCCAGCTTAAAGGCAAGCTCCACGTCGGTTGAATCTTTCTGGAATCTATTTTTCAGGTCCTCCAAAGTTTCCTTTCCTTGTAAATATGACTGAATGGTAGACACAAATTCCCCCGGAGGGAGATAGCCGTAAATTCTATCTATCTCTTCACCTGAGCTTTGCATGAGGATGATTGTGGGAAAACCAGCAATTTTATACAGGTCCCCGGTGGCAGTATCCTTACCCGCCTCCATCTTGACAAAAACCATGTCTTTCGACAATGCGATCACATTCTTATTGGTAAAGGTTGAATCCTCCAACCTCTTACACCACTTTCATCCATCTTTCCAAAAATCAGCGATTATATGCTTATCCTGTTTTTGTGCAATTTTCAATGCTTTTCCCATAGAGGGAGCCCACTTGATCTTGTCCGGCACTTTCTTGACACAAAAGCTAAAAAGAATCGCTCCCAAGCATAGAACCGCCACCAGTCTCAAGACACAGAATTCGTGCAAAACTTCTCTTTTCATTTGTGCCTCTTTCGGTTATCTGCCATAGGCAGATCCCTGCCCGCTAAAGATTGGCAGGCGGGCGCCTCTGGCGGAAAAGTTAAATGATTTGAGCGCAGGTCAAAGATCGCCCACTGTCTGTTCTTTTATAGCTATGCTTTCTTCGTATTTGTCTTTAGGGACGTAAATTTTATAGCCCGCTTTTCCTTTGGTTACATAACCCAGTCCCTCTTCAAAAAAGCTTCCTGCGGACTTTAGATAGCAGGGAATATCGTTGTTTTCTAAAGTCTCTTTAAGAAACTCCGCATATACACGATTGCGAGTGGAATAGAGAAGAACCAAATTCTCCGGTTGATCCTCCTCCCTTAAATCCTCCACCTCCTCCTCTTCTGAAAGCTCCTCCACCAAATCGTATTCGCAGTCCGGGCATCTTTTTGTCCCCGGACTGTATTCGGTCTTACATAAAGGACAGAACGGCATAGATATCAGTTAGATAGTTAGAAAGTTTACAAGTTAGCAAGTTTGAAAGTTTGTTCTGCTTACTTTCTAACTTGCTAACTTTCCAACCTTTAAACCAGTTTTCTCAACTCATCCACCAAATAATCGATCTCCTCTTTGGTTCTTTTTTCGGTAACGCACACTAAAAGACAATTCTTCAGTTTTCGATCGAACTGGGCTAAATCGATTCCGGCAAAAAGATTCCGTTTTACCAGTGACCTTATTATTCTCTTCGGGGGAACAGGCGTTTCCACCACAAATTCTTTGAAGAAAGGGGCATCAAACTTTTTTTTGAATCCATCAATTTTAGTGATTTTATCCAAAGCATAATGGCTTTTTTGTAAGCACAATTCAGCTACCTTTCTCGTCCCGGATTTTCCCAAAAGGGACAGGTAAACACAAGAAGCTAAAGCACATAAAGCCTGGTTGGTGCAGATGTTGGAGGTGGCTTTTTCCCTTCTTATATGTTGTTCTCTGGTCTGAAGGGTTAAAACGAAACCTCGTTTTCCTGAAGTATCTGTGGTAGCGCCCACGATCCTTCCAGGCATCCTCCGGACGAGATTTTGCTTAGAAGCAAAATAGCCCAAATATGGTCCGCCAAAGGACAAATTATTCCCCAAAGCCTGCCCTTCTCCCACCGCAATATCGGCATTATATTCACCTGGCGTTTTCAAAATTCCCAAAGAGATGGGATCGCAAACCAAAACTAAAAGAGCGCCCACCGAATGAGTCGATGCTTCTATCTCTTCTATATTTTCAATCAGTCCAAAAAAGTTGGGGCTCTGGACAATCACACAGGCGACCTTTTCTGAAATATTTCTTTTGACTCCCTCAAGATCAATCAACCCATCCATTGAAGGTAAAGTTTTCACTTTGAGCTTGATAGACCGGCAATAAGTAAGAAGAACTTCCTTATAGCTAGGATTAAGTGAGCCCGCCACCAGAACCTCATCTCTTTGGGTCTCCGCATGTGCCAACAAAGCCGCTTCTGCCACCGCCGTGGCGCCATCATACATGGAGGCATTAGCCACATCCATACCGGTAAGCTCACAAATCAGAGACTGAAATTCATAGATGCTCTGAAGTGTTCCCTGGCTGACCTCCGCCTGATATGGGGTATAGGCAGTATAATACTCCGATCTGGAGATTATGTGATCCACCACTGCCGGGATGAAATGATCGTATGCTCCTCCGCCTAAGAAACTAATAACCTGAGAAGTATTCTTGTTCTGAGCAGATAGGTCAGATAGTAGCTTGATCAGGTGAAGTTCAGATAGAGGCGGGGGGAGCTTTAATTCATCTTTAAGGCGGATAGATTCAGGGATGCATTCGATCAGATTTTCAAAGCTTTCCACCCCGATTTGTTTCAGCATCTGTTTTCTGTCATTTTCGGTATTCGGAACGTAGGTCATATTGTGGTCTCTACGGAATAAGGTTTCTATGTTTTACGTTTATCGGTTTCGGCCACGTATCGGATGTCATCTGTCGGTTTCGTCCTTCGGTTTTAAGACGATGCGTATGCATTCATACGAACAAACGACTGACGATGACCCTTTAGACGATACGTAATGGTTCGGCAAGCTCACATAAACCCAAACCGCAACCTTTTCAAACGAAACCCGAAATTAAAACCCATTATGTTTTGCTCTCCACCAGTTTCCTATAATCAGCAGATGAAAGCAAAGCGTTAAGCTCTTTTGGGTCCTTCATTTTGATCCTGATGATCCATCCTTGTCCATAAGGGTCGGAATTTATCAGATTGGATTGTGATTCCAATTGGGTGTTGACCTCGACTACTTCCCCGGAGAGAGGTGCAAAGAGATCGGAGACCGCCTTTACCGCCTCGATCACCCCGAAAGGCTTCATTTGCTCCACTAAGGTTCCCACCTGGGGCAATTCCACAAAGACCACATCTCCTAATTCCTTTTGAGCATAGTCGCTGATTCCTACTGTCGCTACATCCCCTTCAACCTTCACCCACTCGTGCTCTTTGGTATATTTCAGATCATCCTTTATTTCTATCTTTATCTCCACAATTCCTCCTTGGATTTTCTGCCAAAGGCAGATCCGCCTTCGGCGGAAAAATGTTTTCGTATTTCGTTTATCGTTTGCGAAACCCGTATGGTTCGACTTTGCTCACCATAAATCGATGCTCGTCAATCGAAACTCGATGCTCGAAAAAACGCCGGACTTCAATTGACCAGCTTCGAGTAACGATACGGGCCTCGTCATCCTATACCGAACTTCCTTTGAATTAATGTTTTCCTACCTCCTCCAATTTCTCTTTGAGCATCTCCTCCACCAAGGAGGTACCAAACCTGCCACTTATGAATCTTTCGTCCGAAAGGATTTTTTTGTGAAATTCGATGGTGGTCTCCACTCCTTCGATGATGAACTCTTCTAAAGCTCTTCTGGCTTTTAAAATCGCCTCTTCTCTGGTCTTTCCATGAGCGATCAATTTAGCGATCATCGAATCATAAAAAGGGGGAATCACGTATTTAGCGTAGGCATGCGTATCCACCCGGATCCCATGTCCTCCCGGGATGTGAAAGCTGGTGATAGTTCCGGGGCAGGGAAGAAAATCTTTTTGGGGATCTTCCGCATTTATTCTGCATTCGATCGCATGCCCTTTCAAAGAAATATCCTCTTGGGAAAAGGCGAGTTTTTCCCCCCAAGCTACGCGAATCTGTTCCTTTATTAAATCTATGTCGGTGACCTCCTCGGTCACTGGATGCTCTACCTGAATTCGGGTGTTCATCTCCATGAAGTAGAAGTTTTTATCCTCATCTAATAAAAACTCGATAGTTCCCGCACTTTGGTAACCCACACTTTTTGCCGCATTCACTGCTTTTTTTCCCATTTTTTTTCTTAAATCTTCATCTATAACTGGGGAAGGAGATTCTTCCAAAAGTTTTTGATGTCTCCTTTGAACGGTGCAATCTCGTTCTCCTAGATGAATAATGTTTCCGAACTCATCACCTAAAATTTGAAATTCTATATGTCTGGGGTTAGGGATATATTTCTCGACATAAACTGAAGGATTGCCAAATGCGGCTCCAGCTTCTAATTTTGCCATCTCCAATCCATTTTTCAACTCGTCTTCATCCCTAACAATTCTCATTCCTTTTCCTCCTCCACCATAGGAGGCTTTAATGATAACCGGAAAACCTATTTGGTAGCAGATGTCCAAGGCTTTTTCCAAAGAATCCACCACCCCATCGCTTCCCGGTATGACCGGGACGCCTGCATCGCGCATGGTTTTTTTAGCTAAGACTTTGTCTCCCATCAGCCTGATCATCTCGGAGGATGGTCCAATAAATTTTATATCACAAGATTCACAGATCTCGGCAAAATCTGGACTTTCGGCTAAAAAGCCGTAGCCTGGGTGGATGGCATCCGCATTGGTCACCTCGGCGGCGCTGATTATCCTTTTGGGATCTAAGTAGCTATCTTGGGATTTGGCAGGACCTATGCAGACATCCTCATCTGCAAATCGGACATGGAGAGATCCTTTATCTGCTTCGGAGAAGATTGCCACCGTCGCTATTCCAAGCTCCTTGCAAGCCCGGATGATGCGCAGGGCGATCTCTCCCCTATTGGCGATCAATATCTTTTTAAACAAAAATGCTCCCAACTAATTCTTTATAAACGTTCCAATTAAGCTTGGCTTTTAGACCTATGGTTGACCTTCGTGAGAAGAGGATAACATCATACCAAGCAACTAATCAATTCCATCTATTAACTTTTTTATAAAATTCCCTTCTTTTCTGTGGTCTTTTCGAACTCATGCCATCCCCGATCGGAAGCGCCTGTAATCCCTTTAACCCTAAGCTCAAAGTCAGAAGGATTGGTTGCCTGAAGGAGTGCCTCTTCATATGAGATCATCCCTTTCTTATAAAGATCCATAATGGACTGATCAAAAGATTGCATGCCATATTGAATAGCGCCACTCTCAATAAGCTCCAGAATCAAAGGAGTCTTAAGAGGATCAATTATGTATTCCCTTACCGAGCCGGTGTTCACCATAACCTCCACCGCGGGGACTCGTCCTGGACCATCACACCTGGGCAGAAGTCTCTGGCAGATTATGGCATTCAAGGTCGCAGACAAAAGGAGCCGGACCTGCTGATGTTGATGTGGGGGAAAGAATGAGATGATTCGGTTCACCGTCTCCACCGCATTAAGCGTGTGTAAGGTGGTCAAAACCAAATGCCCAGTGTCTGAGGCGGTCAAGGCGATGGACATGGTCTCCAAATCTCTGATCTCTCCGATTAAGATCACATCCGGGTCCTGACGAAAAGCATGCCTTAAGGCGGTAAAGAAAGATTCGGTATCCATTCCTATTTCCCTCTGACCGATAATACTCTTTTTGTTGCGATGCATATACTCAATGGGATCTTCGATGGTCAGGATGTTCTCGGATCGGGTAGCATTGATGTGATCGATCATGCAGGCCAAAGTAGTCGATTTTCCACTCCCCGTGGTTCCGGTGAGGATGATCAGCCCTCTTCTGTGTTCTGCTAAGGTCTTTAGCACTAAAGGTAAATTGAGTTCCTCAAATGATGGGATGATAGTATTTACCGATCTAATGGCGATCCCCACCGTTCCTCTCTGCCGGTAGAAATTGATCCTGAAGCGTCCCATCTTAGAGATGCTCAATGCCAAGTCCAGCTCGTTCTTTTGAAGAAACCTTTTTTTCTGATCCTCGTTTAAGATTTGGTTCATTATCTCTTCCATTTCCTGGGGAGTCAAGGGCTCTTCGGTAATGAGACGTAGCGCACCGTCAATGCGCAGAGTCGGTTTTATCCCAATTCGAAGATGAAGATCCGAAGCCTTGGTGGAAAGCATCTCATCCAACATCTGTTTTAATGTCATATTTACCCTCCTTTTGATCACAAAATAGTATTGGCTTGTTCAGTTAATTGCTATCTACCAATTACTTCGACAAAAATTCTGGGATTATTAACCTGGCTTGCTGTAATGACGGGATGTTAGTATAAATGCTTTACAAATGTTTCCGCTCACAGCTTTCAACATAAAGAGATAGAATACAAAATTGTAGATTACGGGGACCCGTCTGGCATGGTTATGCTGGGTCAATCAAAAAGAGGGTCTGTCCGAACTCCACCGGTTTGGCATTTTCCACCAGTATCTTGGCTACCCTTCCCGCCACCTCACATTCTATCTCGTTCATCAGCTTCATGGCTTCGATGATGCAAACCATCTGTCCCACCGCAATCTGCTGATTCAGCTCCACATAGGGTTTGGCATCCGGAGCGGGAGCTCGATAGAAGGTTCCCACCATGGGGGATTTTATGGGAACTAAATGATCTGTCTCCTCCACCATCTTTGGCATTTCCGCAGGAACGGTTTGAGTCTTTGCCGTCAATTCACTCTTTGATTCCACTGCGATGGTGGTCACCGATTGATCCGTAGAGGGGTTGTTCGCCTGTTTCGGCTTTTTGGTAATTCTCACCTTCTGTCCCCAACCCCCTACCTCCAATTCCCCTATGTCTGATTCTTCCACCAGTTTTATTAATTTTCTAATTTTAGAAACCCGCATAACTACCCCCTCCGGTTTGAGGGCTTAAGTATGGGATAGAAAATCACAACTTCACAACTTTACATATCCTGATCATTTATCGTCTTGAGAGTTTGAGAAGGACAACACTATCCGCAAACTCTCGGTTATCTGCCGCTAGAGGCATGTCTTTATCCTTTCCAGTGTTTTTTTGCCCTTTCAAATATCTTATCAATAGTCTGTCCCTTATAAAGGCGTCTGGAAATTTTTACGTAATCAGTGGAGTCACGATGAAGGAGTGTAAGAAATCTCAAAGCGGTAGAAGGTCCAAGGGTTTTATTCAATGCTTCTATCCCTTTTAATTTAATCTCAGCCTCATCCATAATTTTTGTCTTCATTATTTTTCAACCTCCCTTATATACTCCACGGGGTTCATCGCCTTCATCCTAAGATCTAATCTTTTAACACGTTTTATTAGCTCCTCATCACAGGTTAGGAAGAATCTGCTTTTGACATGATATGCACATGCCAAATGCATGGCATCTTTAGAAGATAACTTCGCCTTATGTTGAAAGTCTTTGGCAATGTGATATATTTCCACGTCTGGTCCAACTCTTGTCTCACAGAGGACGGAAAGGCGATATGCCACCAACTTCCGTTGTAATCAAGATAAACTAAATCCACAATTCTATAATTCCCTGTTTTCTTTTGTAGCGGACATACAATAAATATTTTTACTTTCGATCATAGCTCAATTAAGTTCTTCTCTGCTTTGGTTAGGACCTCGCATCCTCTCTTGGTGACCAACACGTCGTCTTCTATTCTTACACCACCCCAGTTGGGGATATAAATTCCCGGCTCAATGGTAATCACCATGCCCGTCTCTAAAAGCTGTTGGTTTCTTGGATTGATCAAAGGACTGTCATGAATCAGCCCTCCTATTCCGTGTCCCAATCCATGTCCAAAATATTTGTCATATCCAGCCCGTTTAATAATATCTCTTGCCACTTTATCCAGATCGCGTGCTTTTATTTTGGGTTTGACTTTACTTAGGGCTTGTTTCTGGGCTTTCAAAACTATATTATACACCTCTTTTTGTTTTTTGTTTGCTTTTCCCACCACCACGGTTCGGGTCAAATCAGCAGTATAGCCATCATACACCGCTCCCATGTCTAAAGTGACCAAATCCCCTTTTTCGATCCTTTTGCTGGACGCCACCCCATGCGGCAGGGCAGACCTTTTACCGGAAGCCACAATCGTTTCAAAGAAGGGGGCACTTGAGCCATATTTTTTGAATCGGAATTCAATCTCTGCGGCTAGATCCTGCTCCTTCACCTGGGGCTTAACAAAATCTAAAATCTCATAGAGGACCCGATCAGTTATGCTCACCGCCTTTTTTATTCTATCAATTTCATTCTGATCTTTTTTAACCGAGAGGGATTCGACTAAGTTTTCGGTAGGAACCAACAAGCAATTTGGCAAAAGAGCTTTTAATTTAGTGTAAGTTCCACAACTAAGGTAATTTTGTTCAAAACCAAGCTTTAATCTTTTTGGTTTAAGTAAGCTTAAAGTGGGAAGGCTCAAAATAAGCTCTCTTTCAGCTATCACAATTTTTGAATACTTAACCTGTTCAGAAACCTGGTCTTTGTATCGGAAATCGGTCAAAAATAAAGACTCATGGGGAGAGATCAAAATCAGTCCATTGGTGCCAGTGTATCCAGAGAGATAACGAACATTAGGCAAAAAGGTAACCAAAAGGAGATCCAAGTTCTCTTTTTCTAAAATCTCTTGTAGTTTTTTTATTCTATTTCTCATGTCGAATTACTTCCTTATTGATCTTGCTCTAAAGTAAGATTGCTATGTTTATTGTTGTGGGTTTTGGTTTCGGCTACGTATCGTAGAACGTTTGTCGGTTTCGTCTATGGTATTTTAGACGATAAACGACTAACGATGACTTTTTAGACTATACCTAACCGAAGCCGTAACCTTTTGGAACGAAACCCAAAAGATGCGAATATTATTCAATTGACACACCACGAGACTGGTCTCCTTGAGGTCTCACCAACTTTTCCCTTCTGGAGGAAAGTCTGGTCTCTAACTCTAAGATTCTTTTTTGGGCTTCTGAATCCGAGGGATTTTTTTGAAAAATCCTTTTGTAGATATCCAAAGCTATTGCAGTATGTCCCTGCTTTGCATAAACTTCTGCCATAGTTTTCGTCTCGAAGAAGATTTTCTTCTCTTTTTTAGTTGTTCCCTCCTTTGTAACAGAAGTTTCCACTCCGGTTTTCGCAAAAGAGGGGTTATTTCTCTCTTCTAATTCAGATGCGTATGCGTTCATACAAACTGTCCCAAAATTTTCTTCTCCTTAGTTTGCCCCCTTTCCCCATGTCGGGAAAACGATAATACTTTAATCTAAACGTGTCAAGCAAAAATTTTGGGACTTTTCCACTTTTGGTGCAAATTTTTCCAGCGAGCAAAGAAAAAAGCAAAGAGCACTTAGCCTCCCATCCCCTCTTCAAGCAAAAGTGGCGATATTTGTCTTTGTAGTTCTTACCGGGTGCATAAAAGAGTTTTTAAAAATTATGATCCTTTGTGCACTAAGAAATGGGGTTGGCTTTTCGTAGATGTGTGTATGACGAGAACTTCCAGAATAGTTTATCTCGTGTTGATCTTGCTTTTGGTAATTCTTCCTTTTTGCATCACAAAACCGATTCTATTCTTTCCGGAATCTCACGCAGAAGCGTTGACGATTTTAATAATCTTAGGACTCGCCTACTTTGTTCATCTTTACGATGTCAGGCTAAAGGAGAAAGAAAAACAATCTTTGGAGAAAAAACTCGAGATTTCTGTTGAAAAACTCAACGATTCCTTTAGATACATCGGATTGGTTAATCGCCGCCTCCCACTTCTAAAAAATCTGACAACGGAACTATTAAGCATATCTAACGAAAAAAACAAAGCTGTCTTTGAAGAGTTATTGTCCATAGCCACTTCAACTATCGCTAGATCGGATTGGGGGATATTTAGATTTGTTAAAGTAAGTAAACAAACTACGGTGAAGGAATTTTGCTATACCAGCAAGAATTATGTATTACTGAAAACGAGAGTAGGAAACAGAGAGTTACTGGAACTGGTTAATACAAAAGAAAATTTTAAAAGAATTGGAGATTTGTTTGTGGTGAATACTTCTGATAATAAAGCGGACATACACTGTTTTCTGATTTTTCCAAAAGGCGAAACTAACATTGAAACGGAATATTCGATCCTGCAAGCCATTGTCGACCAAGCCCAATTATTTTATAAATATTTATATTAAACAGTTGGAGTCAAACATCCAATGAGGTGACAGAACCCTTCCTTCGACCCTGAGGTCTTCCTTCGACATCCCGCCTTTGGCGGGAGACGAAGTGCAGGACTGAAGGGCAGGGTGAACCCTCACCACAAACCTTAATTCGTCCCGGGGGAGCAGAACCCCAACCAACATGAAAAGCCCCAGCTTGGTGAAAGCTGGGGCTTTTGTGTGTGCAGTAACGACATCTTGTAAGTCGACCATAACGTCCAGACGGATCCGTAGGAAAGATTGGTCGACATCTTTTATTGTTTCGTCCTTCGGCGGAGACACATGAGCTACACCTAAAACCTATCACCTTTGACCTGATTTTAACAGCTCGGTGCCGGTCCGTGTGCAAACAGATAGTTGAGCAGATAAACGAGATCGGAAGCATCAACCAGGCCGTCACAGGTGGCGTCTCCAAGCCATAAAGGATCAGGTGCAGGACCATTTATGAAGAGGTAGTTTAACAAATATACTACATCGGATATATCGATCACGCCATCTCCGTTGACGTCGCCGCGGACGTATGAACTGATGTACACTGTCGCCGAAGCAGAGTTGTTGAATCGACGAGAATCGATACTGATTCTATCGGGATCTACTTGGACATAGATCGTGTGCGTTCCTGATAACCCCTCAGTATTCCACATGAAAGAAATCGTTGCACTGTCGTTCACCTGCAGAATGGGCAGCTCGTAATCAGCACCTATTTGCGCTGAGCTGTCGAGTTGATCGACGTAGAAGCAAAGGATACTGCTATCGGAAGCTGCCGTGCCAATGTTACGGACCTTCGCGGAAATCAGCACGGCCTCACCCGTATCAGGCTCACTTGGTGCAAATATTATGTCTGCAGCTATCACCGATAGATCAGGGACTTTGACCCTGACGTGAGCCGTATCCGCCGCAGCGCCGCCGTAGTAGTCGGTTGTTACCACTAAGTCCCACATGCCAGCAGCGAGCGTGGTATCACCGAAGTAGGGCACAAGATCAGCTGGAGCGAAGTTGCAGTGATACACGTTCGTGCTATCGCTTTCCATGGGGATGAGGTAGTCACCCAGAGAAGTACGCACATTCGCCCCCAATACAGCTTCGCCCACCGTATCGCCTCGGTCTTGCAGTATAGCAATGAGGAGAACGGTATCCCTGCAATCGTAAACCGAATCGTCAGTTGAAACTGCCAGCGACAGCAGTGGCTTCACGGAGAAATATGTAAACTGCGAGTCAGAATCAAAGCCAGTCATACTGCACTTCGTTAAGCACCTGTAGTCTCCCAAAGGGGCCGAGTAAGGCAGAGCAAATGACCCTACGTGGCTTGAGTCGGAGGAAGAGTAAGTAAGCGTCAGGCTGTCTTCGTATCCCGGATATGTGACGGATTGAACATGTGAAGTGACAATCGCGTCAGTGGCGACATCGAAGTAATTGTCAAACACTTCAGCTGCGAAGTCAATGCTCTCACCTGGAGCCGCAGATCGCGGTGACGCCGAAGCAATGATGCCGAGGTTCAGCAGCGTCCCGGGCTCGTTAACATTCTGCACAATACAGGCCGAGGTGTAGAATGTTTCGGCGCTGTCGAACGAGCGTACCAGAAGGCTCGGACAGCCCGAAACGAGAGGCACAACGGTCCATTCTAGTGTGTCAACAGTTCCAGGGGGCAGTGAATCGATCGCAAACTCTGGATTCGTTGCAGAGTAGACATCAGCGTAATCAGACGCCCATATTCTCAACGGGAGCTGAACCGTGATACTATACTTCGTGTCTGGGCCACCATTACTGATCGCTGCGGTCAGACTGAACCCTGTACCCCGCTCAACGTAAATGGGAGCAGTGAGGCTGAGTGCAATGTTATCATACCTCCTACCTTTGGGACTGCCGCCACCAGGACGGTAGTAGGCTGTCACGTTCTCCGACGACAGATAAGTTACGCAGGGATAGTATATGAACCCACCACATTTGCCGCAGTCATACGAATCACCGTCGTGTGGATTGCAGAAATCACAACCCTCGGCGTCGCCATCGTGACACCAAGTAAGAGTGCTACCGTTGGACATGGGCACGATATCTGCCCATACATAAGCGCATGTATAGCCGCGGGCCTCATATTCCAACTTATTACCGTGAAAGGCCCAGAGAGCGTCGTAGTTATACCATTTGCTGTCTTCTGTGCCGCTTTCGGCAACAAGAATCTCATTCCAAGCATGTCCGCCATGGTCGCCTCTGCTTTTCTTATCAAGCCAAGACCAAACGTCTCTCGTTTGCAGCCCCAGGGAGCGGAGCAAACCCGTAGATAGGCCCGCATAATCGGTACACTGCCCTAGATAGTCGGGTTTCCTTTTCGGCAAGAGATCAAGAGCTGACCAACGCATGACATGCGTGAACGGGTACCCAATTGATTCATCGGGCTGGTATTCGGCAGATACCAGTCGGCGGACCCAGCCGCAGGCCAGCTCTCGCGTGTCTGAATCCAGCGCAGGAAAAGACTTTTCGGGGTTACCTACCGCATACTGAGCATACCTCACGATGTCAACCGGGTAGGAGCGGATACAGTCACTTTCAAGCAATGTTACATCGTCAGGGACTTGCTGCGGCAAATCGAGTTTATCGAAGTGCCTTTGCTTGAGCTGAACTTCACGTGTTGTTGGGTTCGGTGTAAGGTACGCGCAGGCAACTGAGAACTTGGGATTGTACGGCAGTATGTTGCCCTCAGGGAAGTAAAAGAGGCAAACGATCGTATCATAGATAGGAACATTGATGTCAAGCCAATCGTACGGCTTCATGTTGGCGATGTCGAATCCTACGGATGACATCCAGGAACCCCCTCCCGGCTCTTGAAACTTCATCTTGGGTCGGCCGACTTCTGCCGATGCATCGGATAGCTCAATATGCACGTTGTCGGCAGGACCACCCCGGTTGTAGAAGCGCAGAGTTAAGTCGGCGTGGTCACCAACGTAAGTATCATGTTTGTTGAGGCTGCCATCGAGGAACCAGCACTCAAGCGTCAGCTGTGGCACTGTTGGCGAGAGTACGAAGTCCCTGGTCGTTGTCTGCCCTGCCGTCACCTGTACCGATGCTTGCTGCGAAGCATATCCAGACTTCGAGGCTCTGACGGTGTATGTCCCCGCTGGGACTCTGGTGATTGAATACTGTCCCTGCGCATTAGTTTTCGCGCTGTACTCGGGATGTTCGATAAGTACGATGCTTGCCCCGCTAATCGGCGGCGCTCCTGCCCCAGTGGAAGTTACAATGCCAGCAATAGTTCCTGCACCATGTTTTGTCCACTGGGCAATATATGCCGACACCTTACCCCCGGCGGTGGTAAAATATCCCCCCGCAATCAATTTGTTGTCATAGATCGCCAGGGCATAGACAAACCTATTCATCCCTGACCCCAAAGGGGACCAGGCGGAACCGTCCCAGGAGGTTATATAATTGGCACCCACGCCCCCCGGCGGTGGTAAAATCTCCCCCCGCCATCAGCTTGTTGTCATAGACCGCCAGGGCATAGACACAAGGATACCATTCTCCTCCTCCCATCCCCGACCCCAAGGGGGACCAGGAAGAACCGTTCCAAGAGGCAATACGATTAGCGCTCACGCCCCCAGCAGTGGTAAAACTTCCCCCTGCAATCAGTTTGTTATCATAAACCACCAGGGCAAAGACAGGCTCGTTCATCCCCGACCCCAAGGGGGACC
>Ga0315289_10003078_pt1 | contig 25339 bp, 22 predicted proteins | sample YL17G11_40_MG_FD_203452 | JGI IMG/M metagenome (GOLD analysis project Ga0315289, IMG submission 203452) | Sediment microbial communities from Yellowstone Lake, YNP, Wyoming, USA - YL17G11_40 | ecosystem: Environmental > Aquatic > Freshwater > Lake > Sediment | place: USA: Wyoming | collected...
GAGGGCCCCAGGTGTGATCTCCTGTGTCGCTCATGTCCAGGCTTCCCGCATTCGGCTTGACAAACTCGTTCTGGTCCTGGCGGCCGATCAGAAGCTCGTTCTTCGCCTTCTCGTCAAAAAGGGCGACGGGCATCCCCTCCCGCACCCACCTCCTGAAGGTGTCCTTCCAGAGCCCCGCGCCGAAGAAGAACGGGTCGTTCAGCCGCTCGAAGTTTGCGATGGCGTGGAAACGTTCTCTCGCGTTCAAGCCTCGAGCTCCTTCCTATCGATCAGACCTTGTTCACCCTGACCGCATCGTTCGAGGCATTCAGCCTTTCCAGCGCAGGGCTTCCCTTGCGGATAAGGTAATTGATGTAGAGGCTCTCGATGATGCACAGCTCGGTGACGCGTTTGGAGATGACCTCACTGGTCAGGTGCTTCGAAAAGACCGCAGTGAGCAGGACGATGTCCGCATGCTTGGCAAGGGGAGAAACGGGAAAGTTGGTGATCAGAATGATTGTTGCGCCTTTCTTCCGTGCCTGCTTGACCGCATCGAGGATGGTCCTGCTACGGCCCGTGTGCGAGATAGCGAAAAGGACATCCCCCTTGGTCATGTGCGCTGCCTGGATGAGCTGAAGGTCAGGATCCTCCGAAACCCGACAATTCTCACCGATTCTGACAAAGCGGTAGTACGCCTCCGTAGCGACTACACCCGCGTCCCCGAGCCCGTGAAAGACGATTTTCGGCGCCGCGATGAGAGCTTCGATCGCCCTCTCGTAGACATCTTTCTCGAGGAGATCGAAGGTGTCTCTGAGGGCGCCGCACGTCGCGTCGAATACCTTCTTCGCGACCATTGTCGAGTCGTCGGAGGGGAGTATGTTCTCGTACTCAAGGTGCCTTCCCGACTCGTCGGGGGAGCCGAAGGCAGCCTTCAGTTCCGGAAAACCCTCGAAGCCGAGCTTCTTGGAAAGGCGGACGATCGTGGCCTCGCTGCACCCCGCCCTGTCGGCCAGATCGACGATCATGGAGCCCGCAATATCTTCGGGGTGCGCGAGGAGGTAATCCACAAGCCTCCGCTCGGCCCTTTTCAGGCTGTCGTAGAGGGCCCGGATCTTGATGAGCACATTGTGGGGTACTTTGTCGAGATTTGATTCGTTCATAGCCATGGACTATACCCTCGCCTTCTCCCCTCCATCAATCATCAGCAGGCGTCGAGCAACGCCCGATGGCACTGCTAGATCCATGCGTTCACGCCCTTCAGCGCGGGGTACATCTGCCTATACACACTGAAGCGGGCATCGTAGGCTTCGGCGCGCCGGCGGTCCGGCTCGTAGGTGTCGCCCAGTCGGACCGTGCGAGAGACACCTTCCTCGATCGATGCATAGACACCTCCGGCCGCCCCCGCGAGAATCGCTGCGCCGAGGCAGGCGGCCTCCCGCACCTTCAACGTTCGAACGGGCCTTCCAAGGATGTCCGCCCTGATCTGGAGCCATCGGGGGGATTTCGCCCCGCCACCGACAGCGCGCAGTTCGCCGACGGCGATCCCCGCGCTCTTCATATAGTCGAGGTTGATCCGCATCTCGAAGGCGAGGCTCTCGAGGATCGCCTTCACGATGTCAGGCCGTGTCGTGGCGAGGGTGAGGCCCGCGATTGCGCCCTTGGAGGACATGTCGCACACCGGGTTTCCGCTCCCGTTGAAATGCGGCAGCACCATGACGGGCGAGGGACCTTCGGGGATCGACTCGACCATCACGTCGTAGGGATCCCTGCCTGCCCCCGCGGCGGCGCGAACCTCCTCCCCCCCCAGCGTGTCGCGGTACCAGCGAAACAGGATGCCGCCGATGTGATTGAGCGCGAAGGTGAAGTACATGTCCGGCTTCGCGTGGATGTAGCAGGGATAAAAACCCTCGAACATCGCATCGTTGACCCGGGGCTCTGGGAAAGCGGTGGACAACACATCCGCTGTGCCCGCAGAGAGCACGCCGATCCCCTCCCGGATCGATCCCGCGCCGACCGCGGCACAGGTCTGGTCATGCCCCCCCGTGACGAGCAGGGTGCCGGGCGCAAGGCCCACGGCGTCCGCGACTTCACCGCTGAGCATCCCCGCGATCGTCCCCGACGGCTCGGCGCGGGAGAGCAGCACGGGGTCGATGCCGAGCTCGTCGAGAAGGTCCGTCGCCCACTGTCTGCGCCGCAGGTCGAACGCCATTGTTCGCGAGGCCATCGTCCAGTCGATGACGGGCTCCGCGCCGAGCCGTCCAAGGATAAAATCGGCGTAGGTGACGATCTTCCAGGCCGAACAGTAGAGTTCGGGTCGCGCGCGCTTCAGCCACAGCGCCTTCACGATGCTGTTGATGGGGTGCGGCCGCATGCCCGTCAGGTTAAAAAGCTTCCGCGCTCCCAGCGTCCTACCGCACCACTCGGCCTCTTCGGTCGGGCGGTAGTCCATGCCCAGAAGCGCATTGCCCACGGGAAGGAAACCCCGTCCGACGGGGATGATCGCGTCGCCCTGCACGGAGAGTCCGATCGCTTTCGCGTCGCGGATGCCGCTTTTGGCCACAGCCTCGGCGAGGACTTCGAGGGTCAGGCTCCACACCTCCCCGGCGTCCTGCTCTGCCTTGGCCGGCTCATCGCAGACGATGCCGTACTCGTGGAACCCGTAGCCGAGGATCTCACCTTCCGGGCTGAAGACAACTGCCTTGCATCCCGTGGTGCCGACGTCCAGTCCGATCAGCGTGGGCGAGCCTTTCACGGTGCAATCCTCACTGCCAGTGCGTGCTGTCCTGCGTCCTGCGCAACTGCAGGAGGACGGACTCATCGCGCACGTCGACCATGTCCCAGGTGATCGCCGTGTCCCTCGGCGCCTCGCGCTTCATCACCATGCCCCGCACGAGACCGAGTGGGACGAGCTTCTCCCCGCGCGCCACCTCTGCGCGCTCGATGCTGCCCCGATAGCAGAACTCGCCGATCGCATCGAGGGTTTCGCCTGCCATCAGGTCTTTCTTCGCGACCGCAAAGCACTCCGACACCGGCTTCTTCATCGGGTGCCCCGAGGACTCGCCGTAGAACGCAGCCCGCGCGACGGTCAGGGGAACCTCGCAGCTGCAGAGGTGGTAGGGGCGGAAGAGGTTGTAGTAGGGACCGGGGCCCATGTCCCGCTGGACGAGGCCTTCCCGCAGGCGCATGTTGTCCGTGGTCACGATCACGAACACGCCGGGATTCACATCGCCGATCGCATAGTCGACGCAACCGCTTGCCGAGAGGATGCCCCCGTCGGCCTTCGGGACGAAAACCTTCTGCAGATCTTTGATGTTGCACTTTGGACCATGCATGCCCCGGATATCGGGGACGAGGCCCGTCGCATTGGAGACGACTGCCATCTCGACCATTGTCTTCGAGCCGTCGACGAACTCACAGAGCATCCGGGCGCTCATGTCGCGCGCCTTCGCCTTCGCCGCGAGGGTCTCGGGGGTGGCGTGAATGTCCAGCGGATTGTTCTTGCCCTTCCCCGCCGAGACGATCTGGAAACCGAGGGCCTTCGCGAAACGGTAGACCTCCATGATCGCTGCCGGTTCATCCCCCGAGGCGAGGGTGTAGACCACGCCCGCCTCCTGGGCTTTCTGGCAGAGGATCGGACCAGCCGTGATGTCGCACTCCACGTTCATCATCACGATGTGCTTTCCATGGCTGATCGCCTCGAGGGAGATTTCAGCCCCGAGCTGCGGGGAGCCGGTGGCGTCGATGACGGCCTCGACGCCGTCCAGGTCGGCTGCCAGCCGATAGTCCGTGCAGACGATCCACTTGCCCTCACGGACGGCGCGCGCCGCCTCAGCCGCGCTCCGGGCTTCGACGACCTGCTTCCGCTTTTTGCTGAACGAGTAGCCCTTTCGGGCTCGTTCCATCGAAACATCGACGGCCACCGTGATCTCCATCCCGACCATCTCGCCGACTTGGGCGATGATCTCCTGGCCCATCTGCCCGGCACCGATCAGGGCGACCTTCACCGGACGGCCTTCGCGTTCCCTCTGCTCGAGCTTCTCGTCGATCGCATTCATGCCATATCCCTCTCGCCTACATCCAGGGTTTCACGAGCACCTTCAGGACGTCTCCCGCTTCCGCGGCCTGGATGCCGTCAACGATTCCCTCCAGCGGCACCGTCCTGTTGAAATACTTCTTCGCATCGACCTTCCCTTCCCGAATGACAGTGAGCGCCTTCTCGTGCATGCGGGCGGGATAACTGAACGCCCCGACGACCTTGATCTCACCGTAGTGAATGATGTTGCTATTCAAGGTGGTCATGGGACTGGTCTTCGCAAGGCCGCCGAACAGTATGACCGTACCTCGTTTCCGCACAGCCTCAACGCCCTGCGCCTGGGCCTTCGCTACCGGCGCCGCAATGATCGCCACATCGGCTCCCCGTCCCCCCGTCAGCCGCTTCACCTCTGCGACGGGGTCCTGGGAGGCGACGTCGATGAGCGCGTCTGGCCTGAACGGCGTCACCTGCTTCAGTCGGGCGAGCCCGGCCATGAGAACCCGGGATGCTCCGCGCGCGCGGGCGACCTCGAGATGCAGGCAGCCGATCGGGCCGTCGCCCATGACCAGGACCGTATCACCCAGGCCGATGCCGGCTTGCTCCTGCGCGGCAAGAACCGATGAGGCTGGCTCGGAGAGGGCGGCATCGTCGAAGGAGAGCCCCTCAGGCATCTTGTGGACCATGCCGTGGGCAAGGACCTCTGCGGGGAGGTGGATGAACTGTGCAAAACCGCCGGGCCAATCGGTGCCAATCATGCGGTGGCTGTCGCAGAGGTTGACCCACCCGCGACGGCAGTAGTAGCAGGTTCCACAGCTCACGTCAGGGGCAATCGCCACCCTGTCGCCCACGGCAAAACGGTCAACGGCGCCATCGGTTTCCACTACCGAGCCGGCAATCTCATGGCCCATGATCTGGCCCTTGATTCCCGAGCGCAGGCCCATATGGTAATTCCTGATGTCGGACCCGCACAGACCGCAGGCTTCGACCCTGACAACGATGCTCCCCCTGTCACAGCGTGGATCGGGGACCTCGCGAACGACGATCTTCTCGATATCTTCAAACAATGCAGCCTTCAAGCTGAGCCTTCCCTCCCACCATAGTAAGACATGGTTTTCTCTTTTTCAAGAGAAAAAGAGAAAAATGGAGCCACAATACGCATAGAGTGCCATCCTGATGAATCGATCAACCCGCTCAACGCCTGAAAGCGAGGAAAAGCGAATCAGAGTTGAAATCGTGCAGCCAGAGCACGGTTCCGCCCTCGGAGCTCGGTCTGAAGACCGGCTTCACAATCGCACGATCCGTGAGGTTGATGAGGAACGCCTCGTGTCCCGAGAGGTCCAGCTCGAACCTGATATCGGCGGCATAGGGAATGTAGGCAGCGATCTTCTCTCTTCCCGGCGACATCGCCAGGCGGATCCCATCTTGCCCGTTCAGGCCTTCGGCGACCGGCTCGAGGTCGAACAGATCGAATGTTTCGAGGACCCACTTCGCAAAACCCGCGTCCCACGCGCCGGGCAGCCTGAGAGCAACGGACCAGGGATAGGGGGTGCTGGAAAAAGCCGTGCTCCCGAAAGGCGATCCCCGATGGTGCCATGACCAGACCCCATGCGCGCCATAGGTGACCCCCGCCTTTGCGCCGGAAAGCAGGCTCTGCCAGATCGCTTTCCGCACGTGAAAAGCGCCGAATCGCCCATATGTGTTGCCGAAGCCGTGTCCCTCGTAGCAGGGCTCCCCGTTCACCACCGGCCTCTTCGGCACCAGGTCCGCGAATTTTGCGGAAAGCTTGACGGGCAGATCCTGCGGTGCATCGTGGCCGGACTGGAACATATAGAAGTCGAGCTCGGGCGACGCAACGATTTCCTGCGGGAGATCGGCCAGCGGGTTGAGGTGCAGTGTGGTAAGAGAGTTCGGGCAGGCGCGCTTGATCGTTCTCAGCGCGAGCAGGTACCGTTCGGTGGTCTCTGGCGACCTGAAATCCGTGTCGCCGCTGACGAGGAAAATGGGATCGACATCCTTGAATGTCCTTCCGACAAGCTCGACGTAGGGTGGAATAGCCTCCAGGGGCATCTCGTGATCAGGCATCTTCGCGCACGCCCACGTGCCTCGAATGAAATCGCACCAGAGGACAGCAAGGGCTGGGGTCATGCCATGTTCGCGCGCTGCACCGAGCATCCGGACTGCCTTTTCGAAATAGGCGGGTTCGGGGCGGGAGAAGTCCCAGCGGCCGTTCTTCGCAACGCGGAAGGGCTGGGGAGAAAACTCCATCGGAGTCCTGTCCCATTGCGGGAGGATGTTGATCTGCAGAGCGTTGAAGCCCTGCGCCTGCCTGTAATCGAGGTATTCCTCCCATTCAGATTGCGGGATATTTGTGAACGCACTCCACGCGGTGTCGGCAAGATAGAAGAAAGCCTTGTTGTTCCGAATGAAATGGTCGCGAGACGGCGCGACCATGATGCGTGTCATCTTGACCTCCCTGTTTTCACTTATGATTAGTGCAAGAAGAAAACCATGTCAATCCCACCAGAGCACAAGAATCGAGAAAGGGCGGAGGCGGTATTGATCATCCTTTGCCTGAGCCTGCCAGCCCCTCTCTGAAAGGTGCAGGGCGCGCACGACGCGCCCCCTCAATCCTTCCGCCTTGACGGTTCTCGCACAATCACCGAGATTCGCCAGAAAGGCCGCACCACCTCCGCTCGAAATGACGGCCAGCCCGTCCACAATCTGCGGAGACCCCGAGCGAATGGCGAGAAGCTGTGCGCCACTCCATCTCGATAGCTCCTGGAACAGATGGAAAACGGGAAACAGGCGGCTGCCGGCAGACGGATCGAGCGAGAAGACCCCACGGGACCCTTCCAGCTCATCAAAGGTCACTGCCCAGGCATTCGAATCGGACAGATGCCGGATACTCATGAGCGCCCATGCTGCGCCGAACAGTTCCCTCTGTCGCGGGTCACCGGCGGTCCGCCGTGCTTCGCGCTCGAGGGGGTAGATATCTTCGTTCGGGAAGGCTGGGTTGAACCGTGGCGCCAGACTCAGCGGACTCATCGCCACGGCCTTGCCGCCTGCGAGGAGACTTGCCGAATCCACGGTCGAAGCGAGACCGGGCAGATTCTCGATTATGGAGGCGTTGTCGGCCGCGTGCACCTGGGGCGTCGCCGAATAGAAAACGAAGTCGAGATCCTTTGCCTCGGGCCGCGAGCGGTTAAGCTGGGCGAACCATGCGTCAGTGCCGCCGCCGAACAGCGGGTGTTGCCCGGCGTGACGGAACTGAGCACGGACTGATTCGACGAGGGCGGCGTCGGTATTCCAGGGCGGGACATTGCGGGTGACCAGCAGCGCGGCGGGCGGCCGCGGCATCGAACCGAGTGACTCGGCCAGATCGGTGGGAGCCTCCCTCCCCGATGTGGTGAGCAGGCACCACAGCGGCGTCCCGATTTCCTGGGCGAGACGCGAGCCACGGAGGATCCTCTCCCTCCAGTCTTCGACATCGAGATCGGCCTCGATGCGGAGATGGTCGGGACAGAGCGTCGCGGCACGCGAGGCGAGGCCGGGTATGTTGGCATCGGCCTCCCCGGCGCCGAATCCGATCCTGCACAGCGTCCGCGGATCAGGGGCGCCGATTTCCACACTGATCGGCCTTTCTTTCCTCGCGTTCGCACGGGGGGGCGCAGTGGCAAATATCACTTCACGCAGCGGCGCGCCCGACCCATCCCTGAGCGAGAAACCCACTCTCTGGCGGATTCGATCGCCCTCCCTTACCAGCACAGGAAACGGCATATCAAGAGGGGTGCAATAGATCTTGAAAGATGCATCCGTCCAGTTCCTCTGGTCCTCCATCTCGAAGACATCGCCTTCGAAATCCAGACGCGACCAGACGCCTTGCTCCGCCTCATAGCTGAAGCTCGTGAGATCTCGGAAGGGCTGGTGGGGTGAGATGAGAAGCGGGAGCCTGCCTTCGACAAGCGGGCTCTGCGGAGCTCCCGACGTCACCCCCCTGCAGGCCGTCCCTGCGGCCTCCTGCGGCAGCAGGATGCAGAACCCGATGCGGTTGCGGTAGAAATCCCGACGGGCGACGCCCTCAAAGGAAAAGTCGATGCTCCCTTCCACCGTTCCATCGATCGACGCGGACCAGACGAAATCCACGGACTCGGTCACGCTCTCCACATTCAAGCGGACCCTGAATCCGTCTTCCTTCTGCTCGACAGTCTGCTCCACGATCCGGTTCGGCGCAGTCCCCCAGGTCCTGTCGCGCACCGCGACGTACATCCGCTGGATGACCTCCCTGCCGCAAAGGACGATCCGCCGCAGATCGCACCCGCTGAGAGAGAGCGAGACCGGTCCCGCACGGAGCGGCACGGTGCGGGATTCCTGGCATCGGGTCCTCTCGGGCTGCCTCATTCTGATATCAGCTCTCTCAGGTACCTGATGCTCGTCGCCGCCCACTCCCGCTCGAGGGCGACGGTCGACTCGATGCTGCCTTTGAATGGTGTCCACAGCTCGAGCACCACGCTGGGATCCCTGCCCCCTGCCCGAGCACGCGCAAGAAGGTCCGCGATTTCGAGCCTCCCCTGCCCTGCCGGCGTTCCGATCACGGCGAACCCCATCCGGTGATCCGCCCGGACAATATCGAAGTCCTTCACATGGATGTTCAGGGCATGCGGCAGCAGAACGTTGATTACCTCATCCGGAGGCTCGAGAGCGCCGAGCGAGTTGACCGTGTCCAGGCACACGCCGACTGAGGGACTCGCCACCCGATCGATCAGTCCCGCCAGGTCCCTCGCTGGGTACTGCTCGTAGTTTTCGATTGCGAGCGCGACGCCTTCCCGCTCGAAGCGCGGGGCGATCGCCCGCAGCCGTGTCTCCGCCAGCTGGAGCGACGAGCTTTCCTCGGCGGTCCCTATCAGGGTCCGGACGAGAGGCGCTCCGAGCGACAGCGCGATGCTGAGATACCGCAGCAGATGGTCAGGGTCCGTCCCCCGGGTGCCGGCTTCAAGCGTGATGCCAGTCTCCCTCGCCCGGGCGGCAAGCACGGCCAGCCGTCCGGGCGGCAGCTCATGGAGCGGGAGATTGTCGCAGACCTGGACCAGGGAAACCCCGAGCTCCTCCGCCTTCTCGAGGAGCCCCTCGACCGTGAGGGAGGGATCTCGAGCCGGGTACTTCGGAACCCCGATCGCCCACGTGAAGGTATACGAGCCGATCCCGAGCCTCATACCGTCACTATAAACCACGATGCGCGCATCTGGACAGCGCGCCGCTCGATCGTATACTTTCCGGTTGAAACCCGACGCAGGAGATGACACCGTGACGAACGAGCAGATCTGGCAGACGACGACGCGTGTGTGGGAAGTCGGCGCGCAGGCCCTTTCGGACCTTTCCCGGTCGATCGATCGCGCAGCGGTGGTGAAGTGCGTCCAGGTCATAGCGGATTGCAGGGGGAGGATCGTGACGGCCGGGGTCGGAACCTCGGCGGCAGCGGCCCGCAAGATCGCCCACTCCCTCTCCTGTGTGGAGCGTCCCTCCTTCTTCCTCTCGCCGGGAGACGCTGTGCACGGCGCCCTCGGCGCCGTCCAGGCCGGCGACGTCGCGATCCTCATCTCCAAGGGCGGCGGGACCCGCGAGATCGTGAACATCATCCCGGCCCTGAAGACGAAGAGGGCTTTCATTATCGGTGTGACAGAGAAGGAAGACTCGATCCTCGCTCGGGAGAGCGACCTGCTCATGAAAGTCGCCATCCAGAAGGAAGCGGACCCCTTCAATATGCTCGCCACCACGAGCACCATGGCCGTCGTCGCCGTGTTCGACGCGGTCTGCATCGCCCTCATGCAATACACGGGCTACACGCGCGAGCAGTTCGCGGTCATCCACCCCGGCGGCGCCGTGGGCGAGAGACTGATCCAGAAGAAGGACTGAAGGGTCCGCCCCCTCATGATCCTCCGTACACGAGAACGGCCCGGAACATCGCGTCGATTCTGTCCGGCGTCACATCGGCCTGGATGTTGTGCGAGGGGAAGAACACGTACCCTCCTCCGGGCGCCATGACGTCGAGAGTTCGCTTGACCTCGTCCTCGATCTCGCGCGGGCTGAGGAACGGCAGCTCCTGCTGGACGTCGATGCCGGCGCCCCAGAAACAGATGTCCCTCCCGAACTCCCGCTTCAGCCGGGCGATGTCCATCTTCGCGGCGCTCCTCTGGAGGGGATTCAGGATGTCGACTCCCTCGTCGATGAAGTCGGGGATCAGATCGTAGACCGACCCGCAGGAATGATAGAAGATTTTCGCCTTTGTCCGCGAGTGGATGAAGTCGAACAGCCTCTTCTTCCGCGGTTTCACGAGCCGTCGGTACATCTCGGGGCTGATGTACGTGCCCGTCTGCATCCCCACGTCGTCGCCCTGCGCCACCACCTGCGCGAGCTCGCCGACCTCGTCGAGGATGTGACCCCAGAAGAGGATCATCGAGTCCACGACCTTGTCCATGACCGCTTCGGCGTACGAGGGGTCGACGTACAGATCCGTGCAGAAATTGCCGTGCCCTCGAAGGAAACACCCCCCTTCGAAAGGCCCGAGCCCGGGGATGTCGACAACGAGGCATGGCTCGGTCGTCCCGAACGACTGCATCGCGCGCTCCCGCATTCCCCGGTAGCGGCCCCTGTCGTGTTCGTCGGGCCACGCTGCCCCGGGCAGCTCGACGAGGGTCTTGTCCGCGAGGGGATGCTCGACGACGTCCCAGTACCATGATGCCCTGCGCCAGCGGATTCTGTACTCGTCGTACAGCGTTCCGTCCGGCATGATCTGCTCCCTGAAACCGAAGGGGACGCCCATGCCGATCGCCCGGGTGTCGATGCCGTAGTGCGCCAGGAGGTCTTCTTTCGCCCGGACGGTGTCCATCGCAAAATGCGAGACCTCGATCGAGGAGTCCGTCGGCAGGCCGAGGTACGCGCGCAGGTTTTCGTAGGCGACCCGGGTCAGGGCTGTCACGATGGTCCCATTGAGGTCGATCGGCACCCGGTCAGGTTCCCGGTGCGAGAGAGCTGCGAGCATTCTCTCCTTCGATGTCATCCCCATCCTCCTTTTGTTGACAAATGCCCCCCCGCGGGTACAATGCACCGACGCAGGTCTGATACCCGATGCCCGACAACGCGCTCTCGGCATTCAAGATCACGCATTGGCGATCGCAGCGGGAGATCCGCGTCTCTCGCGACGGGAGGCACTTGATCGACCTCCCCCCGGACTTTCCGCTCGCCATCCGACCGCTCGTCTTCTCGCACGGCTACCGCAACACCCCCAACTTCCACGACTATCTCGAGATCAGCTGGATCGCGCAGGGAAAGGGAACCTTTTGCATCGGGGAAAAGTGCTATCCTGTCGAACCGGGGGACGTGTTTCTCAACGGGAATATGGAGTTTCACGTCCTGGAATCCGACTACGCCGACCTGCTCCGTGTGGTCAACCTCTATTTCCTGCCAGAGCTGATCTACCGTCCCGGGGGCAGCATGGTTGATTTCGAGTACCTCAAACCCTTCCTCGATCACAGCATCGAGTTCAGTCACCGCATCCCCCACGATTCCCCCGTGAGCGTCCGTCTCGCGCGCCTCATGGCGAGAGTAAACCTCGCGCTCGTCTCGAAGCCCGACCACTACCGGCTGGAGGCGAAAAACGCGCTGTGCGACATCCTCTTGCTCCTGGTCGGTTTCTACGGGCAATTCACCGTTCGCCGGCAGGACTACCTGCGGCGCAGGCAGAAGCTCGAGCGGCTGCAGCGAGTCTTCCAGTTTCTCCAGGAGCACCACCAGGAGAGGATCTCGCTGGAGCGCCTCGCTGAAGTCGCCTGCATGAGCCCGTCCTATCTCTGCCGATTCTTCAAGCAGACGACGAGCTACACGCTCAAGGAATACCTCCAGCGGATCCGCATCGACAAGGCCAAGGAACTGCTCATCGCTGGCAGGTTCTCGATCACCCAGGTTGGACTCGAGGTTGGGTTCGAAAGTCACAGCTACTTCGACCGCATCTTCCGCCGGCTGAACGGCGTCTCGCCGCGGGAATACTGCGAGCGGTTCGGATCGCCGAGCACCGCCTGAGCCACGGTGTCACTCCATCAGCCGGAGGCAGTCCCCAACGCGCACCACGCCGTCGTCCGCGAAACCGAAGGGTCCTCGAATGAGGCGGGCCGGCTGGCCGCCGGGATCGCCGAGACAGCTCACGACCGCCGCTGCCTTGCTGAGGTCCTCCCCGGCGGTGTAGTCGTTTACGGTCGCAAGCACCCGAATGCCCGCCGCCGACGCGGCCTCGACTCCGTTCTGCGAGTCCTCCACGACGAGGCACTCGGATGCCTGCAGGCCGGTTTTTTCCAGGGCGAGTCGGTAGATCTCCGGATCGGGTTTCTTCCTTTTCACCATGTCCCCCGCGAGCAGAAGGGCGACCGGGATGTCCGACAGCTGCGTCCGCAGGATAGCGCGGGCTGCCTTCTCGTTCGAGGTCGTGCAGATCCCGATGAGCAGACCGAGCACTGCCACCTCCCTCATGAAGCGGCGCACCCCGGGGCGCAGGGGAAGCGAACCGCTCTCGATCATCTCGACGAACAACTCGGTCTTGCGGGCGTGGAGCCTCTGGATGACCGCGGCCTCCTCCTCGGGCCGCACCGGTTTGCCGAAACCGACCCTATGGAGGTAGTGCGTCATGCGTTCCTTGCCGCCGCCAATTGCCAGAAGCCCCTGATAGGTACCCGTATCCCACTGAGCAGGGAAGCCGAACTCCGCGAAAGCGCGATTGAAAGCGACCCTGTGGCCGTCGCGCTCCGTGTCGATGATGACGCCGTCCTGATCGAAAAAAACCACTCTCAGCATTCTCAGGCCCTTCCCGCGCACCCCAGGAGATCCATCCACACGCCGATCGCCTCGATCGTCCTGTCCCTCACGGCAATATCGACCTTGCCGGGGTCGTATTCGCCTGAGTGCGCTGCGAGGTACTCGGCGGTTGCATCGATGAGCACATGCTTGAGCTCCGTGGAGACGTTCAGCTTCGCTCCGCCGAGAGCCACGAGGCGGCGCACGGAGTCGGGCGGCAACCCTGTTCCGCCATGGATCACCAGCGGCGCGCGCATGCCGCTCCCGTTCACCCGAGCGCTGATCTCTTCCAGCAGGCCAAAATGAAGCTCGGGATCCTTGGTGATATAGATGCCGTGCGCGGTGCCGATCGCGGGAGCAAGAGCATCCACCCCCGTTTCATGAACGAACGCGGCCGCCTTGTCGGGATTGCAGAGCGCCGATTCGCTCCTGGTGACTTTCACCTGATCCTCGACGCCGGCAATGGTTCCAAGCTCCCCCTCGACCGACGCCCCCTTCGCGTGCGCATGCTCGCAGACCTCCTTTGTTCTGTGCACGTTCTCCTCGAAGACCTGCGCGGAGGCATCGATCATCACGCTGGTAAAGCCGGCGTCCACGCATTTCTTGCAGAACACGACGTCCGTGCAGTGATCGAGCTGAAGCGCAACCGGGACGGGCGCTTCGTCCGCAAGCGCCCGGTAGGCCGCGGCCCACGCCGCGGGACCGAGAAACTTCGCCGGCGACACGGATGTCTGAATGATAAGCGGCGCCTTGTTGCGGATCGCTGCCTCGATCGCGGCCTTCATCTGGACCATGGAGGTGACATTGAACGCGCCGACCGCGTATCCGGCCGCGCTCGAGGCGTCCAGCAGCTCACGCAGCGTGGTGATGGCCATGCGACCCTCCCCTACTCGTGGACGTACAGATCCCAACCGAGGTATGTTTCCACAGCCTCGCGGATCACCGACGCGCAGTGTGAGCGGACCGTGCTCACATGATGCTCGAAGCCCTGCTTGCACAGATGCTTCATCAGCGCCTGCAGGCGCGGAATGCGACAGACCGCGATTCCCCCTTCCATATCGAAGGGGTCGTCGGTCAGCTCGCCCTGGCCAATGTAGCAGCGGACCGCGCCCCGAACGTCGTCGGTGGAGACGCGGAAGTACGTGAAGGGACCCGCCACCGCTTTGCCCTTGACGGCGCCGAAACAGACATCGTCCCCGATGACGCTGCCCATGACGGAGAGGTTCGAGATCTCGACATCGGTTCCAATGAAGCCGCGGGGAAGGCTCGAGCAGTGCTGGAACACGCACATGTCCCTGTCGTCCCCGTAGTTGTTGTTCCAGTCCATGAATCCGGCGGGATTGCCGGAGGCGAGGGTGAGCGCGTAGGAGGCCACGACGCCCCCGATGTCGACCTCGCAGGCGCAGGGAACGAGCTTCTCGCCCAGCATGCTCAGCGTGAGGCAGACAGCGCAGCCGTAGTTCAGCTGGATGGACTGCCAGCACTGGACTCCCGCGGCCTGCACGTTGTTCTCCCGCATCCAGCGCTCGATGACCACCGACAACTTCGCCTGGCGTGTCACGTTTTCCTGCCGGATCCCCGCTGGGATACGCCCGTAGGCGCGGATTTCGTCGAGCTTCGCCCTGACCTCTGCGGCGCCGGCATCCAGAGCCTGGGCGGCTGAGATGATCTCGGACATGTCGACCGGAATGACCGTCACGCCGTACTTCTGGAGCAGCTTCTCGCTGATCCGCATGGTCTGAAATGCGGCCGGCCGGGTGCCGATGGCGCCCACTCGGAGGCTGCGCAGGCCGTTCACCACCCGGCAGACCGCTGCGAAACTCTGAAAATCCTGCGCAAATCGCTCGCCGTCTGCCTTCATGGTGTGGAACGTCGTGTTGGTGAACGGAATGCCGTACTGGCGAAGATTGTTGCAGACGGACAGCTTCCCGCAGAACGCGTCCCGCCGCTTGTCCACTGTCAGACGATCGAGGTCGTCGTCCTCCGCATGCACGAGGACGGGCACGTCCAGCTTCGCCAGGTGCAGGGCGTTCACCACCCCGAGTTCGTCGCCGAAGTTCGGAAGCGTCACGACGACGCCCTGGATCTTCTCCCGGTTCTGGCGGAAGAACGCGGCGCATTTCTCGGCGTCCTGCACTGTCTCGATTGCGCCGCTCGGTGTCGCGGACTCTGGCAGGACGATCACCTCGTACTCCAGACTCTTCATCCGCCCGGCGATCTTCGCCCTTCCCTCCTGAGCGAGCCTCTTGTTGAAGAATCCGCGGTTGGCGACGATCAGGCCAAATCCCATCCCCGTTCCCATCGTGCTCATTCTCCTTTCGTGAGGTATTCGTCAGCGATCCGGTGGAACGTCTCGCGGAGGGCTGGGTACAGCCCCTGGTAGATCGACAGAAGCCTCCCGTAGCGTTCGACGTTCCGGGCGATCGGAGTCTCATGGGTCTGTACCTCGAGCACCTCGGCCGCCTCCTTGAGCGAGCGCCAGGCGCCCGTTCCCGATCCAGCGATCAGGGCGGCGCCGTACGCGCCGCCGTGGCTCGCCCCGCTCACCGTCACCACATCCGTGTCGAAAGCGTCCGCCTGCAGCTGCCGCCACAGCCGGCCTTTCGATGCCCCGCCCGACGTTCTGAGCTGCCGCCAGGGGATTCCCATCGCCGCGAAGATTTCCGCGATGTCCCGCAGGCTCATGACGCAGCTCTCCATGAGTGCACGGAACATGTGCCGCCTTTCGTGGCGCAGCGTGAAGCCCACGAACGCGCCCCGGGCTTTCGCGTCGTCGAACGGGCACCGGGAGCCCACCAGGTGAGGAAGGAACAAGAGGCCTTCCGAGCCTGGTTCCACTGTCTCGGCTTCGCGGCAGATGCTGTCGTAGACATCCTCGCCCGCGAGCCGGCTCGCTTCCGACTGCCCGTACCCGCACGCATCCTTCAGCCACTTCAGGGCGCCACCGACCGTGAGGGAGACCCCCATCGCATGCCAGGTGCCCGCGCTGTTCATGCAGAACACCTGCAGCTTGCCCTCGGGATTGGGGCGGCAGCTCTCCAGGGCCGTAGAGACGATGCCGCCGGTGCCGATGGTGATGCCCAGTACCCCCTCATGCACGAGGCCCGTGCCTGTGGCCTGCACCACCGCATCCCCACCTCCTGCCACCACGGGGATGCCGGCGGGAAGGCCGGTATCCTCGGCCACTCCCCGCACGAGCTGCCCCGCCACATCGTTCGATTCCCATGCCTTTGGCAAGATGGCGCGGGGGATATCGAGGATTCGCAGCAGCTGCTCCGACCACCGTCGATTGCGGACGTCGAACAGCCCCGTGCCCGAAGCGTCCGACACATCCGTTGCACACTCGCCCGTCAATCGATAGCGGATGTAGTCCTTCGGGTTGAAGGCGATCCTCGTTTTCTCGTAGACTCCGGGCTCGTTCTTCCGCATCCAAAGGATCTTCCCGCCGGTGTAGCTCGCGAGCATCCTGTTGTTCGTCAACTCGAGCAGGGCTCCAACTCCCCCGACCCTTTCATACACCTCGCCGACCTGTTCCGCGTTGCGAGAATCAGCCCATATCATGCAAGGCCGCAGGACCTCGCCGCCCTGCCCCAGGGCGACGAGACCGTGCATCTGGCCGCTCAGCCCGATCGACCGGATGTCTCTCGCTCCGTCCAGGCCGTCCGTCAGCCTTCTCAGCGTCCGTTTGACCGCGTCCCACCACTGGGCGGGATCCTGCTCGTACCAGCCCGGTTTCGGCGCCGCGAGCGGGTACTCCTCCAGCGCTGTGCGCACGACGGCTCCCCGCTCGTCCATGAGCAAAGACTTGCACCCCGAGGTGCCAAGATCGATCCCGACGATGTAGCGGCCGCCCATCCGTCGCCTTCCCTCCTGTTCACATGGCCAGCATCGGGAGGGCTCGCCGCAGGTGATCGAGGCTTTCCACGATCCAGCGTTCAGGATCGTCAATGGGCGCCCCCGACCGGCTGCCGATCTCGATGCCGGCGACGCACGGCACTCCATGCGCCGCGCAGGTCTCTTCGATCCCGCCCGCGAGCGCCGCCTCGACATAGCCGCGCAGATCCACCATCCCGGTGCCGAGGATGCTGTTGGTGTGCGAGAAGGTGTCGCTCTCGCTGAGGTGCACGTGCAGCATGCGCCGTGAGAACTTCGCGAGCACCCGTGGACCTTCTCGGATGATCGCCAGGTGGCCGGTGTCGACGTTGGGGAACACGTTTGGCATGTCGATATCCTCCAGCATCCTCGCCATGCGCTCGGTGCTGTTCACAACGAAGTACACATGAGGGTCGAGCTCGAGGTCGACCAGAATCCCCCGATCCTGGCCCCATTGCGCGAACTGCCGGATGCTCTCGACGCTGCGGCACCACGACTCTTCGAAGCTCACCTCGTGCTCCCGCACTCCGCAGCCCCAGCACACGAGCACTTCCCGGCCGCCCAGGCTCCGCTGCAGATCGGCACAGCGCTTCATGTACTCGAGGGTCTCGCGTCGGCGGGAGTCATCGACAGAGGCGATGTCCCTGACGTTGGACATCAGAAGCTGCGAACTCGTCAGTCCGTTGTCCCGCAGCAGGCGCGCGATCTCTGCGAGTTCCCCCGGGCCTTTGCCGGATGGGTCCCCGCTGCGGAACGCCGCGAAATCGACATACCGGAATCCGTGCCGTGCCGCCCCCCCGAGCGCCTCACGGAACGGGCGCTCGGCAACTTCGTAAAGGTAGGTGTTCAGTGCGAGGTGCATCCTGCGGGCACTCCTCGACAATCATATCGGAATAGCATCCGGATGGCACTTCGGATATTGCCGAATGTGTGACCGATCTTGCGCACTCTCCCCCAATCAACGCTTACGCGCGATCAACAGGCCATCTGCATTGAAATCGGCCATCCGCACGGTCGAGCTTCCCGTTCCGCACTCGACTTCGGGTGTCACCCATTCGCGTTCAGCAAGGTTGATGAGCTGCACGTCGTATCCGGCCAGATCGACCGCCAGCTCGAGCTGCGTCGCGAAGGGGATGTACACCGCGATGGTCGAGCCGTCGGGAGCGGCTGAAGCGCGAATGCCCGGCTTCTCGTTTCGCACGATTGCGCACGGCTCGAGCTCGAACAGGTCGTGCTGCTCGAAGATTCTTCGGGCGAGTCCGGCATCCCACGCGCCTGGCAGCCGCATTGCCGTTCGCCATTGGAATGGCAAGCCGGAGAATTGCTCGCTTGTGAAGCGCATTCCCTTGCGGTGCCACATCCAGATCCCGTGGGCGCCATAGGTGACACCCGCCTTGGCCCCGGAGAGCAGGCTCTGCCAGATCGCCCGCCGCACCTCGAAGCTGGAGAACCTTCCGTAGCGGAAACCGTGACCGTGCCCCTCGTACGGCGGCTCGCCGTTCACGATCGGCCGTTTCACGGGCTTGGCGAGAAAATCCTGCGCAAGGGCATACGGCCGCTCGGGATGCTCCACATGGTGGCCGGACTGGTACATGTAGAAATCGAGGTGCTTCGAGCGCACGAACTCGTCGGGCAGTATTCCCTCGGGGCTCAGGTGCATGGTGGTCAGCGCCTGGGGGTCCGTCGCCTTGATTTCCTCGAGCACCATGCGGTAGTAGCGCGTCTCCTCGGGGGAGTCGAACCGGGTATCCCCACTCGCGAGGTACAGGGGTTGATAGGGCGCGAAAGTTTTCACCGCCTCGCGGATATAGCTCTTCGCATTCTCGAAGGGCATGGCGGTGCGCGGGCTCATCTTGGCTGCCCATGTACCGGGTACCCAGTTGCACCACAGGATCCCGAAAGCCGGGATGAACCCGCGCGCCTTCGCCAGATCCATCATCTCGACCGCGCGCTTGAAGTAGGCATCCGATAGCCTGCCGAAATCCAGCTCCCCTCCGGGACGGGAGGGGAACGGAAACAGGCTGCTTGGCGATTCGCTCGTGTCGTGGGTGGAGGGTATGCACTGCATCTGCAGAACGTTGAAGCCCTGCTGAGCGCGGAAGTCGAGATACTCCTCCCAATCCTCCATCGAGTCGCAATTGAGAAACGCCATCCAGACCGTATCTGCGAGGAAGAAATACTTTTTCTTCCCCTGCACGAAATGGTCACTCGATTCTGCGATCCGGATCCATTCATATCTCCCCGGCGTGCTGTTGCCCGATGTGCTCATTCAGTGCCCTCCACGATCAGGATTTTCCCGCACTGCCCGGTCAGGAACAGAGAGAACGCTTCCTCGGCCCTCGCGAGAGGGAATCGATGGGTCACGACATCCAGCAGAGGCAGACCCGACTGGACCAGGCGGACCATGTCCGGGAAATTGTTCACGTTGAAGTTGCGTGTCCCGAGAATGGTCAGTTCCCTGCAGATGAAATGCTCCCACGGGTCGAGGGTCAGACGATGGCTCACCCCGACGATCACGAGCGTCCCCCTCGGCGCGAGCGATGCGATCGCCTGCAGGCACACCCTCTCGCTGCCGACGCAATCGAAGCCCACCCTGATCCCCCGGCCATCCGTCCATTCCCTGAGCCTGTCGGCGACGGGGCCCGAGTCGGGATTGAGCATAAGCTCGGAACCCAGCTTTTTCGCCATGGCGAGTCGGTACTCGCTTGTGTCGATGACTGCCGTCCGGGCGCCCGTCCTGACCGCCATCATGAGAAGCCCCAGCCCGATCGGCCCCGCCCCCCATGTGGCGATCGCATCGCCACGGGCGACCCCGGCTCGCTTGAGGGCTCGGTAGGGCGTGCCGAGCATGTCGACCATGAGGGAAGCCTGCTCGAAGCTGATCGTATCCGGGATGGGCATGCAGCAGGCCTCGGGAACGAGCACGGATTCCGCGTACCCCCCGTCGCGATCGAAGCCGACGACGGAGAGCGAATCGCACAGGTACAGGTCTCCGTTGCCGCAGTGTTCGCATCGCCCGCAGGTCACGTGGCAATTGATCGCGACCCTGTCGCCGACGCGGACCTTCTCGGCCTCATCAACGGTTACGACCACGCCGGCGTTCTCGTGGCCGGGAATCGTTTTCTGCCCGGGGCCGGCGAGGTTCTCCCGATCGGTCCCGCAGATCGAGGCCGATTTCACGCGAACCAGCACCTCTTTCCCTCGAGGACGAGGCGTCGACACGTCATCCAAGGAGATCCTCCCACCCCCAAGAAAATGCACTGCCCGCATACCTCCCCCTTCCCCGAAGCTGGCGCTGTCCTCCGCTTCGGGAGTCCAGTATGGAACAGTTGAGGCAGTTCGCTTTCTCGCTATTGACAAGTTCTTGAAGGATTTTGCCTTCTTGCCCGCGGTGACGCTGATGCGTCGTGCGGACGGGGATGACAAGAATGTTCAAGGGAAGGGCAATTGCGTGGAAGCGCCCTCTTGCGGGATTCGATTCAATAATGGGCACGGAAGTGGCGAGATGCACATTCCAATTCCAGAGGAGATCCGCGAGAAACTTCAGCGGATCAGGGTTTTTCTCGAGCAGAAGGGGTACGGAGCACTGATCCTCGGGCGGAGGGACAACTTCGCCTGGTTCACCGGCGGCGGGGACAGCACGGTCATTCGAAGCAGTGAGATCGGCTTCGCGCTTCTGGTGATCACGATGGATGCCGTGCACTTCGTCGCGCAGACCATGGACGGCCCCCGGATCCTCGATGAGGAGATGCAGGGCATGCAGGTCGAGCCGGCATTCCTGCGCTGGCACGACGAAACGCGCGAAGAGAAGGCGCTGGGGCTCGCGAAAGGCCTGAAAGTCGTTTCGGATATTCCTCTGACGGGGGGCACGATGGCCCCTGCGGAGATCGCGCGGCTGCACTACCCCCTGACGGAAGGGGAGATGGAAAGGTGCAGGCAGCTCGGGGCGAAGACGGAGAGGATCATCGCGAGCGTCGCGGCGGAGCTGCGGCCGGGGATGACGGAGCGCGAGGTCGAGGCAATGTTCCTCGGAGAATATGCCCGCGAGGGTATGACGTGCGACGTGCTGCTGATCGGCAGCGACGAGCGTATCGCGAAATACCGGCACCCCTCCCCGACGGAGAAGAGGATCGAGCGGATCGTCATTCTGCACCCGGCGGTGCGGATGGGGGGCCTGCACGCGAACGTGACCCGCATGGTCTGGTTCGGCGACAGGGTGCCCGAGGAGACCGCTCGGAAGTACGAGGCCGCCAGCAGGATCGAGGCCGCAGCGGTTTCCCTGTGCACGCCGGGACGGACCTTCGCTTCGATCCTCGAGGCCCAGAAGAACCTGTACCGGGAAACGGGGTTCGAGGAGGAATGGCACAACCACTACCAGGGCGGCATCACCGGATACCTGCTGGCCGAACCGACACTCTGCATGGACCCTGCTGCTGTGGTCTCGCCCAACCAGGCCTTCGACTGGTTCATCACCATCACAGGGGTCAAGGTGGAGGAGCTGAGCCTGACAGGGCGCAAAGGGCCCGAGGTCGTCTCGGTGAGCGGAAGGTGGCCGGTGAGGACATATGAATACGACGGGCGCAGCTTCGAGCTGCCCGCCATCCTGATGAAATAGGAGGAGGACAATCCATGGGATTGGATAAAGCGCTTGCGGAAGACATCTATCGCAAGATGTATTCGATCCGCGTCTTTGAGGAGAAGGTGGAGCAGCTGTTCGCCGCGGGCGAGCTGCCCGGGTTCGTGCACCTGTACATTGGCCAGGAGGCATGCGGCGTAGGAGTGTGCGCGAACCTCAAGCCAGATGACTACATTACGAGCACCCACCGGGGGCACGGGCACTGCATCGCCAAGGGGGGACGGCTGGACAGGATGATGGCGGAGCTTTTCGCAAAGAAAACGGGCTACAACAAGGGCAAGGGCGGGTCGATGCACATCGCCTGCACCGACATCGGCATCCTGGGCGCAAACGGGATCAATGCCGGCGGCATGCCGCTCGCGGTGGGCGCGGCCCTTTCCTCGAAGTTCCAGAAGAACGGCCGGGTGGCTGTCGCATTCCTGGGCGACGGAGCCTCAAATCAAGGGACCTTTCACGAGTCGCTCAACCTCGCCGCGGCCCTGTGCGTGCCGGTGGTGTTCGTCTGCGAAAACAACCAGTTCGCGGTGGGCACGCGGATCACCGAGAGCACGAAGATCAGCGATATCTCGAAAAGGGCCGCGGGCTACGGGATGCCCGGGGTGATCGCAGACGGCATGGACGTCACGAAGGTCTATGAGGCTGCCGGCGAACTGCTTGAGGCAGCCAGGAAGGGAAAGGGTCCGTCGCTGCTCGAGCTCAAGACATGGCGCTACCGTGCGCATTTCCAGGGCGAGCCCGCCGCCTACCGCACGAAGGAGGAGGAGGCCGAGTGGCTCAAGAAGGATCCCCTCGCCATCGCGCGGGCAAAGCTTGGCGGTCTGAAGTTGCTGAGCGCGGAACGGGCGGCAGCGATCGAGAAGGAAGTCGCCGCGGAGCTGGAAAAGGCGGTTGACTTCGCGCGCAAGAGCCCCGATCCCGCCCTGGAAGACGCCCTGACGGACGTGTTCGCCTGAGAGCCGAGGAGGTGACAACTGTGAGAAAGATTTCATATTCGGAAGCGATCGCCGAGGCGCAGCTCCAGGAGATGGAGCGCGACGAGAAGGTGTTCCTGATGGGCCTGGTGCTGCGCGACCCGTACGGCTCTGCCTTCGGGCAGACCAAGGGCATCTCGACCAAACTGGGAACCGAGCGCGTCCTCGACGTGCCGGTCTCGGAAAACGGCTACGTGGGCGCTGGGGTAGGCGCTGCGATCACGGGCATGCGTCCGGTCGTTGAGCTGCAGTTCTCGGACTTCATCACCATCGCCATGGACCAGATCGTCCAGCAAGCGGCCAATCTCCGCTACATGTTCGGCGGCCAGATCAAGGTTCCCATGGTCCTGCGCGCGCCCACGGGAGCATACTTGTCCGCCGCTGCGCAGCATTCGCACTCCTTCGAATCATGGTTCTCCTACATCCCCGGCATCAAGGTGGTGATCCCCTCCGACGCCTACGACGCGAAGGGGCTTCTGATCTCAGCGATACGGGAAGACAATTTCGTACTGTACCTTGAGCACAAAAAGCTCTACGACAAGAAGATGGAGGTCCCCGAGGAACCCTACACCATTCCCCTAGGCAAGGCGGCGGTGAAGCGCCCGGGCTCGGACCTCACCATCGTGGCATGGTCGTTCATGGTCTCCAAAGCGATGGAGGCCGCATCCGAGCTGCAGAAGAAGGGAATCTCCGCCGAGGTTGTCGACCTGCGCACCGTCTCCCCCCTGGACGAGGAAACGATTCTCGCTTCGGTGGAGAAGACCGGAAAGCTTCTCGTGCTGCAGGAGGCCTACCGGCACTGCAGCGTCGCGACCGACGTGTCCGCGCTGGTGGCGGAGAAGGGATTCGACCTGCTCGATGCACCCATCACCCTGATCACGGCGAAGGACGTGCCGATCCCCTTCGCGCCGGTGCTCGAGAACTACGTGCTGCCCCAGATCGAGGGAGTCATAGCGGCGGCCGAGAAGCTCGTGAAGGGCGCCAGGAGCTGAGGGATGGCGTCCGCGATTCTCATGCCGAAGCTCGGTCTCACCATGGAAGTCGGGACCGTGATCGCGTGGCGGAAACACGAGGGAGAGACGGTGCGAGCCGGGGAGGTGCTCTGCGAGGTCGAGACGGACAAGATCACCACCGACGTGGAGAGTCCGCAGGACGGCACGGTGCTGAAGATCCTCGTTCCCGAGGGTTCCGAAGTGAAGGTGCAGACCGTGCTCGCGGTGGTCGGCCAGCCGGGCGAAGACATCGGCGAGCTCATCGCCCCCCCAGCGGCGGCCACAGCGGAAAAGCCCACAGTCGAAAAGCCCGCAGGGGAAGAACCCGCCACCGAGCACACGATAGCGGACCGGGGCGGGCCCCGCATCACCCCGCGGGCCCGCAAGCTGATGACCGAGAACGGCCTGTCGCCCGACGCCCTTTCCAGCCTCGGAAAAGAACGGATCACCGAGGCGGACGTCCAGGAGCTGATCGATCGCAGAACAAAGAGCGACATGGGCACAGCGAGGCTTCGTCCCATGAGCAGGATCGAGAGGGTCGTCGCTGCCCGGATGACGGAAAGCTTCCGGGATATCCCCCAGTTCAGCGTGCGCTCCGTCGTTGAGATGGACCACCTGCTGTCACTGTTTCCGGCCGGGCAGTTCGGGATCAACGAGCTTGTCTTGCGTGCCGTGGCACTCGCCCTCTCCCGAAGCCCCGAGGTGCAGTATCAGTACCGAGCAGAGGGCCTATTCACCCCCGTCGAGATCAATCTTGGGTTTGCCGTGGCGCTGGGCCGCGACCTGGTCGTGCCCGTGATCCGCAACGCCGACAGGAAACGAATCGGGGAGCTCGCACGGGAGGCATCTGCGCTGGTCGAGAAGGCCAAGGCGCACGCGCTGCGGCCCGACGACATGAGCGGCGGCACCTTCACGGTGAGCAACCTCGGCATGTTCGGCATCAGCTCCTTCACTCCGATCGTGAACCCAGGCGAAGGGGCGATCCTGGGGGTTGGGGCGGCGCAGGCGGCGCCTCGGGTGCGGGACTGGAAGCTCGTCGTCGCCCAAGCGATGGAGCTCACCCTCGTCTGCGACCACCGCTCGGTGAACGGCGCCACAGGGGCGGCGTTCTGCCGCGAGCTGAAAAAGATCGTCGAGAACGAGGAGGCCGGATCGTGGTAAGGCTGCTGGAAGGGAAATCGGCCATTGTCACCGGAGGCGCGCAGGGCATCGGCTACGCGATCGCCCGGGAGTTCGCCCTGCAGGGATGCGACGTGGCCTTCTGCGATATCGATGCGGCGAAAGTCGCCGCATCGGCCGAGAAAATCGCGCGGGAAACGGGCAGAAAGGTCATCGGGGTGAAGGCAGATGTCACGAAGAAGGCGGAGGTGGATGCAGCTGTCCGCAAGGCCATCGAGGCGTTCGGGAAAATCGACATCCTGGTGAACAACGCAGGGATCCTCATCCATGCCCCGATGCTGGAGATGCGGGAAGAGGACTGGGACCGCATATTCGCCGTGAACGTGAAGGGATTCTTCCTTTTCGCCCAGGCAGTGGGGAGGCACATGGTGAAGCAGGGGTCGGGCCGGATCATCAACATCTCCTCCTGCTCGGGCAAGAAAGCCACTCCCGAGGAGGGAGCCTACTGCGCCACCAAGGCCGCCATTCTCGGCATGAACAGGGTCCTTGCACTCGAGCTGGGGCCGCACGGCATCAACGTGAACGCCATCCTCCCCGGGGCGACCGACACGGAGATGGTCCGCAGCACGTTCCTGACCAGTCCCGAGATCGAGCGGGAATGGATCGAGAAGACGGCGCTGAAGCGGCTGGGCACACCCGCGGACCAGGCTAGGGTTGCGGTGTTTCTCGCATCGGAGCTTTCCGCCCACGTGACCGGTGAAGGCATCGTCGTGTCGGCCGGCGAAATGATGAGCCAGTAGGATGAGCGAGCAAGAGGAGAGCGATGGCGAAAATCGGGGTTTGCCTGGGGACATTCTTCTCGGATCTACCCTACCGGGAACGGATCGAGAAGGTCGCG
>Ga0315289_10003079_pt1 | contig 25332 bp, 19 predicted proteins | sample YL17G11_40_MG_FD_203452 | JGI IMG/M metagenome (GOLD analysis project Ga0315289, IMG submission 203452) | Sediment microbial communities from Yellowstone Lake, YNP, Wyoming, USA - YL17G11_40 | ecosystem: Environmental > Aquatic > Freshwater > Lake > Sediment | place: USA: Wyoming | collected...
AATTGGTTGGCTACTCTGTGCGCGGTGGCGCGTCGAGTTCGAGTTTCGTGACGAGTTATTCGCTGCCGTCCGAAATGCTTCAGCAATTCGTCGCGCCATTCATTCACGGCGAACCATCGGAGGGCGCAAACAACGAGTATTGGGCGTACCTGGGGCTCGCGCCGTTTCTGTTGGCGGCTCTCGCGGTGTTCTTGCGACGTGACGCGCGGACGATTCTTTTCGCGCTGTTCGCGTTCGGTGCATTGTCGCTTGCGCTCGGCGAAGCCAATCCCGCGTATCGTCTGCTCTATCAACTGCCGGGGTTTGGTTTCTTTCGCGTGCCGGCGCGTTATCTCTTGTTGTTCACTTTTGCCGGAACGTTTTTGACCGCTACCGGCTTTGAAGAACTATCTACGCGGCTGAACTCAAGCGATGTCGTCAAAAAGAGAATCATCGCGTGGGGTTTGGTGTTCGGCTCTGCCATCGCGTTAGTAATTTGGCTGGCGCAGACGCAGTGGCTCGACTTTTGGCTATCGGTCTGGCAGTCTCTACCGATTGGTTTGTTCGTGGCGAGTCTCAGCATATTTGCTTTCGCTTGGATGAAGCGTACAAGTCGCGCGACGTTTCAAACGATTGCCCTGGGTCTGACCCTTTTCGATTTGGCGTGCGCCGCGCCACTGTTTGTGATCACGCTGGGACGACTCGACACCCCGGCGTACGCGGCGAGCGAACCACGTTCGATTTCCGTGATTGCTACGCGTCCGGGGGACGGGCGCGTCTTGACCGATATGTACACCGATTCGTCCGTCCCGGCGATCCGCGCGAGTCTCTTGCCGAACACGGCATTGCTGTATGGCAAAGAAAGCGCGCAGGCGTACTCGTCACTCGCGTTCGCGCGACATTCGGAGTACCTGGGGAATCTCTCGCCCGCGATGCTGAATTTGCTAAACGTGCGTTACTTCACGGTGCCGCTGGAGCCGCGCCCCGAAACGAAAACGCTGATGCCATTCGATATGCTCGCACTGGACGCGCTGAACAACGAAGAGGTGATTCCGCCGACAACGGCAGCGGCAATCGAAGTCGTTTCTTTCACCGAACGCGCTGAAAGTCTCGCGAACGGCACGCCGGTCGGCGAACTGGTGCTCCGGCGACACGATGGTCGAATCGAAACATTTCCTCTGCGCGTCGGCATCGAAACGGCGGACTGGGACTATGCGCGCAAAAATCCGCTACATTCGCGCGCGCCGATTGCGCATACATTCCCGGCGTTCTGGCGGACTTATGGGCGCGCGTTTGATGGATACGTCTATTCCGCGCGTTTCACTTTCGAGCCAGGCGAAATCGTCGGGGTGATGGTACGCGCTTTACAGCCCGAAGCGCGCTTGACGATGGAACGCATTGCTCTGTACAATGCGGACAACCAACCGCTCTCGCTTGCCAAGTTGGTGGGCAAAAACGATTTTGCGCTGGTGTACTTGAGCGACACAGTTGCCATCTGGGAGAATCACGACGCGCTGCCGCGCGCGTTCGTCGCGCACGCCGCGCAGGTGCTGGACGACGTTGCCGCGTTCGCACGAATGCGCGCGCCGGGCTTTCAGCCCACGCGCGAGGTGTTGTTGAGTGAAGGTGTTGCGTCGCGCGATGTTTCGCCTGCGCGTGATTCCGTTGAGATTACGAGTTACAAGTCTGAGCGCGTCGAGATCAAAGTGACGACGGATCAGCCCGGCTATCTCGTGCTTGCCGATTCATGGTACCCCGGGTGGAACGCGTTCGCGGACGGACAGCCCGCGCCGATCTATCGCGCCGACGTTTTGTTCCGCGCGGTGCGCATCGAACCGGGGACGCATAGCGTCGTGTTCGAGTATCGTCCGCTGTCGTTTGTGTTGGGCGCGGTCATCGGCGCAGTGAGTATTTTGATCGTCTTGGGCATTTCGTTTTTCTATCTTCGACACGGACAAATGTAGCATGACGAAAGACGGACTGTTTTTCTCTCCCGCCGATTACGCGGTGTTTGACAACGGGCTCGGTACTAACGCGGAGTACGACGGCGAACGCGAGCGCGTCAAAGACAAACTTGTGATACTGCACCGCGAAATCTATCCGACGATTCGCAAGAACAGATGGGACTTGCACCCGCATTGGATGGCGCAATGGCTCATCAGCGCGTCGCGCATCTCGCCCGCCACACCGCGCATTGATTTCATCACGCTGCGTTACAGCAAGCCCGAAACGACGATCAAGTTGATGAAGAAGGAACTCTTTGAAGACTTTGGTCATTTTTACGCGAACGCGATGATCGCGGTGCGTGTGGACAAAGGTGGTTTTGCGGTCGAACTGTTTGTCAGTGCCAAGGCGTGGGTGGACGGACAGAATTTGAAGAATCGTTTGCAGGCAAGCGCGGAAGAGCGCGGATACTTTCGGAATTTGCTGGCGGAACTCGGCGGCGAGCACACCTTTCGTCTTTCGCATTTCGTTCGCAGCGAAGAAGGATTCGCGCGGCACGAGGAACTCTTGCGCGCCAAAGCGAGCCGCCTGGTCAACGTCGGCATGTTGAACGCGACGATGGAAAAGTACAAGCCCGGCGGACACGATTTGCGCCTGGGCATTTACTACAAGCCCGACGATATACGCTTGAGCGCGGAAAATATCGCGAACGAAGTTTTGGCGCGTCTCGCGCAGTTGTATCCGATTTACGCTTTCATCAGTTGGTCGCCGAAGAACGATTACAGGACTGTGCAAAATGCTCATCAAGAACCATCTCGCAAATCTCGTTAAGCAAGCCATCACGCACGCGCAAAACGCGAATGCGCTTCCGGCGTTTCCAATGCCTGATGTTTTCGTCGAGCGTCCGCAGAAGAAAGAGTGGGGTGATTTCGCGACTTCGTTGCCGCTCAAACTCGCGCGCGACGCGAAACGCGCGCCGCTTCAAATCGCGCAAGAGATTGCCGCGCACGTGCCGCGCGACGAAACGGTTGCCAAAGTTGAAGCGAGCGCGCTGGGGTTTGTGAATTTCACGCTGAGCGACGCGTGGCTCGCGCGCCAGGTGGACGCGATTCTTGCTGAGGGCGCGCGCTTTGGCGATCTGCAGCCCGCGCGCTGCTTGAACGTTCAAGTCGAACACATCAGCGTCAATCCGACGGGACCGATGCACGTCGGCAGTGGGCGCAACGGCGCGATTGGCGATACACTTGCGAACGTGCTCGAAGCCGCCGGGCATCAAGTTCAGCGCGAGTTTTACATCAACGATAACGGCTCGCAAGTGCGGCATCTCGGCGAAAGTGTTTTCGCGCGGTACGCGCAGGCGTTGGGCAAGGATGAGAAATTGCCGGACGACGGTTATCAAGGCGCGTACGTGATCGAGATGGGCAAGCAGTTCGCGCAACAGCACGGCGAAAAATTTCTGCAGATGCCGCGCGCGCAAGCCGTGCGTGAACTCGGCGAACTCGGAATGAAAAGCGTCCTTGCGCAACTGCGCAGAACACTCGAAAAAATGAACGTGCGCTTTGATAACTGGTTCTCGGAACGTTCGTTGCACTCGGATGGAACGTTCGCGCAATGTTTGCAGTTGCTGAAAGACAAGGGCTTGGTACTGGAAAAGGATGGCGCGGTCTGGTTTGCCGCGCAGGAACTGGGCGAGGACAAAGATGCGGTTCTCATTCGCTCGCCACAAGTGATCGCTGATCCCGACGAACGTCCAACGTATCTCGCGTCCGATGTCGCGTACGTCTGGAACAAACTCGCAGTGCGAAAATTCGATCGCGCGATTTATGTCTGGGGCGCGGATCATCATGGCGATGTGCCGCGTGTGCTCGCTGCCGCGCGCGCGCTCGGGCTCGATCCTGAACGCGTCACGATTCTGCTGTACCAATTTGTCATGCTCAAGCGGAGCGGTGAAGCGGTGCGGATGAGCAAGCGCACCGGCGAATTCGTCACGCTCGACGAATTGATTGACGAAGTGGGACCCGACGCGGTACGCTTTATGCTGATCACGCAGTCCGCGAACGCGACGATTGATTTCGATCTCGACGTCGCGGTCAAACATTCGGACGAGAACCCGGTGTACTACGTGCAATACGCGCATGCGCGCATCGCAAGCATCTTGAAAAGAGCAGTCGAAGCGGGCTTTGTCGGTGAAGGCGGCGATGTGTCTTTGCTCACGCATCCCGCCGAACTCGAACTGATTCGCGCGATGTTGCGTCTGCCCGAAATCGTCGAACTCGCGGCGACGAAACTGGAGCCGCATCACCTGCCGCATTACGCGATCGATCTCGCGGGCATTTTCCACTCGTTCTACAAACAGTGCCGCGTCGTCTCATCTGATCCGGCGGACGCGGCGATTTCGCGCGCGCGCTTGAAACTCGTCGCCGCCGCCAAGAACACGCTCGCGCACACGCTGAATTTGATGGGCGTGACCGCGCCGGAGACGATGTGAGTCCCATGTCATTGCGTGCCCCGAAGGGGTGAAGCAACACTTGCACCTGCGGTTACGCAAGTGCAGGTGTCCCCAATTCGCTCGTTCGAGATTGCCTCGTCGCAGACGACGCTCCTCGCAATGACGCTTGACTTTGGAGGATTGCAATGGCGCTGATGACAAAAGAGGAATATATCGCCAGTCTGCGCGCGATGCGCAAGCGGGTGTTCATTCTGGGCAAGCAAGTTGAGAACGTGGTTGATCATCCGCTGGTTCGTCCATCGCTCAACGCGTGCGCGATGACGTACGAACTCACGCAGCGGTCTGAGTACGCCAACTTGATGTGCGCGACCTCCAATCTGACGGGGCAGACGGTCAATCGTTTCACGCATTTGCATCAGAATACCGCTGACCTCGTCGCAAAGGTGAAGATGCAACGACTGCTTGGACAAACGACCGGTTGCTGTTTCCAACGATGCGTGGGGATGGACGCGTTCAACGCGCTCGATTCGGTGACTTGCGAGATGGATTGCGCGTTGGGGACACAGTATCACGCCAAGTTTCGCCGATACTTGCAGGATGTTCAAGCGCGCGATCTGGTCGTGGACGGTGCGATGACCGATCCGAAAGGCGATCGCCGCTTGAGTCCGTCACAGCAAGCCGATCCTGATTTGTTTGTGCGCATCGTCGAGAAAAAATTGGATGGCATTGTGGTGCGCGGCGCGAAATTGCACCAGACCGGCGCGCTGAATTCGCACGAGATGATCGTTATGCCGACGCAGACGCTCGCGGAACAAGATCGGGACTATGCGGTCGCCTTCGCGATTCAAGCCGACGCTTCGGGCATCACGATGATCTACGGTCGTCAGCCATCGGATACGCGCAAACTGGAGGACGGACAACTCGACGTAGGCAATCGCGAATTCGGCGGACACGAAGCGGTGATTGTTCTCGACAATGTGTTTGTCCCATGGGATCGCGTGTTTATGGCAGGCGAATACGCGTTCAGCGGGCTGCTCGTCGAGCGATTTGCCGGTTATCATCGTCAGAGTTATGGCGGTTGCAAGACCGGTGTGGGCGATGTGTTGATCGGCGCGGCGCAATCGCTGGCGCAGTATCAAGGCACGGACAGGGCATCGCACATCAAGGACAAGATCGTCGAGATGATCCATCTCAACGAAACGATGTACGCGTGCGGCATCGCTTGCTCGACCGAAGGCAAACCAACCACGTCGGGCACGTACCTGATTGATCTCTTGCTGGCGAATGTGTGCAAACTCAACGTGACACGTTTCCCGTACGAGATCGCGCGGCTGGCGCAAGACATCGCGGGCGGGTTGCTCGTCACGTTGCCATCAGAAAAAGATTTGGCGAATCCCGAAGTGGGACCGTACCTGGAAAAATTTTTGCGCGGCGTGGAACGCTACACAACGGAAGAGCGCTGTCGGATGCTGCGATTGCTAGAAAATCTCACGCTGGGTCCTGGCGCGGCGGCGTATCTCGCCGAGTCAATGCATGGCGCGGGGTCGCCGCAAGCGCAGCGGATCATGCTCGCGCGGCTTGCTGACTTGGACGCAAAGACGCGCTTGGCGAAGCGGCTGGCGGGAATCGCAGAGCGACCCTCGCCATGAGGATTATCGCCGCTGCCAAGAATACACTCGAGACACTCCGAAAATGGGGAGGTGACACATGAAACTTTATTCTTTGATATTGTTGATCCTTGCAGTTGCCATCGTTCTATCTGGCTGTGATGTTTCCGCGCCAACGCCAACTGTGATTCCGACGCCAATAGTGATCCAAGTTGTGGCCACGCCCGAGCCGACGACGCCGACTCAAATTCGATCGCCAACAGTTGCGCCGACGTTGACTCCGATACCCGCGCCATTGACACTTGCCGCGCTCAAGAACGCCGAGTATCAAAATGAGTTCATCACCAGCGGCAAAGCCAAACTGACCAATGGAATCTACAAAGAGCCAACCGCGCCCGGCGCCGCGACCCAAGTTGAGATCCGATTGTCTGACACTGTTGTGCTGACCGATCTGAATAGCGATGGGGGTAGCGATGCGGTTGTCATTCTGAGCGCCGCGCGGGGCGGCAGTGGCACTTTTTACTATCTTGCCGTGCTGTTAAATCAGAATGGTGTGCCGCTACACGTCGCCTCTTTTTTGCTAGGCGACCGCGTTCAAATCAAGGGAATGACTTTCGAGAATGGTGAGATCGCCGTGAACATGATCGCACACGGCTCGCGCGATGCCATCTGTTGTCCGACGCAGGCAGTCACGCGGCGATACAGATTCCAAAATAACAAACTCATCGCGCTTGCAACTCAGTCGCCGACCCAGGTTGCGGCGGCGCCGACACAAGTGGCAGAGACTCCCAGACCCAGAGCAACCGCGACATTTCCCAAGCCACCCGCATCGAAAGGTTTTGTCGCGTACCACTTTAACGATCAAGGGGTCGATCGCGTCGCGATGGTGAACGTCGAGGATCGCCAGGTGCTTCCGCTCTTTGATGTGGGTCCCGTACTCGACCTGGTCGAAAATACCGGCGCGTCGATGCTCGCGTGGTCGCCGGATAATACCAAGATTGTGTACATCGCGGCAGTTTCACTTGGCGGATCGAATTCGCTCAAGTTGTACGACTCTAAGCTGAACACGACGGTTGGGGTGACCTCGTCCGACGCCGGCGGTGGACTCTCGAGTCCCACCTGGTCGCCCGACGGCAAACAGATCGCCTTTGTGCGTTGGACGGGCAATAAATTGAACTGGGTCATCAACATCGTCAACGCGGAGCGCACGCCTTGCGCCGATGGCATTCAGTGGTGCACCGTGCGCACGAGTGCGCCGAATGAACAATTTCGCGGCGGGTTGAGTTGGTCAAAGACGGGCGTGTTCGCGCTCGGCATGAACACGACCGGCAAGAACGACATTTTCACGCTAAATCTCGATGGCAGTGGGTTGCGGAATCTGACCAACCACGTCGAAGACGACAGTGTGCCAGCGTGGAGCCCGGACGGCAAACTGATCGCGTTCACGTCCCGCCGCGATGGTCGCGAACAGATTTACGTGATGAACGCGGACGGCACCGGTCTGCGCCGGGTAAGTCAAAGCAACGATAAGGATTTTTCGCCAACCTGGTCACCGGAGGGGAACTGGATTGCTTTCGCCTCTTTTCGCGGCGGGCAAACGGATATCTACATGATGGATGTGCACGGTGGCAACGTCACGCGGCTCACGAATACCGGCGCGGATCGACCGGCGTGGTCGCGGTAAAGTGTGGGCGGCGACTAATGAAGGAAATTGCCATCGGCTGCACCAGCGTCATTCTCGGTCTCGTTGTCGGAATCGTTTTGACGTTCGGCGTGATGGCGCTTCTGCCGAAAGAGAGTTCGCCTGGGATGACCGCACCGCTTGCGAGCACAGTGCGCGCGGATGTGGCCGTGACTGTCAGTGCGAATTATCTCAAAGCGCAATTACAGCAGGTCGTCAAGCAAACGGGGCTTGCGAAGCAAGCAACGCTGACGCTTGCCGTGCCGAACATCGTCCAAGTGGTCGTCGCAGTTGACACGAAAATCCTGGGGCAAACGATTTCAGGCAATGCGACGGCGCGGATGCGCGTCTCGGTGCAGAACGCGCGCGTCCTGCTCGCGGTCGAAAAACTCGACGTGAGCGGCGTCGGCATTTCGCAATCGCTCGTCTCGCCCACGATTGAGCAACTGCGCGCGCAAGCGGAGGATCAAATCAATCGGATGATCCAGCGCGAACTTCAAGGCACGGGCTTGCGGCTGTCGAATATTCGCGTGATCCCAAGCGACATCGCGGCGGATTTGGTCGGGCAGTAGACCTTCGATCTAGAAAGTTACGTGAATATGACGAATGAAAACAAGTCGAAGAAAGGCGTTTCCTCCAAGCCAAGACCGCGACTTCGCAGTCGTCAGATAGGCAAATGGCCGCGAGACCGCGCGACGCTGCGAAAAGAATTGATGCGCTCTGCCGCGCTGTTTCGTTATCTTTTCGAGAATGTCAACGATGCGATCTTCATTCACGATCTCGATGGTCATTTTCTCGAAGTCAATCACGTCGCATGCCAACGCTTGGGCTATACGCGCCGAGAATTGTTGCGGATGGGGGTGCGGCAACTGGACGCGCCGGAGGCAGCCGCGCACTTTGATAGCGGGATGCAAGTACTATTGCAAAAGAAGAATCTCGTCGTTGAGTCGAGCCATCGGTGGAAGGATGGAGCCTAGGGTGCATTTCAGTTTGGGGGCAGATCATGGTATAAACTGTACACGATGAGGAGAAACCTATGCGGGAAAGCATCATTTGGAAACGGTTCGTCAGGACGACTGAATCGGGTGACCTGGATGATTTGCGCCGCGATCTGATCTTGATCGTCAGTGTCGTCGTGTTGGTCTCCGGCTGGCTCCTAACGCTATCTGCCACCGGCTTTGAAGGACGCCTTGAATATCTGCCTGCCGGATTCATCTTGCTGGGCGGTTCGGTCATCGGGCTATGGCTGCGCCCGCACAATTTTCGTGTCGCGCTGCATTGGTTGATCGCGGTTTTGCTTGGCGCGATTGCGTGCATCAAGTGGTTAATGCCGGAGACTCCGGCGCAATACTTTTTTCCAGTTGCCATCGTCGTCTCCAGTTTGATGGTGTCGAGCATCGGCGTATTCGCGGTGGCGACGTTTGCGAGTATCGTTTGCGCGGCGATGGCGCGCGCACACGGCGCAATCTGGTTCGATGCGCCGGAGATCGTCACACCGATCACGCTAATTTATTTGACCGCGCTGGCTGGGTGGCTCAATGCGCGACACGTCAACACCGCGCTTGATAGCATGGAAAGCGGCTACGTGCACGCGCGTGATTTGTTGGAGCAACTGCGCGACGAGCGGATGAAACTGGCGCGGACGCTCAAATCGCTCGAAGATGCCTACGTCCGCATCGAGAAGATGAATTATGCACTGATCGAAGCGCATCGCGTTGCCGAGGAAGCCCGGCGCTTCAAAGCCGAGTTTGTCGCGAACGTAAGCCACGAACTGCGCACACCGCTCAACCTCATCATCGGTTTTACCGAAATGATGACCGCTGCGCCCGAGAGTTATGGCGATGCGCCATTGCCCGCCGCCTATCGCGGCGATATGATGGCGACGTACCGGAACGCTCGCCATCTGCGCGCGCTCGTTGACGACGTGCTCGATCTCTCGCGCATCGAAGCCGGAAGCATGCCGCTCAACAAAGAGTCGGTCAATCTGGACGATGTGATTCGCGAGGCGGCGGAGATGGTGCGTGGCTTGGTCGAAGCGCGCGGCTTGACCTTGGAACTAGAACTTGCTCCTAAATTACCCAGTCTGCAAATTGACCGGACGCGCATTCGCCAGGTGCTTTTGAATCTACTCACGAATGCGACGCGCTTCACCGACGACGGGAAAATCTGTGTGCGAACGCGCGTGGAAGGCGCGGAGGTAATTGTCGCGGTCGAGGACAGCGGACGCGGCATTGAACCCGGACGGTTGGCACAGGCATTTGAAGCGTTCAGTCAACTCGAAAACGATCAAGCGCGTCAAGGAAGTGGGCTGGGACTCGCGGTAAGCAAGCGCTTTGTCGAGTTGCACGGCGGGAGCATGCGGATCGAGAGTCAGGTAGGACACGGCACGACGGTTTATTTCACACTGCCCCTGCCTGGCGAATCGAGGTATGCCGCGCCTGCGCGCTGGACTTTTGGCTACGCCTTGAAGAGCGAAACGACTGAGCCGGTCGTGTTGGTATTGCACGATGATTTGCGCGTCCTGCCCCTCTTGCGCCGATACGTGACCGGATATCAATACCAATTAGCCGAGACTGCCGACCGTGCCCGCGCGATGATCCGACAATCGATGCCTGCCGCCGTGATTATGGATACGACTTGGGCAACGCGTTTGATTGAAAACATCGCGGAACTCGGTCTGCCGCCAGAACTCTTGCTGATCAAATGTCCATTGCCGAGCGCGCGACGATTGGGGGTGTTGGTCGGCGCGGTGGATTACATCGCCAAACCCGTGAGCCGCGAGGATTTATCGAACGCGCTCGCGCGCTTGGTCAAACCGCCGGAGACGATTCTGGTCATTGACGACGAACCTGATCTGGTGCGCCTCATCGAGCGGATGTTGAAAGCGGATCACCCGGCGTTGCGTGTGCTGGAAGCGTTTGGCGGCAAGCAGGGGTTGGAGATTTTGCGCGCGGAACATCCCGATCTGGTTCTTTTAGATTTGGTGATGCCCGACATGGACGGCTACTCGTTTCTGGAGACGCTGGCGGACGATCCAACGACGCAAGACGTGCATGTCGTCATCATCTCTGCGACCGGTTTAGGCGAAGACGATGCGCCGCTCGCGGGTGATTTGAGTGTGGCGCGGCAAACCGGGTTTTCGCTGACTGAAATCTTGCGGACGTTGCAAGTGACGCTGGCGTCAGTCACGCCGCAGGCGATAGAGGGACCAGCCAGCGCCGCAGCGTCTCCACCAGTCTCTCCTGACTGACCGGTTTGGTGACGTAGCCACTTGCGCCCATCGCTTGCGCCAATTGGGGTTCGTGCAACACGGAGCAAATAATCACAGGAATGTGTTTTGTCTCCGGAGTCGTTTTCAGTTTCTGCAAAATCTCCCAGCCATCTTGGTTCGGGATCATAATATCCAGCGTGATGACTTGCGGTTGTAGTTCTACTGCGAGGCGCAAAGCATCCTCCGCGCTCTTCACGCCGACGACCGAAACCGCGTGTGCGCCTAGATAGCGCTGAAAGAGCGCGACGATGTCGGCATTGTCATCAATCGCAAGGACGGTGGCTTGACGCGCCAGCGGCAGGAAAATAAGCGCGTGCCACTTCCCCGCACCTTGCTCGATCTCCAAGCGTCCACCCGCCGCCGCGATCAGTGAGCGAGCGACCGTCAATCCGATTTCGGTTTGCTCGATGTCTTCAATTTTAACCGGCGCGCTCGCGACGGCGATTGCGGATTCGTGCAGGTCTATCTGCCAGCCGTCGTTCGCGCGCGCAACTGCAATTGCTATATTTCCGCGCACGACACGCAGCGCGTGACTCAGCAGATTGAGCAGGGCTTGGCGCAACATCGTCCGATCAGCAACGACGGAAGACCACTTCTCCGGTGCGGAAAGTTCAATCCGAATGCCGGTTCGTTCGCTCATTGGGTTCAGCAGTACTGAGATTTTGCTCAAGAGATCCGCCAAGTCCACGTTCTCGGCGTGCGCGGCGGGACGCAGGCGTTCCACTTCTTGCTGCGCGATCTGGCGTCGGTTATCGGATGCGCCCGGCGCAGACGTTGCTGGCGCAACCTCGTGTCCGATGCGTTCCCACAACAGGTTCGTAATCGCCTTGACTCCTTTTTCAAGTTCACGATACGCTTGCCGCTGGGAAAGCCCCAACTTCTCGGCAACATACGGCATGGGGAGACCATCGAGGTAGTGGTTGTTCAGAATCGCGTACGCGCGCGCCGTATCCGCCGGAGCATCGGTGGGCGGGCGGAGACTTTCGATGCAATCGAGCAAAAGTCGGCGGACGCGTTGGGCGCGGCTCACTTGGTCGAGATTGTTTTCGCGATCCAGCATCGCGGCAAGCGGGTGGTTTTGCAGAAAAGCGTGATCGTACAAGTGCGCCAGCGCGCTGCGGACTAGCCCAAGCAGTTCTGGGGGGAATGAAGTCGAGTCGGGTTTGTCTTTCATTTGGCAAAACTTGGCAGACGATTGGCAAAGAACATCTAGCCGAAACGGGGGTTCTGTGGTGTAATAACGTCGTATCGCGTGCTACATTATACCACAATGTCCAAGTCCTTCGACAAGGAGGTGAACGGCAAAGATTACCCCACGATTTTTCCCCCCTGTGTGTGCGCTGCCCTAGCGTATGGGACAGCAAACTCGGTGCGTGCTCCATATCGAAGTATGGAGCCGTTCAATCAAAGGAAAGGAGTTTGAAATGTCTATGCTTTTGAAACATCGCATCCCAATCGTCGTCTTCGTTGTGATGCTTGCTCTATTCGTCGTCGCTTGCGCGCCGGCGCCCACGCCTGTGCCGCCAACGGCCGCGCCTACAGCGACCCAGCCCCCAAAGCCGGTCGAACTGCGGATTGCTTGGTGGGGTTCGCAAGCCCGGCACGATCGTACCATCGCAGTGATCGAGTTGTTCCAAAAGAAATACCCCAACATCAAGATCGCCTACGATTTTGCTCTCTGGGACGACTATTGGGTCAAGATGAACACCCAAGCCGCCGGGAACAATCTGCCCGACATCATGCAGCAAGACTATATGCAGATTGCGACTTGGGTTGACAAGAAACAGCTCATGCCTCTCGATCCGTACATCGCCGATGGTACAATCAACCTCAAGAACGTGGCTGAAGCATCTATCAAAGGCGGCGTGCTAGGCGGCAAGAATTACGCCATCAATCTCGGCAACAACACGCTTTGCTTTGAGGTGGATGTGGACGCCTTTAAGAAAGCCGGCGTTGACCTGCCTTCCGGGAAATGGACATGGGCAGATTTCGAAAAGACCGCCATGGCTCTCAAGCAAAAAGCGAATGTCTATGGCACCGCAGATTCCCTCTATAACTGGGAGTTGTGGCGATCGATCTACCTGGCAATGGGTCAGAATATCTGGAGTGCTGATGGGACCCAACTCGGCTATACGGACGACAAGCCGTATGCCGATTTCCTGAAGACGTCTCTGCGGCTCCAACAAGCCAAGGCGATTCCCTCGCGTGAAGAAGAAGTCGCCGGCAAGTGGACTGTGGAGAATAACGCATTCGTCAAGGGTCAGGCGGCGATGGCGTGGATGTGGACTAACCAGATAGTTGCGTCACAGACCGCGGCTGGGGCGACTCGCAATATCCAACTGGCGCCCCTGCCAGTCCCAGTCGGCGCCACGATGTCGTCGCACTATATGAAGCCATCCATGTTTTTCAGTGTCACGGCGAATTCCAAGAACCCAAAAGAAGCCGCCATGTTCATTGATTTCTTCACCAACTCGGTTGAAGCCAACGAAATCCTTCTGGCTGAGCGCGGCGTTCCCATCTCTTCTGCCGTTCGGGATGGCATCAAGCCCAAATTGACCAAGGTGCAAGTCCAGATGTTCGACTTCGCCGCCCAGGCGGAAAAAACTGCAGGCCCCGTTCCCCCGCCTGATCCTCCTAACACCACTGATATCAGCGGCAGCGATGGCAGTCTGCTCATCAGTAGGGTCGTCGACCCGATTTACTACGGGAAACTCTCCGTGGAGGACGGTCTGGCACTGTTGCGCAAAGAAGCCAATGCCATCTTGGCGAAGAACAAAAAGTAATCGCACATCTCGTAGGGGCGGCCGCTGGTCGCCCCTACGTTACGGAAATCAAACGCCAAAATTCATTGGGCGATTGAATGGAATTAGGTGTTCCGCATGGATAATTCAGTCGAACTCGTTCGATCACGATCAACCCGGAGGGCGAGACCGGTGGCGCAACGCCGGTTCGCGCTCTCGCGGCGTCAACTGAGCACTCATCTAAGCGGCTATCTTTTTATCGCGCCGTGGTTGATTGGCTTTTTCGTTTTCACGCTAATCCCCATTCTCGCGTCGTTCTTTCTAGCATTCACCCAGTACGACACGCTGTCTGCGCCCGTCTGGGTCGGCACAGAGAATTTTGAGCGGATGCTTCAGGACCCGCGCTACTGGGCCTCGGTGAAGGCGACTCTTTACTATGTGATGGCTGCTATCCCGCTAAGGTTAGTTTTTGCCCTGGCAGTGGCGATGCTCCTCAATTCAGATCGCCGGGGCGTCGGCAATTATCGCGCGATGTTTTATGCGCCTTCCATCGTCGGCGGCAGCGTGGCAGTGGCGGTGATGTGGCAGCAAGTTTTTGGCACAGAGGGGTTGGTGAATTATTGTCTTGCCGTCGTCGGGATTCCACGCGTTATCTGGTTGGGCAACCCCAACACAGCCATCTGGACATTGATTACTTTGGCGGCATGGCAATTCGGTTCCCCAATGTTGATTTTCCTTGCCGGACTGCGCCAGATCCCGGCTTCCTTATACGAGGCGGCTGCGATCGATGGTGCGGGCGCGTTGTCCAAGTTCTTCAAAATCACGCTGCCGATGCTGTCACCCGTGCTCTTTTTCAACCTGGTCTTGCAGACGATCAATGGGTTCATCGCCTTTACGCAGGCATTGATCGTGACCAATAACGGTCGGCCCCTCGATACGACACTGCTCTACGTCCTCTACGTGTACCAGCGTGCGTTCCAGAATTTGCAGATGGGCTATGGCGCGGCGATGGCTTGGGTCTTGCTGATCGTCATCGCGATGGTCACGTGGCTGCTGTTCAAATCCTCGTCAAGCTGGGTCTTTTACGAATCGAAGGAAGGAGAATGATATGGCGGCGATCACTGTGCCGGGGTTACGCGTGAGCAATGCGAGCCAGCGAAAAGCCATCGTCAAAAGTATTGCGTATCACGCGCCCACTCTGATTCTCAGTCTGCTGATGATTTATCCGATCCTGTGGATGTTTGCCAGTTCGTTCAAAGTCCCTGCGGAAATATGGAAGGATGTATCGTCGCTGATTCCGAAACAGCCAACGCTCGACAATTATTTCAAGGGCTGGGCAGGTTTCGGCGGCGTCCGGTTCGATACCTTTTACATCAACTCGTTCATCTACGCCGGAGGAGCAACTTTATTTCAAGTTATCTCTTCGGCAATCACCGCGTTTGGTTTTGCGCGCATCCGATTTTTCGGACGAAACTTTTGGTTCACGTGCATGTTGTTGACACTGATGCTGCCGGTGCAGGTTCTGATCATTCCGCAGTACATCATGTTCAAGCAACTGGGATGGATCAACACCTACTTGCCGCTGTTGGTGCCGCGTCTTTGCGGTTCGGCGTTCTTTATCTTTATGATTATGCAATTCATTCGCGGCTTGCCGAAAGAATTGGACGAAGCGGCGCGCATTGACGGCTGCGGCACCATCGGCATCTTCTTCCGAATCATCCTGCCGCTGATTCAGCCGGCGATGATCACCGCGGCGATCTTTACTTTCTATTGGACCTGGGAAGATTTTATGGGTCCGCTCCTCTACCTGGGCAATCCGAAAATGTACACGCTTTCGCTCGCGCTGCGTGGTTTTGCCGATCCGGGCACCGGTACCGACTGGGGCGCGATCTTTGCAATGGCTTCGCTGTCCTTGGTGCCGGTCTTTGCGATTTTTGTTTTCTTCCAACGCTACTTGGTGCAGGGGATCAGTACAACCGGGTTGACGGGAGGGTGAGCAAGGAATGACGACAAACATCGCGCACATTCGCGGCGACAGCCGCGCTGGCTACCTTTGTGAAAGTCGGTCTCCCGCGAGCCAGTAGTGTGCGCGTTGTGTCATTGCGAGTTGGATGTTCAATTGATCCGCGTAAGGCAATGTATGTCTGGTCAGGCACATAAAGAATAACTCTTTCTCACCTTGGAGCGCGATGATTAGGAGGAAACGCCATGTCAGCGATTCAAATTGATTTGCCCAAGACCATGCGCTCGGTCATGTGCTACGGTCCGCGCGATTATCGTTTTGAAGAAATCGCCGTCCCCAAGGTGAAACCGGGTGAAGTGCTTGTCCGAATTCTGGGCGCAGGTATCTGTGCCGGTGACACGAAATGTTACTCAGGCGCGCCATTGTTCTGGGGAGATGAATACCGCAAGGGATACTGCCAACCGCCCGTCACGCCGGGACATGAATTTGTAGGTGAAGTTGTTGCTTTGGGTGAAGGCGCGGCGGAAAAGCATGGTCTTGACATCGGTGATTGGGCAATCTCCGAGCAAATCGTGCCGTGCTGGAAATGTCGTTTTTGCCAACGCGGACAATACTGGATGTGCGATAAGAAACACGATGTCTATGGGTTTCGGCAACGCACTTTCGGCGCGATGGCGGAGTACATGCTGTTCCCCGCTGATGCGATCAACCACAAGGTCCCCAAATCACTCGAGCCACGTCACGCGGTCTACATTGAGCCGCTGGCTTGTGCGATTCACGCGGTGCAACGCGGCGAAATCGAATTGGGCGACACGGTCGTTGTCTCTGGCTGTGGACCCTTGGGTCTCGGAATGATTGCGGCGGCACGGTTAAAAAATCCGGGTTGCCTCATCGCACTGGATTTACAGTCGTCGCGTTTGGAAGTAGCCAGAAAGTGCGGCGCTGATTTGGTGCTCAACCCATCGCAGGTTGACGTAGTTGCTGAGGTGCGGAAACTTTCAAGTGGATACGGTTGCGATGTCTACATCGAAGCGACGGGACACTCGCAATCCGTTATTCAAGGTCTGCACATGATCCGGCGTTTGGGAACTTTTGTCGAGTTCAGTGTGTTTGGCGAACCCGTTGCGGTGGATTGGACGATTATTGGCGATACCAAGGAACTCAACATTCACGGCGCGCATCTGGGACCGTTCTGCTATCCGCTCGCGATAGATATGCTCGTCAAGAAGCAGGTGCCCGTGGCAGATATCGTCACTCATACGTTTCCACTGGAGCAATTCGGCAAGGCGTTCCAGTTCGTTCTCGAATCGAAAGATTCCATCAAGGTGATGTTGGAACCATAAGCGGTTGCGTTATGGAACTGAGTTGTGCCATCACACTTTTAAACGTAGTAGAGTTTGCCGGGCCCAATTCAAAGGGGAATGAATCATGCCAAACGTCAAGCGCGTGTTCACCGTGAACGGCAAGCCGTTCTTTCCACTTGCCGGTCAAGCCCGCAACTCAAGCGGGTACAACGACGCGGAATCTGAGACGGCGTTCAAAGCAGTCAAACTGTTCAGCGGCAACACCCTCGAGATTCCGGTGTACTGGGAACAGATTGAGCCGGAAGAAGGCAAGTTTGATTTTGCCAGCGTAGATGCGTTGCTCACCAAAGCGCGCCGGTCTGGCGTCAAACTTGTGCTACTTTGGTTCGCCAGTTGGAAAAACGGCGACATGGACTATGCCCCCTCCTGGGTTAAGACCAATCCCAAACGTCTCAAGCGCGTCATCGCGCCAAGTGGTTTGGACATTTGGAATCTCTCGACGCATTGCCCGGAAAACCTGCAGGCGGACAAGCGCGCGTTTGTCGAATTGTGCAAACACTTGAAAGCCAAAGACAGCGCCGAGCGTACGGTGATCGCGATCCAAGTCCAGAACGAGCCGGGCATCTTGGGTTGTGATCGTGATTATGGACCCGAAGCGCAAGCCGTTCTCAATAGCCCGGTGCCTGCTGACATTGTCGCAAGGATGAAAGCGCTTGGTAAAGGTCGCGTGCACGATTTGTGGCAAGCGGCTGGTGGCAAGGCATCCGGCACATGGCCCGAAATGTTCGGGTGGGCGGGTGGCGAGTTGATGACGGCGTGGAGCATCGCGAACTACATTGACAAGATCGCCGGAGCCGGCAAAGCAGTCTGCGCCATTCCCATGTATATCAACGTCTGGCTCGGTGAAGCCGACCCCTGGGCAATTGCCGGAGAAGACTATCCGTCGGGCGGCGGCGTCAGCAAGGTGCTTGATCTTTACAAATGGTGTACACCCCACATTGACTTGATCGCGCCAGACATTTACATTGCCGATTCCCGGGGTTATGAAGCTGTGTGCGCGGGCTATGCGCGCGACGACAATCCCCTCTTTGTGCCGGAATCGGCGCCGATTGGCGCCAACACGTGGAATGTGTTTCGCGCGGTCGGTGAATACAACGCCATCGGTTACGCGCTTTTCGGCATTGAACACCTCGTCGGGAGTGATGGCGGAGTAGAACCTGCGCGCCAACCTCTGGTAGACAGTTTCCGTTGTATCGCAGCGGCGATTCCACTTTTGCTCAAGTATCAAGGCACTGGTAAAATTCACACGGTGATCCAAGAGGAGCAGATGGATGCTATGCGCTTGGACCTGGGTGACTATTTGGGGTGGATCATGTTTGGCGCCGGTCCCGCGCCGCGCGTCACAAAAGATTGGCGGCATAATCGGGGACCTTTGCCATCTGTGGTTCCGACCGAGGGCAGTCGCAGTCGCGGGTTGGTGATTCAAGCAAGCCCCAAAGAGTTCTATCTTGTTGGCGTCAACTTTCGACTTTTCTTATGTCCCAAGTTGGCTCCCGAACTGAGCCGCGATGCAACCCTTGCCAACCTCCCTTGGCTCGCTCGCCAAACTCGCTATGTCAGCGTGGATGAAGGGCATTTTAACGAGCAAGGCGAATTCGTCGTTGACCGCAGGCGCAACGGTGACGAACACGACACCGGCTTGTGGGTCGAAGCGGATACTGGTGTGGTTCGCGCAATCCTGTGCGATTAATTCCTCGCGCAAAAAACCGCCATTGCAATATGAATTTTTAGCAGTTGGCGGTCTTGTACGCGGCGCTGTCCCGGCGCGGTGGATCGCCTGGGTCGTTTCTGGGCAGGGACGCTCGCGCCCGGCGCGACAAGTAGTCTCTATCGCCTCAATCCCGATCTCTCCGTTCACACAATGGCAACCGGGATCACCGTCTCGAACGGCATCGGCCGGAGTCCCGACAATCGCACGATGTATTATTGCGATTCGCGGATTCACATGATTTACGCGTACGATTTCGATCTGGCATCCGGCGCCATCGCGAATCGCCGCGCCTTTGTCCACACGCCAGATGATCCCAGTACGCCGGACGGTCTCACGGCAGACAGTGAGGGATTTATCTGGTGTGCGCGCCGGGGTGGCTGGAAAGTGGTGCGCTATGATCCAACGGGCAAAGTGGAACGGGAGATCCGGTTGCCGGTCGAATATCCAACCAGTTGCGGGTTTGGGGGCGAAGCACTCGACGAACTCTATATCACCTCGGCGTGGACGCGGTTGAGCGACGCGCAACGAAAAGAACAACCCGAGGCTGGCGACATTTTTCGGCTCATGCCAAATATCAAAGAATCGCCCGAGCCGCTGTTTGCAGGATGAAAGAAAACAATCGAGGAAGCGTATGAGCATCGAACGAGACAAAACGAGTTTGATCGAAATTGCCGAACGCGTTTATCAGCACATGATTCGTGAACACACCGGCTCGCCTGATCTGTTGAACGAATTCGATGTCAACAGCGTGGCGTGGGGGATGAACATCAACGACTGGGAATGGAACCCAGGAGTCGGAGTCGCCGCGATTTCCGCCTATTATGATTTTTGCAAGCGTCAAGAAGTTTTGGACTATTTGATCAACTGGATTCAGAGGAACAAGCACAAAGCGATCAAATTCCAGCATGTCAACAAGATGGTGCCCTTCGCCATTTTCCCTGACATGTACCGCCGGACGGGAGACCGCTACTATCTCGACACAGCCGTGGAGTACGGCGATTGGATCATGAAGAATTCAGTCCGCACCCAAACCGGCGCGTTTCAGCATGGGGGCGATCTGACAGAACAAATCTGGGCAGACACTGTCTTCATGGTCGTCCTATTCCTCGCTCGCCTCGGAAAGATGACCGGCGATCAAATTTTTGCCCAGGAAGCCGCGCAACAGTTACTGCTTCATCTCCAATACTTACAAGACCCCAAGACTGGCGTACTGTTCCATGGATATTTCTGTCAGGACAAAAATCACAAATCGACTGCGCGTTGGACGCGTGGCAATGCCTGGATCACGGTGGGCACTCCGTTGATCTTGGCAGAGATCGGTGAAATGATTTCCATTCCTTCTGAGATCACTCAACGCTATCAACATCTCGTCGCTGGTCTGCAAAAATATCAGGCAAGCAACGGCTTGTGGCACACCGTCATGGATCGTCCGGAATTCTACCAAGAAACTTCGGGCAGTGCAGGAATTGCTTGCGGCATTTTGAAATCAATTCGACAGCGCATTCTCGATTCTTCCTACATACCGATTGTGGAAAAAGCGTTGGAGGGTGTGTTGCAAAAGATTGATGCTGATGGTGCCGTGCTCAGTGTATCGGGTGGGACGCCGATCATGAACACGATTGAAGAGTATAATAGACTCTCCCGCTACCCGACCTTGTACGGCCAAGGCCTGACGCTGATGCTTTTAGCGGAGTATCTTCAGCCAAGATAAACACGACGGAACTGGTGTTGTGAGCGAAGCGAAGTAATCCCCAAATCGCAGCAGAGAGATTGCTTCGTCGCAAAGACCGCTCCTCGCAATGGCACGAGCTGGGATGTGACAAGACAACAACAGCAGACGAAATCCGCTTCCACCGACACCACTGAACGACGAATGGCAGCATTGCCATTCGTCGTCTTTGTGTTCTGGATGTGGGCAGTGTATAATAGTGGGCGTGCAGTCTGCCCTCATATTTTCATACGGAGGATTCCTCATGCGCCGAGTTGGATTCTTGCTCAAAGTCCGCCAAGACAAAATCGAAGAGTACAAAGCGCACCATAAGAAGGTTTGGCACGATATGCTCGCCGCGCTACGCCGAACCGGGTGGCACAACTATTCCCTTTTTTTGGGGGACGATGGATTGCTGTTTGGATACTTTGAAACGCCGGAAAGTTTCCAAGCCGCGCTCGACGGAATGAGCAAGGAAGAAATCAATCACAAATGGCAAGAGTTCATGTCGCCCCATTTTGAAAATTTGAGTGGCGTGCACGCCGACGAAAGCATGGTAGAACTGGAAGAGGTCTTTCACCTCGACTAATGGAGCGTGAAAATGACTCAGCCGAATCATTTGCTTGCGATGGATCTGGGTGCGGAGAGTGGTCGCGCGATCCTCGGCACATTGGACGATGGAAAACTTGCTCTCGCCGAAATCCATCGCTTTCCCAATGTGCCGGTACGGTTGCCCGATGGTCTGCATTGGGACATTCTGCGTTTGTGGACAGACATCAAGGACGCACTCGCACTCGCGATTCGCAAACACGGCAAGCCAGCGTTGAGCATCGGCGTAGATACCTGGGGCGTGGATTTCGGTTTGGTGGATCGCCACGGCGCGCTGATCGGCAATCCGTATCACTATCGCGATAATCGGACTGACGGAATGATGGACGAAGCATTTCGCCGGATGCCACGCGAAAAAATCTTTGAACTCACCGGTATTCAGTTTATGCAGTTGAACACGCTGTATCAACTGCTCGCAATGGTTATCGGCAAATCGCCCGCGTTGGACAGTGCCGAAACTTTTTTGACGATTCCCGATCTGCTCAACTACTGGCTAACCGGACAAATCGCGTGTGAGTTCAGCAACGCGACGACGACGCAATGCTACGATCCACGTCAACGCGATTGGTCGGCGCCACTGCTCGACGCGCTGAATATTCCGCGCCGCATTTTTCCAAAGATCATTATGCCCGGCACGCTGCTGGGCACGCTGCTGGGCGCGCTGCTGCCGCACGTCGCGGATGAAGTGGGCGCGCAAGTCATGGTGATCGCTCCGGCGTGTCACGACACCGGCTCGGCGGTCGCCGCCGTCCCGGCGCGGAATCGCGATTTCGCATGGATCAGTTCCGGTACGTGGTCCATCATGGGCGCGGAACTGCGCGAGCCGGTCATCACTACAGCCAGTTTGCAGTACAACTTTACGAACGAAGGCGGCGTCGGCGGCACGTTCCGCTTTTCCAAGAACATTACGGGGTTGTGGCTCGTACAAGAATGTCGCCGCGCGTGGGCGCGTGAAGGCAACGAACTTTCGTACGACGCGCTGACGGAAATGGCAGCGCGTGCGCGTCCGTTTTGCACGGTGATTGATGTAGACGATACAGATTTTCTAAAACCCGGTGACATGCCCGCACGTATCCGTACGTACTGCGAACGCACCGGGCAAAAATCGCCAGAGTCGCAGGGCGAATTCATCCGTTGCGCGCTCGAAGGGATCGCGCTCAAATATCGGTACGTGCTGGAACACCTTGAAGAAATGATCGGGCACCGGCTCGAACCGATTCACATTGTCGGAGGTGGAACACAAAATCGTTTGCTGAGTCAATTCACTGCCGATGCCACAGGCCGCAGCGTCATCACCGGTCCCGTCGAAGCGACGGCGATTGGCAACATCATGGTGCAGGCAATCGCGTTGGGGTACATCCATTCGCTCACTGACGCACGCGCGATCATCGCCAATTCGTTCGAGACATCCGCGTTCGAGCCGGGGAATCGCGCGGGCTGGGATGAGGCATATGCGCGATTGTTGGAATTATTGAATGGAGGCGCAAATGAGTGATCAGCAAATTCAGGGAGCGTATCACATTGCGAAGGAATGTTACGCAGGATTAGGTGTTGACACGGACAAAGCGCTGGACGCACTCGCGCAGATTCCCTTGAGTCTGCATTGCTGGCAAGGGGATGATGTTGGCGGCTTTGAGAACGCGGGCAATGAACTGAGCGGTGGAATCGCGGCAACCGGGAATTATCCAGGCAAAGCGCGCAACGCAGACGAACTGCGCCGCGATTTGGATCAGGCATTTCGGCTCATTCCCGGCACGCATCGTTTGAATCTTCACGCGTTGTATGCCGAGACCGGCGACAAGCGCGTGGAACGCAACGAGCTTCGCCCCGAACATTTTGCCGCATGGATGGACTGGGCAAAGGCGAACGGTCACGGAATGGATTTCAATCCATCGTTGTTCTCACATCCAAAAGCCGCGAGTGGATTTACGCTGGCGAGTTATGACAAAGGCATTCGCAAATTCTGGATCGAGCATTGTATCGCCTGCCGCAAAATCGGCGAATCATTCGGACGAGAACTAGGTTCGCCGTGCGTCACGAATATTTGGATTCCCGACGGTCTCAAAGATACACCAGCGAATCGCAGGACGCCGCGCGAATTATTGCGACAATCGCTCGACACTATCTTTGCGGAGACGATTGATCGTCAGTACAATCTCGATTCAGTCGAAGGGAAATTGTTTGGGCTGGGTTCAGAAAGTTACGTCGTCGGTTCACATGAATTCTATCTCGGCTACGCGATCACCCGGGGCGTGCTGTTGTGTCTCGACACGGGACACTTTCACCCAACCGAAACGATTGCCGATAAAATTTCGGCGGTGATGTTGTACGTGAACGAATTGCTCTTGCACGTCAGTCGCGGTGTGCGGTGGGACAGCGATCACGTCGTCACCTTTTCCGATGACTTGCAGCTCATTGCGCAAGAACTCGTGCGCGGCGGCTATTTGGATCGTGTCCACATCGGACTGGATTATTTCGACGCGAGCATCAATCGCATCGCGGCGTGGGTGATTGGCGCGCGTAACACCTTGCGCGCGCTATTGGTCGCTTTGCTCGAACCGAGCGATCAATTACGTCTGCTCGAAGTTTCCAGCGATTATACCGCGCGGTTGGCACTCTTAGAAGAACTCAAAGGAATGCCATTCGGCGCGGTGTGGGATTGCTACTGCTTGCGCCGAAATGTTCCGATTGGTATCGCGTTCATGGATGAGATCCACGACTATGAAGAGCGAGAACTGGACAAGCGCGCAAGTCAGGTGAAACCCAAGTCTGAACGATAATCTGGGAGTGTGATGTGAGCGAAGACATTCTGAATCAACTCATAACCTTATCGAATCATTTGGGCGACCCGGCGCACGATTATGCGATTCTGGGCGAGGGGAATACTTCCGCGCGCGCGGATGCGAACACATTCTGGGTCAAAGCCAGCGGATACGAGATGCGCACAATCAACGCGAACGGGTTTGTCCGCGTCGCGTTCGACCGGGTGCTCGCGCTGCTGGCGCGAGACCACTTGAGCGATCAAGATGCGAAGGATGGATTAACCGCCGCGAAGGTGGACCCGGGTGTGTCGGCGCATCCATCGGTGGAGACACTGCTGCATGCCGTGTGCTTGAATATCGCGGAAGTTGATTTTGTCGGGCACACGCATCCGACCGCGATTAACGCGTTGACTTGCTCTGTCGCGTTCGAAACGGCATTCAACGGTCGCCTCTTTCCCGACGAAATCGTCGTCTGCGGTCCCGCGCCGTTGCTCGTACCATACGTTGACCCCGGTGTGCCGTTGGCGCGCAAGGTCAAGCAATTGCTGGACGAATACATTGATCGCCACGGTGTCGCGCCGCGCGCGGTGCTGATGCAAAACCATGGTTTGATCGCCTTGGGACGCAGCGCCGCGCAAGTGGAAAACGCTACGGCGATGATGGTCAAGACCGCGCGCGTGCTCCTCGGCACCTTTGCGGCGGGAGGACCACATTTCATGCCGCCAAAAGAAGTCGAGCGCATCCACTCCCGCCCCGACGAATTGTATCGGCGGAAACAATTGGGGGTGATGTGATTGGCTCAACACAAAGACGCGAAGGGCACACGGAAAATGAAAGCGGCTGCGGCTAGAGGCTCGGGCGCACAGTCGGTTCGACATCGAGAATCTACTATTGGAGAAACTCGCATCATGCAATCAGACAAAGTGTCGCCGGCGGAGAAAATTTCGGCAATGATCGAGGAGCAGGCATTGACGCGCGACGAACTGCTCACGATGCTCCGTCAGATTATGGAGATCCGCGCCCTGGAGAACAACATCGCCGATTTGCTCGGTAAAGCGGTGCTCAAGGGCGCGTCGCATCTCTACGCCGGACAGGAAGCCGTCGCCGTTGGCGCGGTCGCCGCGTTGCGCGATGACGATCTCATCACCAGCACGCATCGTGGTCACGGTCACGGCCACGCGCACGGCGACAAAGCGGCGAAGACCCCGGAAGCAAAACAGGAACATTACAACAAGATGATGGCTGAAGTCCTGGGTCGTTCAGGTGGCTACTGCAAAGGAAAGGGCGGCTCGATGCACATCGCGGACGTGCTGCACGGCAACCTCGGCGCGACCGGCATTGTCGGCGGCAATATTCCGGTCGCGGTCGGCGCCGCATTGGCGCAGAAACTTCAGAAGACGGATCGCGTCGTGCTCTGCTTCTTCGGCGATGGCGCGTCCAACACCGGCAACTTTCACGAGTCGCTGAACATGGCGAGTCTGTGGGATTTGCCGGTTGTGTTTGTCGTCGAGAATAATATGTATGCTATGTCGGTCCCCTGGGC
>Ga0315289_10003082_pt1 | contig 25318 bp, 29 predicted proteins | sample YL17G11_40_MG_FD_203452 | JGI IMG/M metagenome (GOLD analysis project Ga0315289, IMG submission 203452) | Sediment microbial communities from Yellowstone Lake, YNP, Wyoming, USA - YL17G11_40 | ecosystem: Environmental > Aquatic > Freshwater > Lake > Sediment | place: USA: Wyoming | collected...
TTGCGCTTTTCTGGGACGGTACCCAATGGAGGCAAACTCTCATACCAGCCACTGCCCACACGCTTACATCAGTTTCGATTGTAAGTGCAAACGACGTATGGGCCGTCGGTAAGGGGTCCACAATCATCCATTGGGACGGCACGTCTTGGGCAACAGTCTCCCTAGCGACAACAATTGACCTGTTCTCGGTCTTCATCTTGCCCGGCGGACTCGACGGATGGGCAGTCGGCAACAGCACCACCACAGCCAGCATCCTGAGATGGTCTGGAGCATGGCCGACGGGTGCCTGGTCGACAGTCGTCGCGCCAGCTGGCGCACTGGGCCTGTATGGCGTAGCCCTTTCCTCATCGACAGACGGATGGGCTGTCGGAAGAGGGGGGACCATTCTTAGATGGGACGGTGCAGGCTGGACTTTGGTGGCGCCGTCACCAACCACTTCCGATCTATTCTCCGTGTCGATCGTGAATGCAGGGGACGCTTGGGCTGTTGGCGCATCCAGCACGATAATTCATTGGAACGGCGCCTCGTGGACCGGGCCGATGGTCGCCCCCACAATCAACATCGACTACCACTCGGTCCACATGGTCACAGCAGCCGACGGATGGATAGCAGGCAACACCATCGCCTCAACCGCCGAGGGCCTACTTCTTCGATGGGACGGCACTACATGGTCAATAGTTCGAAGCTACGTGACCGTCAACCTGAACAACATAACCATACTCTCACTCGTCGGCGGGACGATCGGCGTCTCAGTGGGAGCTGCTGAAACGATCATACGTTGGGACGGTTCAACATGGTTCGCGCAGACCAGTCCAACATTCGTCGACATCAACGCCTTGTACTTGGCCTCTTCCAACGACGGATGGGCAGTCGGAAGGAACGGAATGATCTTCCGATGGAACGGGCAATCTTGGAATCATTACGAGACTCTACCGTCTGGCGTAAGCCTGAACGGGCTGTTCATGAGAACGAGCACGGACGCGTGGGCCGTCGGAAACGCCACAAACCACGGGACCCCACCGACGATTCTCAGATGGAACGGAGTCACATGGACTGCCATCACGCCGCCCGGCGTCGCGCTAGGGCAGAACCTCACCGACGTTTTCATGCTCAGCGCAACTGAGGGTTGGGCCGTCGGAACCGGCAGTGGTACCTACCCTAGCGGCGTCAGCGCTGCTACACTCAAATGGGATGGAATACTCTGGACATCAGTGCCCAGCGGAACTCCAGCTGCATCCTGTCTACAGTCAGTCCACATGCTTAGTTCTACTGACGGGTGGGTAGTTGGCTACAATGCAACAGGTCCACTTATCGTTCGCTGGAGCGGCTTGGCTTGGAGTACTGTGACGGCGCCCCCGGGCATCGCAGGCTTAAGGTCTGTCCACTTCTTGAATGCAAACAACGGTTGGGCGGTTGGTAACCAAACGACAGACGGCCGTGCTTCGATCATACATTGGGATGGCACCCAGTGGACCCGCGTTTCAGCTCCACCAGGAAACCTGGTATCCGTCTACATGACGAGCGCCAGCGATGGTTGGGCGGTTGGTCAGAACCCCGCGGATGGTCTCAGCCTGATCGTTCACTGGGACGGTATGACTTGGAACGTGGTCTCGACGTTGCCAATTCCGCCGACCATTGCGGTCTCCCTCAACTCCGTATTCATGGTCACGCCACTGGACGGATGGATTGCCGGCAACCAAGGCCTGATCCTCCACTACGGTCCAGAGGTCGTCCCCGGCACGACCACATCAATGACAACGGTGATTCAAACCACAACCTCGACCTTGACTCAAACCACAGCATCAACCTCATCCACTAACAGCACAAGCACCACAAACTCAACAACGACGACCACATCGATACCACCATCACCGATTCCAGGTTTCCCAACAGAATCCATCCTTGTGGGACTGGCGGGAGGCCTAATCGCACTGACGATCATCCGACGTAGACGAAGACTCTAGCCGCCGCTGTCTCCCTACGGTTCCGGCTGCTAGCGGTCTCCACCCTACAGGATACATTGCATCAGCTCCCGCGCTTGCTCGGATTGACCCAGTTCTCCCCCCCCCATCAGAAAGCGTGCCTCGCGTTCGTTCACCAAGACAATCTGTAGGCGCGATCCGATTGCGAGCGCCCTACCACTGATCTCACCTTCAAGCCTCGTCGGGTTCTCACGGCCATTCCCAGGTGGTACGACTGAACTCTTCGAGGATATGGCCACCCACAAATGCGAAGAAACGAGCGAGAAAGGCACCGGACTAATAGAGTGGCTCTTCACTCACCCCGGAAAGTGAGCTCTTCGTTCGCTTCACGTTCGTGACTTCTAGGTCTCGGAGTCCGGTTCTTGCCGGGCATTCATGGTCGCCATGCTTAGGATAAGCCATGATTGCCTATGTTTTGAGGGTTGCGAACACCACAGAATTTCGCTACTCCCCTCCGGAAGTGTGCGCAGAATCAGAACCCCGCTCATCGGTTCATGGGTTCACCGTAACGGAAGCCCCGGTGACAGAATCCTGATATTCCGAGGGCACCTTCGCAATCATGGTGCTCGAGCATGGTTTCTTGGGGCAAGTCCTTTGAGACCGCTGTGAAGATCATCCTAATGTCCATCGTATGGTACGTGATCGGGTTCTGTATCGCGTTCATAATCATTACCATAGCAGGTGGTCTTGAGGGTTTAGTACTGCTGTTTAACCCTGGTCTGGTGACGAATCCTTCGCAGCTACTAGGGCTTATTGGACGCTTAATCGCAGCTTTCTTCTTCGCGATGATAGTAGGAGGCACAATATCCGCCTTGGGCGGTATGGCCACGCTCCTGAAGTACTCCGCCGAACTCATCGCAGACGAAGTTACCGTCACGAGAACACTCCATTTGTCTCCACAAGCACCTCCCACAAGTGCCCCTTCACAGTCCTCGAAGTTCTGTCACACATGCGGAGCTCAAAGCTTCGTCACTGCCAAGTTTTGTAGCAGCTGCGGCACTAGGCTGCAGCATAATCCGTGAGAGTGAGCCCCTCTCAACCGTTGTCTTTCGGTCTGCTCTCTTTGTTGCGACCGTCGGTTTGGGTTATGGTGTGTGTGCGCACCAGGTGATCCGTCGTCCCTATCCCTCTTTAACATCTAGACTTCCAATTCAGGCCGCCCCATCAAAACATGTGTATGTAGCTAGTTCAGTCCATTCGCGAATGACTGTAAGTCCTCGAAAAGCTGTATCGCATCGTTGAACCCGAAGAAGGAGTGCTCAAGACGAGTCCCATGCATGCCACCTGTTATGGTCTTCCCCTTCCAAGTGACTGGCAACAGCTTCATGTGCTTGCTCAAATCGAACCTGAAGTCGTGAGAAAGACAATTTCGAATGATCCTAGCGAATTGAAACCAAGGTTGACATTGCATCTCTCTGAGTTGACCGGTATCCCTGCAGTAAGCCTTCAGCAATTCGTAGGGTTCCTTTATGAATGCCCTCAACAACATGTTCAAGAACTCAGTCAATGCGATAAGCTTGTCCACATAATCCTCTCCTAGCAGAGCCACAACTTGATCAAATGGGAGTTCGTAGTTCTCACCGAGGACGAGTGATGACTTGCCTCGAATGTCCGATATGTTGCCGAGGTCTAGCATTAGAACGCCTGCAAGGCCAACTGTGAAGTTGTTCCTCGCGTTGGTCATCATCCGCAACAGTTCGCTCTTGCCCATACTCAAATGGTAGGCCTCATGAATTATGGGCAAAATCTAGTGCCGCTCTTCTTCTGGATTTCGTAGGTCTTGTGTGTGCGCACCAAGAGACCCGACGACGACGAAAAACGCTGCTCATGGCGGTTCAGATTTGGATGTCCGCAAGAGCGGGATCTCACGTTCCCCTGCATGTCAAGCGAGTTTTCGAGTCCTCCTCACTCTGAGTACAGTGAGCGCGATTGACAGTACGAGCATCACTAACACAGGGCTGAAGAATTCGGGGACTGGATTGGGCGCGTTATTGTAACCCTTTGTCGCAGATGTAAATTCCCAGTTGCTGCCAGAATCTGGAACCCGTTGCCAGTCTCGCGCGTCACTGTACGCATCGGTCTCCGTGGGAGTTCTATCGACCTCACGTCCACTCTTGTCTCGAAGGACCAGGCCATCTGGGTCATAGTTATCTATGCACTGACCAGGAAATGCAGCGACCCACCAAGATGGTCCCTTTCCCATAACAGTCCCAGACAGAACAGTGTAGGAGCAAAGTTCGCCATGTACCGTAGATAAAGTCCAACCGCTGAGATCGACCGAAGAACCAGTAGGGTTGAAGAGTTCAGCGAACTCGCCGCCCGTGTATCGCTCGTCGCCAGGAGGATTCTGTTCAAACTCGTTTATGACGACATGTGACGTTATCAACTCTGCATGAGACGATGGCACTGACGCAACCACAAGCAAGAAGAATAGGATAAGAATCAGCCAGGCAGGGCTTGTCCTCAACAGGACTCTCCGATATCATAGCTATTGGCGACTGGCACGATTTAACGCTTGTCTGAACAGGCCAGTCTCTTAGCAGTGCTAGGTAGCATCTCTCTTTCGATGCAGAACTAGCGCGGATATAATCACCACCAGCCCGACAACCAATGTCGGTTGAGGCCACTCTGGGACACCACTCGATTTGGATGCGGTGTAGATCAGCTGGGCGGTAACATTGACCGCGTGATTGAGCAGTTCGCATGTTCGGGCTTCGAATGTAGGGTCACTTGGATTATAGTTGTCATTCATCCATTTCGCGGTATGCCCCTTGCCTGTATCGTCGAAGGTGGTGTCATGCGCAAGCGTCACTGCTACATCAAAAGGAGAACTCTGCCTAAGCTCTCCTGCTGGAGCGCTCAGGCAAGTTTTGAACGGCGCATCGTAACTGTGCGTGTTGCTATTCACCCAGTCCTCGTAGTCGGAATGATGGTTCTCTGCTCCCCAGTCCGTTGACTTGGCCATCACGTGGCCGAAGACTGCTAGGTCGACTACGTAGTGGCTTGTGACTCCCATCCACTTCGCAGCATTCCGATAATCACCAGACGTCAGGTAGGTCAACGTTTGCTCGTAGGATTCCTGTGCACGTCGTGCTGAGGCATCATCCTGCAGCTGACCGTTCGCGTGATAGTACACATGATGTAGTGTCGTATCGCCTATGCCATCTCCGAGCGGTGCATTCTTGTTGTCTGGAAGCTCCGTGCCGTACAAGTACGCTTGGAGATTCTCTCTCAGCCAGAAATCCAAGTCGTCAGGCACGTAGTCGAGCGCATGATGCGCAAGAAAGTCATGCGTCCCATACTTTGGATTGCTCGCATCTGAACTGAAACCACCATTACTCCATGCGCAGGCGTGAACCACACTTGCCAAGAAGACACAGAGTAGAAGGGCGTAGAGCAACGCACCGTGACGTCTCGGCACGTTCAGACCTCAGTCGCCCTAGATTCACGATGGCAGGATTTCAACACTTCTCCCCTAAGGGTAATGTTTCAGGGCTTGTCTTACGTGAAATATTGACGACGTTGTCAATAATTCGGCTGTCAACGTTTTCCTAGGAAAAAAGCCTCCGCATAACTTCCTGACAGGCCAGCCTGATGCTTTGTGAGGAGACCCCCTAGACTGCGAATCACAAACCCAAGCCTACAACCCGCATGAGTCAGCCAACCCACACCAAAACGAGAAACACGAGAGCAGAGAATTTTCATTGATGCGGGCGTCGTGATTTGAACCCTCATGAGAGGAGTGTGTGTGGGTCTCATGGTGCGCACACACACAAAATAACGAAATGACGACGGACGACGGTTCAAATTACGACGCCCGCACCAAGGGACCGGTTCTGTTAACTTCCGTAGGGGGTAAATTTGCGTGGTAACTTGTGGGGGGTTTGATGCATGTGGTTGGTACTGGGCTGTCGGATCTCCAAAGGCAATTAACCGAGAAAGGGGCGAATATTCGGAACATGAACATACGCCGATGGGTTCGGCGCAACTACCGAAGAATCCCAAAGATTATTCGTCGTGCTCTCAAACTGATAGCAGCGGTGGTTTTTGCCATCGGCTTCGATATCGGTCTTCTTTACTTTCTGGGGGTCTTGACTTCACTAAACCTAATCGATTGGAAGACAGTCTTCTCATTCCTAGCAGTTGAAGTGTTAGCAGTAGTAATCGCCCGACTAATGGGAGTCGGTCAAGAATCCGAGTCTGAGAAGAGGTACAGGAGACTCCGTATGGCGGCTGCCAAGGCTCGGCTCGTTCCTCAATACACACATTTGACGGCACTATATGTGAAGAACGAAGAATCAGAACCAGAATACCCAGAGTCACAGTATTTTGTCGTGAATGCTGAGAGCAGCACCGGGTACTGGGCTGCTCCCTACATCTACGACCTTGTGGAAGAGGGAGTAATAGCGAGACACACATTCGACAACGAATCAAAGCTGAGACAATTCTTGAATGATAACAAGATCACGATATCGCCTAGATACCCTGTAGGTGACGAGTTGCGGCTGTTGCAAAAGCGGAAGACCAAAGCCTGAACTCTGGATTGGCTTATTTTTCAAGTGAGCCTTGAAGCCGCTTAGAAGTGCATTCAGTAAAGAACGCCTCGCACAGATGCATAGGTTGGAATTTCACTATCTTCTCGTTGTGTTTGTCGCACATCTCGTCATGCTATATGTGCTGAGAACGATTCTCCACAGTACGCTCGCTGGTCCGATATTCATTGGTTCCCTTGCTTTCTGGTCTCTTAGGAGTCGTAGTATTCTTTTTCGAGGTCTGCGTAGACAAGAAAGGCAAGAATTAGACCGACTATTAGATGCCCAATGATGTCTGAGAATCCTGCTTGAACATAGCCGACAACGAACTGTGCGAAGCGGTCAATCAAGATTCCGACTAGACAGACGAAGATGAAGAACACGAGGAAAACATAGGCTTTCGGTTGTATGAGATGACCGAGAAGCGGAATCTGTACGGCACCTTTGCTGCCTCTTATGACATGGGGAGCGATCCAAGTTGAAACTATGAAGGCAAGGACTGTGACAAGAAAGATCTCTGCAAGCCAGCCCATGTTGAATATGCGCAGGTAATAGAGCAGGAGTCCGAATAGTAACCCTATGAGGAATACCACAGGTATCGCGCCAACATGCCCACTCTCTTCCTCAAGACCCAAGCTACAGGTTCCTCTCCGTTGATCGATTCGTCATGATGTGAAACATGATCAGTCAAGCAAGACCTATTAGGCGTTTGTGCGCCTATAAACCCGTACGGGTGCCGGTAGCATGTCTAGTGCCTATAGGCACTCGTGGGGGATTTCATGTCCAATTGGGGAAGGAGAGCAAGGCGCGGAAACAATTTGCAGCGAGATACGGACGAGAGACCCTTCGACTAGATGTGTTCGGACGGAACCGGAGAGTCAGCGAGGGTCAGATTAATGTGACGATCATTCAGAGCCTCGCGCTTCAAGGCCCCGCTTGGCCGTATCAAATACAGAGCAGGATCAGGGCAACCAACACACACCAGCATCTCCCAGACGATAGGACATTCAGAAGGCACATCGTTGAACTACATAAGCAAGGATACATCACAGCAACAAGGGATGAACCTCATCATGCTGGACGGAGGCGTACTTTTGCTATGACGGAGAAAGGAAGAGCAGTCTCACTGTTTCTGCCTAGTGTTCAGCCAAGGCTCGTGGAATTCATGGATCTCAATGGTACGCCAGATTCCCCAGCAATACCCGCTAGTGGTTTCTTTCGATTGATGATTCAGTATAACATGCCGAGCGTAGCACACTATTTGATCAGGGCGATGAACTTGGCGATGCTTACATGGGAATTCGAAAAGATAGAAGATGAGGATCAGCTTTGGGAGCTTCGATGTAACTGCTTGGCCTCCGTCGTCGCAGATTGGGTCATGAGAGCGACAAAGGGCAAACCCATTCCCAAATCGATCTCAGAAGACGATGCTAGGAGATTCAAAGATGCCCTAGAACACAATTCCGAATTTCGCAAGCGTGTGAGAGAAATCATCCAGAACTGGATAACAGCTATGGAGTATGGACGAGCAATTGGATATGGAACATTGGGTGCTCTGGACGAACTAGACAGATTGGACGGTTCTTCCTTCAGATCCCTTTCTTCACACGATCTTGGGAAAGATACTCGCTCAGGATGACCCTCACAGTTTCCGGTATTGAGTCTAAGAGTCGTTTCTTGCGTTCCTGTTCCAGTGCCTTCTCCATTTCGGATGTTATGGAGAGCATGAAGCGTTTCATAGCCATACGCATGTACCTATTGATACCTATTGACACAAGGCTAATATATGGGTTGTGCTATCTATTGATATCAATAGGCACAGTGGGATGGTTAGGGGTTTGGCGGTTAAGTTGGAGTCGCGGCAGGTTCGGGCTTGGGAGATGCTCTCTAACGGCAATGAGATCAAGCGGATCAACGAGAACAGCTATCGCGTTCATTCACAGTCAGGCAACGGTTCATACCTTGTCGTGCGTGAGGGTTCGGATTGGTCTTGTGAGTGTCCCGATTTCACTAACAGGCAAGTTGCGTGCAAACACATCTATGCGGTCTATTTCTCGCTGAACTTCCGTGAGCATGTCACAACGAAGAACCTTAACCTCGCGCTTGAGATCACTAGCCCAGACCTAGACCAATGCTCTGTATGCGGGTCAACCAAGATTCAAAAGTGGGGCTGGCGCTACCGCAAGGACGGTAGCAGAGTTCAACGCTTCAAGTGTCTATCTTGTAGCCACAGATGGAACGCAAAGAACGAAGGGTTTGAACAAATGCGTTCTAACCCTCACGCGATCACCGTTGCGCTCGATCTCTACTTCAAAGGTGTGAGTCTACGAAAGATTGTTGACCATTTGAAGCAATTCGAGCGCGTCAATGTAAGCTACGTGGCGGTGTTCAAGTGGGTTCAGAAGTATGTTACATTGATGAAAGACTACGTGGACACACTACACCCTGAGTTGTCAAGAGTTTTCCATGCAGACGAAACGAAAGTCAACATTCGTGGACAGTGGGTATGGCTTTGGCACCTGATGGACGGTGACACACGATTCCTACTCGCTAACCATGTTTCACAAGGTCGAACAGTGGCAGATGCAAGAGCCGCATTCAAGGAAGCGAAAGCGGTAGCCAAGACAGAAGCACGAGTTCTGCTGACTGATGGCTTATCATCATACGGTCCAGCAGCGCAAAGAGAGTTCCCCGACGCGGTACATGTCTCGGGCATTGGCATTCAGGGACGAGTGAATAACAATCGCATGGAACGTTATCATGGCACATTCAAAGAAAGGTCGAAAACGATGCGAGCAATCAAGAAACCTGATTCCAGTTTCATCGAGGGGCAGCGGATCTATTACAACCACATCCGAACACACCAAACGCTCAAAAAGACGCCCGGACAAGCCGCAGGACTTGAACTCGACTTAGGCGTGAACAAGTGGGAATCACTCATCAGGAAATCCTCATCTCAGAGAAAGTCCAATGTTGCGTCTCCGTAAGATGAAGAGCTGGAGAAAGGCTAGGTAAGGTATTTTCATCATGGTGGCTTCATGTCCGAGCACGATTTCGTTTCCAGTTGGCTGTGTTCCAGCTGACGAACAGCCTTGGACTATTCTGGATTGGTACCCCCGTAATAGACGACACCTTGCGTGTCTATCAGGAATTTGATCCATCCTGCCTGCTTCCAAGTCTCGACGACACCACTGGTGCAATAGATATTTCCGCTCTGGTCAGTCGTGCCAGTCTCGCTCGGGTTCTGACACTTTCTAGCTACAATCATGACGTCATCCCCTTGCACCGTCCATATCGCGTTCTTCGCAACAAGAGGGACGACTACCACGAAGAGCTCGTTGGAGGTCGGGACTACCCAATACTGGTCAGACCTCCACTCTCTTTGCTCAATCCTAGCGTGGTCGAATAGCCATACTTTTCCCTCCAAAATGTCGGCCAAGTACCCCTCACGGCCCCCAAGATCTTCACGCGACCTCAGGAGGCGCAATGTGCCAGAGAATATCTCCTCGTGAAATGCGGAGAGGACATTTCGTGCGTCACTTTCGTGGTTGATGGCCATCTGGCTCTTGAAGACATCCTGCGCGGGCTGCATCGTCGGCAGAGGTGTCGAATTCTGGTTCTCTGTTCTAGGATAGAGAATGACTGACAGAACCACAATCGCGGTCAACAACGATCCAAGAGCAATCAAACGCTTGTCCAACAGATGGCCCCCAACAATCTATCAGTAAAAATGAAGGATTTAGTGCTAGACGCTCGAACACTGCAACATGTGCTAGAGCCAACCCAAGTGCAGTCTTAAATACAAACCTCTCCACCATGCTTGTTCATTGGTCGGCGCTTTGCGCTGTTCGCGCACGGTCTTCGTGGTGCTCCTGCTTCTTTGCCCGTCTCTGATAGACCTACATCCAGCAAGTGTTCCCGCAATTCAGGATCGCTACGTTCCAGATGTTTTTTCGGGCAAGTTCTTGCCTTCGTCAATTGTGCTTTCCGTCAATGGAACGGCCACGTTCACTTTCACAATCTTGCCGAGCCTAGACTTGCCTGATGTTTCGATCACCATGAATCTTCCTGAGTTCGTGGTGTTGCTGGGTGGAATACCTGTGTGGCGTGGGCCAGTTGTGGCTGGACGCCTAGCCAAGCTGGAGTTCAGCATACAGGCAAAGGAGGATTTTTCGGCCTCCATTGGGGCGCGGGTTGAAGCGGCCGAGATGCCTACGAACTATTACATCTTGCCCGTACGCACAATGTCTGTTGGTACCCTTCAGGCCCGAGTCGCTAATCTCACGGACTTCGTCAGGGTTCAGACCAACGCTGGGCCTCCACATATCACCCAGACAGCAGCCGGAGGCGGCGGGTACAGTCCGCTCTCGGCGGGTGGCTACATTACAGTGAGAGGCACATTCGTTTACCAAGTGGACCTTACAGGGTATTGCCCAGACAAGATCACGCCTCCATATGGGTCTGGAAACTATTGCCCAATGAGACGAGTGGAGGTCGTCCTTTATGACGGCGAGACTTGGCCTCTCTCGCCAAGAGAAATTAGCAGAACAACGACCGACGACAATGGTAACTACATTTTTGCTGGGATATCCAACGATGATGGATGGTTAGGCGGTGGCCTCGACACATATGTTGAGGTATTGTCCACCAATCTAAAGGCCGCATACGATGTATCAACCCACGTAGCTTTGACAAAGCCTTCGAACGGAGCGGGGTATGCAGCTGACACACCTCAGGTCAACGATGTTCCTGACGGTTCGACTGTGGATTATGGCATAAGATATCCAACGCAGAATAACGAGGCATGGGAATCCATAGACGCAGTCCTACGTGAATATGATTGGGTCAGGAGCAATAGCGGAACGGGATGGACCCGAGGGCAGATCGATATCTGGTGGCCATACGGCACATGGCCTCAGTTTGTGTATAGTGGCGTTTCTAACGAGATCCAGTTGAACGACAGAAGCGCCAACAATGTTTGGAATCACTATACGCTCTATCACGAATACGGTCACGCAGTAATGTTCACGGCGTATGGGAACACCTTGCCCAGCGGTGCGGGGCCGCCCCCTTCTGACCCGTGTTATCCAGGTCACTGCATCTTTTCAGAAACGTCGGGCCAATATGCAATAGCGGAGGGATTTGCTGAATTCATGGAAGCGGCAGTTGACAACACTCCAGAATCGGTCCAAGGATACTATAATGGCCACGGCGGGAACCTTGAGGTGAATGATTGGTACAACTGTGTTGACATTGGCGATGCAGACGGGAACGCTGTGGAGGGATCAGTCGCATCCGTGTTCTGGGACATATTCGACCCCATCAACGATGACCCGCTATCACTTGGCTTTGGTCCGGTCTGGAGTGTACTTGTCAGCAGTCATCCTCAGCAGTTGTACCCAGATTTCTGGAACGCATGGTTCCAACGATACGACTACAATACCGAGATGACGCAGATCTTTGTTAACTACGGCGTACTCGCATCTACCACAATAACAGTCACTAGGACCTTGACGCAGAGTTCGACTTCATACTCGTACCGGACCACGACAACGACATCCACGAGTTACACTAGCACGACTACGTCCACGAGTACGATTCCGACGGTCACGACTGTTGTCTTGGTTCCGTTGACGATTACCTCCACCGAGCAAAGCACCCAGTTTCTAACCCCAGTTGTTACCACAACGACGACTAGCTACACTAGTACGACCACTTTGACGAGTACGATTCCCACAACCGTTGCTTTGGTTCAGTCGACTGTGACCTCAATTGTCCAGAGCATCCAATATCTGACATCAATTTTTAGCACGACGACCACGAGTTACACTAGCACGCAGACCTCCACGAGTACGGTCGTGGTTCCCACAACGGTTGTTTTGGTTCCGTTGACTGCGACCTCAACGGTCGGAAGCACGCAACTTCTTAATTCGACTGCTACAACGACGGTGACCAGCTATACTAGCACGGTGACTTTGACGAGTACGGTCCCCACTGTGACAACTGTTGTCTTGCTGCCGACTACGACGACCGCAACTGTCCAAGACACCCAATTCCTAACCTCAATTCTTACCACGACGGTGACTAACTATACGGACACAGTAACCTCCACTAGTACCAGTGTTGTCTACACTACCGTAACCGTGAGTCAAGGAGCGGCAGGTGGTGCTGGATCGATTCCGTTGACCTACTTCAGTTTCTTCTCTCTGCTTGCTATCACCGTTAGGCACAAGGCTGTCGCCAGTAGACCCAAGAAGACCCCGAAAGTACGGTCTGCCATTCTGCCCCCCACAAGTTAACAGTCGGATTTACCCCCCACGCAACTTAACAGAACCAAGGGACCCCCACCCCCCCCTCGACCAGCGCGCCCACACAACAGAGGAACCTGCTGAGACTGAGACACCCGAGGAAGCCGACCGACTGGCTGAGACTCATAGCGAGCTTAGACCGGAGATCGGTCGCGGAGACGGAAGAACGAAGGAACAGCAGCCCCAGCAGCACACACGGTAGGAGAAGGAGACAGGCCAAGAGCAAGCTGCGAAGGAGCTGAGGAAGAGGATGCGAGGCCGCGACTGGAAGAAGTCGGTCACCTGGCTGGTCAATGATTAGGAAGTCCGTCTGAGACTATTGAAAGACGATGGGGCTTCCTCAAGAATCACCTGGAGGGATACTAGCCTAACCGCTCTCTTGCGATCATTACGACTTTGACATCGATAACAAGAGTTACGACAACCATCGCCATTGAAATGAAAAGTCCAAACTCGGAGTGCTGTACTATAATGGTTTCATGAAAGGCAAGCAGCCCCATAAGCCAGAGCACGAAGAGGCTGGCTGATCTCACCCATTCAGTACTCTTGTCTATCTTGAGCGATTTCCACTCAAAAAGAGTGAATGAGGCTAACATCATTACAATTATCCAAAAGTTGTAGTTCAGCAGAAGAGACAGCCAGTCTATTTCCGGCAAATCATCCACGCTAGGATCAAGATTAGGCCGACTAGTGAGATGGTGCTTCCAAGTATCATGGTCAATCCCTTGAAGAACGATGCGCTCAAAGCAAGCAAGGCAAGAGATGAGATTATTCCGATCGCGTCGCTGATTAGATGAGCTGTTTCTTGCGATCGTTGTTCGAGCTTGGCCATCTCGGACTGTACCGTCTTTGCAGTCGCTCGCCCAACCATGACGTCAATTGATAGGCCTCCATCTGCTCCTGCTGGTCGAAGCAAAGGCAAGATACCATCCCTTTGCAGGTCTTTCAGGGCTGCTCGAATTGGCCCGGGGGACAAGTTCTCCACCGACTCTCTTCCCGCTGCGACTCTAGCGAAGATCTCCAGAGCTCTAGCTATCTGTCTGTCTTCTGCTCTGCTCTCTCGTGGTTCTTCTTCACGCGGCTCGTATACTCGGTAAACCTTGGTAGTGTGACGCTGAGATTCTAGAACTTCCTTTGTAAGTTTCTTCCTCTCCAAGTCCGACTTGTATCGCAGTAGAGAAGGGGCTTTTTCTCTCGCGGCTCTCCAGAGAGCATATTCCACGGGTACGGTTGCTCGCGAATCCGAGAGCAGACGCAAAGATTCATTTCGGGTGTGTCCGATGAGGTCTTGGATCTGCCTTGGTGTCGGTCGGGACTGCCTAGCTAAAATCTTGACCGTGCGGTCTTCACTCATGGTGATGAGAACCTCTCTTCCATAACCTTTCCATCGAAAAGTAGAATGACCTCTTCGAGAGCCTTGTGTAGTTCTTCCCATTTGCCACTCTTTTCTGCTAGTAAAAGAAGCTGCCTGTTTATCTGAGGCCCGATTTCCTTTCCTAGGTTACGCAAGGTTTCGTCAACAGCTCCAACTACTTCCCAACTCAGTTGATCAACACGAGCTTGGTCCCCTAAGAAGTCGAGTTGCCGTCCGAGTTGGCTCCTTATCGAGTCCGCATCTGTCGTTCGGTCCGTGGTCAGAACCAGCGAAAGGTCGAAGGACACAAGAGCGCCCAATATGGCCGTTATTTCTCCAGTCGAGAAGCCCTTCTTTGCGAGTCTGTCGGTGAGCTCTCCCTTGCGCAGCATCCTTCGAAGCACGCGGTCTCCCCAATCAGTCAATACGTTCCTCAGTGTCACGAACAGTAGAAAGGCGAGTCTTAGCTCACGATTGCTTATCGCTACAGAGATCTCATCCAGTCTTCCAGCAAAGCGTCCAAGAAATTGCCGGTATGCATATGGTTGCCGATCTATTTCTTTTATGACTAGCTCCAACATACTGGAGAAAATTCCGCCCGGAAAGGCTGACATTTCCCAGCCACAGTCTTCAACATCAGTTGGTGAGCTTATAGGTCTTGCGCGCTCTCTGAGGCGATCGACGACTCAGTTGTGAAAGCCTAGTTCTGACCTTGATGTATGTCCTGAAGGGCTTGTCACTGCGAGCACGCTGTTGCAGATACCACAAAGTGTTCTTTCTGATGCCATGCTCTCTCCCCTCGGCCGTTGTCATGGACATTATTCGACTTCTGATAGCTTCGGAACCCTTCCTGTACTCGTTCATGCGAGGCAAGTTCGCCTTCTCGCCCGGTCATGAGTTATTGCTCCGGTACTGTGATGTGTGTGCCGCAAGTTCGCACCGATAGTAGACCACATGCTCGCCCTTGAACTTGACCAGCTTGACGAGTCTTGGATGCTCACAGTTCACAGGTGTTGGAAGTGGGCACATAGGCTCACCTCACAGCCGTCTCGAATTACTCTCTTGAGGTGAGGTGTGGGACGGGGGAGTCACGGTCGTGGATGTAACAAGTCTCGTGGTCACCATTTCGCGACCGCAGACGAGGCATTTGCAGAATATCTCGAGGGTCGCGGGTGAAATAGATACGTTAATCCGGTAGAATATGCCATATGGCATAATCATGCAGACTGCGAACCGGACTCGGAGAACCCGGAGCTCTCCGCACAAGCTCAGAGGTCAAGGAGCGAAGCCTAAGATCGATCAGGAGCTCATCGACGATCAGAAATTCCAACAGAAACTAAACGCGAAACAGTTCACCGCAGGAGTCGAACGTGAAGCGAACGAACAGCTACAATGCCCCGGCTGCGGCAGCTCAACTTGGCGAATGAAACCAATATACTACGTTAACTGGGTAGCGAACGAACTAGTAGCCACAATGGTCTGCCGGAAATGCAAACGCAGCATACTCCACGGAACACACATAGAGAAAGATCCTGAGGAAGAAGACGAAGATGAATCCGACGACCTCCCGTTCGGCATATTCGGGTTCAGGCCGAGGCCTCGTCGCCGGCGCAAGCTGGACATTGACCAACGCATACGTCTTCTCCGCTTCCTCTAGATTTCTCCGCAGACGAGTCTCTCGTACCATTCTCGCCTAGAATAAGTGCACCAAAAAAAGGAGGGAACGTTACGTTTCAGCCTTGGTTCCTGCGTTGGGATACAGGGTCTTCAGTTTTCTGCCGACATCTTCGAAGAGTAGACTCCATTCCTTGAGGCGTGAGATGACTCTGGCCCGATTGAAGTCCACTCTCCTCGCGTCGTCGCCGAGCAGGTACTGTAGGTTGTTTGCGGTGCGAGCGTCCACAGGTGGATCTATGCTGATGTAATAGTGTCTGCCGTGGTATGTTCTGGTCGCCTTGATCAACTCAACCCTGAGGTGATGCTTCCGCAGGATTGCTATTGACTGCCGGACGTATTCTCGCTCAAGCTGCGAGGATACGTGGCAGTCCTTATCGACCCTCAGCTCGCTTACTCTTGGTATCTCTGCGTCTCTTCTTCGTCGCATATCTCATCACCTTGGAGGGTGCTACATGTTTTCTCTTGGATGTCCTGCGTCTCCGTTTCGCATAGGCGATCACCTTCGAGGCTAACGGTGTTGCGCTCCAATGCTTGCCCCTGTAGCGCATGCTTCTAGTTTCCACTGAGACGTCACGCTGAGCTGTCTTCGCTGGTTCTTCGCGTTCAAACCCGACTTTCAGTTTCCGCAGCGGAACCCATTTGTGATGTCTGCGATAGATTTCACGTTGGAGGTGTGCTAAGCCTCTGCGAGCAAGCGCCCGTCTCACATTTCGGATTGATCCTCGCCGTGAGGCTTTGAAGTGCATCTCGTATTCGCGTTGGAACTCCGCACGCTGATCATACCATACGGTTGCGATCGTCATGCGATACAATCGAGCGAGGCTCATTTCCGGGCCCTCCTCGGCACCATTGGGTTCTCGTCCATGTTGACCCAATTCATCAGATGCAGAACGCGTTCCACATCCTTGGAGTTGACAGAGGCACGGTTTTTCTCCAGGGCGGAGGCCTGCAGTAGTGCTTGGAATTGTTTCTGTAGTCGGAAGCCGTAAGCATCTTCGGCTTGGGCTATCGCCGTTGTTGATGGTAGGATCGCCCTAGCGTACTTCCGAGGAAGCGTGATCTTCTTCTCATCCTTCGGTATCTGCAGTTCAATGTCGCGCTCCTTCAGATAGCCAAGCCCAAGTATGGAGTCGAAGACTTTCCTCACTGTCTCCATGCTGTAGCTGTAGCTGAACGGGACTATGCGTGAGAGGAAGCCTAGCCTTCCCCAGTTGTGTCGTTGATCGCGTAACTCTTCGCCTGTGATTGCGGTCACGATGCCGCACTTCACATGCTTCGGCGTTATCCTCTGAGTTGCATATGTTGAGACAGATGCTATGCCCTCTTCGATGAGCCCATTCATCATGGTGACGAATGTTTTGACTGTGGATTCCTTCCGTGAGAGAGGCTTCAGCAAGTCAGGGATTATGATGTGTTTGATCTCGCCCGACTCGATCTTGGAGAGGTAGTCCCTTTCGATTCCGTAGGCTGTGACATCGCTGAGGTATATGATATTCTTGTTCACTATGAACTTCTTCAGTATCTCCGTCTTGCCGGATTCTGGTTTCGCGATGATGAGTAGACTGTTTGGTTTGAGGACGTTCTTGATGTAGGCCGTGTACAGGGTGAGCGTTACCATGTCGACTAGTGGGTCAAGGTCTTCCAAGATTGTTCACACGCCTCGTATGGTGGGGGTTTTTTCTGGGAGAAATGACCCATCCCCTGATGGGGTATTTCGTTGGACGAACACCATCCCTCATCTTCACCTTTTCAGAAGGTCGATTCTGCGCCTGCTGTTCCGGTCCAAACTCAACTCGACCTTCTTGCCTAGCCATTGTTGAGTGTCGTCGCCGAAGGCCTTGGTCAAACGTGCCAAGAGAGACTTGTCGGAAATCTCAGCAGGGTAGGGAACGAAGAGGCTGAATCGCTCATCCTTCGCATTGGTTACTGTGAGGATCAGCGTTCGTCCATACCGGGTTTCTTGTTCTTTGACCTGCTGGATGTTGTAGCGTCCTGGCTGTGTCGCGACTGACGGATACTTCGTGAATTTGGCGTCTATCTTGCCCATTTCATTTCACCACATCCGGAGGAGGAGCGATTTCGTTGACTCGCGCGTGGATCATCTTGGGTATATTGACTACAACGTGGAGTTTCCTAGAAGTCGCCTTTTCCGTGTCTCCGCAGAATGCATCTATCAAATCTGCTAGGTTTGTGTTCTTGGCAGTCTCGGACGAGAAGGGTATCGACATGGCTTTTTCGCCGTTTTTTGGATGGGTCTCAATCACGATGATTACTGGACCCTGTCCGGTTCCCTCCCGTGGATTCATCTCTCGAATTGTGCGATTGCCTGCTTCGCTGACATGTTCTGAATGCCGGGCTGTCCTCGTTTCAGGTGTCAACTTTTCACCACCTTTCTGCCGCGCTGCTGCTCGACTTTGATGCCGAGTGCCTTCTTGTCCAGCGGCCTGAGAAAGGATAGTTTCGCCATCTCGGTTCGGATTGCCCGCCGAATGAAATCGGAGAGGTCTTCTCCGCGGCTTCCGCAAATCCGTTTGAGTAAGACTGAATCACTAGACGGCAGCCTTACCCTGATTCGCGATTCTCTTCTTCTCACGCACAATACTAGTCACTGGACGAAAGCTCTGAACGGGTGACTCAGATAGACTGAATAGGCACTCGTTACGCACAATTTCCGAGAATAGAGCGAGGTAACGGGTGATTGTCTTGAAGCGGAAAAAAGGATCCTCAGACGATGTTCAACTAGGAACCTATGCCGCTAACGATGAACTGATTATCGAGGCACTGAGACAATTGCCCTGGTCAACTGTTCCTGAGCTCACCCGAAGAGCGAATGAACTCAAAGAGCAATCATCTAGAGACGACTTACCGGCTGGAAGACTGCAGCCCAGGATTGTTCGCAAACATCTGGATCGGCTGCATGAGAACAAAGCTGTGCTGATATACAATATGGAAAACATGAACAGCAGGCAATACGTTCTCATGGAATCTCTTGCTGGTCCATCTTACCATCTTCACAAGAAAGTCAAATCCTCGCTGCGAAATGATCAGTTTGCGGAATTGGACTTCAGGTTCGTGGAGAATGTGGCAGCGAGTCATATGATGACGCGGCCCAAAATGTCAAAAGGACGTGAAGTTGTGTCGGAACTGTGGGAGCATGAGGCAGTCCGTTTCCTGAAAGGGCTCTTCGGCTTGGAGACTCTCGTCATGTATGCTGTCAGACAGGGACATATTTCGGGCAAGATTCGATCCAAGTCTGGAATCGACATGGATGCTCTTAGAGAAGGGCTCAAACGCAGCCTAGGCGATCTAGAACTCTTCATCCTGTCATTCGCGGTTGACATCCCAGAATTGCTGAGCTACCTCTCTACACCTATCGGTGAACGATTTGCGAGACACATTCTTGATAGGAAATGGGACACAATCATGGAACAAGCCAAAACTCGATTCGGCTACGACCCGGCGCTGATCCTCAAGAGAGACACGATCGAACTCGAAAAGATATTCTCGCGCTTAGAGAAGCGCACACGACACATAGCGAAGACCGCGCCAGACGACTTGCGCAAGCAGCTAGGATGACATAGAGCCCTCGATCCTTTTCTCACAAGGCTTAAGTGTATACAGAGGTATACACGTTTGACCACGATTGCCAGTTCAGTTCAAGATGAAGCTGTCGAAAGTCGGCAATTCACTGCGACTCACAATCCCCAAGCCGGTAGTGGAAGGACTCGGTCTGGAAGAAGGCGACACGCTAATTCTCTCGGTTTCTGACAGCGAAATCAGAGTGCGCAAATCGGAGAGGAAGAGGAATTGAATCCTCTTCACCTGTCCGGTTGGGGTGTGAAGATTCGTGTCCGCAACCTCAAGTCCCGCTCCGAGTTGGAGGTTACGGATGGAAGAGAAGATGACAAACACGAATCCACGCTTCGGTTTCGTCCAAGACGCTTCCCATACAGTAGCGTAATCATTGATGGCCACAGCGGCTACGTTTCACTGCAAGCCTTCCATTGGCTGTCGCGGAATAAGGTCCCAGTCTTCATACTCGACTATGACGGCTCAATAATCAGCAGCATACTACCACCAAGCCCCGTCAAAGCGGACCTGCGTGCCGCACAGATCAAAGCAAGCGAGGACGCGAAGAGGAAGTTCTCGATAGCGAATGCGATTGTTCGAGCGAAGGTTGCGAGGAGCCTACTGGTTCTCGATTGGCTTGCCCAACGCTACGACATTGAACGCGGAGTTAGATTAACGAAGCATGAAGCGTTGCGACTTGGCAGAGCACGCAGTGTCGTGGATCTTAGGACGGTGGAGGGTCGGGTTGCGCTCAGGTACTGGCAAGCCTTCTCTTCAGTGATTCCAGAATCGCTGGACTTTCAAGGTCGAATGACTTCGAGTCATCAGAACAACGCTTCAGATCCCGTAAACTTGGCGTTGAACTATGCGTACGGCGTCTTGGAGGGTGAGTGTCGAGCAGCAATCAACACCGTAGGCCTCGAACCATCCGTAGGATTCCTCCACGAGACCAGCAACTACCAGACGAAGCAGTCGCTTGTGTACGACTTGCAGGAGCCGTTCCGCTGGATAGCTGACGTGGCTGTGATGGAGGCCCTTGAATCTGGAGTGTTGGATCTGCCGAATTTCTACTTCACAGGCGACGACTACAGGTACCGCTTCGAACCAAAAGCGAAACAAGAGTTCTTGGATTTGCTTCGCGAGCGGTTCAATTCCGGAGTCACGTACAAAGGGCGCTCTCTTAAGTGGGATACTGTGATTGAACAGAAGACGATTGAGATGGGCCGCTTCATTGCCAGTCGATCTGCCAGACTCGATTTCTCAGACCCCTCACCGAAACTGATGAGCAACGATCAAGGCCTAAGGATGAAAGTCGTTCGTATGACGAGCTCAGAAGCGCGTAGGGTTGGGATCGGGAAGAGTACGCTTCACTACTTGAAGAAACGCGCAAAAGACGATACACCATTCAGGATCTACGAGCCTATTCTGGCTAAAGTGGCGAAGTGATGAGCCTCCTGCGTGATTCTCGACCATCGGCTTCAATCACTGTAGCCAAAGCTAGGCTTCAGAAAGCCCTTGATGTAGACTTTCAGTTCTCAGGTTCGACGCGGGAGTATACACATGGGATACACAGTTTTGCAGCGAGGTTTCCTCCACAGATCCCTCGTTACCTAATTACGTCCTTGACAGATCCTGGCGATACCGTTCTTGACCCAATGGTTGGCTCAGGCACGGCGATATTGGAGGCTTGTTTGCTCGGGCGAGTCGGGGTAGGCATAGACCTCGATCCTCTTGCGGTTTTGCTTTCTAGGGCAAAGACTACGGTGCTAGACCCACGGGCATTCGAGAAGGTTGCGAGCACCGTTGTCCAAAAGGCATCAGCACGAATGGTAAAGATGAGTCCACTCTTTGGAGCATCAGGAGCACGTTTGAGTGCATATGGCGAAGAGACGCAGAGCTTCTTCGAGTATTGGTTTGAACGAAGAACATCGCTTGAGCTATCTTGTCTTCGGAACGAGATAGCGAAGGTTAGAGACGCCACGACTCGCAATGTCCTCAAGGTTGCATTCTCTTCCATCATCATCACGAAGAGTGGTGGTGTCACACTCAGCAGAGACCTTGCACATACAAGACCTCATAAGGACCCTGACAAAGAACCGGGCGCGGTTCTCCCTCTATTCCAGAAAGCTGTCAAGAAAATGATCGTCGCTTTGGAATCTCTAGTGCAGGCTTCCCGTGGGCTAGCCTGGGGAGAAGCATCTGTCGCTAGGGGTGACTCGAGGTTATTGCCGATGCGAGATGGCTGTGTGAAACTCATAGTTACATCGCCGCCATATGCGATAGCGCTGGATTACATGCGTGCTCACAAGTTCTCTCTCTCATGGTTTGGCTATGACATGAGCTCTCTTAGACGACTTAGAAGCAAGTATATTGGGGCAGAGTCAGGAAAATGTCAGAAGAATCCGACACTAGTACCTGAGCTTGCCTCAGTGCTGAGTGAAATCAACAAGCAGGATAGGCACAAAGCTCGTTCGATAGCCAACTACTTCTCAGCGATGGAGACCTCTCTGGGAGAGATGCATAGAGTTCTGCAGCCGGGTGGCTACGCCATATTGGTCGTGGGACCATCAAGCGCTCGGCGAATAGAGATTCCAACTCACCGAATCTTGGGCGCGTTGGGCGAAAGCAAAGGCTTTGACCTTCTTACTATCAGGGAGAGAATGATCGATCGGAACAGCAGGCAGCTACCCGTGAGCAACAATTCTGTGAAAGAGGGAATAGAACGCAGGATATACAGAGAGTACATCGTGCCCTTCTTCAAGAACTGAATATTCGAGTAACTTCATCGTATAGTTGACTCAGGTCCTTGAGTTTGGTGCTCTCCACTGACTGACCAAGTTTCCTGAGAAGGGGCAGCCGGACGTGGTAGATGGCATCTATCGGATTACCGTCTATTGCCCTTTGCAAGCGCCCCTTCATGAACTCGTTTGTGACAGCAAAGAAAGTCAACGTTGGCTTGATCTGCTTTAGTATTCGTGCTTGTTCAATCATTTCGTCGATTCTATCATGTCTCATGCTCCATTTGCATGAGATAACAAGCCTGAAGTCGCTCTCGTCCCTCACTATGAGATCAATCGGCTTGTTGCCGAACCCGGACCGGATTTCATCAGCTCCTTCGAATCCTCGTATGCTCGCAACTGGTATCTCCATGCGAGAGCTGACATTACAGAACCTCTTGAGTGTGTCTTGTATCAGACATGTGAAACCTATTCCGGTGTAGTTCTGTCGTTGAATATTCTTCCCTGCTACCACCATTAGCTGATCTACATGGTCACCGACATTATCTACGCCAAATTCTTGTTTTAGGTGATCGTCTACATATTTGGCGTGCTTGTACCACCCTGAGCCCTTCTTCTTTATGAGATTGAAGTCTATGATGTGAGGTAGCTGCTCTTGCCCAGCTTGGTCATACCATAGCAGAACTTTGTAGGTAGTTTTCCATACATTAGTCTGTGGAGGGTTGTCGGCCCTGATGAAACCGCTCACGATTGAGCAGATCTCTCCCTTCGTAAAGGGGCTCATGAAGAATGTTAAGACGAGATTCCGATATAAGCCGCCCTGATCTTACTCTGATGAGAGCACAAGTGGAGCAGCGAAATGCCATGAGCCCCTTTCTCAAAACTAGCTCATTGATGATCTACCATGGCGATGTGTTGAAGATCCGAAGTATTCAGGACAATACTGTGGACCTTGTCGTGACATCTCCCCCGTATGATGTTGACATCAAGTATGCGAACTACAAAGACAACCTTCCCTGGGATCAGTATCTCGAGTTCACGAGGAAGTGGCTGTCAAGAGTTCTCCGGCTGGCAAAACCAGGTGGGCGTTTGTGCGCCAATATCCTCCTAGATAAGAACAAAGGCGGCAAGCAAAGCGTGTATGCTGATATCACGACCCTTGCCAAACAAGTCGGATGGAAATACAAGTGTACAATAGTCTGGAACGAACAGAACATGTCTAGGCGCACTGCTTGGGGTTCATGGATGAGCGCTTCTGCACCCCATGTCATAGCGCCCGTGGAAACAATCGTGGTATTGTACAAGGACTCGTGGGAGAGAAGCAGAGGAAACAAATCAGACATAACTAACGAAGAGCTAGCCGAGTGGACGAATACTGTCTGGAGTTTCAGTGGAGAGAAGAAGAGCAAGATTGGACACCCGACACCCTTTCCGATCGAAGTGCCCAAGAGATGCATCAAGCTGTTCAGCTCAAAAGGAGATGTCGTACTCGATCCTTTTCTTGGCAGCGGCACAACACTAATCGCATGTTTGCAGACAAGTCGTGTCGGGATTGGTGTTGAAATCAACAAGTCTTACTGTGAACTAGCCTTGAGAAGACTGAAGCAACACGGATTGTCAGGGACAGACTAGAAGGTAGGGGTCTAGGATGGTTTCGAAGTGCATGAGCAAATACGATTGTCCGTTTCGGGTAGGGCACGATGACTGAGAGTAAGCCAATCAGTCAGACCGTTGAACTCGTGGCCCTACTGAAGCAGAATGGACCCCTATTGCTTGAGCAACTTCGGTACGAGAAGAATATCATGAGGAGAGCTCTGAGGGCTCGTGGCGATATTGCCATCATACGGTGTCCCAAGAAGCACAAAGCATTTGGAGCATGGGCAGGAAAGGGGATAGCCTATCTCGCAGGCGATGATAGAATAGTCGGTTATTTGGCGAGTTTCCTCAGGTCGCGAGCCACGGAACCGTCGACCAGAAGAACATTGACACATTGGTTGAGGTGGGAGAGTGGCATACCTAGAGATATTGCAGGGCGAATTGCCGCGAAGACAACTGTCAAGTCGAACACGCGATGACGAGAAGCACGAGAGAAGAGGATTTTCATTGGTACGGGCGTCGCAAATCTGAACGGTCCTCGTTTGCGGTATTGTGTGTGTCTCATGGTGCGAGCATCCAAAATTGAACCGTCGATTGGCGTCGCAGTTTGAAGTGTGTGTGTGTGGGTAGGCTGGTGCGAGCATCCCAATTTGAACCGTGGGTTAGGGGATATTGTCTTGTGTGTGCCTTTCGGTATCGAAGAGACGCAGAGCACGAGCGAGACCGACATGACCTCAATGATTAACTGATCTATTTGGCACACGCTCTCGCCAGAATGCCAGAACCAAGATGAGTGGTCTCATACGAGGCAGATGTCTGTTGACATAGGCCCGTAGTTAGGTCCGTCTCCCTCCAGGTTCTGGATCGATCACATCACATTGGCTCTCAGACTGGCTCACGCTCACCCTGCCAAACGGTTATCCATCACGATCGGGCTGATAGGGCGACTTTGAAGATTCAGCCCCGAGTCTATTCCAAGAAGTACATGAGAAAGCGCGTGTACCAGTATGTGCGCTATTATCTGGAGATTCCGAAGCGGATTGCCGAACCGAGTCTAGGAATCCAGCTCGAAGCACGACGTCTAGGTGAACATATCATAATCGGCCCCGCCGGGCACTCAAATTCCTTTTCGCTCATCGAAAAAGCGGTACGGCAGGACGACCAAAATCGCGGAAACTGTTGTCATGTTTGTGTGGACAGTCGTTCAAATAGTGGACACCTCCGCGAAAAACCATAGGACATTTTCGCTAGCGAAATCGTTTTCGGCCTATTGAAAGAGAGCAATGCATTGGTTCGAAAGCTGAATACAAGGTTGGACTCGCATCTAAGAGAAGCATCAGAGCTACGAGGATCGTGGCTATGCAGAATTCAGGACCTGGAAGGAAACCTCAATTCTCGACGGAGAATCGGCGACCGAGAGGAGTGAGAGTGAGTGTCAGCCTTGACGAGGAGCTCATCAAGACTTTGGAACAGATCAGAGTAGACATAGGTGAGCCCTCGTTTAGCGGCCTTGTGAGAAGACTCCTCAAGGAACGGCTAGGTGAACTCGGTATGCTCAAGG
>Ga0315289_10003083_pt1 | contig 25311 bp, 26 predicted proteins | sample YL17G11_40_MG_FD_203452 | JGI IMG/M metagenome (GOLD analysis project Ga0315289, IMG submission 203452) | Sediment microbial communities from Yellowstone Lake, YNP, Wyoming, USA - YL17G11_40 | ecosystem: Environmental > Aquatic > Freshwater > Lake > Sediment | place: USA: Wyoming | collected...
TTTGCGGACGTGACCACGCCTGGTGCGTGCGCGGGTGCCTACAGCGTGACGCGCACTTGGACGGCGACCGACGCCTGCGGCAACAGCTCGACGGCGAGCCAGACGATCAACGTGCAGGACATCACTGCGCCGGTGATCGCGGCCTTGCCCGCGACGAGCACGATCAACTGCCCGGCGACGCCGGTGTTCGCGGTGGCGACGGCGACGGATGCCTGCGGGAGCGCGTTCACGCTCACGTTTGCGGACGTGACCACGCCTGGTGCGTGCGCGGGTGCCTACAGCGTGACGCGCACTTGGACGGCGACCGACGCCTGCGGCAACAGCTCGACGGCGAGCCAGACGATCAACGTGCAGGACATCACTGTACCGTCAATCACCTGCCCGCCCAACGTGACGGTGTGTAGCGATGTCGGCGTAGACTACGCTACGGGTGTGGCCCTTGGTGCGCCCATGGTCTCTGATAACTGCGATCCGACCCCAACGGTGGGCGGTGCGCGGAGCGGTGGCAACCCCCTCACTGATCCGTACCCGGTGGGCACAACGACAATTACCTGGACGGCAACAGACCATTGTGGGAACTTGGCGAGCTGCAATCAGACGGTAACGGTGCGCGCATCGCCAAGAGCGAGCATCAGTCCCGATCCAGCCCAGGTCTACGCCAAGGTCGGTCTGCAGCTCCACGGCAATCCCACTGGGGGCTCGGGGACGTACACTCTCCACACCTGGACGGGGATTGGAGCCACTCATCTCTCAGCGACCAACATCGAAACCCCGATGTTCACCGCTGATGCGCTCGGTTCGTACTCGCTGACCTACACCGTGACGGACTCGAATGGGTGCGTGGGTTACGATGACATCGTTGTGCAGGTGATCAACGCGACGCCCGTGGCCCAGTATCAGTCCCTCACCACCTGCAAGAACGCGGCGTTGGCCGTCACACTCACGGCGATCGATCCCCAGATCGATCCGCTCGACCCAACGCTTCATCCACTCACGTTTGCCATTAACAGTGCACCATCCAATGGAACGATCAGCGGAAACCTTGGAGCGGTCACTTACACGGCGCCACACGCGGCCTCGGTGACGATTACCTACACGCCGGACCTGGACTTCGTGGGCACAGACACGTTCGCGTTCATTGTTACGGATCTGTTCGGTGCCTTCGGAATCGGGACGATCGCCGTTACAGTGCAGGAGTGCGAGCAGGTGGCCGGTGGAGGTGGTGGCGTCTTCGCCGACGTTGTCATCAATGAAGTCGCCTGGGGCGGCACGGCAGCGAGTCCCGAGGATGAATGGATCGAACTACGGAACAACACCGACCAGTCCATCGACCTCACCGGATGGAGCCTGCGATGGCAGCGTAGGCAGCCGGCAACGCCGGAGGAGACGGACTGGAAGACGGTTGAGCTCTCCGGGACGATCGCGCCGGCTGGCTACTATCTCTTGGAGCGCTCGGACGATGAGGCGGCGAGCGGCATCACGGCGAATCTCATCTACGGCACCACAGCGCCGTACTCTCTTGAGCTCAGCGACCTCGGCGAGGTGATCGAGCTGGTGAACGCCGACGGGGGCGTTGTCGATACCGCCAACGCCGATCACCCGGAGCGTGAGGGCTGGGTTGCCGGAACCGGCCCAGACGGCGTGCCGCCGTTCGGCACGATGGAGCGGATCGATCCGCTTAGCCCTGATACGGACAGCAACTGGGCGACGAACCGACACCTCATCATCAACGGCCTCGATGCCTTGAACGACGTCCTGACGGGCACAGCGGGCATGGCCAACGAGAACACGCTCATCCGGACACTGGGTGGCGAGACTCCGCAAGTCGTCCAAGTGGGTGAGTTGGTCACGATCACGGTTGAGTTCCCGCTTGTCATCGGTGGGGCGGAAGGCCTGCCGCAGGTGATCCTCGCTCAAATGAACGCGGCCGCAGGTGGCGGTGGGGCGGCGCTAGAGCCGTCCGCCCAGGCAGCCGTCCTCTCTTCTAGGAGGATCGGTGGGACGTACGAGCTTTCGCTAGACACATCGACGCTTGCCCCGGGCACCTACGGCCTGTGGCTCAGCATGGGGAATGGGGTCTTCCACGGCCTCGTGTTCGAGGTCGTTGAAGACTGAACTAATGACGATGCCCCTGGAGCCCTCTTCGGCTCCAGGGGCATCCTGAAGAAGGCAGGCGGTTTCCGTAGAGAGGATGAAGGGCGGAGCAGAACTCGGAGAGGAAGCGGAAATCCATGGTCTTGACCTTTCAAAGCAGTCTCACATATACTGGATGGAGTTGGCTGGCCAGAGCGGTTTTGTGCTTGGGGCAGTCGTGGCTGAGCGCAGGAAGCAAGCGTAGGGGCTGACTGGGCTGGGGAGGAGGGCACCATTGGCGACGAGGTACTTGCCACACCGCATCGCGCGGAGTTTGTGCGGTAGCTCAAGCATCGGTTCAATCGGGGATCGGAATCTGAGACGTCGCGCAGCAAAGGCTCCTTTCATGATCTTGATCGTTGCTCTTGTCTCGCTTGTCACGTGCGTGGGGTGCTCCGGCGCAACAGCTCTTCATGGAGCGTGGGAAGGGGGACTAGCATTCGGCTTCCCGTTCGCCATCCAAACGGATTCGGATACATACAGCAAGCTGAAGCTCGCCTACACGGTTTCCGACTGGACCTTTGACAGTCTCTCCACCTTCGGCATAAGCGGCCTCCTCAGCCAGCAGTTCGACGCTTCAGGGTCGTTGGGGTTGTTTGTCTTGAACAGTCAGTTCCTCTTTTCGCCTATCGTGGGCTCTGCCCCGATCTCCGACAGCAAGAGCGCGAACGAGCCGGAGCACCGGTACGATCTTGGGATCCCATACTTCGTAGACTGGGTGTCGGTGACGAGCATTACAATGGACACTCCGACAACTACATGGCGCATCAGAACAAGCCTTGATGGCACCACGTGGGAGGGGGTCTCGGGGGTGTTCACAGGCAATGGGCCGTCAGGACAAGTTCCTGTGGGTCAGATTGCGCGCTATGTGGCAATTGTCGTAGTCGCCGCGGGGTACGTGGACCAATCCTCCGTGCAGATCTCCGTGTCCGCGCAGTCTTGGATCACGAATGTCAGGCTGGTGAGAGCTGGAGTCACTCTATACGGAACAGGGACAATCGCCACTGGCACCTCGGGATTGTCGCTTGGCATCATCGGATCGCACGGGGACAACCTGCCCGTCACAGGGGTGCTATCCTTCATCATTGCGAAACCGACCTGCTCTCTGTGCTTCGACAAGTTTGAAGGGACCTTTGCCTTCTCGTTTGGCTGTCTAGACTTGGTTACGGCCACGCTGAAAGTGAGAAATACCCAAACGGCCACCCAGTCAGCTTTCGAGGAGTTTGCTCTGTCAGTGGCCGGCCTCGACGTAGGCTTGCCGAGCATCACATTCGATGCCAAGCTTGTCTTTGCGTTGACTGAGAAGACGATAACGCTGACCCCGGTGCTCAACCTGGGGACGGACACCTCTTTTACTGTCTACGCCAGCCTCGGCAGCGGCACAGCAGGCCCGTGGGAAATCACGAGTCTTTCGATCTACGGGATCCGCATTTCCCACGCCTGGGACGGAGTGGGCTTCGAGAGTCTGTCCTATTTCGACGACCTGCACTACGTGAAGGATACCTACTGGGAACGGTTCACGATCAAGAGTGTGGGCGATACCTGCTGCGCCGGACGGTTCGAGTTCAGCGTCTCGGCCTACTTCGACAAGACAAGCTTGAGCCTGTTCGATTTAGCGGAGACAGAGGCTTCGCTGTCCTTTGGGTTGACGGATGCGCTGACGGTTCGGCTGAAGGCCGTCATAGCATCGCAGGGTGGTCCCGAGGAGCTCGTCTTCGGCTGGCTGTTCAGCTGGTAGGGCACAGCAGACGTCGCTGCGCGGATGGCCGGACGCGCAGCCGGGTCAAGTCTTCGTTCTTGGTGTCGTCCTGACCCTGCACTTGAGGTCTGCGCCCGGAGGGACTTGAACCCCCAATGCGGCGCTCGGGCGACACAGGGCCCGGTCGTGCAAACGGCCTCTTGCCAGAATGTGCCCGACAGGGTCACTGGCTGCGCCGAAGGCTCCCGGCAGACCCAGAGGTGTCGGCGGGTGCGGTCCCGTGCTTCGGACCGTGCGGCGCCGCAGGCAGAGTAGTATGGGCACCGGCCTGGGAAGTGAAAGCTCTGCTCTGCGCCACTAATCCAGCGTCAGCGAACCAGGTTCGCGCTGGTCGTCGGCTTGGCGAAAGAGGGGAAAGGGCTGCTCTTCCTTCTCGCCGAAGAGCGGCCCGTCGGGGGTTTGAGAGCTTCGTTGTTTGGAGAAGACGGGGTTCTTCTAGAACGCAAAGAGGTACTGTGGGCCGAATACGTTCGTCCACTCTGTGATGCCGCCGACGAGGTTCCGAACGTTTGCGAATCCCGCCTGCAACAGAATCCGAGTCGCTTGTCCGCTGCGACCTCCGATCAAGCAGGTGACGATGAGGGGGACGTCCTTGGGCAGACGAGGCGTCCACGCGGCCAGGTTCTGCTGAAACTCGGAGAGGGGGATATTGACTGCGCCGAGCAGGTGTCCGGTCGCGAACTCCTCCGGAGTGCGTACGTCGATCAGGACGTAGAAGAGCTTCTGGAAGTCCCCCACCGTGATCTGAGCGGGCGGCACCTCGACGGGCGCGAGGATCGTGATGGACAGGCGCAGGACGAGGGATACGTTCGCCGGATCGTTCGACTGCACCGTGACGGTCCGTTCCACCGTTCCGGTGAACCCCGTGGTATTGACCACGGCTTCGAGCCCGACCGAATCGCCCGGCGTGAGCTCTGTCTTGGCGAGGGTCGTCGTCGTGCATCCGCACGACGTGCGGACGCCAGTGATCTTCAGGATCTGGTCGCCCGCGTTCTTGAGCAGGAACGCGTGGGTGACGAGCGAGCCCGATTGGACGGACGCGGCGTAGAGGGGGTTGTCCACGCTGATGACCGGCGCGGCGACGGCCGCGCCTCCCAGGAGGCCGAGCAACAGAAGTGAGACGATCCAGAACCCCTTCATGGCATTCCTCCTCGCTTTCCGCGTTCGACGAGTTCTCTCCTCGTACACGCAGGATGGTCAGCAGTCTGAAGCTTACCGGAGAAGGTTCGGTGAAGGCAGTGTGGGTTACCTCTGTGCGGTGGCGCCCAACCCAGGTTCCCTGGGGACTTCTGTGGGCTTGCGCTTGGCTGGTGGTATCTCCGTGCGGTTGGGCGTTGGCTTGTGGGGGTGACGGGCGTATGCTCGAGAGGCTCGCTCGAGGATGACGCGCCAACGGGTGACCGGACAGGGCTCGTGCGAACAGCGGTCCTGTGGAAGGTGTCGCTCCTCGCAGTGGAGAAGACCAGACGTCGGACGCTGGGGGAGGACAAGGGAGGTACCGCGTGCTTCGCCTAGTCACGCCGGGCGAGGCGTGCGGCGGCGTTCCTGTCCTCCCCCGATTCATTCTGGCGGTCGATCGGGTCGGAACGAACGTGTGTCGGTTTTGAATCCCCATTTGTCTGGGCAACGGGGCTTGCGAGGCGACTCGCCCGGCTAAGCCCGTCGCTTCGCCGTGCCGGATTCCGACGGCTGTCCTGCTTTCTCCTGCGCGAAGTACTCCTCCTGCAGGATCGACATGACGTGCTCGTCGTGGTAGTGGCCATCTCGGAAGATGGCTTCGCGGCGCGTCCCCTCGCGCGTGAAGCCGGCCTTCTCGTAGCAGCGCTGCGCCCGCGGGTTGAACGCGAAGACTTCGAGCTCGACCCGATGCAGATTCAGCTCGGTGAAGGCGAAGCGGAGGATGGTGCGGGCGGCCTTGGTCCCGAAGCCCTTGTTCCAGTGGCTCTTCTCACCAAGGACGATCCCGAAGACGGCGCTCCGGTTCTTCCAGTCGATGCGATGGAGCCCGAGGTTCCCAACGTGCACCCAGTCGGCTCCGATCTGGGCCTCGATCGCGAAGAGGAAGTCGTCGCGGCGCTGCTGTATCGTCTCGAACCAGTCCTCTTCCTTGGCGCGCGACATCGGGCCGTACATGAGGAGGTACTGACGCACCTCCGGGTCGTTGAACCAGCGCACAAACGTCGGGATGTCCTCGCGCTCGATGGAGCGCAGCCTCACCCCCTCTCCGTACAGCATGAGGATCCTCCTTTGTGGCGCGGCTCCGCACGTCGCGGAAGAGAGAGCCAACGTCGGCCGAAGTTTACCCGATCGGCTGGGGGAGGGCGTGAGGGCCTCCTCCAGACGCCCGCGGAGCGCCCGCCCCACGAGGGACGCGGCTTGGCCCGCGTCAACGAACCCGCGCGAGAAGCTGGCTTGGCGGCGTCCCGAGGTGAGCGTCCGGCGCCGGCGTGGATGGACGCCTTTGAAGAGCCTGTGCGTCCTGTGAAACCAAGCGTTCTCGCAGGTGTACGTCTCCATGCACCAAGCGGGATACCTCCTTACGGACGCAAGACGCGAGAGTCCCGATGACGGGGCCTGCAAAGGCCCCGTCGGCCTTCCTGGATAGCGAGAGGAGAGCCATCCGTGCCGCGCAGGCCCCCTGTTTGAGCAAGCGGGAGTTGCGCACGGCCGGCGATCCTGGGGTCTCCCGTCTCGCTCCACGAAGACCGCAGAATGCGCCACGGCAGTGCATCCCGTCTTCTTCAGTTACTCGCTCCGGTCGGGCGCTCGTTCGCGGACGTCTGCCTCGACCTCTTCCGGCGAGCTTCGGACGCTGGTCGCCGCGACCGCCAGTTGGCCGAAGGCGACGCCGCCGTCGCCGCAGGGGACCCGTTCGTTCGTGAAGAAGGAGAAGCCCGCGTTCTCTACGTCCCTTCGGATCCGCGACGAGATGGCGTCGTTGTAGGCGACCCCGCCGGAGAGCCCGATCGCTCGGACGCCCTCGCGGCGCGCGACCTCCGTGGCGAGAGCGGCCGTGCCGCGCGCCAGGGCGTCCTGAGCCGTTGCGGCAAGGTCTTGGGGCCTCTCTGCGCTGCGCCGGTCGTAGAGGAAGGCAAAGAGTGCCACCGTATTGAGGACGAGGCGCCCCGCGTCCTCCTCGAGCGCCACCGGGGCAGCAAGCGGCGTCCCGCCTGCAGCAAGAGCCTCGAGGCGCATCGCCGGCTCTCCTTCGTAGGTCCGCACAGCCGAGAGGCCGAGGAGTGCGGAGACGGCGTCGAGGAAGCGGCCGGCGCTCGTCGTCTGGGGAGCGTTCTCCCCCGCCGCGATCTGGCCGAGGAGGACGGCGACCTCCTCGGCCCGCATCCCTCCTCTCTGTTGCAGGAGCCGCTCGATCCTCTCCCGCTCAAGCCCCGCGGCGCGGAGGAAGGACGCGACCATCCGCAGGGGCCGCCGGGTGGCGAGGTCGCCGCCCGGGAGGGCGACCGGGGCGAGCGAACCGACGCGCTCGATCCGTCCTCTCCTGGCGAGGAAGACCTCCCCGCCCCAGGCGTTTCCGTCGTGGCCGTAGCCGAAGCCGTCGAGGACGATGGCGACCAGCTCATCCAGGCCGTGCTCGGCCATGACGGCCGCGGCGTGGGCCTCGTGATGCTGCACGCGGACGAGCCGCACCCCGAGGCGTGCGGCGAGGTCCTCGGCGTGGCGGGTGGTGAGGAAGGTGGGATGGAGGTCGCAGGCAATGACCCGGGGAGCCGGCGTGCGCAAGAGCCGAGTCAGGTGGTCGATGGCCTCCGTGAGAAAGGCGAGAGTCTCCAGGTTGTCCACGCTCCCAACGTGCTGCGACAGGGTCGCGGCCCCGCCGGCGTACAGAGCGAACGTGAGATCCGTCTCCGGGCCGAGCGCGAGGATCGGCACGTCTCCGAGGTCGATCGGGAGCGGCTCGGGGACGTACCCTCGCGAGCGACGGAGGAGCTTCGCCGTCCCTCCGCTTCGCCGCAGGACCGAGTCGTCGCAGCGGGCGACGATGCGACGGTCGTGGAGGAGGAAGTGGTCCGCGATCCCGACGAGGCCCTTTCGAATCGCCTCATCCTCGACGAGCATCGGCCGTCCTGGAAGGTTCGCGCTCGTCATCACGAGGGGGCCCTCGAAACGACGAAAGAGGAGATGATGGAGACCGGTGTAGGGGAGCATCACTCCAACCGTGTGCAGCCCAGGCGCAACCTCTTCCGACAGGGCACCCGGGCGCTTCCTGAGAACGACGATCGGACGCCGCGGACTCTCGAGGAGCCGCCATTCCTCGTCGGTGGCCGCGGCGAACTGCTCTACCATCGACCGGGTCGCCGCCATGAGGGCAAACGGCTGTGCCGGTCGGCCACGTCGCCCCCGCAGAGCCTTCACGGCCTCCTCGTTGGTTGCGTCGCAGGCAAGGTGCGTCCCGCCGATCCCCTTGATGGCGACGATCTTCCCCGCGCGCAGGGCCGCGGCGGCGCGGCCGATCGGGTCTTCGAGATCCCCGTCGAAGCGGAGTCTCGGCCCGCAGACGGGGCAGGCGGTCGTCTGAGCGTGATAGCGCCGGTCGAGAGGGTCGGTGTACTCCCGCTCGCAGTCAGGGCACATTGGGAAGTCCTCCATCGAAGTGCGCGGCCGGTCGTAGGGCAGCGCCTTGATCACGGTGAACCGTGGGCCGCAGTTCGTGCAGCTGGTCGCCCAGTAGTGGTGATAGCGGGTGCCCGCCAAGAGGTCCGCCACGCAGGGTTCGCACACGGCAACGTCGGGCGGAATCAGCCCGGCCCCGTCTCCTCCGTCGTGCGACGGGGCGATGGAGAAGGACCTCTCTCCCAGAGGTTCGGCGGAGAAGGCTTCGATCGAGTCGACGCGGGCGAGGGGCGGGAGGCGCCCCCGTAGATCCTTCACGAAGGTCGCGATCGACAGGGGCTCCCCTTCGACGAGGATCTCGACGCCCGCGTCGCCGCGGTTCGAGACCGAGCCGCCCAAGCCAAGCTCCGTCGCGAGGCGCCAGACGAACGGCCGGAACCCGACGCCTTGGACGACTCCTTTGACGATCAGGCGGCGCCGCTCGACCGACATCCCCCCTCCTCACCCGAGGCGTCCTGGCTTTCGTCCGGGTCCAGGGAAGCGACTCGAACCGACTCGATGGAGAGCTCGCGGCCGGAGGTGACCTCGACCTCGGCGCCGCAGCGCGGACAGGCGAGGATCGGGATCGCGAAGTGGAACGACTCATCCTCGAGGTGTTTGGCCAGTCCCGCGTAGCCACACGCTCCGCAGCGGACGGACGTTGTCACGGTCTCAATCTCGAGAGTCGCTCCTTCCAGAGGCGTTCCGGAGGTCACGATCTCGAAGGCGGCCACGAGGGAGGCGTCGGAGAGGATCCGCAGCTCTCCCTTTCTCAGGTGCACCGAGACGACTCGGCCGTCGATCCCTCCCACGCGCGGGAGGAGAAGGGCCACCAACTCGCTCACCACTGAGTATTCGTGCATTCGATCCCGAGGGCGCGCAGGAGCTCGTCGATCCCGCGGTTGTGGCGCGCGTCGGTGAGGATCGCTCTTCCGTGGGGATTCACCTTGGCGTAGTCGCGGACGAGCGTTTGGGGATCGACGCCGACCGCGCTCGCGAGGTCGATCTTGTTGATCACGATGAGGTCGGTCTGGGCGAAGATCTTCGGGTGCTTGCGGACCATGTCGTCGCCCTCGGTGACGGAGATGACGATCATCTCCACGTCCGTCCCCAAGGGAAAGTCCGCAGGGCAGATGAGGTTCCCCACGTTCTCGACGAAGAGGACGTCGATCTCGTGCAGGGGAAGGGACTCGAGCGTGTGGCTGATCCGGTGGGCGTCGAGGTGGCAGTCGTCCTCCGTGTTCAGGTTCACGGAGTGAGCGCCGCGGGCCAGGAAGCGGCGGTGGTCGTCGTCCCCCGCCGAATCGGCGGCGATCGTCGCGACGACGATGCCGCAGGGCTTGGCCCGATCGATGATCCGTTCGATGAGCGAGGTCTTCCCGCTCCCGATCGCGCCCATGACGCTGATGGCGTGGACGCCCTTCTCCTTCAGGAGGCGGTAATTCTCCTCAGCGAGGGCCAACTGGGCCCCGAGAATGTCCTCGGCCGTGAACCGGATGTCGTGCATTCCCTTCCTCCCCCAAGCAGCGTGATGATAGGAGCGGGGGAACGGGCGCGCAAACCTTGCGTTCGGGTCGCGATGCCCGCAGAATGACGCGCCGGTGGCGCGGAGGTGGCTAGGGGAATGGAGATGGGGCTAGGGAGCGGAGCGGTGGTCGTGGGGGAGGTCCTTCGCGAGCGCACGGCGACCACGTTGCCTGAGCCTGAGACCGGCCCGGTCAAGATCTACGTTGAGCCCACGAGCCGCTGCAACCTAATCTGTCGGTTCTGCTCTCGCACGGCGCGGAACGAGCCGCTCGGGGAGATGGACGAGCGGACGTTCGCCGCAGTCGTGGAGGGCGTGCGGGCTCTCGAGCGCTCTGTGACGGTCTTCTTCGGCGGGATCGGAGAGCCTCTCGCCCATCCACGCCTTCCGGAGATGGTCGCTCAAGCGAAGGAGGTGGGAGCCCGCGTGGAACTCGTGACGAACGGGACCCTCCTCGACGGAAAGCTCGGGCGGGCTCTCATCGCGGCCGGCCTCGACTGCCTTTGGGTCTCTCTCGATGCGGCGACGCCCGAGCGCTACGGCGACCTTCGCCTGGGTGCGGCGCTGCCCGACGTGCTGGAGAACGTCCGTCGATTCCGAGAGGCTCGCCCCGCCGGTCGTCTTCGGCCGGAGATCGGGGTCGCCTTCGTCGCCATGCGGCGGAACGTCGCCGACCTGCCGGCCATCCTGGACCTGGCCGGGCGGCTCGGGGCGACGCGCTTCCACGTGAGCCAGCTTCTCGCGCACACGACGGAAATGGTCGAGGAAACGCTCTACCCACAGATGCCTTTCTCTGATCCTCCCCGGTTCGGCGGGAGCTGCCCGTTCATCGAAGCCGGCGCCGTCGCCGTTGGCTGGGACGGCTCCTTCAGCCCCTGCCTTCCCCTCGTTCATGGTTCCGTGAGCTTCCTCCACGGGGCGGAACGCACGACGCGGCGTTATGTCGTCGGGAACGTTCGCGAGCGCGGCCTGCTCGAGCTGTGGGAGGACCCCGGGCACCGTGCGTTCCGCGAGAGAGTGAGGGCCTTCCGTTTCGCTCCCTGCGCCTCGTGCGGGAGCTGCTTTCTCGCTTCCACGAACGAGGACGACTGCTTCGGGGCTCCCTTCCCGACCTGCGGTGGGTGTCTCTGGGCCCAAGGGCTGATCGCCTGCCCGTAGGGGAGGCGGGGGCTAGTGGACTCCAAGAGGTTGCCGAGCGTTCACCCCAGGCGCGTTCGCATCGGCCAGACGCGTAGAACCTCGTCACTCCTGGGCCGAAGAAGGCGCGTGTCTTGGCTTTGCCTAAGCCGACCCCTGCAGGTGATTGAGCAGGGAGCGCGGCGTGGACCATCGGCTTGATCGCCGAGTGGCCGCTTGGTGGACTTCATGCATCATGGCGCATGAAAGCATGAAAGGTGGCGGGCAGTACTTCGCGGAGGATACCGCCTGCGCAGAGATCGGGCAGGCCTTGGGCCATCCCATTCGCCTCGAGATCCTCCGTCTTCTCGCCAACTGCGGCGAGCGGTGCCCCGCCGCAGCGACGGGGGCTTCTCCACCCCGTGGCTTCCTACGGGGACCGCCACGCTGCGAGGCAGAGAATTCCGTCCAGTACGTCGTTCGCCACGGGACCGCAATCCCGGGGCCGTCACTCCTCCACCACGATTTCGGGATCCACAAGGATCGCTGACTTGACTGAATTGGCGACCAGGCTGTACTTCTGCGCGGCTTCGAGTGCGCGTCGTGCCTTAGCCCGGACGACCTCGGTGGGTTCACCGCCTGCGGCGACGCGGATTCGCGGCTGGAAGTGCAGGCGGGTGAACAGCTCCGTCCGATCCAGTTCAATCAGCTTCGTGCCCTCAGCGCGGCACTCGTACGAGACTAGCTTGAGCTTGAACCGCTCGCTTGCCCAGACGAACATCAGCATGACGCAGGCGTTCGCGGCAGCCACGAACGCATCCTCAGGTGTCAGAACTCCGACGTGCCCCTGCGCGTCTGGGGGAGCGGAGAAGTCCATCTCAGGGCCGTTCCCCATGATGACATGACCCCAGTGCTCTCCCGTCCAGCGCACCGTCGTGTGATAGGTAGCCGTTCTACTCATTGTCGACTTCCCCGCCTCTCCTGGCAGGCCGCGTACTCGTGCGGCTCGCTCGGCGACCCGCGATGCGCGTCAGCGCCCAAGGATCTCCAGCACCAGCTTCTAGACAGCGCTCCCTGACCGACAGGAACAGCTGTCCCCTCCTTTCTTCCGCCGCGCAGAGGCGCCTGCGACCCGAGCCGTGTCTGAAACGTGCGTCTCTTTGCTGATCACGGTGTCAACGAGCGCCGCGAGGCGCTCGGCCGTTAACTCAACCGCCTGCCTCCCCGCCTCATTCAGCTGCCGTCGCCCTCCCGGCTTCCTGAGCCCCTGCTCGGCGACCAGTTCGCTAACGACCAGGCTGTGGACCGGCTTGTTGGAGTACATCTCCGTCGCGCGCGCGGCACAGCGCAGATCGCAGCCATCCACAGTGATGGTTGGGTGATGGCGGGCGAAGGTCCGGTCGTCAGGCCCTCCCGCAAGAAAGAGGGGCAGGCAGATGGTGACCGTGTCATGGGGCCTCAATGAGTCGAGCACCCTGAGCGCCGCTAGCCTCGACACAGTCCCCTCGGCCAGTTCCTCGCCACTGCAGGCAATGATCCCGACCTTGCGCTCCGGCACGTCAGGCATGGCTTTCTCCTTTCGCCGCCTCCGCTGACGCGATGGCGTCCACTGTGTCAGCCATTTCCTGGGCCATCACACGGGCAAGCTTCCGGCCCGCATCGTTCAGTTCGGCGATCCCCTCCGCCTTCAGTTCCCTGTGGCGGCGAAATGCGTCTAACACCGCTACGGCGTGTATAACAGTGCCACCGCTCTTCTTGACCATCTTGGATGCACACATCTGCTGGCAGCCATCTATGGCCACGCAGGGGGTCCGAGCTACGGTCTCGTGGGTCGCGGCGTCACCCAGTACCAGCTTGGATAGGGCGACCAGTTCCGTGTTCTGAGGGCGCAAGCTCTCGCACAACTCGTATGCCGCCTCGCGACTCACACTGCCGGACGGTTTACCGATGCCGCTGCACGGCACGACGACGACGCGTCCCTGGTCCTTGCTCATGGTTTCTCAAGCTCCTCCTGCACCTGGGACTGCATGTGGGAGAGGTACTCCCTGGGCCGCAGTAGTCCTGCGCGATCTGCCCCCCAGTCCGTGGGCTCGATCGTGGCCAGCCACCCTTCGCCGTAGGGGTCCTGGTTGATGACCTCTGGTGTCAGGTTGAGAGCGGGATTCACCTCCACCACAGTCCCAGCAACGGGCGACGGCAGCTCCAGGAGCGTCTTGATCGTCTCGACCTCGGCCAGAGTCTCGTCCGCCGACAGCCTCGCGCCTGATGGCTTCACAAACGCAAAGGCCACGTCGCCGGAGTGCTGCTGCAGGTAGTCGGTGAGGCCCACTCGAATGCGGTTGCTGGGCCGGTCGACCTCAGAGAGAACCCAGATCCCTTCGGCAGTGTAGAGGCGATCCTCTGGCACTCGGAACGTGAACTTGCCCGCGGTCATCTCTAGACCCTCAGGCATGCTCGCCCCCTTTCGAGATCCTCACTCTCCGGTCGGCGCATGCTCCCGACTTCCTTCGATCACGCCTTGGAGGCAGCTCGCGCGGTTCAAGGCGATTGCCTTTCCGGCGTCCAGGAGATCGATGACCCGCGGTGAGGCTAGGTTGTACAGCACGCGCACGCCTTCTCGGCGCGCCACAAGGAGTCCAGCTCGCCGCAGCGTCGCAAGATGCCGCGACAGGCCCGACTCGTCGACGGGAAAGAGCGGCCGTATCTCACACAGGCACGTCTCACCCTGGGCGACGAGGCGCAGGATCGCGATGCGGATGGGATGTCCTAGCGCTTCGCCGATCTCAGCCAAGAACGAGTCCAGTGGACTGGCCGGGGATTGCACATTGATGGTTTCTTGCACCATAATGCACTATTCTATTCGGGTCGTTGCTTCTTGACAAGTCGGTCCTAAGGGTAGCCCGCCGGGCAGGAGGGCGGTTGCCGTCCTTCTCACCGCTCGAAGCCACAGTGAACCTCCCGACAGCCTCGGAGGGATTCCCGAATCCACGAGGCTAGTGAAAGCGGGGAATCCAGCGGAATGGCGCGCACCCTGCCCGAGCTACTATCACAGGATCGTCAATCCAGGAGGTTGCTTATGGTAGTTGAGCGAGGTCTGGCCGGCGGGCAGAAGCGGCGTCTCTCGTTCCTCGATCGGTTTCTGACGCTGTGGATCTTCCTTGCCATGGCGATCGGCGTCGGCGCCGGGTACCTCTTCCCGGGCCTCGCGCCGCTCCTTAACCGGGCGAGCGTTGGAACGACCTCGATCCCCATCGCCATCGGCCTCATCCTGATGATGTATCCCCCGCTCGCCAAGGTGCGCTACGAGGAAATGGGCCCGGTCTTCCGGAACGTCAAGGTCCTTGGGCTGTCCCTCGTGCAGAACTGGATCATCGGGCCGATCCTGATGTTTGGTCTGGCGGTCCTCTTCCTCCACGACAAGCCCGAGTACATGGTCGGCCTCATCATGATCGGCCTCGCCCGCTGCATCGCCATGGTGATCGTCTGGAACGAGCTCGCCGGCGGTGACACGGAGTACTGCGCGGGCCTCGTCGCCTTCAACTCGATCTTCCAAGTCCTCTTCTACTCGGTCTACGCCTACGTCTTCATCACCGTCCTTCCCACGTGGTTCGGCCTGAAAGGGGTGGCGGTTCACATCACCATCGGCGAGATCGCAAAGAGCGTCTTCATCTACCTCGGCATTCCTTTCCTCGCAGGCGTCATCACGCGCTTCTCGCTCATCAAAGCGAAGGGCAAGACGTGGTACCACGAGAGCTTCATCCCGAAGATCAGCCCGATCACACTCATCGCCCTCCTCTTCACGATCGTCGTGATGTTCTCGCTCAAGGGGGAGTACATCGTCGCGCTCCCGCTCGACGTCCTGCGGGTCGCCGCGCCGCTCCTCGTCTACTTCGTCCTGATGTTCTTCGTCTCGTTCTTCATGAGCCGGAAGGTGGGAGCGGACTACGGCCAGGCGACGACCCTGAGCTTCACCGCGGCGTCGAACAACTTCGAGCTCGCCATCGCCGTCGCGATCGCGACCTTTGGCATCAACCACGGGGCGGCGTTCGCGGCGGTGATCGGGCCGCTGGTCGAGGTGCCCGTGCTGATCGGCCTGGTCAACGTCGCGCTGTGGCTCGGGCGGAGGTTCTACGGCAGACGAAGCGATGACCGACACGTGGAAAGGAGAGCATCATGAGGATCGAAGTACTGGGAACGGGTTGTCCGAAGTGCCAGGCGATGTTCCGCAACGCGGAACGAGCGGTGAGTGAGTTGGGGCTCGCCGCAGAGGTGGTGAAGGTGGCTGACATCAGCGCGATCGCCGCGGCCGGAGTCATGCTGACCCCGGCTTTCCTCGTCGATGGCGAGGTCAAAGCCGTGGGAAAGGTCCCCACGGTGGAAGAGATCAAGCATCTGCTCAAGGGGGGAGGGGAATGAGGCTCTTCGTGGGACGGTTTGCCAAGTCTGGGCAACAGCTCGACCTTCTCGATCGGGCAAAGCGACAGCGGGATGTGCGATCCGGCGCTCGAGAGACGGGCGTCGGCCAAGGAGGTCGACCGTGAAGCCCAGGACGCTCATCACAGCCGCCCTTCTCCTCTTTGTCGTCGCGAGCGTCGCTACGTTGATCGCGAAGGAGACGGGTGCATGGCGGGGGCCTCGCGTGGAGAAGGCCGTCGCGGCGACATCGACGACCCCTCTTCCCCCCGCTGAGGAGGAGGCAGGCGCTGCGATCGCGCCGACGCCCGTTGCGGTTTCCTTGCCGGATGGACAGCCCGAAGGGCTAGGGGAGACGAGTAGTGCGGCCGCCGCGCCCGAAGAGCCGAAGACATCCGAACGACGCGTGGTCGCCTACTACTTCCACAACACCGTGCGCTGCCCGACCTGTCGCACGATCGAGCGGTACAGCTGGGAGGCTCTGCAGGCGTCCTTCTCGGAGGCGCTCGGCGCGGGCACGCTCGAGTGGCGAGTCTTGAACGTGGAGGAGTCGGGCAACCGGCATTTCGTGACGGACTACGGGCTTTCGTCTCCCTCGCTCGTTTTGGTCGAGACCAACCGCGGGACCGGGGTTCGGTTCAAGGTTCTAGACAAGACCTGGAGCCTCGTCCACGGAAGACAGGCCGTCTTCTCGGCCTACGTGGAGGCTGAGGTCAAGGCTTACCTCGGAGGACGATGATGCCGGAGTGGCTCCTCGGAGCCGGGACCGCTCTGTGGCTTGGGATTCTCACCTCGATCAGTCCTTGCCCGCTTGCGACAAACATCGTCGCGATCTCCTTCGTGGGAAGGCGGGTGGGGGCCCCGGCTCAGGTCCTTTTCGCCGGCCTCCTGTACACCCTGGGCCGATCGCTCACCTACCTCGCCCTGGGCGTTCTTCTGGTGGGGAGCCTCCTCTCCGCGCCACAGGTCTCCGCGGTCCTGCAGAGGGTCATGACGAAATCCCTCGGACCTCTGCTTGTCCTTGTGGGGATGGTCCTCCTTGACCTCTTGCGCGTGAACCTCTCGGGCCGCGGGCCGAGCGCCCGGCTGCAGAAGCGTGTGGAGGGGTGGGGCGTCTGGGGCGCCTTGCTCCTGGGCGTCGTCTTCGCCCTTTCTTTCTGTCCCTTGTCGGCCGCGCTCTTCTTCGGGAGCCTGATCCCGCTTGCGATCAGGAACGGATCGAGGGTGCTCTTGCCCGCGCTCTACGGGGTCGGGACGGCCCTCCCCGTCTTCGCGTTCGCCCTCGTGATCGCGCTCGGCGCGCGGTCGCTCGCCACGTTCTTCCGTCGGCTGACCCAGGTCGAGCGCGTGGCACGTTGGGCGACCGGCGCGGTCTTCGTCGGGGTTGGGATCTACCTTTCGGTGGTCCACATCTTCCTCGCCCCGGCGGGATAGGAGCCCAAAGTGAGAGGACTCCGCGTCTCGTGGGATCGGCTCGTACACGAGAGTGGGGAACCTGCCCGCGCTGCCGCGGGACAGAGCGGGAGGGCCGCCTCCCGCGGATCCTCCTCCTTCGGGGATGCGGGCCCGCCTCTAGATACCCCGCTGAGCACGGCGGAGTCCGTTCAGGAACCCGTCGCGTCGAGCGAGAACCTGATCGCGGGGTACCCGCTCGAAGGATGGCTCGGCGTGGAGACAAGGGAGAGCCCGTGCTGCGTGGCGTGCGGCGAGGCGGACTGCCGCACCGTGGAGGTCGCGGGCAGGATCTATGGGGCCATCCCGTGAGGCTGATCGTCCGCGCTGGGTTCACGGCCGCGCCGCCTCGCCCGCGGCGGGGCTGATCCCTAGGCGAAACTCGCGGCCGGTCGGGGTGTATCTACGAGGTTTGACCGCCTACCCGAGGTACGCGGGTGCCTTGCGCGGGACGAGGCGAGTGAATGGAGCGCAGACGCGCGATCAGCGCGCGAAAGGAGAAGAAGTGAAGAGAATTCTTGGTGTCTTGTTCGTCGCTTGGGCGGTCCTATCCGCCAGCGCAACGGCGGCCGGAGTACTGGAGATTGACAACGCGAGCCATGACTTCGGCGAGGTTCTGTCAGGGCAAGTTCTTACCCACGCCTTCCTTCTCTCAAACTCGGGCGACGCGATGCTGAACATCACGAACGTGCGGACCGCGTGCGGTTGTACAGTCGCCTCGTGGCAAACAGCAGACCTCGCGCCTGGAGCCTCGATTTCCCTTGAGGCGACGTTCAGCACCGCGGGGTACCACGGAAGGGTTATGAAGACGGTCACCGTCTACTACAGGGACCAAAGCAATGGCCCCACGCGGACTCTCGCCCTCACCCTCTCCGCGACGGTCCTTGCTCCACAACCTTACGACCTGCCCGCCGGCGAGTTGGAGTACGCCTTCCTCCTCCTCGTCGACCTGCGGAGTTCGGACCTGTACGCGGCCCATCACCTCCTCGGCGCGCTCAGCATTCCCTATGACGAACTCGCAGACTGGATCGGACTCCTCCCGCGAGGGGTGTTCACCATCCTCTACGACCAGGACGGGACAGTTGGCCCGGCCGCCGCTCGGACCTTGAACGGGGCCGGCTACCCAGAGGTCCAGTACCTCCAGGGTGGCATCAACGCGTGGACGCAACGGTACACGAGCCGATTTGCCGCTTCCGGCCCTGCGGCCGGTGAGCGGTTCCTCCTCGCCGCGGAGTCTCCCTCGTGGGCCTCGTCCGGGGTCCTGGCTCCCGTAGACGTGAGCTACCTCAACCGGGAGTTCCTCGTCCCGATCGACCTGCGGACCCCGGAGTCGTACGCCGCGGCGCACTTCGCCGGAGCGGTGAACGTCCAGCCCGCCGATCTCCCGGCTTGGGCCGCGCGTTTGCCGAATACGACTCACATCGTCCTCTACGACGAGGACGGCTCGGTTGCCCGCACCCAGGCGATCGCCCTCTACAACGCGGGCTTCACGAAGGCTCAGGCTCTGTTCGGCGGGCTCGCGGAGTGGCGGGCGACGTTCGGGGACAGGTTCCTTGCCGCGGCTCAGTAGCCGCCGAGGAGCCCCTCCGGGGACGAATCGTCCTTGAGAGGACGGTGGTGCCGTCCTCGCAGCCCCTGCCGCGGAGGAGAAGGAAGACGACGGACAAGCCCATTGCTGCTGCTCTCTTCAGCCTCGCCGTCCCGGGCGGCGGTCGGCCCGTCCGGCGGTCGAAGACGGAGTAGAACCGCGCGCCGGGCCGGCTCGCGGCGAAGGGTCCGCGGAGACGAGTCGCCAACTGGAACCCAGTGAACGGGCTCGGAAAGGGAGGATCGCAGTGAGCAGGGCCAAGACGACGCGGCGGCTCGCCGTCGCGATGGCGATCGCGGCGGGGATCCTCGCTCTCGAGACCGTGGGCGGTTTCGCAAGCCACAGCCTCGCTCTCCTCTCCGACGCCGGCCACGTGCTCACCGACCTTCTGGCCTTGGGGATGACGCTCTTTGCCCTGCGGCTCGCGGAGCGTCCGACCAACTCCCGCGCGACCTTCGGCTACCACCGCGTGGGGATTCTCGTGGCGCTCGCCAACGGGATCTCCTTGATCGTGGTCGCCAGTCTCGTCGTGCACGAGGCCTACCGCCGATTCGTCGCCCCGCCCGTGGTGAACGCGATCGAGCTTCTCGCGATTGCGTCGGTCGGCCTCGCGGCCAACCTCGCGATGCTCGCGCTCCTGGAGCGAGGACACAGGGAAGACCTGAACGTGCGGAGCGCCTGGCTCCACGTCGTCGGGGACAGCCTGGGCTCGGTCGGAGTGATCGCGTCGGCGATCGTCCTCGTGACCACGGGGTGGCCGTACGTCGATCCGATCGCGAGTGTCTTCATCGCGCTCCTCATCCTCGCGAACGGCTGGGGAGTCGTCCGCGACGCGGCCGCGATCCTGCTTGAGCTTCCGCCCCGCGCGGTCTTGGTGGACAGGATTGAGTCGGCGATCCTCGCTTCTGAAGGCGTGCAGGGCCTGCACGACCTTCACCTGTGGGCGATCACGCCGCAGCTCCCCTGTCTCTCGGCCCACGTCGTGGTCGCGGAGCAGACGGTCTCCCAGGCGGACGAGATCGTCGCAGCGGTCCGCACGAAGCTCAGGGAGATGGGAATCGAGCACACGACCCTTCAGATCGAGTTCGAGCCTTGCGACCGGGCCGGCGGAGTCTGTACGCTCGAGGCGCCCCACTGAGTGAGCCAGACGCTGGATGGCGTGGAGCGCCGAGCCCTTGCGGGAGAGCGCCCGCCCGAGTACAGTCGGGCGCCTGGATACGCGAAGGAGGAGGACCATGAAGCGCCTTGGGATCGTCCTAGTTTCTCTTCTTACCCTGGCGGGCGCGGCGGCCGCCGCGGCGCCGAAGATCGCCGTTGATGGCCCTGTCTACGCCGCGACCGTCCCGGCGGGAACGACCGCTAGCCACACCTTCCTGCTCAGGAACGACGGAGACGAGGCCCTCAGGATCTCGAACGTCTGGACCTCGTGCGGCTGCACCACGGCGAGCCTGGCGAAGCGAGAGCTGGCGCCGGGTGAGTGGGTCGAGCTTGTCGCCTCGCTGGACACGAAAGGATACGCTGGGTTGGTCGAGAAGAACATCCAGGTGGCGTCTAACGACCCGTCAACCCCGACCCTCGTCCTGCGGCTTGCGGTGACGGTGGTGACCAAGCAGCCCTATCACATCGAGGCGGCGGAGGTCGCCAAGCTCTTCTACCTCCTCGTCGACCTGCGAACGCAAGAAGAGTACGACGTTGGGCACCTCATGGGCGCGGTTAGCATCCCCTACGCGGAGCTCGCCGCCTGGATGGGCCGGCTTCCCCGGGACGTCCTCATTGTCCTGTACGATGGGACGGGAGCCCTGAGCGACCGCGCGGCCCAGGATCTTGTGAAGGCCGGGTTCGCGAAGGCGCGAAGCCTGCTCGGCGGCCTGGATGAGTGGACGCGGGTCTTCGGGCAGACGTTCGTCATCCCCTTCTAGTGAGACGGCGGGCTCCTGAGGTGTGCTGGCGAGTTCGCCTCGCCCGAGGCGAGGGGAGGGGCGGCCGGGGCCCCAGGGCGGCTCTTCTCCTCGTCGCGGTCGCGGTCCTCCTCGCGGGGTTTGCCTGCGCGGGCGCGACGGAGGTCCTCTTCTTCTTCGAGACAGGCTGTCCGCACTGCGCTCGCGTCGAGGCCGTGCTGGAGGAGATCGCGGAGGCGAAAGACGGCCTCACGGTCGCGCGCTACGACGTGGCAAGCCCGGAAGGACGGGAGCTTCTCTCGCGCCTCCTCTCCGCCTACGGGGCGGAGATGGGGCCGGTGCCACTCGTCTTCGTCTCGAACGTCGCGATGGTTCGCGGCACCTTCTACGGTTTGGAGTCGTCGCCGGTGACGCTGTCCGACCGGAGCGCGGAGATGAAGCTCCGCGAGGTCGTGGAGCGGGCGATCGACGCGGACGCGCCGTCCCCCCTCGTCCGGCTCGCGGCGGTCGCCACGGAGGCCATTCTCGTCACGGCGAAGGACTGTCCGGATTGCGAGCGGCTGGACGCGCTCCTCGCTGACCTGGGGAAGCGCCATTCGGAGCTTGGCCTGAGGCGGGTCTCTGCGGACGATCCCGAGGGAGCACGTCTGTTCGAGCGGCTGTTGCGGTTCCTCCGCGTGCGTGGGTCTCCACCGGCTCTCTTCGTCGGAGACACGGCCCTCGTGGGCGGGACGCTCTACCCGGCGCACGGAAAGGCGGTTCCCTTCGACTACGGGGAGGGAGGGAAGGCGGCCCTCGAGCCGGTGATCGAGCGAGCGATCGCGGATCGCACGCCGTCGCCTCTCTCCAAGCTCCAGGTGAGAGAGAAGGTGACCCTGTGGGCGGTGGTCGGCGCGGCGGTCCTCGACTCGATCAACCCGTGCGATTTCGCCGTCATGATTCTGCTTCTTGGGCGGCTCCTCGTGATCGGCCGGAGAGGGAAAGTCCTCTGGGCGGGGCTCGCCTTCGCGGCCGCGATCTACCTCGTGTACTTCCTGATGGGATTCGCCCTGTACACGATCCTCGGCGTTTCCCTCGGCACGCGCGCCCTGCGCAGCGGCTACATCCTGGCGGTCTCCTGTGTCGCGATCCTCGTGGGAATCTGGCAGATGAAGGACCTTCTGTGGTACGGCAAGTGGCTATCCATCGAGGTTCCAGAGCGGTGGAAGCCAAGCCTGAAACGGATTACCTCCTCGGTGTTCTCGGTCCCCGGAGTGTTCGTCGCCGGGCTGGTCGACGCCCTTTTCCTCGCGCCGTGCACGTCTGGGCCGTACATCGCGATCCTGTCGCTCCTCTCCCAGACCACGAGCCGCGTGCAGGGGGTGGTGCTGCTCCTTCTCTACAACCTGATCTTCGTCCTGCCGCTCCTCGCGATTGCCTTCACGGTCCAGTTCGGATTCACGACGACGGCGCGCGCAGAGCGGTGGCGGACGGCGAAGACCGGGAAGCTCCACTTCGTGACGGGGGTCGTCATGTTTCTCCTGGGCGTGGGCATGATCGTCGGGCTCCAACTGGGGTACATCTAGGTCGCGAAGCGGCAAAGGGGGTCGACGTGAGGCGAAGGCGATGGTTCAGCTTGCTCGTAGGTCTTATCGTTCTTGTCGCCGGAGGCGTAGCGGCTCATGGCGCGGACCCCTTGGTCGTCGTCTTTCGCGAGGAAGGCTGTCCCGACTGCGCCCGGATGCAGACGGTGCTTGACGGAATCCTTGCGGAGCACCCGGATCTGGCGATTGCCTACCACGAGATCTCCGAGCCGGGTGCCTCAGATCTCCTGTGGCGGATGTCGCTCGCTTACGGCGCCCTCGCCACAAGGGTCCCGGCCATCTTCGTCGGAGACCGCGTCATCATCGGCGCTGGGCGAGTGGAAGAGCTCACCCTGCGCGAAACGATCGAGGGCTGTCTTGCGGCGGCGTGCCCGTCTCCCATGGTGCGCGCGCAGGGATTCGTCTTTCCCTGGCGCGACCTGCTTATCGTGGGGGCTTTCGTCGGCCTGCTCGTCGTCTTCTTTCTTCTCCAAGGCCTCTAGATCGGCTGGGAAGGGCGGGAGAGTTGCCCTCAAGGCTCTCCGCTCCTAGACTAGCGTGGACAGGACGCTATGAAGAAGGAAGGCACTCGCGACCTCTCGAGGCTGACGAACGAGGAGCTGATTGACCTCCTCCGCCGCACCGTGCACGGGGAGAGCTCTGCATGCGACCTGTCGCGTTTGCGAGAGGAGATCGTCGCGCGCAACGTCGGGCTCGTGAAGTCGATCGCCCTCGAGTTCCGGAACGCCGGCGAACCGCTGGACGACCTCATTCAAGCTGGCTACATCGGGCTTCTGAACGCGGTGGCGAACTTTGACCTCTCACGGAACACGCGCTTCTCCACCTACGCCACGTACCTGATCAAGGGAGAGATTCGCCACTACATCCGCGACAAGCACTCGATGATCCGCATCCCCCAATGGGTGCAGGCGGTCAACCGGCGGGTCAAGGAAGAAGAGGAGGCGTTCTTTCAGGAGGCGGGGAGGCCACCCTCGATCACCGAATTGGCCGAGCGCCTGGACCTGAGCGAGGCGCAGTTGGTGGAGCTCCTTCGCGGGCGGGAGACGATGACCTACGTCTCGATCGACGAGGAGAAGCGGAGCGAAGACCCCCATCCGGATCCGCCGGACTTCACCCACCTCGCGAGCTCTCGGGAGGGCTTGTCGTTCGACCTCCGGATGCGGATCCTGGTGGCGATTGAACAGCTGGCGGAGATCGAACGTCAGGTGATCCAAGGGCTCTTCTACCAAGGGAAGAGCCAGGCGGAGGTCGGTAGGGAGCTCGGGATGTCGCAGCGTCAGGTGTCCCGCATGAAGGAGGCGACCCTGGAGGAAGTCAAACGGCGGCTCGTCAAACCGGACCGGAAGGACCGGAAAGGAACTGAACCGTGACCGCGCTAGGCACAATCCGTCTAGGAAAGCAATCATCCGCAGGGGGGAATGGGTGTCCGATCTGCTAACCCTTATTGGAAGCGCTATCGAGAAGCTGAGGAAGAGTGTCGAGCTGTTCGAGGCGTCGCAGCAGGACGATGGACTGCACGAACTCTCCTCCGTCATCGTCGAGATTGACGACTACGTAAGGCGGATCGACGACGACCCCTTGCTGAAGCTCTCCCCGGTCGACCGCTCGCAGCTCGGAGAGCGCCTGGCGGCCGTGAAAGGTGAGCTGCAAGTGGTCATCGACCGATTCGCGGCCGATCACTCCTAGCCCAATGGCGAGAGGGCGACAGGCCGTGGTCACTGGCGCCACGCGCGGGATCGGTCGAGCGATCGCGCGAAGACTTGCCCGGGACGGGTTCACGCTGGTCCTCAACTACGCGCACGATGACGTTCGGGCGGCGGAGGCGCAGGCCGAGGTCTCGCAGTACTCCCCTGATTCGATCCTCGTCCGGGCCGACGTGACGGACGAGGCCGAGGTCGAGCGGCTCGTCTCCGCGGCCGCCGCGCGCGGTCGGATCGACCTGTGGGTGAACAGCGTGGGCGACTTCCTCTTCAAGCCGGTCGTCGACACGTCCCCTGCGGAGTGGCAGGCGATCCTGGCGAGCAACCTCACGAGCGCTTTCCTCTGCACGAGAGCGGTGATTCCTCGCCTGCGTGCGCAGGCAGAAGGCGAGATCATCTACGTCGCGGCCATGCACGCCGAGGTCCTCCGCGCGGTGCCGAACACGGTCCCTTACGCCATCGCCAAGACGGGTCTTCTCATTCTGATGAAGTCGCTCGCCAAGTCCGAAGGACCCTACGGGATTCGGGTAAACGCGGTCTGTCCGGGTCTGATCGAGGGCGGAGAACACACACACCCGAGGGCAACTGACACGATTCCGCTCCGCCGACTCGGCCAGGCCGATGACGTGGCGGCCGCGGTGTCGTTCCTCGCTTCAGACGAAGCGCGCTACATCACCGGGGCGGTCCTCAACGTCCACGGCGGCGCCTTCCTCTGAGGTCAGTGCACCGTCGTCGTGTAGCCCCCATCGCTCCGACTCACGGTGATCTGCGTCGTCTGCTGCGACTGCACGGTGACGCTCGGGACCTCGACGGGTGGCGTCGTGTCGATCAGCACGCGATAGACGCCTGCGGGAAGCCGCGGACCTGGGTCGCCCAGCAGCCCCGTGAACACCTCGGCTCCGCCGGAGTCGTACACGTGGTACGCGACGGGGGCAGCCAGCTGCAGTGCCGCGCGGAGCTGCTCCGTGCTCTCCGCGCTGAAGTAGACCCCGCCGGTCGCCTCGGCGATCGCGCGCAGCTGCGATCGCGCCGCGGCGTCCCCTCCGACGTCGAACCCGACCACGTCAATCCTGAGGTCGTACCCTGCGGCGATCAAGGCGCGCGCCGCGGCCACGGGGTTCCCTTGGCAGGTCTCGCTCCCGTCGCTCACGAGGAGGATCAGCTTGGCCCCGGCGATCTCGGCCAGGTCGAGCTTCGCCTGCTCGAGCACGTACTGGATCGCGGTGGCCCCGCCGGGCTCCATTGACTGGATCTCTCGCGTCATGGCGGCCCGGTCGATCGGGCCCATCGGGGCGAGGAGGCGACTTTGCTCGTGACAGCCGCTGAACGTCCGGAGGCCGACGATCGCGCCGTTCGGCATCTGGTCAACAACATCGGTCAGGACCCTCTTTGCGACGTCGATCTTTGTTGAGTTCTCGAAGCTCTCTCCCATGCTCGAGGAGGTGTCGAAGATGATGAGGAGGTTTGAGGCTCGTTGGCCGACGGAGAGGGAGAGCTCTCCGGCCGGCAGAAGCTCTAGGCTCCCGAGGGCCT
>Ga0315289_10003084_pt1 | contig 25301 bp, 18 predicted proteins | sample YL17G11_40_MG_FD_203452 | JGI IMG/M metagenome (GOLD analysis project Ga0315289, IMG submission 203452) | Sediment microbial communities from Yellowstone Lake, YNP, Wyoming, USA - YL17G11_40 | ecosystem: Environmental > Aquatic > Freshwater > Lake > Sediment | place: USA: Wyoming | collected...
TTGGTGGTTTGGTGTTTTTTTTTTTTTTGTTTTTTTGTTTTTTTTTTTTTTTTGTGGTGGGGTGGGGGTGTGGGGGGGCGCGCGCGGGGGGGGGGGGGGGGGGGGGGGGGGGGGGCAAGAGAGAAAAGGAGAAAGAGGGTTTCTCCTCCCTCCTGTCCCTTTGGCGGCTGTTTGTTTTTCCGACGTCGCTTTTGCTCTCTTCGTCGCTCTCTTCCCCCCCCACCCCCCTCTCTTCGAGATGCTCCGTCGAGATTCGCACGCAACAAATAGCGGCGCCATTCCCTGCTCTCCCCCAGAGAGCACAGATATCGATGCGGTCTCCGCCATGAGGGCGAGAAAGGCGAGCCCTTTGAAAAGGGCGGGGGCGGTGGAACGAAGGATTCTTTTCGTCCTCATGTTCCCTCCATCGATGCAGCAAAAAAAAAAGAGTCGAGGGGCAGCTAGCGAGATGATGATGATTGGGGGGGGAGTCGGAGAATTCTGCACGCGAGATCTTCTGGTTCGGGGAACTCTCATCGATGTCACTCTGCGCCGAGTAAAAGAGCACGTTCTACTGTATCGCCACCGATGGCAATTGGGAACAAAGAGCGGCGTAAAGGGGGCGCGACGGGCCAAGGGCGCGCCTCGATTTTTTCTTTTTCCTTGCGGTCCCCCTCTCTACGGTCGTCCGTTGTCCCAAGCAATCAGTCGCGAAGGCAATTTCACGCTCCCGTTCCCTCCCTCTCTCCTGTTCAACTCTATTTACCTTGCACGTGCACCCGCGCACCCAGCGCGGCGCGCGCTCGTAGTGCAGGGGCTCGTTGTCGGCGGACATGCCGCGCATGAGCTTGATGGGAGCCGCACTGCCAGCGGCCGCGCCGACACTGGCGCCGTCATCGGCGCCTTTGCCTTTGCTCCGAATCGTCATCCGCTTCCATAGCCTGGAGACACTCCCGTTGGTCTTTTCGAGCGAGTAGAGCAGGAAGCAGATCCCGATGAGGTGGCCCAGCACGACCGCCGGGATCCAGATGCCGGGCTCCGTGGCGAGGACCATGCCTGGCGAAAGTTGGAAAAAAAAGAGAAGGCAAAAAAAGAAAAAAGGGAAAAGTGTGAGGCTTTCACCACCTCGTTTGTCGTCGCTGCCCCTCTCTTCTCTCCTCTCTCTCTCAACCCCGACTGTTTGAATTCTTCTCTGACAACTCAAAACTCAAACCTCCCTCACTCCCTCTCTCGATGCCTTTTCTTGCTGCAACTGGAAAAAATAAATCAATGTTCATCCCGAAAAAAAAATGGAACCGTGGAATTGTGTTTATTATCGGAACAAGACTTTCTCTTTCTCTTTCTCTCTCCCAGTCTCTCTCTCTCTCTCTCTTCTCTTTTTTTCCTGTCTCTCTTTTCTTCCTCCCTCTCTCTCCCTCTTCTTTCTCTCCTATTGCACCGTGGGCGCGTCGATGTGCGCCCACTCGATTACCGTCGCGTACTCGTCTGCTGCTTTCGCCCAGCTCAGGTCTTGCGTCATCGCGGCGCGCTGCATCGCTTCCCACCTTTTGGGTCTGTGCCTCCAGGTGTGGAGAGCCGAGTCTACCGCCGCGAGCATCGGCTGCGTCTCCGGCGGGGAGAAGAGCCAGCCCGTGCCGACCTGCTCCGCGGTGAGAGGAGCGGGAGAAGGAGAAGAGGAAGAAGAGGACGAGGTCGAAGCGGCGGCGGCGCTCTTCAGGAGCTCGTCGTCGTCGTCGCAGCTTCCGTTCGGAGCCAGCCTCGCGGCGTCCAGGATCGTGTCGCGCAGCCCGCCCGTCGCGTGCGCGACCACGGGCGTGCCGTAGGCAGCCGCGTGCAGCTGGTTGAGCCCGCAGGGCTCGAACCTCGAGTTCATCAAAATGACGTCGGAGCCCGCGGTGATCCGATGCGACACCGGCACGGAAAACCCGACCCAGCCTCGGAAGTGCTCCGGGAAGCGCGCCTCGGCGGCGCGCATGTCGTTCTCCAAGGACGCGGACCCGGATCCCAGCATGACGACCTGGATGTTGCGCGCGACTGTTTATTTTGTTTGTTTTAGTGGAAAGAGGAAAAGAGAGAATCGAAAACAGTGAGTTTTGTTTTGGAGTTTTTTTCGCCAACCTCTTTTTCTCTCTCCTCGTTGTCTCAAAAAAGAAAAAAAAAACATCAACTCACCAAGCTCCCCGAGCGCGGCCAGCAGCAGGTCGGGCCCCTTCTGGTAGTCCAGCCTCCCAATCCACCCGATAAGCGGGATCGAAGCGTCCACTTTGAGCCCCAGCTCCTCCTGCAGCGCGGCCTTGCACTTCGCTTTGCCACGCAGGTCTCCCGAAGAATAGTTGAACGGCAGCGACGCGTCGCGAGATGGGTCCCACTCGCCGACGTTGATCCCGTTGGTCACGCCGTTGAGCACGTGGGACCGCGACCGCAGCACGTCGTGGAGGCCCCACCCGCCCTCGGGCGTCTGCACCTCCCAGGCGTAGCCCGAGGAGACCGTCAAGATGCGATCGGAACTGAGCACCGCGCCTTTCAGGACGTTGACGGCGTCGCCGGTGACGGAGGCCCAGCTCGGGTACTCCCAGTGCAGCTGCTCCCTCGCCCCCCACGCCGTCTCCCCGGGGAACCCCAGCGCGTCGAACGACCCGGCGGGCTCCACGCCCTGGTGGCTCAGGTTGTGGATGACGAAGAGCGCGCGCGCGTCCGCGTAGATGCCAAACGGCCGGAACTTGTGGGCGAGGTACAGGGGGACGAGGCCCGCATGCCAGTCGTTGGCGACGAAGGTGCAGGGCCGCGAGCCGAAGGGGCGGCAGAGGGCCTCGACGTCGGCCACGGAGGCTGCCGGAGAGGAAGCAGCAGCAGCAGCAGCAGCATTAGCGACAGCAGCAGCACCACCAGAAGGAGGAGCGACCTGCCCTCGCCTCTCCTCGCCGTCGCCCTTGAACTCGCGGCCAAAGCCCAGCCCGGTCAGGTGCAGCGGCGCCTCGAGCGCGGCCAGCGACAGCAGCGAGAACCGGAACTGGTTGTCCCCGAACACGCCCGCGGCGTCGCCATAGGGGTTCCCGGGGCGGTGGTAGGAGGGGTGGTCGACAAAGACCCAGTCGACGCCGTCGTCCTCGGACCGCTGGTGGAAGAACCGCACCTGCTGCGGGCCGCAGGTGCCGAGGTTGAGCGTCGCGGAGACGCCCGTGTCGACCGCGTTCGCGTACACTTCGTCCGCGGCGGAGCCCTGCATGTATCGCGGGAGCACGACCATGACCCTGCCTCCCAGGCCCCGCGGGGGAGAGGAGGCCGAGGCCGAGGAGGAGGAGGAGGAGGCAGAGCTGCTCGCGGCAGCCTCGGCGGCGCGGGCGGCCATCGCCCGCGGCAGCGCACCCAGCACGTCGCCGAGCCCGCCCGTCTTCGAGAACGGCGCGGCCTCGGCAGTGACGAAGATGATATCTGTCACTTTCGTGCGCGAGGCCGGCGGGGAGGCGGGAGGGTGCTGCAGCGTCTCGGGGACGACGGCGGCGGTTTCCTTTTCGATTTCGTCCCCGGAGGAGTCGTCGTCGAGCGTCGCGAACGAGGCAGTCACGGGCTTGGCCACGCTCGGCGGCGCGCCTCCGAGAACCCAGCTGAGCTCCGAGTCCACGTCGTCTGCCCTTGCGCCCTCGATCGAGAGCGAGTGCGTCGAGGCCGAGGCCGAGACGTGGGAATGCGAACGAGCAGGTGCCGAAGAAGACGAGGTCGAAGAAGACGAGGAGGAGGACGCTCCCGCCTCGGCGACAGTCTTCTCGCTCTCGGCCAGCGCGACCCTCAGGGCCTCCCTGGTGCGCTCGTTCTCGAGCTGTAGGCTCTTGATCTCGAGCGCGAGCTGGTCCGGGTCGTCGGTGATGAGCTACGTTGGAGAGAGAGAGAGTTTTTTTTTTGTGAAGAGAGGGAGAGAGAAAAGAAACGAGAGAAAAGAATAGAGAGGTTGAGAGGGTTTTTTTTTCGAGAGTTGAGGTTGAGGTTGAGCGAGAAGAGCAGCGACAAGAGCGTCAGAGAAAAATGAGGTCGCGCGAGAGAGTCGATGCGGAATCCAAGGTTCGGAGCAGCTTCCCCCTTTTTCCTTCATTTTGCTTGCTTAGAGAGCACATGCAAGCAGCAGAGCATGCGCCGAGCAGCTCAGGCTCGGTGTCGGAGGCCAGGAAGAGGGAGAATGCACACGACTCATTCTCCCGTGGCTCAGAGCCAAGAGTTTTCTTCTCCCCCCGTTCCTTTTCCCCATCGTTTCGATTTCCCCTTGCCGTTCCGTCGCGGAACGGGAAGTCGAATCCCCGATTGGCATCTCGACATACCCGCACACGAAGCAACTCACCGTGTACGCCGACGGGAACGCTCCCCCATCGTCGTCGTCGCCGCCGCCGGCAGAGCTCGGAGGTACGGCGGCGATGGGCGCCGTCGCCGTCGCGTTTGTCGACGACGAAGATGGCTGCTTCAGCTTGTCCTGGGGGCTCCGCGAGCGCCTCTGCGGGGTCGCCGCGGCGCGAACATGGAGTGATCGCCCCCGAGGGGAGCTGCGGGGCGGCAGTGAGGAGGTGCGGAGCCTGGCCTGCGAGGCGAGGGCGTTTCGGAGCATTTTTACTTTCTCGTTTCTCGTTTTTTTTTCTAAGGTGTGACCGACAGGGCAGCGAACGAAGGCTTCGACCCGGCGCACACAAAACGAAGAGTGCTTCGCCGATTGACAAGAGTGAAGAAAGAAAGCATCGCTCTTCTTCTCTCTTCTTCTCTTCGCGCGCTCTCCCGTTCTCTTCGCTCCCGTGTTTTTCTGAGCCCAAGAAAGCTCCAACGCGGTAGCATGTCGCAGGTACGACGGAGAAAAACGGAGAGAGAGAGAGAGAGAGCAAGAAGAGAGCGAGTCGAAAAGCATTGAATCGGTTTTTTTCATAAACCTCGACCCCAACAAGCAATCAAAAAAACAACAACAGATGCCCGACTTCTTCACCCTCGAGCTCGGCCCGCACTCCAGCGCCGCCTGGGGCGCCACCGCGACCTCGCTCATCCCGAAGGACCTGGCCCTGGGCGCCGACTTTGTATTCGAGCAGTACAGGGAGGGAGTAGCAGACAGGGCCGCCGAGGAGTCGAGCAGGGCCGCGGCCGCCGAGCAGGGAGGCGGCAGGGCGCGCGACGGGAGGCAGAGGCGCGGCGGCAGGGGCGGAGGGGGAGGAGGAGGAGAAGGAGGAGGCGCTGGGGCCCGACCCGCTTCCGCAGCTGCTGCCGCGCATCGCCACCCCGTCGACGAAGTCCTCCGCGAGCTCGGCCTCGGCGAGTTCGCGTCGGACAGGGGGAAAAACAACGCCTCCTCCGGCTTTGGGATCGGCGGGTCCTCCTCGGCGGGCGACGGGAGGGAGGAGGAAGGGGCAAGGTTTTTGAGGCTGCTGAGGCAGGCTGCAGCTCCGCGGACGATGCTGCAAGGGTAAGGAAGAGAGAGAGAGAAAGAGGGGTAGATTCAGAGAAGAGAAGCGGGAAGCGAGAAGACGAAAGAAAAGAAGCTCATTCGCTGCTCTCGACCTGGACTTTTTCCAAAAAAAAAAAAAACGAGAAAAAAACGAAAAAACAGATCCCAATACCTCCAGCTCATCGCGATGGTTCGCGCCCACCCTTTCCACGAGGACAAGGCTCTGTCGGCGCAGGCTCTCTGGTACGAGCTCTTCGTTTTTTGGTGCTAGTGTTTTTTCCTCTTTCTCGTTTCTCGCTTGCACTTTCTTCCTCTCTTTTCAAAACCGACCCCCCGAGAGGACGATGAGCGAACTCGAAGACGAAGTCGATGGCGATTGAACTGTTTGGTTACTCGAAACCTCGACCTCCTCCACCCACCTCAGCCCCCTCCCCCGAAAAAAATAAAATAAAAAACGCAAAAAAATCTCGAACAAAAAAAGTTTGATGCGCGAGCTCGAGAGAATGCATCCCGCCGCCGCCTCCCTGATCGAATGCAATCGGGGACAAAAGCAGCACTCTTCTCACGTTAAAAAGGAAGAAGGAAAAGAAGGGGGAGGCGCGGAGGAGGAGGAGGCCGGGGCGGCGAGGAAGACGAAGAAGCCGAGGGCGTCCCTCTCGAGCAAAAAGGCGAAACCCGCCGCTGCGCCGCCTGCCGCCGCTTCCTCTTCTGCTTCCGCCGCCGCTGCCTCCTCTTCCCTCGCCGCCGCCTCCCCTTCCCTCGCCGTCCTGGTCGACCCCCGCCCCTGGACCTTGGCCCGCATCGACCCCGGGATCACGGCCCTTCCCGCCGCGCAGGGCGCGGAGGGGGCCGGGGTGATGGGGAAGGACGCGCTCTCGGCCCGCGCCGCCGCCGCCGCCCGGGCCGCTTCGGCCGCCGCCGCCGCGAGCTCGGCCTCCGCCGCCGGAGGGGCGGGGCGGGGGTTGGACGGGGGCGTTCCCGCCGGCAATGCCCTCCTCCTTCTCGAGGGCGTGACTCTGACCGCGTTCGGGTGCCTCGCCAAGCTCGCCGCGGCGCTGGAGCGCTCGGCCTGCGCTCCTCCGAAGGCCAGCGGGGCAGGAGGAGGAGGGGGAAAAGGAAGAGGAGAGGGAAAAGGAAGAGGAGGGGAGTCTCTCCCTCAGAGGCGGGAGAGGGTCGAGCTCGACACAGTCGTCGCCGTCGCGGTCCCCGACGACGGCGGCGTTTGCGACGGCGGCGGCGGCTCCTCACTCTCCCAGTCTGCTGCTGCTGCCGCCGCTGCTGCTGCGTCGGTCCCGGCCGGCGGGGAGCGCCACTCCCAGCGCAGGCACTCGCTGCCCGCGGCCGCCGTCGTCGGAGGAGGAGATGCTGGCCTCGCCCTCGCCCTCGCCGGCGCTCCGTCCGCCGCCGCCGCCAAAGCCCTCGCCCCGCTCCGCGGGCCGGCCGCCGCGGCCGCCCTCGCTGACGACGCCGGCGACGCCCTGCTCGCGCGCTTCGTCGTCTCCCAGCTCTCTCTCGACGCCGCGGCGAGGCTCGCAGCGTTCGAGGGGGCGCTCCTCCTTGGGCCTTCCCCGAGCGACAACTTTCTCGCCCAGGCGGAGCGCTCCGCCGCGGCGCTCGACCTCCTGCGCCGCGCCTCGGCGGCCAGGCTCGCGTGGGAGCCCTCTCTCACGAGCTCGGCTGCGGCGCGGGCCGCTTCGGGAGGATGCGGGGGCGTGGGCTCGCTGATCCGCTCGCTGGCGCGGGCGGTCGCCGTCCCCGCCGAGGCCGAAGAGGCCGAGGAGGCCGACGTCGACGACGACGACGAGGAGGAAGAGGAAGGGGCGCGAAGGGAGCCCTCGCCTCATCTTGAACCTCCTCCTCCCCCCGTCGACGCCCGCACCGCCTCTGCGTCGGCTGCCGCGCTCCTCAGGACGCTCCTGGCCCTGTCAGGGGCCTCGGAGGCGTTCCTTCCCGTCTCGGCGTCGGCGTCGGCGTCGTCGTCGGCGGCCTTCCGAGCTCGCCGCGCCTCGGTCGACGCCGCCCTCCGCTCCAGCGCCTTCGGCACCGGCTCCTCTCCTTCCTCCTCCTCTTCCGGTCCCCTCGCGTCCCCCGTCGTCTCGTCGGCCCGGGGGCTCCACGCGCTGCTCTGCGCGCTGCCGGCGCGGGACAGGCGCCGACTGCTGACCTTCGAGGTCGCCCGCCGGCTCGGCGATCGGCCCGGCGCCTTCCATGCCGAGCTCTCGGCCGCGGCGGCGCTGGCGGACGCCCCCTGGACCGCCGCCGAGGCCGCCGAGGCCGCCGCGGTCGCCTCGGCCGCGGCCTCCTCCGTCGAGGAGGACAGGATGAGGAAGGGAGGAGCGGCGGCAGCAGAGGAGGCGGCCCCTCCTCCTCCGCCTCCGCCGCCTTTTCGCTCGGCCCTCTCCGTGGCGGCGTTCGCCGACGGCGCCGGCGCCCCGGCCCTGGAGGCCCTCGCCGACGACGCCTCGGGGAGCAAGAAGGGGTGGAAGAGGGGCGCGCTGCTCGTGGCCAAGGGAATGGACGTCGAGGGGCTCGCCGTGGTCGTCGCGGGCCTGGCGAGCGGCGCCGCCGGGGTGATCCTGGAGGAGAAGCGGCGTCGGAGGCAGAGGAGGAACAAGGAGAAGAACGAGAACGAGAAGCAGGAGGAGGCGGAGTCGAGCAAGGAAAACGACGGCTCTTCTTCTCCTCCTGTTCCTCATCTTTCCCGAAGGCTGCTGGCGGACGAAGACGCCGTCGTCCCTGCTCTGTCGCTCTCGGTGGCGCCGCTGCGCGCCGACGACCCCGACGTCGCCGACGGCGGCCGGCGCGCCGCCGCCGCCGCACTGGCCGCCGCCGCCGCCGTAGCCAAGCTCGCCGCGTCGAGCGGCTCCGGCGGCGAGGTCCCCCTGTCGCCGTGGGCGCTCGCGACGATGGCCGCGGCGTGCGCTGCCGTGAGGAGGGCCGCGGCGGCGGCGTCTTGAAATAAAAGAACGGAGAGGGAGAGAGAGAGAGAGAACGAAACGAACTTGTCATTTCTTTTGTTTTTTCAGCGTTTGCAATACAACTTCTTGAAAAACGCTCTTCTTTCTATTGCAGAAACGCGCGCGTAGGGTCGACCCCTCCCGGCGGCGGGAGCAGCGCCACCTCTTTCGCCGACGCGGCGATCGCCACGCAGGCATCGGCGAGCCGGAGCACCGCATCCAAGCCCGCGGCGTGCTGCTGCTGCGAGCCGCTCGACCCTTCGCCTCCCCTCGCCGGCGGAGGCTCCCCGCCGACGACGTGCCTCTCGAACGCCTTCGACGCCACGAGCAGCATCTTCCTCAGGAACGCGTCGTCCCTCGCCACGCGCCACACGCGCCCGCCGCGCGTCGCCGAGTGCGAGACCAGCAGCGCCGAGGGCGAGCCGCAGGCCAGCATCTGCAGCTGGAGCTGCGGCATCGCGCTCGCGGGGGGGAGCGGGCGCGGGCCCAGGTCGCCGAGTTCGAAGCGCGCAAAGGGGTTGCCGCCGCCGTCGCCCCTCCCTTTCTCGCCGTCGTCGAAGGCGCGCCCGCCGCTCCTGCGCGCGCTGTTGCGCCCGACGAGCCGGAACGGGCAGACGCACTTGACCTCGACAGGCTCGAGCCAAGAAAGCCCTCGCTCTCCTTCTCCTTCTCCCTCTTCTCCTTCTTCTCCTTCTCCTTTGCCGTTGCCGCCGCTGCTCCTGTGGCGAGCGAGGGCGTCCGGGGAGGCCGCGAGCGGCGGGAGCGGGAGGGAGGAGCCACTGCCGCTGTCGCTGCCGCTGCTGCCGAGGAGGCCCTCCAGGGCCTCTTGGGAGACCATGAGCATGCCCACCTCCTCGAGGGTCACGGACGCCGAAGCCGAAGCCGACGCCGACGCCGACCCCGAAGAAGAAGCCGGGCGCGCCCCTGCCCCTGCCCCTCCTCCTCCTCCTCCTCCTCTTTCGCCGCAGCACCGAAAGAGCTCCCCATGCTGCCGCCCCTTCCCGTCCTTCCTCTTCGCGGAGAGCGCCGACGCGAGCGACCGCAGCGCGGCCGCCTCCGCGGCGTTTCCCCACGCCATTCTGACGGGGACGATCCCCCCTCGAGCGACCTCCTCCGGCGTCCTCTTCCTTCGCTGCTTCGCTCTGCCCGCCGCCTCCTCCTCCTCGGCGAGAAGGGCCGGGGACGAGAGCCCCTCCTTGGCGAAGTCCCAGCGCGGCTGCCGAAGGTGCAAAATGGCGGCTGCGTGCGGGTCCAGGCGCGCGGGAGCGGGAGCGCGGCGTCGGCGGCCTCTGCTGCTGCTGCTGCCGTTTCCGCCGCCTCTGGCACCTCTCGGCGCGCCGACCCGCGCTGCCCCGGCGCCGCCGTCGGCGAGCCCCACCAGCGCGTTGATGTATCCTCCGGTCAGCACTCCCCGGTGGAGCAGCTTCGTGAGAGGGGAGTCGTCCTGGCGGACCCTGGCGGGGTCGACAGTCTGCTGCTGCTGCTGCTGCTTCTGCGGCGGCGACGAGGTCTGGGGTTGGACAGGGTGCCGAGGAGGCAGCGGGACGATCGACGCCGAGCTCGAAGAAGAGCGCAGCTCCTCCCACGTCAAGGTCGCCACGGGCCAGCGGGTATTGGGCACGCTGCCTCGCAGCGGCGTCGCCATGATGGCGCGGCGACCGCGAACTGCACGGAAGCCAGACGCCCCCGCTCGAAAACGAGTGCCAGAGGAAAACAATTGAGAGTGATGACGAGAGGGCGATCAAAATTCACACTTGCAATTGGAATTTCGATTCGCACCTTTTCCCTTGCTCTGCTGCGCCTCTTTGTCCGCTTTTTTTCTCTCTTTGACTTGCGTCAGGGAGCAAAGAAGATAATTTCCTGCAGAGCAACGTTTTAAGGAAACAACGATCGGAAGGAGAAGATAGGCAGTCCTCAATATCTTCTCCGTTCCTCCCTCTGCCTTCTTAATCTTCTTCTCTCCTTTTTATCTTCTTTTTCAACCCAAACTATGTCGTACGCTCCCCCCGTCATCTCCGGAGGCGGCGCCACCGCCGGCGCGGGCCCGGCAGGCAGCGAGTTCGTCGCCCCGGCGGCCACCTTCGCCGGCCAAGGGTTCCTGTCCCCGGGGCCCGCCTGGGGCGGGGACCAAGGAGCCCTCGCACCCGTCGCGACCCAAGCCACCATTCAGCTCCCGCCTCAGCCGCAGGCGGCCGCGGCGCCGCCGCCGCCGCCGGCACCGCAGGGAGACGCCCCGCCCCCTCCTCCTGCCGCGCCGGGAACCTCTCCGGTGCTGCGCCGCAAGTGCCTGCTGGTGGCGTGCAACTACCAGGGGACCTCGGCCGCCCTGAAAGGCTGCGGCAACGACCAGCAGTGCATGCGCCACTGCCTCACGACGCGCTTCGGCTTCCGCGATGGCGAGATCCTGGCCCTGTTCGACGGCCAGCCCGACCCGCGCCTCTGGCCGACGAGGGCCAACGTCTTGGCCGCCATGCGGTGGCTCGTCGCGGACGCGCGGGCAGGGGACTCGCTGTTTTTCCACTACAGCGGGCACGGGGCGCAGACGCAGGACTGGAGCGGCGACGAGGCGGACGGGTACAACGAAGTGAGGGGCGCTTTTTTGTTTGCTCCTCTCCGCCTTTTTTTCAGACGCCTTTCTCTTCGTCTCAAGCTCTCAGCTTTTGGCTCACCTCCTCTTCTCGCCTGCCCCCACCCCCACCCCCCCCCAAAAAAAAAAATCTCTCTGCTCTCTCCCTCAGACCCTCTGCCCCTGTGACTTCCGAAACGGCGGGGGGATGATCGTCGACGACGAGCTCAACGCGGTGCTGGTCAACCCCCTGCCCGCGGGCGCGGTGCTCACCGCCGTCGTCGACGCGTGCCACTCGGGCTCGGTCCTCGACTTGGAGTTCCGCACCGAGTTCAGCGGCGCCGCCGCGTCCTGGCAGCAGGAGTACTCCAGGAGGCCGTCGAGGCCCAAGGGCACGGCCGGGGGCATCGCGCTGGCGTTCTCCGCGGCGCGCGACGGGCAGGTCGCGGCCGACACCGCGGCGCTGAGCGGGACGGTCTCGACGGGGGCGGCCACGTTCGCGTTCATCTCCGCGGTCGAGAGGGACGGCGCGAACGTCAGCCTGGGCAGGCTGCTGCACTCGATGCACGAGCTGCTGTCGAGGTCGATCGGGACCGCGGCCGGGGACGGGGCCGGGGGCTCCGCGGCGGCGCCGGCGATGCCCTCGCTCGGCGGCATCCTCGGGCAGCTGCTCGGCGTCAACCTGGGCGTGGGGCGCGGCGGTCAGAACCCAGTGCTGACTGCCTCCTCGGCGGTCGACCTGAACTCGCCGATCAGGCTCTGAGTCGTCTCTGTTTGACAGAAGATGGGTGTAAGAGAAAGAGGAACAGTTTCAGGTCAATTTCTCACCTCTTCCTTTCTCAAAGGGCCGCGCGTCGCTGTTGCTGTTGTTGTAGTAGTAATAAGGAGGGAGCGAGAGACGGAGAGAGTTGAGGTCGAGGTCGAGGTCGAGTTTTTTTCCCCTTTCGCCGAACAACGTAGCACCTCACTTTTTCCTTTGAGTTCTTTCTCTTTTTTTTCCTTGGGAGGAGAGCGCATTCCTCTCTCTCTCTCTCTCTTTCGCGAGATGATGCTGAGCCGCGCCCCAGGCCTGTGCCGCCGCGTGACTGCCGCTCGAGGTAAATAGACGGATGGAGAAGACGGCGAAAAGACAAGTCTGGCAATTGTCGGCCAAACACCAAACCGACGTGGCGTTTGATCGCCCGCTCTATTCTCGCTCTTGCGTGTTTTCTCCTCGAGGACTTGGCCGATTCCTCTTGTCGCTTGGGACATGCTGTCTTGTCAAAGTCCTCTACCTAACGCTTGTCTCAATTGGCCGAAAAAAAACACGCTTGCAACCACAGCCGACGTCCGGAGGTTTGCGATGATGTCGACGACGACGGCGGCGCTGCCGCAGTCAGTGGTGTCGACGCTGCATTCTTCTCCTCCTGCTGCTGCTCAGCTACCGCGCCCGGCCTCCCTGATGCGCTCGCTGTGCGTGGTCGCCGCTGCAGGTGTGTCGTCGTCGGAGTGATTTAGAAAGCGAAAGAGAGATTATTTCCAAGAGAGAGAGCAAGGGAAGAGGCCAGCGATTGGCTCTAGTACGCCGGAAAAAACTCACCCCTCGCAAAAACCTCGACCCTGAAACACACTCACTCAAAACCCAAGGCCCGCGCCGAGCCCTCCCTCGCCGCGCGCTCCGAGGGGGAGCAGCGGCAGCGAACAGGAGCTGCTTCGCCTCCTCCTCCTCGTCGTCGTCTGTGTCGTCGTCGAGGAATCATTCTTCTTCCTCTTCCTCCAGCGTCTCCGCTTCCGCCTCTGCCGAAGCGGCGACGGCCTCCTTCGCGCCGCCGCCGCCGAGGGACACGGTCATCACCTCGCACCCTTCCTGCAACGTCCCGGACTCGGTCTACGACAAGATGGGCAGCAACCTGCACCGCAGGCCGGACCACCCGATCTGCATCATCAAGGAGGCGATCTACGAGTACTTTGATTCGCTGGAGGCCGCGGCGGGCACTTCGCAGTTCAAAAAGTTCGACGACCTGCCGTGCGTCGTGCCCGCGACGAGCAACTTCGACGCCGTGCTGGTCCCCGCCGACCACGTCTCCCGCAGCCCCAACGACACCTACTACGTCGACGACGCCACCGTGCTGCGCTGCCACACCTCGGCGCACCAGCTCGACACCCTGCGGGCCGGGGAGAAGGCCTTCCTCGTCACGGGAGACGTCTACCGTCGCGACTCGATCGACGCGTCGCACTACCCGGTCTTCCACCAGATGGAGGGCGTCCGCGTCTTCGAGCCCGCAGAGTTTTCCTCGTCCGGCAGCAGCGGCAGCGGCAGCGCAGACGACGCCGTCGCTGCCGGGACGGCGCACGCCGAGCGGGAGCTCAAGCGCGTGCTCGAGGGGCTCGCGCGCCACCTCTTCGGCTCGGAGGCCGAGACGCGCTGGGTCGACGCCTTCTTCCCGTTCACGGAGCCCAGCTTCGAGCTCGAGGTGCTCTTTCGCGGGGAGTGGCTCGAGGTCCTCGGGTGCGGCGTGATGCAGCGGGAGATCCTGCGCAACGCGGGCGCGGACGCCGCCGCCGAGCGGGACGGGGGGGGCCCGCGCGCCGCGTGGGCGTTCGGGCTCGGGCTCGAGCGGCTCGCGATGGTCCTCTTCGGGATCCCGGACATCCGCCTCTTCTGGTCCGGGGACCGGCGGTTCCTGTCGCAGTTCCGGGCCGGGGACCTCGGCGCGAGGTTCAAGCCGTTCTCCAAGTACCCGCCGTGCTTCAAGGACGTGTCGTTCTGGCAGCCTCGGGCGGGGGGCGAGGCGGGGGCCTCGGCCCCCCGCGCGTCCTCGGCCCCGGGGGGCGGGCCGGTCTCGGAGAACGACCTCTGCGAGAAGGTCCGCGGCGTCGCGGGCGACCTCGTCGAGTCCGTCTCGCTCATCGACGCCTTCACGCACCCTAAGACGGGCCGCGACTCGGCGTGCTACCGGATCGCGTACCGGTCGATGGAGCGGTCTCTGAGCGACGAGGAGGTCAACGCGATGCAGGAGACGGTGCGCGGCCTGCTGGCGACCGAGCTCGGCGTCGAGCTGAGGTGAAGAAGAAGAAGAAGTCGAGCTGTTTTTTTTTTCCTCTTCTCGCGCTCCGTTTTCCCTCGTTCTTGCGCGCTCTTTCTCTTGTTGCTTTTTTTTTATTTGTCGAGAGGAGACTGCGAGAGACGAAGAGGAGAGAGAAAAACTGTGTTTTTTGTTTTCCCGTAAAAGAAACATCAATTTTGGCAAGCCTACTTTTTTAAGATTTCTAAATTTTCATTTCTTTCACATCAAGTTTTCCCAACCTCTCTCTCTCTGTCCCTCTCGGCTCTTTCCGCTTCCTCTGCCTCCTCGCGAGTAAGCAGCCCGCGGCTCGTCGACACGGCCGTGATCGAGTCGAGCCCGAGGCAGAAGGCGCCTTCAGCAGGAGCCTCTTCGCCCCCCTCGCCACCGTCGCCGCCGGTTTCGACATTGCCGTCGCCTGTCGACGGAGACGGCGGCAGCGGCGCCGGGGCCAGCCCCAGAGAGACGACCCTCGCGGCGTTCATCGACACGCGGGCCTCGACGAGCCTGCCCCTGTGCGTCAGCAGGAAGCGGGAGAGGGGCAGCTCGGCGGTCGTCCAGCCGTTGTCGGTTCGGCTTTCGTCGCCGCCGCTTCCGCTGCCGCCGCTGCCGCTGCTTCCGCCCGCTCTCCTCCTCGCCTCCGCTCCCTTCCTCGCATCCGGGGCGAACAGGAACGCCTGCCACACGTCGTGGCACCCTCCTCCGGCGCCGTCGCCCACGAGCCAGTTCTCGGTGCGCAGAGAGACGACCCACGGCCTGCCGTCGGCGTTGCGGACGCGCAAGCGCAGCGCGTCGAACGCCGAGAGGTCGAGCGGCGGGGAGGAGCGGAGGGGCGGGGGGGGAGAGGAGGAGGAGGAGGAGGAGGAGGAGGAGCCCGCTTCTTCGCCGCTGCTGCTGCTGCTGCTTGCCGCCGTCCTCTCCCCAAAAGGACTCTCTTCGGCGTCACCTTCGCCTCCTCCGAGCTGCACGGTCATCCCCGCAAACCCCGATCTCGCCCTTCCCGAGGCACCGGCGCAGGCGAGCGCGCCGCGAAACTCCGCCGTCCCCGGGAAGAGTCGCGAAGGGGACAGAGAGGCCGCGGTGGTACCTCCGTGCGCCGCGTCACTGAAGACCTTCCACCGGGCGAGGTCTCGGGGTACGGAGAAGGAGGCGAGGAGGCGGTGGGAGGGCGGGTGCGGGTCGCGGACTGTGTGTTGAGTTTTTTTTGAGGGGGGGTTGAGGTTGAGAGCTGAAAACGAGCAAAGCACCGGCTTGAAAACGAGATTCGCATTGTCAGCCCTTCCGCTCTCTCTCGTCGAGCACGCCCTTTGTTTCTCTGAAGAGAGCAAATGGCTAAGAGGAAGGAATTATCACCTGCGTCCAGGTAGTCCTTGGTCGTGCGCACGAGGCGGCGGGCCCAGCGAGACATCATTCGTTTTTTTTTTTTTTTTTTGTAACACGAAGAACAAAGAGTTTGGAAAAAAATAGGCAAAGAAAAAGGGAGAGTATCACTTCCCCGAAGAAGAGCCGAAGAGCCTCCTCGCGACCTCGCGCGCCTGTGCCCCGCTCTCGGCCCTGGCCCCTCCCAACGCGCTCGCGTTCTCCTGCGCCCTGCGCACCAGGAACGCGCAGACCACGGCCAGGTCCCCGTAGGCCAGGATCTTGAGCGCGTCGAACCCTCGGGCGGCGAGGCCGAACGTCAGCGAGTCCGCCATTCCCAGGAGCTGGCCGAAGGAAACGGGGGACGCGCCGGGGTCGAGGTTCCTGGCGCTCATGCCGGCGACGGCAGCCTCGACGCTCCTGCGGTTGTGCGACTGCGGTTGTGCGAGGGAGGAGAAAGATGAGAAGTGAGTTATTTTGTCTCTCCGAAGGGGGGGGAAAGAAACTTCAAAAAAAAGGAGAAGAGAAAAGAAAAGACGCACCGCGACCAGCAGGTGCGCCCTCCCCTCTTTCACGCCGTCGAGCAGCGAACCAACCACGGCATCGTAACACGCGTGCGTCTCCTGTATTGTCCCGTGAACGGGGTCCGGCAGTCCCATTCGCATCGCGAAGGAGCGCTCCGCCGCCAGATAGGCCCCGCGCACGGGCTTGGCGCCGTGAGCGAAGCCCTCGAGGCGGGCACGAAGCGCGTCGGCGGCGACCCTCCGCGGCGCCGACTTCAGGTAGCACTGGTACGTCTGCATTATCGTCGGACCGCCTGGCTGAGAAGAGGAAGAAGAAGTTAAAGGCCTGTTGAACTCCCGCATCGCCCTGAGAGCGAGGACGTCGATCTGCGGCTGCAGCCAGGTCTGCTCGGCGTCGACGATGACGCGCGTGGTGCCTCCCCTCGCAGCGGCTGCAGCGCCGATCCTCCGCAGCCTCTCCTCGCCCCTTCTGAGCGCCGAGACTTCCGCCTCCGTCATCTGTTTCGAGTCCAGGGCTTTCGTCAAGAGGCGGTTGAAGGCGTCGTCGCAGGCAAGGGCGCCCCTGTCGAACAGAGGGAGGTCGCTCTTTGCAATTCTGGCCGCCTCCTCCGACGCCAGCACGACGGCGGCGCTGGCTTTTTCGAGGACGAGCGGAGGGACCAGCGCGCTCACTTTGACCGCGATCCACGAGGGGCGCCCCTCGCGAGGGGAGGGGCGCGCCTCGGCGACGGACGCGAGGAAGAGCGCGGCCGCGGCGTCCCGGGCGGCGTCGGGGTCCTTGGTCCTCTTCTCCTCCTCCGTTTCATCCTCGACCGCCTCTTCGGCGGCGTAGTTGAGGATGGAGCCCACGCCGGCCTCTGCAAGCCTGTCCGCGACCCTCGAAGCCTCCTCGGCGGTGGCTCCGGCGCAGAAGTGGGGGTAGAGAGAACGAGCCAAGACAGCGTCGACCGCCGCGCGGCGTGCCGAGGCAAAGAGACCTTTCTGTCTCTCTGTAGGAGCGTAAGCCGCCGCGACCTTTCCCACGAGCCAGGGCGGGGAGAAAGCGCAGGAGCCCAGCACGGCGGCCGAGCGGATGAGCTGCCACGTGGGGACGGACGCGAAGGAGGTCTCGGTGTCCTCAAAGTCGATCGGAGGAGACGAGGGCGAGGGCAAGGGTGGAGGAAGCGGAGGCGAGGGAGGAGAGGAAGGGCCGGGCTGCTCGACCTGGCGCCGTCTCTTTTCTTGGTCGCAGGAGGGGGACGATGGTCCCTCGCTGCCGGAGTCGGACTCCTCGACCGCGGCCGTCGCCGGGGAGGAGGTCGCGGCCTGTTGAAGGTTGGGGGACGGCGACGACGAGGAGGTCGAGGTTGAGACAAAAGGAACGAACGAATGCCCTCGACGGTAGTTTTACCATGGCTCTTCCTTCCTCCGCTTCTCTCTCCGCCTTTTTTCTTACCGCGCGGGATGCAGGGGAGAGCGATTGGAAGTGTCGCGTGGCATCTCGGGCGCGCCTCGCGGCTCCCAGGAGGAGCGCGGCGCGCGAGAGCATGGCGTCCCCCCCCCCTTTTTTTATCTCTCAGAGTGAAGCACGGCGCGACTTGCTCGCAAGCCCACATCTCTCTTCTCCTTTGTCAGCTCCCGTCTGCTCTTCTTTTCTTCCTTTTTTTCAAACAGACCAAAATGAGCTTCGCCATGACCGCCAACTTCTTCTACGCCGTCGTCGTCGCCGGCCTCGCGTACAACGTGTTCATCCTCTACGCCGGCGCGAGCGCGGCCAAGCTCGCGCTGAGCAAGTAGGAGTTTTGTAGAAGAGGAAGGAAAGGAAAGGAAAGGAAAAGGAAAAGGAAAGGAACAATCGCGAATGGATTTCATCTGTTTCTCCAGCGTCCACGTTCTTTTCTGAAGCCTTTTTTCCCCTGTTCCGCGTGATAAGAGACGAGATGCTTTTCGTTCGGGAGGGGACAATCGCTGTGTAAAAACGGACGCCCCGGGCCTCCCAACTCCAAAAGCACGGAGAAAAAGCGTTTCAATTTCTCCTCTCTCTTCGCCCATCGACCCTCGCTGTCATATTTTTTTCTTTTTTTCTCTTTCAAGGACGACGACGAGAAGAAAAAACTCTCTCAATGGCCCTCTCCACCTTCTTCCGCCGCGGCCTGCTCTCCCTGGGAGCCGTGGGCGTCGCTGGGACGGCCGCTCTGGCCTACGCGGGTTCGCACGACGACGAGCCCAACCCGGAAGTGAGTCTTCTCTTGCGACGGGAGAGCTGACCGAGCGAGCGGGCGAACGAGACGACGTCGTCGACGACGAGCGCTTTCCGCATTCCGCCTTTTGCCCCTGTCTCTCTCCCCCGCGCCTCCCTTTACCACTCTCTTTCTTTCCTCTCTTCCAACGCGATCACTGCGAGCTGTTTCAAGCCTGAGAGGCCGAGACAAGTTACTTTAAGGATGAGCAGCAGGAGAAACGCGAGGTTTCTTCTTTTGGGCGCGCCTCCGCTGGAAACGGAAAACGAATGCCCTCTCGCTTTCGACCTCGACCCTCTCGACCTCACCCTCTTCTTCCTCCTCCCCGCTCCCTCCGCTCCCCACGAGAAAACGCCCAGGTCGCCCGCGTCGCCCTCGCCGACAGGCTCCCCACGCGCGAGGACGCTCTCAGCGACTTCAGGGCCCGGGCCAGACAGCAGTCGCAGGCCTCGACCTCCGCGCCGGTCTTCGACATCCTCGTCGTCGGCGGCGGCGCGACGGGCACTGGCGTCGCGTTGGACGCGGCGACGCGCGGCCTCTCGGTCGCCCTCGTCGAGCGCGACGACTTCGCCGCGGGCACCAGCTCCCGGTCCACGAAACTGGTGCACGGCGGGGTGCGCTACCTCGAGCGCGCCTTCAGCAAGCTCGACCTCGGCCAGCTCAAGCTTGTCTTCGAGGCGCTCCACGAGCGCAGGAGGCTGCTGGCCAACGCGCCGCACCTGACGAGCGAGCTCCCGATCATGATGCCGTGCTACCGGTGGTGGGAGGTGCCTTACTTCTGGGGTGAGAGAGTTTTTCGTCTGTTTGTTTGATTCGGAGAGCTTTGTCTGAGGGGAGAAGAGGAGCGAAGGGGGAAAAAGAACGAGGGAAAAAATAAGAAGAAACTCTTCTCCGCCTCTTTAACAAACTCTCCCTCCCTCCCTCGCTCCGCACGCAGCCGGCCTCAAGGCCTACGACGCCGTCGCAGGAGGGGCGGGACTGACGATGTCCCGCTACGTCAGCCCGCGCGAGGCCCGCCGCCGCTTCCCGACGCTTTCTCCCCGGGGCCCGCCGGGCGCCGGCGGCATCGGCGGCAGCGGCGGCACCGGCAGCGGGAGCAGCGGCAGAGCCGAGGGCGCTCCCTCCTCTCCCGCCCCTCCGACCGCCGCAGCCGCTGCTTCATCCGACTCCTCCTCCTCCTCCGAGCAGGCCTCGGCCCGGCCCTCGCTCAAGGGCGCGATCGTCTACAGCGACGGCCAGTTCGACGACGCGAGGCTCTGCCTCGCGCTCGCGCAGACGGCCGCGGCAGCCGGAGCGCGCGTCGCGAACTACGCGGAAGTCACGCGACTGATGCGCGACGAGGCCACCGGAAAGGTCGTCGGCGCCTACGTCAGGGACGCGCTGGCCGGGCCCGGGGGGAAAGAGATCCCCGTGAGGGCCAAAGTCGTGGTGAACGCGGCGGGCCCCTTCGCGGACGAGGTCCGCAGGATGGTTGGGGCCGCCGCCGACCCAAACGACGGCAGCAAGAAGACGAAGAAAAAGAAAAACTCCTCTGCCTCCGCTTCTCCTCCTCCTCCCTTCCGGAAGATGATCCAGCCCTCCTCGGGAGTCCACGTCACGCTCCCCGACTACTATTCCCCCTCCGACACGGGCCTGATCGTGCCCAAGACGGCAGACGGCCGCGTCGTCTTCCTGCTGCCGTGGCACGACGCGACGATCGCCGGCACGACTGACGCTCCCTGCGCCGTGGAGGCCCTGCCGCGCGCCACCGAGGCCGAGGTCGCCTTCATCCTCGACGCCGTCAAGCCCTACCTGACGGTCGCCGTGCGGCGCTCCGACGTGCAGAGCGCGTGGTCGGGCGTCCGCCCGCTGGCGGCGGACCCGGACGCCGAGGACACCGCCTCGACGTCGAGGGACCACGTCGTCGCCGTCGACCCCCGCTCCGGGCTGGTCACGGTCGCGGGGGGCAAGTGGACGACCTACCGCGCGATGGCGAGGGACGCGGTCGACGCCGCGGTGGCCGCCGGCGCGCTTGCCGCCGCCCGCGGCTGCTCGACGGCCGCGCTGCCACTCGTCGGCGCCGCAGGCTGGTCGCGCGCCCTGTTCGCCGAGGTCGCGCAGGCGTACACCGTGCCGCACCGCCCCGGGGCTATCGACACGCGCGTCGCCCGGCACCTGGCGCGGTCCTACGGCGGCCGCGCGCGGCTGGTGACGCAGCTCGCCGAGGACGAGGGGCTCGGCCGCAGGCTCGCGCGTGGCCACCCCGAGCTCGAGGCCGAGGTGGCGTACGCCGCCCGCCACGAGATGTGCGAGACGGCGGTCGACTTCGTGGCCCGCAGGACGCGCCTCGCGTTCGTCGACGTGGCCGCCACGGAGCAGGCCCTGCCGCGCGTGCTCGAGATCATGGCGAGGGAGAAAGGGTGGGGGTTCTGGAGGAGGCGGCGGGAGCGGGAGCGGGCCGAGGCGTTCCTTCAGACGTTCAAGGGCGGAATGTAGGTAGTTTTTTTGCGTGCAATTTTATTTCTTGCCTGTTTCCTTTTGAGAGAGAGAGAAAGAGTAAACAATAACAGCGATGGGCGACGTGGCACGAGAGGTTTCTGCTTCCGTGCAATTCACCCGTCGAGAGCCGTTTTAATGGGGAGGGAAAAAGGTTGAAAGAAAAAGGGAAAAAAAGGCGACGGGCCCGAAGTTTTTTTCGCCACAACTGTTTTCCCCCCCTTTCATAAAAAAAAGAGAGGACTTGCCTCTTTCTTCGCGCTTCGATTCCTCCCCTACTCAAGCTGCCAGGTCGGTCGTTGCTGATTTGAAGAATGCGAGAGGCACCATCGATGCACTTGCACGCGAGCGCGCGCGAGAGAGAGAGAGAGAAAAGGAGCCTTTGATTGGCTTGACACTAGATGCGATTTTCGTCCACTAGCGTTTGCGGCCAGCGGTCCCCCACCATCGAAATTCTGGTAGCGTCGCGCAGGCGCCGCCGAGCCTCTTACGAAGCATCTGAGACCACAGAGCGATACTAGAGACCATGATGTCACGCCCGGTGCTGGTTCTGGGGCATGAAGCGAACCCAAAAAGGGGGTAAAAAGAGCCTCGTTGAAGGAGGGAGGCCAAGCAGCAAAATCTCGCGAATCGGTTACGACCCCTCGGCCCTCATCATCACCTCGAAATCGCTCCGTCGAGCTCACGCCTCCTTCCAGCCCCTTTCATCACTTCTCTCCCAAACAGGTCCGCGTAAAAGAGTTCTCATAATGCTGCGCAGAACACTCGTGCTCGCGTGCCTCGCGCTGCTGGCCGGTGAGTTGAAAACCATGTTTTTCTTTTTTCTTGAGGGAGGAGAAGGTTGGTGAAGGTCGTCCTTTGCCGATTTCATCATTCGCCGTTTCCTCTCGGCCGGATCCCGCGCCCCCTATGCAAGCGTCTCTATCCCTCTTTTTCCTTCTCGGATGGTTTGCATTGAGCAGTTCTTCGACGTCTTTGAGAAGGACGGAAAAGAAAGTACCCGCTGAGCGGGAGAGAACGCAAGACGGTCCGAGATACTTGTCCTTTGCGGTCGAGAGAGAGCCGCCTTCTTAGAACCCCCCTTCTTAGAATCCGAGAGGGGCTCGCCCGCTCGGCGCATCGGCTCGCCCTTTTTCTCATTACCAAAAAAAACTATCCCTCCTCCCACTCAAAAAAAAAACCAAAAAAATATCAGCCTCAGCCAGCGCCGCCTCCTCCGACTCCGGCCCCGCCCCGGCCCCCGGCCTTCCCTCCAAGTCGTCGGCCGCCGCTCGCAGCGCCTCCTCCGGCGCCCCCTCCCCGGCCCCCCTCGACGGAGGCTCCCCGTCCCCGGCCCCCGAGCCGAAGAAGAAGGAAAGGGCCCCGGCGCCGCTCTTCAACTATTTCGCCAACGCAAACCACTCGACCTTCTCGACGACCTGGCTCGCGATCAAGGCGGCGCACCTCGACGAGTACCTCAACAGGACGGACCTGGCCATCACCTTCTTCGCCCCGACCAACGCGGCCTGGGAGCGGCGGCTGCCCTCGATCACGCGCGACCTGGGCCTCGACGTCAAGGGCCTGCTCTCCGAGGGCAAGTCGCAGGTGCTCAACGAGATCCTCAAGTACCACATGCTCTCCGTCAGGATGGACTTTGAGCGCCTCTCGTCGCAGTCGAAGGTCACAACCACGGCCAACCTGTGCTCAGACGCGAAGGACCTCGAGATCGCCGAGGGTGGCGCCGGCAACGGGCCCGACGCCGGCAGGGGCAGGATCGCCCTCCTGACCTCAGGCGATGGATACGCGACGCTCCTCGACCGCGGCGTCAAGGTCAGCAGGAACATCGTCTACGCGATCGACGACGTCCTCCTCCCCTCCGCCGTGACGGTGCCCACCATGCAGGCCCTCGGACAGAAGGACCTGCTCAAGATGTCCGCCGAGGTCTGGGCCGACAAGGACCTGATCGAGCACCTGAGCAGCGTCTCGAGCGGCGGCGCGGCCGCGCCGGCGGCGCAGCCGCTGCCGAGCGAGTTCCGCAGGCACCGGAGCCCCTCCTCTTCGGGTGGCGGCTCGCGCGCTTCCTCTTCTTCGGGGTCTTCCTCTTCCAGCAGCAGCAGCAGCAGCAAGAACAAAAAGAAGCACGACGACGAGGGCAGCGACGGCGGCGACTTTGACGACGGCGCGCCCGTCTCGGTGCGCAGCGCCGACAACGGCGCGGACGACACGTCGAGCGACGCGACCGGCAACTAGATGGTTTCTTTGATGCCTCTGTTCCCGCGAAAGCACTCGAACGCTCGCTTTTCTGTGTGCAGTCGGCACCGACTGAGGTGAGCACGTCTCCCCACTCGTCGAGTATAAAAAATACAAAAAAACTTGAAGCTTTCTTTTTCCTTTCTTTTTCTTTTCCTCGTTCGCGACGATGCCATTAACCCCTTCCTTTTCTCTTCTTGGTCGTGTTTTTCGGTGTCCGTCCCCCCCTCTGATGTGTAAGAATTCTACAACGGAATCAATTTGGCTCCATGCGTTTGTTTATTGGCGCTTTCTGTTTTGGGGGGGGAGAAGGAAAGAAAGAGGAGAAGAAAACAAAAACTCCTCCCTGCCTTCGCTCCTCGTCCGCCTTCACTCCCCCTCGCCCTCTTCCTTCTCGTCGTCCCTGGCGAAGACGAACACCCCGCCTCCGCCGGCAGTCTGCCTCCCAATCAGCGTCGTCTCGTCCAGGAATGACAAGAGGTACTCGCCTCCGGCGGCGTCCCTCGCGGAGCCCAACACCCTGTCGACGAGCACCCTCGCGGGCCGCAGCAGCGGCCCCAGGAGGCCGGCGACCGCGCCCGAAGGGCTCGAGGCGGCGACGCCCTGCGCGCTCAGCGGCACCCCGACCTCGGCGGACCGCAGGAACAGCAGCAGATCCTTTTGGAGATCCCCCCTCGGGAGCAAGGCCGGCGCGAGCAGCGCCTCGGCCGCCCGGGAGGGAACCGCTTTGCCGAGGGCCGCGCGGTCGAAGACGAGCCGCAGCCTCCTGCGCGCTCGGGCCTCGTAGCGCGCCGAGACCGTGGCGGTGAGCGAGTCGAGCAGCGGCGGGAGGCGGAAGGTGATGACGTTCCTGACGGGGGCGAAGGAGGAGGAGGAGCCCGCGGGCGGCAGCGGATCGAACTCTTGATAAATCTCCGCCACCCGCGGGAAAGGGAGCCCGCCCGGCAGGAAGGCGGAGGCCGTCGCGGAGCCGAGGGAGCCCGCCGCCTCGGACGCGGCTAGCAGGGGGGCGACGTCGAGCGCCGTCGTGTAGAGGAGGCGCCAGCGGCCCGGCAGCAGCGGCGAGACGCCCCTGCCGCCGCCGTCTTCTCCTGCTTCCCCTTCCTCCCTCTCTTTGCCTTCGTCGGCGAGGGCGAACGCCGCCTCGAGGGCGAGCACGGCCTCCTCTATGGCTCCCCTGGCGGCGGCGCTGGCCGAGCCGCCCCGGCCGCAGCCGACGAGCGCCGAGAGGAGGTCGGCCTTGAGGGCAGGGACGGAGGAGGCGGAGGTCGAGGCCGGCGGCGGGGAGAGCGCCACGGCGACCAATCGTCGCGAGCGGGGAGCCGCTGCTGCAGGGATGGCGCCTCTGCTGCTGCTGCTGCTGCAGCGGCCTCGAGAAGAGCTCGAGAGGGTTCGACGCAAGGGTGCACCTCGCATGGTGTGCCCTTTTGCCGTTCCGGTTCGAGGTGACGACGGGAGAGTTGCGAGCAGCGGAAAAGAGAGCAGCGATCGAAGAGAGAGAAGAAAGAGAGAGAGAGAGTGAAAAAAGTTGGCGCTCCACTGGAGCTCTGGTCTGCATTTCGTGCGCTGCACACTTTCGACGAGCTCCAGCCGGCCGCGAGAGCGAGAGAGGGCTCATTCATCATTCGTCTCGCGCTGCTTCTCCCTGGAAACCGCCCCAAACATCCCTCGAGACACGCTCCCTTGTACTCACGTGTAGCGACACCAACTCTCCGTCTGCCGCTGGGATAGGAGCAGAGACCGAGGGAGCGATGCAAGCGGGGGAGGAAGACGGAAGGATGGGTGTCGACGTCGACGTCGACGTCGAGCTCGACGCCGCCGACGAAGACAACTCCGCCGCTACCGGGACCCTCCCTCCGCCGCCCCCCGGGAGGACCGAGGGGGTGTCCTTCGCCACCTTCTGCGACCTGCTCGAGGCCCTGCAGGAGGAGCCCAGGCACACGCGCAGGGTCGAGATCGTGAGGGACTTTCGCGAAAGGTACTTGACGGGCCGGAGGAGGTTCCCGGCGGCCGTGCTGCAGAGGCAGCAGAACGAGGAGCGGCCCGGAGGCGGCGCCGGCGGCGGGCCCGCCCCGGGCGGGGGAGGAGGAGGAGCAGGAGGAGAAGGAGGGGGCGCGGCGGCCAGGGGGAAGTCCGCGCTCGCCTCCCTGCGCCCCGGGCAGCTCCGCGCCGGGGTCGCTTCGAAGCGGGCGGTGCTCGGCTTCCTGGGCAAGAGGAGGGCGCTTCCGGCGTCGCTCGTCAGGACTGCCGGCGGGGGCGGAGGGGGGAGCGGAGGAGGAGGAGGAGGAGGAGGAGGAGGCGCAGGCGCAGGAGCGAGGGGAACGGCAACGAAAACGGAGGAGCAAGAAGACGCCGACGGCGGCAGCGCCAAGGAGGGCAACGGCGACCTCTTCCAGTTCTACCGGCTCCTCTTCCCGTCGCTCGACGACGAGCGCGGGCGCTACCACCTCAAGGAGAAGCTGCTCGCCAAGGCTCTGTGCAATGCCGTGGGACGCGGGGACCCGAAGAATGACTCCGGTGAGTTTTTCCTTTTTTTGAT
>Ga0315289_10003085_pt1 | contig 25294 bp, 22 predicted proteins | sample YL17G11_40_MG_FD_203452 | JGI IMG/M metagenome (GOLD analysis project Ga0315289, IMG submission 203452) | Sediment microbial communities from Yellowstone Lake, YNP, Wyoming, USA - YL17G11_40 | ecosystem: Environmental > Aquatic > Freshwater > Lake > Sediment | place: USA: Wyoming | collected...
GTCTACCTGGGCGCCATCTTACCAGATCGCGCCCGAGAGAACCGCCGCTAACCTCCTCCTCCTCCCCAGCTTTCAACTACGGATGGGACAGGCTCTGAAGCGGGACTGGGCACTGATCGTGTCGTGGGCTGTCGGCGGGCTCGGCCTGTTTGCTACTTTCTGTGTGCTGGCGTTCATCTACCCCCCGTACATCGCGTTGTTCACATACATGGGCGTCTATCCCGTACCGCCCCTGACAATGGTCCTCATGCGTGTTAGTCACCTGGCGACCAGCGGGTGGTGGCTCGGGGCGATAGGGGTACTAGCCGCGTGCCTGGCACTGTGGCTCGCGCGGCGAACCGAGGCGGGGCGGCTCCGTCTGTCGGCGAGCGTCCGGCGCTGGCGCAACCTACTGGTGGGCCTTGGTGTGGCCGCCGCGATGATCGGCGTTGTCGGCGTGCCCCTGGTCTGGGTGCCGATCTACCTGCTGTTCGTGCACTTTGAGCGCCAGGTGGGTGGCCAGTAGACGCTGCTCCGTGCGCGCCGGCCCGGAGCGCGCCTCGCAACGTGAGGGGGGTAAAGGGGTAGAAGATACATGGTATTGGGGGTCAGGGGACATGGGTGTAGCGCCGGTGGCGGCGGGGGACGGGCATGCTCTGCGCTGCATTCCGCCACCGCCAGCGCGCCACGCAAGACGGTCAATCCCGGCGCGACGGGAATGCCTCCCTAGCGCACGACACCAAGGGCGGCGGTGCGGCGCGGGGAACGTCGGCAGGCGCGTCGCTTGCCGGGGACACGGGACGGCCTGAGGAGGCAGGACGATGCTGGAAGAGCGGCTTCGATTGGACGTCGCCGCAGTTGCCCGACGGACGTCCGAGGGACGCCAGGCCGGACAGGACCTGGACGAGGCGCTCCTGCATGCGTGCAAGGAGGTGCACGGCGACCGAGGCGTGGCGGCGTTCGGGGCGATGCGCTGCATATCGCGGTCAGAAAGTGAGGCAGTGAGGATCGCGGAGTAAAGGTGAGGCACCCCGGTAGACTACTCTGGGATGCAGACCGTGGGCGGTGAGGTGGCCGAGAGCCTCACGCGGTCCGGTTCCGGGGGCGAAGGGGTGTACACCGACATGCGATGGTGGGAGCAGATACGGCAACGAGTGCTGCGCGAGGGGGTCAGCCAGCGGGAGGTGCTGCGGGAGACGGGTCTGCATTGGTTGACGCTGAAGAAGGTGCTGGAGCATCCGGAGCCGCCGGGTTTCCGGCGGCGGGCGCCGCGTGGGGAGCCAAGGATCGGGCCGTATGTGGGTCGCATCGAGGCGATCCTGGACGCGGACCGGGCGATGCCGAAGAAGCAGCGGCACACGGCACAGCGGATCTTCGAGCGGTTGCGGGAGGAGGGTTACCCGGGCGGGTATACCCAGGTACGGCTGAAGGTCCGGGAGTTGAAGTAGCGGCGCCAGGAGGTGTACGTGCCGTTGCAGCATGACCCGGGCGAGGCCCAGATGGATGTGGGTCAGGCCCTGGTGAAGCAGGAGGGGAAGCTCCGGACGAGCTTCTTCTTCGTGCTGGCGCTTCCCTGGTCGGACGCGTTCTACTTGCAGGCGTTTGAGCGGGCGTGCACGGAGACGTTCTGGGAGTTCCATTGCCGGGCGTTCGGGTTCTTCGGTGGCGTTCCCCGTCGGATCACCTACGACAATGATAAGGTGCTGGTGGCCAAGATCCTGGGGCCACATGCGCGGGAGCTGACGCACGACTTCCTGCAGCTGAAGAGCCACTACCTGTTCGAGACTCATTTCTGCGGGGTCCGCCGGGCGAATGAGAAGGGGGTCGTGGAAGCGACCATCCAGTACGTCCGGCGGCGCTTCTTCGTGCCGGCGCCTCCGGTCCGGGATCTGGAGACCCTCAACCAGCAGTTGGCCGAAGCCTGCCGCCAGGACCTCTCGCGGAAGCGCTGGGGACGCCCGAGCACCAAGGCGGTGCTGCTGGTGGAAGACCAGGCGGCGTTCTGGCCCCTGCCACCGGTATCGTTTGACGCCTGCCGGAAGAGCGGCACGCGGGTCAGCTCCCTGTCGCTGGTGCGGTTCGACCGGAATGACTACTCGGTCCCGGTGTGGCATGCGTTCGAGGAGGTGGTGGTGAAGGGCTACGCCGACCGGGTGGAGATCAGCCGGCGGGGTGAGCGGATCGCCTGCCATGCCCGCCGGTGGGGTCAGGGCGAGCTCAGCCTGGATCCGGTCCACTATCTGCCGCTGCTGGAGCGTAAACCCGGGGCGCTGGACCACGGGAAGCCCTTCGCCCACTGGGAGTTGCCGGAGGGCTTCGCCGTCCTGCGGGCCCGAATGGAGCACGCTCAGGGCGGTGAAGGGACGCGGGAGTACATCCGCGTGCTCTGTCTCTTAAAGAAACACTCCCTCGCGGCCGTCACCCGAGCTGTGGAGCAAGGACTGCGGGTGAATGCTCTGACCCGGGACGCCATCGCCCAGTTCCTGATCCCCCAGGAAGACTGGCGACAGACGACCTTCCGGCTGGAGGGTCGGGAGCATCTCCGTCGGGTCAAAGTCTCCTCCACCCAGGTCGCGGCCTACAGCGAGCTGGTCTCCGGAGGTGGCTCCCCATGAGCGCCCCCCAAGCCACCGTCCTCCTGGACCACTACCTCAAGCAGCTCCGGTTGCCGACGGTCCTGCGGGAGTACGAGAAGTTGGCGACCCTCTGTCAGCAGGAACGGGCCGACTACCAGACCTTCCTGCTGCGGCTGGTCGAGCGGGAGATCGCCGATCGGGAACGGCGAGCTGCCGAGCGCCGCGTCAAAGCCGCCCGCTTCCCGGTGATCAAGACGCTAGATACCTTCGACTTCAAAGCGCAACCGTCCCTCAACCAGGAGCTGGTCCGGGAGCTGCTGCGGGGCGAGTATCTCGACCGGCGGGAGAATGTGCTCGTGATCGGCAACAGCGGTACCGGCAAGACCCATCTGGCGACCGCCCTGGCTTTCGCCGCCTGTCACCAGGGCCGTAAGGTCCGCTTCTTCGCCGTCACCAGCCTGGTCACCCAACTCCTCGAACGACGGGAAGAGCGCCAACTCGAGCGCTTCCAGAAGCAGTTGGAGATCCTGGAACTGCTCGTGCTGGACGAACTCGGCTATGTGCCTTGCTCCCGCGCCGGCGCGGAGCTGCTCTTCGAAGTGATTAGCCGCGCCTACGAGCGCACCAGCCTGATCGTCACCAGCAACCTGCCCTTCGAGAACTGGGTCGAGGTCATGGGCAACGAACGGCTCACCGGAGCCCTCCTGGACCGCCTCACCCATCACCTCCACATCCTGGAAGCCAACGGGCCCAGCTACCGGCTCCGCGAAGCCAAACAGCAGCTCAAGAAGCCGCGAGGAACGACACCGGCTGCCCAGTGAAGAGAGGAGACCACCGCCACGGCCCGCGTGCCCGCTCCGCAATTCTGAAGGTTGCTCCGCTCGGGCACGCGACGCCACCACACCAACCAGCAATCTGATGGACCGTTGACACCCGCCTTCCGGCGGGTTATACAGGGGCCAACTGCCTCACTTTTCCCCCGTCACCTGCCTCACTTTCTGACCGCGATTCACAGGTGGATCACTTCGCGACGCCAGGCTACGACAAGCTGGAGCTGAGGACGCGCAGCGCCAACGTCATGGGCCTGCTCGGCCTGGATCATGGCGGGAACACCATCCTGTCCTTCGGCCTCAACCCCGACCAGGTCGTCAAGCAGTTCGAGCTCGGTACAGCCAGCCTCGATGAGCGCCTGCAGGCGGCGCGTGCGTGCCAGGAAGCTGGGTACCCGGTCCGGTTCCGGCTTGATCCGTTGGTCGCGATCGATGGCTGGGAAGAGCAGTACTCGCAGATGATCGAGCGGGCCCTCCCGACCGTCGTGCCGGAACAGGTCACACTCGGGTCCTACCACTTGCTCGGCAACCTGAGTCGGGTCATCGCGGAACGCTTTCCGGAGAGCCCACTCCTCGGCCCGAAGCTGGAGCGCGATGGGGAGGGGCTGCGCTACCCGCACGAGCTTCGCCGGCGGCTGTACGAGTTCGTGACCGCTGAGATCCGGCGGCTCAACGAGAGCGTGCCCATCTCAGTGTGCAAAGAGACCCCCCGCATGTGGTCGGAGCTCGGGACGATGATCGCGAGAGGGGAGTGCAGCTGTCACCCGCAACTGGCGTAGCCCTACGCCAGCAAGGGGCTCAGTCAACGATGGAGACGATCCGGGTTGGCGACACGGGAGAGGGCAGCGGCGAAGGTCACGCGGCCTGCGGCGGGCCGGCGATCATGGCGCCGGTATCGCTGGACGAGGCCGTGTCTTCGTTCCTGACGCACCTGGCGCTCGTCAAGCGTCGGGCACCGGCAACCGTTGCAGCCTACGGTCGTGACCTGGAAGCGTTCAGGGAGTTCCTGGCCGCGAACGGACCGGCGCCGAAGCTGACGGGGATAGGGCGGCCGGACATCTACCGCTGGATGCTCAGCATGGGAAGCGTGGCCACGGCGACAGTCAGTCGTCGACTCAACTCGCTCTCCGCGTTCTTCGCAGTCTGCATGCTACTCGGTTACGTCTCGAGCAGTCCGGTAGTAGGCGTCGAGCGGCCGCGCAACCGGCGGAGGCTGATGCCCGCCATGGGCGATGACGACGTTCGAGGCCTCCTGGCCGCCGCCAAGGGGCCGGTGGAACGCGCGGTCGTTCTGACGCTCGCCACCACCGGACTGCGCAGGTCGGAGCTCACGGCGGTCCGAGTGGAAGACGTGGACCTGGAGCGCCGACGAATTCGCGTCCACGGCAAGGGGGGCAAGGAGCGCGAGGTCATCATCCCGCCGGAACTCCGGCAGGTGCTCTCGGCGCGCATCTACGGTCGCGACCTGCAGGCCACGGGCTTCCTATTCCCGAGCCGGAGCGGGAGACGGTTCCACAACTCGACCTTGCAGCGATGGTTCAGCCGCTGGGTCAGGGCAGCGGGTCTGGAGGGGAAGGGCTTCACGATCCATTCGCTCCGGCGCTATGCAGCAACGCGGTGGCTTCAGCATGGGCTGAGTGTCCCGGAGATCCAGGTGCTGCTCGGCCACAAGTCGATGGAGACCACGGCCCGGTACCTGAACGTCGAGCTGGTGCGGATCCAGGAGCGAGTTGAGGCACTGCCAGCGATCGGCGGAAGAACCGACGTGAACCACACCGCGACGGGCAGTCCATCCCCGCCGTAGAAGGGCCGCAACCAGGTCCTGCAGAAGGCCGCTCAGCGTCACCTGCCAAGGTCGGCTGGCACGGCTGCGCGGGGCACAGTGACATGCGACAGCAGCAGACGGACAAGCAGCAGTTCGTCGGAACAGTCATCGCGGTCAAGGCGCGGATCCGGTTGCTGCGCTCGTTCGACCAGATGAGCCACGCCTACCTGGGTTACACGCTTGTGCTGGATGGGGCAGTCGACGGGGAACCGGCTGACGAACTGCGGGTCGGCATCGGCCCCAAGGCTCACGAGCAGCACAGCCTCCGGGTTGGCGACCAGGTCACGGGCCTGGCTGTCCCGGTTCCAGACGGGCGCGAGGAGTGGTGCACCCACTACAAGGTCAGCCAGCTCAAGCTGCGGGGGCGCGGCCCAGCTGAGCAGGATGTGCCCGCCAATCCGGAGGGCGGCGTTGCGCCGGCACTCCCTGAGTACCGTGCCCGGGGCCACAGACGCCTCGACAAGCGGACTTACAGCGCAAGCTGCCAGCGCTGCCCGTTCGGCCTGGTGATGGCCACCGAGATCATCATCGACCAGTGGAACCCGAACCGGAAGCGATGGCGCTTCGAGACACACTGCTACGGCCCTCGCGACTGCCCGCGGTACCACGCCGGGAAGCCGTACCAGGTGCAAGGGCGCAAACCGGACATGGTGTGGGTGGACGACGACGTGGAGAGAGAAGAGGCCGAGGCGGAGTTCCCAGTGGACGATGGGTGAGCCTTGGACAGGGAAGTTGCGGAGCTGGGTGGGGGAGTTGCGCGGCGGACCCCGGCGATCGGCCCTGTGGAAGCGGTGGGACCTGTCACCCACGGCGTGAGACCCGCCGCCCACGTTGCGCGAGCTCCGGCGGGTGCCCGACGAGCACGCCACTTAGCTGCACCGGGAAGGTGCCCAGGATGATCCCTCTCGCCGTAGCAGTGATCATGCTGTTGGGAGACGCCATGGTGACCTCCGTGTGCCAAGCCGACTGGAGCTCGACCACGATCACCCAGATGGAGGGCGAGAGCGTGGCGGCGAAGCTGCCCGCTGAGCAGCAGATCGTCACCGAGAGCTGGAACCGGGTGGTCGCGGTGCCCTACATCGTGTACATGCCCGAGAGGGATCGCGTGTTGATGCTGGTGGGCTGCGACTACCCACACCAGCCCATGACCCTCGTGAGTGATGACCACGGCGCGACGTGGAGCGCGCCGCGGCCCCTGTCGCCCGAGCCGGCCGTGAACGCCTCGGCGGGGCTCGGCACCAGCCTGACGTATCTGGGCGGGGGGCAGGTGGCCCTGAGCTCCGGGGGCCGGTGGTTCAGCGGCGATTTCGGTGAGACCTGGGAGGGGCCGGTGCCCGTCCCGCCGGCCTCCAACGGTCAGCCGTGGTACCAGTGGGACCCGTACCTCGTTCAGCGTGATCCTGCCACGGGCGAGGTGGTGCGGCTCATGGAGACCGGCTATAACTGGGAGGGTGGAGGCCCGGGGTCGCCCACCGGATACGAGCAGGCGTTCATCCGGTTCAGCGAGGACGCCGGCCGCACCTGGAGCCCGGACATCCGCGTCCCGCAGTGACACGCGGTCTCTGAAGTGGCGCTCCTGCGGTCGGCGAACGGCGACCTAGTGGGCGCCTGCCGCACCGACATGGCGCGGCAGTACTTCGGCCAGATCGACCACTATGAGGGGCTGGGGATCTGCGTCTCCAAGGACGACGGCAAGACCTGGTCCCCGGTGAACCGGCTGTATGACTACGGGCGCCATCACCCGAGTCTGGTGCTGATGCCGGACGGCACCATCCTGATGACCTACGTCGTGCGTCTAGGCTACCCGCGGAGTGCCGAGGGCTTCCCGCAGTTCGGGATCGAGGCCGTTGTCAGCCGCGACCACGGGGCGAGCTGGGATCTGGCGCATCGCCTCGTCCTCGCCAGATGGACGGGCAACCGGACGGGCGACAACGAATGGTGGGCGAGCAGTCAGGCCACCTCGACCGTGTTGCTGCCGGACGGCTCCCTGCTCACGGCCTTCGGCACGGGTTACCGGAGCCAACCCAACGCTCAGGGCCTTCCCGCCCCGCGCGATGTGGGCCTTATCCACTGGCGGGCGGGTCCGGAATAGGGAGACGGCGGGGAGTGGGGAGGTGGCTGCGAGCAGTGCGCCCGCCACGCCAGCGGACGCACCGCGCCGGACGCACCCTCAGAGGGAGCCAACCCATCGTCACGGGGGGCGATATCGTCGTGTCCCCCGTGCCCGGGAGGACCAGCGCATGCTCAGCTTCTCTGCCCTCGTCGCACTGCTGCTTCGCGCGCTGCCGGTGTCGGGACAGACGCAGCCTACCGCGTACTTCAGCTTCGAGCAGGACGTGAATGGCGTGGCAGGGCCCAACCGGATCACCAGCACGACCGGGGGGAAGCCGGAGCTGGTGCCAGGGAAGGTCGGGCAGGGCCTCAAGGTCGGGCCCACCTATGGCTATCTGGAGTGCCCGACAGCCGGGGTGGTGAACCGCACCGGGGGGACCGTCGAGATGTGGGTGCAGGCTCAGGACTGGCGCGCGGATGACCCCAAGTTCCACGTGTTCTTCGAGACCCGAGGCCAGGGAGCCCTGTACCTGTACAAGTTCTGGACCAGCGACAAGCTGCTGATGCTGACCGCGCCGGCAGTGGAGGGCCCATACACAAGCAGCCAGGCAACGGCGACGTTCGCACCTGGCGAGTGGCACCACATCGCAGGCACGTGGTCCCCCGCAGGAGTGCAGGCGTACTTCGACGGCAAGCAGGCTCAACCGCTGCCGCTACCCGGGCAACTGCCGGTGACGCTGGGGAAGACGTTCCTGGTGGGGGATCAGCCGTGGCAGTTCGAGCGGACAAGCTCGTCCATCATCGATGAGGTGCGGATCTACGACCGCGCGCTGTCGCCGGAACACATTGCCGCCCACGCCGCCGGCAACCTCGGCTTCACCATGCCGTTGAGGGCTGAGACCAGCAGCCTGGCCTACGAGATCGATCCCGAGGCCAGAGATGCAGAGGTCCGGTTCGAGACCGGCGGCGCGGATGTCGACGATCGGCGTCTGCAGGTGCGTGCAGCAGTGCTGCAGCCGGGAGAGGCAGTTTCGGCTGGTGTGGCAGCTCAGCCGGTGAAGGCGGGCGAGGCTTTGGTCTCGCTGCCGCTTGCGACGAGCCAGCCGGGGAAGTACGAGGTCGCCGCCGAGGTGCTGCTGGACGGACAGTCGGCCTTCACGCTTCGCCGGGAGCTGATCATCCCAAGCACGGAGTGGCTGGGCAACCAGATCGGGCTTGAGGACAAGGTGCTGCCGCCGTGGACGCCGGTGGAAGCGCAAGGGACCAACCTGCGGTGCTGGGGGCGGGAGTACAGCTTCGGCCAGGCGGCGCTGCCGACGCAGATCACGACGGCGGGGATGGGAGTGCTGGCGGAGCCGATTACGCTGCAGCTGACGACCGGCGGCAAGGCCAGCGCTCTGGCGGGGCAGACGGCCCAGCTTTTGGACGCCAGCCCCACAACGGCCCACCTGCAGGGGCAGGCCACGGCAGAGGTTGCGGGCAAGCGGGTCCCCTTCCGAACCGATGTGACGTTCGAGTATGACGGCCTGTTGTTGGTGGCGATGACATGCGACAGGCCCGCGGAACTGGGCGTGCAGGCCCTGACAATCGACATCCCGGTGAGGGCGGAGCACGCGCTGTACCTGCACCGGTATGTGCCCTCGTGGATCCCGACTTCGGGGGCGATGCCGCAGGGCGAGGGCGTGATCGACAAGTCGGCCTTCATCCCGTACGTATGGTTCGGCGACAACGACCGCGGGCTGTTCTGGTTCTGCGAGTCCGATGAGATGTGGCCCAACGGGCAGGCCGAGAACGCCATCGAAATCCTCCGCCAGGGCGACCGCGTCGTGCTGCGCCTGAACGTACTGGCGGGCGGGCAGAAGCTGCCGGAGAACTGGCGCCTGGTTTTCGGGCTTCAGGCGACGCCGATGAAGCCGATCCCAAAGGACTACCGGAAGTGGCGCATGACCGGAGCGCTCGCGGGCGACCGGGTCCGGGCGCGGCAGAACATCCAGATCGTGTGGCCTCAGGCCAACGCGAAGGACTCACTGGCGGCCTTTGGCTGGCCCGAAGCCGCCGACGAGGAGGCCTTCGCGGCCCACATCAATGGGCTCCACGACCAGGGTCTGCTGGCGGTACCGTACCTGTGTCTGACCTGGGTGACCGACGACACACCGGAGTGGCGGTTCTTCAAGCGCGACTGGGAGGGGAAGGCTTGCGACCCAAGCATCCCGGACGCCGGCTGGAAGCACCAGTTCGCTCTGGTCTCCCCGGTCGGCAAGGGCTACTCGGACTTCATCATCTGGAAGACCAAGCAGTTCATGGAGAAGCACCACATCGACGGCGTCTACCACGACCAGACGCATCCTTATACCCCCAGCAACACGCGGGCCGGCTGGGGCTACAAGCGTGATGGCGTGGAGCACATCAGCTACCCGATCCTGGGCTACCGGGCGCTCTACCGGCGTAACTACGCGATGGTGAAGTCGCTGCCCTGGCCGACCTTTACCCAGGCGCACATGTCAGGCAAGGTGGTCGTGCCGGTCCTGGCCTATGAGGACTCCTATCTGGATGGGGAGCACTTCCGCGGGGTCGTCAAGGACAGCTACATGGACGTGACGGCCCTGGAGGCCTTCCGCGCCGAGTACATGGGGCATCAATGGGGTCTGGCGCCGTACTTCCTGCCGGAGTTCGACGCCGAACACGCCCAGCAGGTGGAGCCGACGCGGGGGCTGATGGCCTTGCTCATGATTCACGACATCAACGTCTGGCCGATCTGGTGCAACGCGAAGGTGGTAGACGACGCGTTTGCGGCGCTGGACGAGTTCGGCTATGTGGACGCCGAGTTCATCCCGTACTTCGACCCGAAGCCACCGGCCAGCACGGACCTCGCCGACATCTACACCAGTGCATACCGGCACGCGGACGGCGCGGTGCTGCTCGTGGTCGCCAATGTGGGCAAGGAGGACCGGGAGGGCGACGTCAGGGCAGACCTGCTGCGCCTGGGACTGGCGAATGCCAAGGCGATCAGCTGGCCGGACAAGACCGACCTGGCGATGGCCGATGGGGTACTGAAACTGGCCGTGCCGCGACTGGGCTATCGCATGGTGAGGCTGGCCCGGTAGGGCGACAGACGCCCGCCCGCGGCGCCCTGCGGAGGCCCCGCGACCTCACTGCCCGTCGGCTGCGAGTAGGGTCACGCTCAGGACGAGCAGGCTACCGGACGCGGTTGGGTCGCCGCATAGGCGCAGGGCCTTGATGGTCTCGTGAGGGCAGGGGTTCGGCCACTCCACCACGTACAGGTAGCGCCGCCCCTCCAACTGCCCCTGCGGGTCAGGCACCACTGCGAAGCGGACGCAGTCATTCGCGAACTGCGTCGCCGTGGGCCACCAGTCCTGCACGTTGGCCGTCTGGCGCTGCTGCTCGGCCTGTTCGGGCGCCGCCTCCGGCCCGTAGGCTACGACCGGCAACGCAGCCGTCTCGCCGTCCTCGAAGAGCAACTCGTAGCGCCCGATCTGACCGTGTTCCTTCACCCAGCCCGCGCCGTGGAGAATGTAGACGAAGTCGGCCCTCCCGCCAATGGGCACCTCCACGGAAGCAGGAACCTCCTCACCCAGCGTCTTCCTGATCGTCGCCGAGCGGAGCGCAACTGCGCCCCGGCCGCCGTGCTGGGCAGGATCGGCGACCATGAAGGGAATGCCGGCGAAGAGGCGTCTACCGATGGGCAGCGCCTCGAACGGCATCCCGATCCAGCCATCGGTCCCGGTTAGCGGGCGGTTCAGCACACCAGAGAGGTCCACCATGTGCCAGTCCTGGTCGCCCTTCCCGACGGCCTGGGGGAAGGGGCCGGGGTCGGGCGGCGTGTGCAGCTGCGCCAGGCGCTCGGCGTACTTACGCAACCGGAAGCCCATGGCCTCGCGAATCTCGGCCAACCGCGCCGCCGTGAGAGGCTGGCGCTCCTCCCAGGCGCAGGCCGGACTCGTCGGGCGCGGGCGGAAGTCGCGCTTGCGGGCATCGACGAACTGGGGATCACCGAAGAGCGAGTCCAGGTCCTGGCCGGTGACGCCGCGCCACTCGTCGGGTGTGAGGCCCACGATCAACTCGCCGGTGGCCAGCGACCCAACCTGAAACGGGGCGGAGAGGGGATGGTACCAGAGGTTGCCGCGTGAGGTGAGCGTCACCAGGAAGGTGTCCCACTGGGGCACGCACACGAGCGCGCCGGCGACTCGGCAGGTCAGGTAGTTCCTGTCGCCGGTCTGCGCCCAGAAGAGGTTGGTCGTGTCGGTGGCGACCAGGTTCCGGTCAAAGACCCAGTTGCGACAGCTCGTGTTCAGGGCCTGCTTCGTCTCCCAGTTGGTGAAGGCGGCCACCGGAGGCCCGCCGACGTTGATCTGGGCGCCCGTGTTGTTGGCGAGGGTGCACCCGGCGAGGATGCCGTTCTCGGTCTTGTCGATCGTGATCCCCGAGGAGTCGTTGTCCGCCATCGTGCAGTTGACGATCGCGAGGGGTCCCTGGTTGTTCTCCAGGCCAAGGCCCCCATCATTCCCGGACCACTCGCAGTCCTCCATCACCCAATCGGCACTGTCGGTGTCCAACCACAGGCCGCCGGTCCGGTTGTCCAGTGCGCGGTGCCGACGGAACAGCACGCCGTGGCAGAACATCGCCTTGATCCCACTCACCTCCCAGCCACGCCAGCCGGACCAGTCGCCACGCCAGTTGTTGTACGACGTGTCTACGTCCTCGAGCAGCAGGTTGCGGCAGAAGCCGAGGGCGTTGCCGTTGCCGTTGTGGTTGAGCACGAGGCGGCGCAGGATCGTATTGTCGCACATGTGGACGACCAGGCCATTGCGGTTTTGCCATTCGCTGACGCAGTCCTCGACCACCAGGCCGCGCGTCTTGTAGAAACCAACCGCATGGCTGTAGAGCACGGACGCGGAGTAGCGGAAGACGAGGCCTCGCACCACCAGGTTGCGGAGTCCGCTCGCTGCGAATACGCAGTCGCGGGTCCCCACCTCGACGGCGGAGCGTGCCGGGGTCTTGCCTGGCGGGGGGCAGATCCAGATCCGCTCCTCCTCCTCAGAGACGAAGAAGCGACCGGGGGCCAGTTCCTCACGCTTGAGCACAACCAGCAACGGCCGGCCGTCCATCACGACCTGTTCGCGACGGCGCTCCCGCATGGGGAAGTCCACGTCGTACTGCTCCCACGGGTTGCCGACGAAGCCCCACTTGTACGGCCACGGGTGGCTGTAGACGCCCGGGCCGTCCGGCTGCCAGCCGGTCCACGTGTCGGAGCCGCACAGGACAGCCTTGCCCTTCCCCGCACCCTCGATGACCAGCGGCGCGTCTGTGTCATGGCTGCCCGGCTCCTCATCGGGCTGGGTCTGCACGGATAGCTGGATGCTCTCGCGGTAGACGCCGGGATGGATGAGGATGCGGGTGCCACGGTCTTCGCGCTTGGCTGCCATCGCCAGGGCCGCGGCTCGGCCCACGGTCTTGAGGGGCCTCGCCTCCGTACCGGGGTTGTCATCGGAGGCCTGTGGAGAGAGACCGTTGACGTGCAGTGTCTGTTGGACCTGATCCTCCGGAACCGTGAAGGGCTTCCAGGCCTTGGCCAGTAGGTCCGGCGGCGGGGTGACCTCCTGGATGGCTTGCCAGGTGAGGGCTGGGCCGGTTGGTGCACCGAACGCCAATGGGCAGGTGAGAACGCTGGCCAGAAGAGCAATGGTTGCACACCGAGGTCGCGGCGCCCGCTGCCCCTGCAGCACGCCCGGCAGCGGCAGCCCGACAGTGCCTACCAAACACTCTGTGCGTTGCCAGGCAGTCACTATCACGTCGGGCACCAGTGGTCCCTCCAGGCAGTGGGCTAGAGTGGGCTAGGGGCGTGTCTGGCCCACGCGCCTCGGATGGCCGCACGCCCCTTGGCTGGGCGCAGCCTCACCGGGCGAGCGCGTGATCTTCGGGTCTCAACCCGCGCCTGTGGCCTCCGAACCCGATGGGGTTCGGGTCGTACTCGCCCAGGAACTCCACATTGCTGCGCTCGGGGATCGCCTCCTCCATCCCGAGAGCCCAGTAGCAAGCGTTGACGAGGAGCCGCCGGAAGCCCTCGCTCTTCAGGTCACCGGCATGGCCCATGGTCGTGGTGAACACTCGAGAGGTCTTGCCCTCAGCGCCCGTATAGGTCTTCGTCCAGGCCACCGGAACCCGGGGTTTGTCGGCGTTCGGCGGGTCGCCAGGGCTCATGCCGACGAGCACCTGTCCCATGACCAATGGTTGGCTATCGCCGGACAGCGTGGTGATGGCGTAGACGTCTGACGGCCCCCAGATACCCTCACAGCCCCGAACGATGGGGTGTCCCTCCATGCCCTCGGCGATCAGGCCTCGGGTGCTCTCTTCCTGGTGACGACCATGATGGCTGATCCAGGTCTCGCCGAGCACCTGTCTCCCGAATCCACCCTCATACTCGCCCGTCGCCCTGAAGCTCCACTTGGCGTAGGGCCTGGCGGGGTTCTTCGCGTAGTTAAAGGCATGGGTCGCCGTGCGCAGGGCCACGATCGGCCGGCCGGAGTTGGTGTAATCGATGATCCACTTCATCTGCTCATCGGGAAGCTCGCGGAAGCGCGTGAAGAGGACCATGAGGTCGGCAGTCGCCAGCGCCTCCACGCCGGGGATGTTGTCAACGGTCTGAGGGTCGATCTCCCCGGTCTCCCGGTTGACGGCAAACAGCACCGTGCACCTGAAGCCGTGCCGCACCGCCAGGATCCTAGCGAGCTGCGGCATTGACTCCTCGGAGCGGTACTCCTCGTCACCCGTCACGAAGACGATGTGCTTCCCGTGCCCCGGACCTTCGAACCCGTCGTAGACCACGAATGGATCCGCACCGGCCTGACCAGCCAGCGCCGTCTGGAGGAACAGAAGCACCGGTGCCGCTAGGCCGGCATCACACCATCGGGGTGGCATCGCTCACTGCTCCCTGGTTGGGGTGTCAACGGACGCGTGGCGTAGGCGGGCGCGAGCAACCCGGTGGGAGGCGTGGCAGCCCGTACAGGATGGCAGGGCGGGCTCGCGCTTCCTGACCTGAGTGAGGGCCTCGCGGTGGTCCTCCGCTTCCTTCGGGTGGCATCCTGCGCACAGGTCCACCAGGGCCGCCAGCGCCTCCTTCGTCTCGGAGCTGAATGTGCGGTCGGGCTTCACCTCATTGTGCTCGTCCCGCACGTGGCCCTCACTCTCGCCGTGGCATGTCTCGCAGTTCAGCTTCGCCCCCTCGGTGCCGTGACGGCTGGCTGCGAGCTGCTCGACGAGGTCGACGTGGCAGATCAGGCAGCGGCCGCCGCTGACCCCGCCGCCTCCCTGCGACACGGCCAGGGCGACACTCAGCAGGACCACAAGCCCGAGCGCACAGAGCGCGGCGACACGCGCCGCCCCCTCCGCCAAGGCCGTCCCCCGGTGCCTCGACATTGGACCCACTCCTTGAGGAAGCGCGATCTGGTGCCCGACGCTTAGGAGTCCTACGTCGCGCGCCAACGGTGAAACCACTGGTACTCAGGAGGCAGCGTCGCTATCACGTGCCGTGTCTGCCTGTCGAGTTCCCCGACCTCCGCCTCGCTGAGGGGCCCATGCTTGACCACGGCGACGTTCGCTTCGACGTGTTCGACGGTATCCATGCCCGGGATGGTGACGGTGATGTGCGGGTTTGCCAGGACGTAACGCAGCGCGAAGCCGGCGACCGTCTCGTCGGGCCGCTTCTTCCCCTCGTACCGCTCCCTGAAGGCGTCCGTGTTGAACAGGGCGGTCTTGAGGAAGGGCTTGATGGTGACGATGCCCTTGTCGCGCTCCCGGCATAGCTCAAACAGGGAGCCCTCGCCCGTCACGTTCGGGAACAGCCGGTCTGCCGCGCCGGAGAAGACGTAGTTGTACGGGAGGTAGATCACGTCTATCGTCGGCACTTCCTGGACGGCGCGCCTGGAACTCCGGATTGTGGGTGGACAGGCCCATGAACCCGCACTTGCCCTGCTTCCTGGCCTCCAGGAACGCCTCCGCAAACCACTGGACGTTGTGGAACTCCTCCATCCCCGCTTCCGGTGGGGTCATGCGGTAGACATCGACGTAGTCGATCCTCAGGAGGCGCAGGCCGTCGTCGAGCCGGCGCAGGACGCGCTGCTTGTACTCCTGCTCACCAGCCTGGCGCAGGGCCGGGTCACGCGCATCGAGGAAGTCCCGCACCACGTAGGCCCGGTCCCGCCCCTTGCAGGCCTCCAGCGCCTGACCGAGTTCGTCGGCCTCGCCGTCGCTCGTGGTGTCGAAGTAGCTGACGCCCAGATCGAGGCAGCGCGACACAACGCGGTTGCGCATCGCCTGGTCGCCGCTGAGATGGTGGCCGCCAAGGCCCAGGTGGGAGACCATCAGCTCAGACCGTCCGAGTCGACGGTACTCCATCGCCTCATGGTAGTTCCGGATCTGCGGGGCGTCCATCTGCGCGGCGAGCGGGGCGCCCAACAGCACGCCTCCGACGGCAACGCCCGCGCTGCGCTTCACGAACTCCCTGCGATCCATTCGGTCGGGCTTTCTGCCAGCCATGGCGCTTGGCTCCTTCAGGTGCGGCTCGACCCGGTGAGCCCGTCGCCGCACAAGGGGTATCCCGCAACTACATTCGACGGAATGCTGCTGATGCCTGCCGGCGCCGGAGCATCCGAAGGAGGCACCGAGCCACACGGCCAACACCCCACGAAGCAGCCCATCACACCAACCATCGGGAGAGCCGGCCGTGAGAGGATCGGTTGGCAGAGCCACTGTGTTGCTGCTGGTGTTGACCGGCGGCGCGGCGATGTCGCAGGACGACGGGCTCCTCGCGTGGTGGCGGTTCGACGAGGGCCACGGCACCCGGACGGCCGATGCAGTTCGTCGGGTTCTGGACCGCATCCGTAGGCCCGTGTGGGTCGCGGGCGCTCACGGGCGGGCACTGGCTTTCGATGGCGCCGGGACGTGGGTGACTCGCCCTGCCGAGCAGGCCCCGCAGCTCACGCCCGACTTCGCCATCGAGGCGTGGGTGGCGGTCCGCGAGTACCCGCGGACGTGGACGCCCTTCGTCAACCAGCATGCCTGCCCCGCCGCGGGCTTCTTCTTCGGGCTCGACCAGTCAGGCGTGTTCGGACTCCATGTGTCGGTGGGTGGTCAGTGGCTCGTGTGCAACTCGAGCACTCCGCTCCCCAAGGGGAAGTGGGTCCACATTGCGGGCACCTACCGCGAGCACGCTGGCATTGAGGTCTACCTCAACGGGAAGCTCACCGGCCGACTCGCCGTCGAGGGGCGTGTGCCCACAGCGGCGGGCGTGGATCTCCTCATCGGTCGGCACAACAACGGGGCCTGGGTGTTCGAGGGGATCATCGACGAGGTGAAGATCCACGGCCAGGCGTTGTCGGCAGTTGAGATCGCGTCGGTTGCCACGACGGGCGCGCCGACAACCGCGCCGGAGTTCCCGGAGCGGACCGAGGGAGGCGCCGTGGACCCCAGCCTCGAAGCGTGGTGGCGGTTCGACGAGGGAAAGGGCTCACAGACCGTGGAGACCGTGACCGGCACGGCCGATGCCATCGAGGGCCCGACTTGGGTGGCCGGGAGCACGAACACAGGCCTCCTCCTCGACGGGAAGAGGGGCTGGGTCAGACGGCCCGCCGCCGAGGCACCGCTGGTGACCCCGGACTTCACCATCGAGGCCTGGGTGGCTGTTCGCGACTACCCCAAGGGATGGGTGCCGATCGTGAATCAGCATCGGCCGCCGGAGGCGGGCTTCTTCTTCGGCGTGAACGAAGCAGGCTTCTTCGGCCTCCAAGTGGCCGTCGGCGGCGAGTGGCACGTCTGCGGCTCCGACGTGACGATCCCCAGGAACCGATGGGTGCACCTGGCGGGTGTCTACAGCTCGGGGGCCGGCATCCAGCTCTACATCAACGGCCAGCTCGCGGGCGGCCAGTGGGTCACCGGGCGGGTGCCGACCACCGACGGTGTGGACCTGCTGATCGGCAAGGACAACCAGAGCGCTGCTGTCTTCAACGGAATCATCGATGAGGTGAAGATCCACAACCGGCCGCTATCGGGCATGGAGTTGGTGATACTCGCCGCGACCGGCACACCGGCAGGTGCGCCGGACTTCCGGTTGCTGGGCCGACGGCACTGACAGTGCACCACGAAAGGAGCGTAGCTCCATGGAGCAGCAACGCGGCCTGAGCCGGCGCGCGTTCGTTGGGTCGCTGGCGTTCAGCGCGGTGGCGGGGAGCATCGGGGCCGTCGCGGGCCAACCGGGGGATGGACGCCGGGGCAGAGCGCGTTTCGGTGTCAATACGCTGCTTTGGTCTGCCTCCGATGCGGGAGGCGCCGAGTGGGTCCGGAAGGCAGCTCGATTCGGCTTCGATGTCATCGAACTCGCGGTGTTCGACCCCGCGGCCGTGGACAAGGCGGCCGTCAAGAGGGCCCTCGACGAGACCGGCCTGGAGGTGACGCTCTGCACGATCATGACACGGGACCGTGACCTTATCGCCGAGACCCCCGAGCCCCGGGAGACGGCCAAGCAGTACATTCGGGCCACCGTTCTGCTCGGCGAGGAGCTGGGTGCGCACGTGTTCGGCGGCCCGCACTACGCCCCGGTGGGGAAGCTCGTCGGGCGCGGGAGGACGCGAGAGGAGTGGGATCGTGCGGTGGCGGGGCTGCGGGAGGTCGGGCAGTTCGCTCACGACCACGGGGTGTGCCTTTGCCTTGAGCCACTGAACCGGTTCGAAACCTACTTCCTCAACATCGCCGCCGACGCCATCGCACTGGTGGACGAGGTCGATAGCCCGGGTGTGCAGGTGATGCTCGATACGTTCCACATGAACATCGAGGAAGAGGACCCGGCTGCGGCCATCCGTGCCTGTGGCGACCGTCTCCGCCACTTCCACGCCTGCGGGAATGACCGGGGCACGCCCGGACGCGGCAGCATCGCGTGGGGGAGGATCATCCGGGCCTTGAAGGACATGGGCTACGACCACGCTGCCGTCATCGAGTCCTTCGTCCCGGACATCAAGGAGATCGCCGCCGCCGCCGCGATCTGGCGGGACATCGAACCCAGCGCCGACGACATCGCGCGGGATGGGCTCGCATTCCTCCGCGCTTCGGGGCTGTGAGTCTGCTCGGCCGGGCGCCTCAACGCCCGTCCAGCCGACGGTCGCACCAGGCGGGGCGCAGTGCCTGGCGGAGGCACCCGCGGGCCCTCGGGCCCGCCGGAAGGAGCGACGACAGCATGGTGGGCACTCGGGCAAGGCGAGGCTCGACGGCGGCCAGGGGGCTCACGCCGTCGATGTTGGTTCTGGTGCTCAGCGCGGTCTGCACGGCCGCGTGGGCTCAGGAGCCCGCGCCAATCCCGCCCGACACGTTCTTGTGGGGCGTCTGCCAAGTCGGCGGAACGGGGCGCAATGCCGTCTGGCCTCTCTCACGAGCGGATTTGGAGGTGCTGCGCGACGAACTGCACATGAACGCCGTGCGCTTCTTCGTGCACCCTGGCTTCATCGGCCAGCCGCAGCGCACATGGAACGGCCCCGAGGCCATCGACTACACGCGCCTACCCGAGGCGGAGTACGTCTGGCGCGATCCCTCGCCGGCGGTCGACTCGCTCGATGAGGTGCTGGACCTGCTCTACGATGTCGGTCTCTACCCGTTCCTGCTCATCCTGCCGGTTGATGAGTACGTGGCCTACCTGTCGCGGGACGACCTCACCTTCCTGAACGATCAGGAGCACGGGCGCGACTACACTGGCATCCGGCCCGTGGCGCAGATCAAGGCGCTCTCGGTGGCCGTGGCCCGGCACGTCCATGAGCAGTATGGTGACCGCTTCAGCCTGATCTTCACCGAAGTCGCCGGTCAGGGCGACGGAGCGCCTCAGCGCACGCAGGACCGGGCTCGCTGGTCAGAGATCGTCGCCGCCGTCAAAGGGGTCGCCCCCGAGGCGCCTGTCTACTCGCCTGAGCTGTGCATCGGGATGTGGTGGTGGGCGGCTGCGCGCGAGCTGTCGCTGGGCAGCGGCCACAGCACGCCGCCTCTCCCGCCAATCACCTACACCGACACCTGGCCGCGAGGCGACCGGCTGGAGAGCTATGCGGCCGCCTTCGACGTGCTCTCTGTCTCCTACTACGGTGCAACGCCTGACAGCATCGAGTGGAAGGACGTCGCCGCCGACCAGCCGGCGCTCAAGGCTGCCGTCGACCCGGTGCTCGCGCTGGCGCGCGAGTACGCGCGTCCGAAGAGCTGGCTCTGGGCGGAGGCGGGCTGGGGTGCCGTGCACAAGCCGGAGCAACCGTTCCACCTGGAGCGCGACTTGGCGGCGCTGCTCTTCGGGATGGACCACTGCCGCGGGGCCCTCCTGTGGCAGGGCAAGGACAACGAAGGCTCTGGAGCGGGCATCTTCACCGCCCAGGGCGAGCGGGCCAAGGGGGGCGAGCTACTGCGGGGAGTCGCGGACGCGGTGGCTGCCAACGCCGGCTTCCTGGCCGCCGACCACGCGACCCTGAACGCCGACGGCTTCCCCGTCGCTGAGAACCTCTTCTGCGAAGACGACCCCTGGGTGCTGACGCGCTTCCTCGGCCACCATGTGGTGCTCTTCAGCAAGGCGCCGGCGACCACAAAGGTCACCTTCACCGCGACCGACGGTGCGCGACTGACCGAGGTGCCCACCGGCCACGGTTACAGCCGGCCTTGGCCGCTGCACCTCGAGGCCAACCAGGACGGGTCGATCACCGTCTCCGACATCCGGCCGCGGTTGCTGTACCTCCTGGCCGTCGAGGGCCGCTGAGGGACGAGCCCCTGGGGTCACCTGGCTTCGGGCTCATCCACATGGAACACGCAGAGGGGTGTTGTCCCATGCGCCAAGCAGCGATTCCACTACCGTGGGTCCTGATGTCTCTCCTTCTGGGCGCGACCCCGCTGCTTGGCCAGGATGCCACTGCAGCCGCTCCAGGCGGGCAAGCCCCGGCCAGCCGTCCCCTCCGGATGCTCCTCCTGCATCGCACGTTAGAGATGGACCCCGCCTATGTGCAGGAGCTACAGGCCGCCGGGATCAGCGTGACCCAGCGCGGGCTGACTGACGCCACCTCGCTCCCTGAGTTTGGGTCCTACCACGTAGTCGTCCTCCCGGACTTCCTGACCCTCGACGCTGGGTTCCAGGTCGGCGCCGTGGACGTCCCGAACTGGTGGGATGCGACCTTGCCGAACCTCCGACGCCACACCGAGCGAGGCGGCGGGCTGCTCATGGCGACGTTCTTCGACGAAGGCGGCGAGGCGCTGTCGGCGCCGACCAACCGGATGATCGGGTCCTGGGGCGCCGTGCTGCTTGCCCTTGACTTGGGCTACCGGCCCGAGCCCGACCGGAAGGAGTTCGTCTTTAGTCCGCCGCGGGAAGCCACGTTCGAATTCCAGCTGCCCCTCTACCTGCGCAAGCCTGCGGACGTGTTCCGCGCGGATGCGGACGGAGTGCATGACGTGGACTGGCGCCCCGCCAACGAGGGGGTCTGCATCCACGACGCTCAGGCGAAGGTCGCCGTGTACGTAGCCGCCGCGGACCGCACACTGCGGGCCCAGTTGGCGGCTCGGGGCGAGGAACTGGTCGCAGAGGAGGAGGCCCTCGGCTGCAACCCCGCCCGGAGCGATGCCGGCTTCGCCGCACTGCAAGCGCTTCTTGCGGACAACGACCGGTGACAGGCGCCTGGGAGGAGCGGCTGCGCCGGCGAGGCCTCGTCAGCCCTCGTCGCCGGGCCGTCTGACCTCATCGGCGAAGGGGAACTCGGCGCGCAGGCCGATGGCCGCGAGGTCGATGGGAGCGAAACCCGCAGCGAGGGCGGGCGAGTCAGGCACGAGGGAGAAGTCCAGGCGATCGGGATCGATGAAGATCGGGTCCTCGTAGCGGCTGTGCGGCTCGTACCGCCCTCGGAAGTGAGTCGTCCACACGTCCCACGGCTGCCACTTCCAGTCCTGCGCGCAGTGCAGCGGCGGGTCGGCGGGGAAGATCACGTTGTAGTCGGACTCCGCGATGATCGAGTCGTTCCACGGGAAGACGGTGTAGACCAGTCCGGTGTTGCGGTTCAGGATGTTGTGCGAGAAGCGCGGGTGGCCGACCAGCTCCTCCGCGTGCCCTTCCTCGGCGGGCAGTCCGCCGTGGGGCGTCTGCAGGATGTAGATCGCCGAGTAGGCCTCGTTGTCGGCGAGGATGTTGTTGCGGACCACGTTGTCGTAGCCCTTGACGATGAGCGGGTAGATGTACTTCGAGCCCCTGATCCCCGCAATGATGTTCCCCTCGACGGTGAAGCGGTTTGAGGCGTCATCGAGGTAGATGCCCGCATGTGAGCCCTCGGTGACCGCCGACCGGATGTCGTGGACGAAGTTGCCGGCGATCAGGTTGTCGCTCCCAGTGCCGCACGTCGTAATCCCGCCGCCGTCCTGCGAGTCCTTCATGCAGTCGCGGACCTCGTTGAAGACGATGCGGTTGTTGCGTGAGTGCAGGAAGTCCAGGTGGTTCCCGAAGGTGATCGGCTGCCCGAACAGCTCCCCGCCCAGGCCGCCGGCTTCGCGACTGCGCATGAGTGTATCGAACGCGGTGCCGTCAATCCGGATTCCGTAGCGCGGCATCCCCTCGATGAGGTTGTGGGAGACCTCGTTCTCGCCGCTCTCATAGAGCCACACTCCGGCCGCCTGGCCGATCAGCCTCCCGCAACGCCGGATGTAGTTGTTCGTCACGACGTGCCCGTGGTTGACGTGTGCCCCCTCCGGGCTCCGACCGGCGGGTGAACCCACCCAGCGGCCGCGCAAGCACACGCCCGAGTAGGCGCAGTCCTCGATCAGGTTCCCAGAAACGATGTGCTCGCGGCTCTCGCCGTCCAGGGCAATGGCGGCGAGGCCAGAGTTGCGGAGGCGGCAGTTGCGGATCGTGAGGCGCTCCGCTCGGCTGACGTAGACGAGGCCATCGCACGCGAGGTACATCGACGGGCCGAAGGCCTCCGGTGCCTGGGACAGCTCGATCGTCAGCCCTTCGAGGACGATGTCGTGAGCCGGCGAGGTCGCTGAGCTGCCGACGATCTCGATGGCGCGAGGGGCCGTGCTCCCTATGATCTCCTGCGCGTCGATCGGGGTCTTCCTCGGACGGTAGTAGAGCACCCGGGCGGGGAGGTCGACGCAGAACTCGCCCGGCGCGTCGAGGAGCTGCCTGGCCCCACGTACGTAGTAGCGGTTCCATCGGTGGAGGGTGCGGATGGTCGGGCCGGAGAGCGACAGCGTCCGCGAGACGAAGTCGACGCTCGCAACCGGCAGCAGACTGGCTTCCCAGTCGTAGTTCTTGCCTCCGTCCCACGCCTCGTCATAGCCCGCCCACAGCAGCACCTGAGCGCTCTGCGCATCGAAGGCCTCCGGCAGGTCGCCGAGGGCATATGTGAGTGTGGGGTTCTCTGCCGCCCCGTTGGTGGACGCCACCGCGAGGTAGCCTTCGTTCGGAGTTCGCGCCATGGTGCACAGCTCGCCGTTCTCCACCAATTGGTTAGGGCGCCAGCCCTCCGGGAGAGCAGTTGCATACACGCCGTCACCTGCGCCGCGCCAGGCGGTCAGCGGTCGGCCGGCGATGATCCTGACGGCCTCGCCCGGGGCGCCGCGGTAGATGATCGGGCGCCCCTCCCGGCCCGAGTCTCGCTCGTCCAGGGCCAGCGGAGCGTCCAGGAAGTACCGCCCTGCGTGGACGACGACAACGACGTCTGGGGCAACCCCGCCGGCGACAGCGACACGCGCCGAGTTGCGAGCGCGGATGAGCGTACGGAAGGGGAGTGCGGTCGAGCCGGGGTTCGCATCATCGCCCGAGGGTGAGACGTGGAACTCAGCCGCATGAGGGGCTGTGGCGAAGGTCAGGAACACCAGAGCGAGAGGAGGCAGCCGGCAAAGTGGAAGGCGCAACATGGCCGCTCGTTTCCCTCCGTGGCGCCTTGGGCCTGCTTCCCTGCAGTCTAGTGCGTGAGCAAGCGGACGATGAGCCATGCGACGCCGGCCGTGATTCCGGCGAGGCCGCCCGCTGCGATCTTCTGCAGCCGAGGCCACGCGCCATGGACCTCATGGAACGCTCGGACCTTGCGGGTCCACTCGCGCATCCGGCCCAGATCTGTCAGGCCGAACTCCTCCTTCTGGCCGATCGCGAGCCACAGCTTGCCGGGCTTCCCGTCGGGCGAGTAGGCCACCGCGTAGTAGACGCCCGACTCGGGCAGCTTGACCGTCGCATCATGCAGAATCCAGGAGTCCGTGCCCGTAAAGTGCTCCTCGAAGTAGCGGGGCTCGGCGATCTCCTTCGTCGGAAAGGCCTCGAGGCCACAGCCTGCAGGCAGGTCGAAGGGCGCCTCACCCGTCGGCAGACCGGGGCCGACCAGCGCCATCGTCGGCCGGTAGTCCTTCAGGCGGTCGAGCACCGGGACGCCGATCTGCAGGAAGACCTCCTGGCCCTGCTGCCCCTCGAAGGTGAGCCAGAGCTGGGTCCGGCCTTCGCCGACTTCGTGGTAGATGACCTGCGACACATCGGGGCGCTTCACGACGGCCGCGCTGGCTGGGGAGGTCGGCGGCACGTCGGGAAACAGTGGGCGGTGGGCACACGCGGCGGACGCAACCAACACACCCGCCCCGATCATCGAGGCTCGGAACATGCTCATCCCTCCGAACGGGAATGCGGAGACGCGGACTGACGGCGAGGCGCCCAGATAGGTTTCCCTTCCCAGACCCCCAACACCGGGTCACCGGGTTCCTCTCCCACTTCCGAGCTAGGGGAGGGCGTCCGAGTCCTCGAGCGCCCCGAGCACTCTTTCCATGGAGGTCACGTCCGCCATCGAGCGTCCATAGTGGGCCAGGCGGACAATGCCGGACTCGTCGATGAGGACGGCGGCGGGCATCCGGCCAAGCCTGAACAAGTTCACCTCCTGGCCGTGGAGTTTGAGCACTTGGTGCTTCGGGTCCGGGAGGCCGACGAACGGCAGAGCGTGCTTCTGCCAGTAGCGGCGGAAACGCTCAGGCTGGTCGGGCCCCAGCACCAGTACCTCCACGCCCCGCACAAGCAGCTCCCCATGGTGCTGACGCAACTGCGCCAGATGCCTTCGGCAGTGGGGTCAGAAGAAGCCTCGGCTGAAGACGAGAAGCACGTGGCAACGACCGCGGAAATCGGAGAGCGTCACCGAGCGCCCCTGGAAGTCAGGAAGCGTGAAGTTCGGCGCCGGGGTGCTCAGTTCGACTCGGCCGTGGTCAGGGCGCATGGTCTCTCTCTGAGCTGGTTCAGCTCACGAGCGGCCGTGGGGTAGGCTGCGGCTCGGGTTGCGCGGGAGGGTCGTCTTGGGGACCTTCGACGATCGACGGGGCTCCGCCTTCTCCAGGCGTTGGTCGGGGGGCGCTTGGGCTGCCCTCTTGGACACCGACGCGCATGAGGTCTACGGACGCCCTCCATTGGCCAGGTTGCGCGGCTGCTCCAGGGCGTGGGTGACGAACGTATTGGGAAGTGCTACCCCCAAAGCCCAATAGGCAGGCAACCCGAGGTTCCAGGGCGGATGGGCTTTCTTGGAGGGACAGGTTGGCTCCCTCCGTCGGGAGTGCCTGGACTACATGATCATCCTCGGCGAACACCACCTTCGCCGTCTCCTCCGAGAGTACGTCGCCTACTACCACCACGACCGGACCCACTACTCCCTCGACAAGGACACGCCATTGCGCTGACCCGCTGATCCGAGGCCATCGCTCACGGCCCGGCTGGTCGCGCTGCCGTGCCTCGGTGGGCTTCACCATCGCTATGGATGGAGAGACGCGGCGTAGCTCTCGAGCGCCCGGCTGACAGAGGGCTGTTGGGCGTGGGGTCCGCGCCTACGCCGGCCACGGCTCTGTGCGCCACCCGCTCAAGCGCGGTCAGCACCTAGTGCTCACTTGCGTAAGTCCGCATAAGATGATCTGAGGCGTCCGGGTGTGACGGTGGCCTTGTGCCACTCGAAGGCAGCGGCGTTTGGGTTGTAGGCTTCGGTGAAGCGTTCAATGGCCGCGCG